>C688J35102_120989575_pt1 | contig 11998 bp, 9 predicted proteins | sample HopSoiMetagenom2_FD_35102 | JGI IMG/M metagenome (IMG submission 35102)
CTGGCGACGAATCCGTCGACCGTGAAGCAGGTCGTGCTCTCGCCCTACTGGCAGCACATCGCGGAGCAGCGGGCAGGCCTTCCGAGCGGCTCCTTGCGCGGCCACGTCTCCACCCAGGCGGTGGCCGGAGTCGCCGTCGCGCTCGGCCGGGTCGGCCAGAACCCGCTCGTCAACATCGTCGTCACCGGCAAGCGCCGCGCGAAGATCGCGCTCGCGGCGGACGCGCTGGCCCAGGTCGTCGTCAACCAGGTCTCCGGTGGCTACGTGGCCAAGAAGATCGAGACGTTGAAGCGGTTGATCGCGGCCGACCGCGCCGAGCTCGCGAGCACGAACGCCCGGATCAAGTCGTTGCAGGCCGCCGTTCAGGGCGCCGGCCTCTCGACCGTCGAGCGGCTTCTTTTCGCGAACCAGATCGGCCTCGCCGTCCAGGAGCAGCGCCAGGTGATCGCCGACCAGAGCCAGAACGAGCAGCTGTTGACGCTTGCCCAGACGGTCGAGCAGAGCAAGGTGTACTCGCCGGCGCGCGCGACGAAGACCACCGCCAAGAGCCGCAGGAACTCGGTACTGGTGGGAGCGCTGATCGGCCTGCTGCTCGGCATCCTCGCCGCGCTCCTCTGGGAGCCCGCGGCCAGGGTCGCCCGCCGAGCGTCCGTCTAGCCTTAAGCCGTGCTCGACGGCAAGCGGGTGGCGGTCGTCATCCCGGCGTACAACGAGGAACAGCTGCTCGGCCCGACGGTCGAAGGCATCCCGTCGTTCGTCGACCGGATCTACGTCGTGGACGACAAGTCGAAGGACGCCACGGTCGAGCGCGCAAAAGCTCTGGCGCAGTCCGACCCGCGCGTCCACCTGATCGAGCACGCCGAGAACGCAGGCGTCGGCGCGGCGATCGTGACCGGTTACAGACAGGCGGCCGCGGACCGGATCGACGTAACCGCCGTGATGGCGGCCGACAACCAAATGGACCCCGAGGACCTGCGCCACATCTGCGAGCCGGTAGCCCGCGGCGAGCTCGACTATGCGAAGGCCAACCGCCTCTTCACGGGTCAGGCGTGGGAGCTGATCCCGCGCTACCGCTACCTCGGCAACGCCGTCCTCTCGATGCTGACGAAGATCGCCTCCGGCTACTGGCACGTCGCGGACTCTCAATCCGGGTACACGGCCGTGTCGCTCGAGTACCTGGACCTGCTCGACCTCGACCGGATCTACAAGCGCTACGGGTTCCCGAACGACATGCTCGTACACCTGAATGTCTGGAACGCGCGCGTCCGCGACATCCCCTCGCGCCCGATCTACGGCGTCGGCGAGCGCTCGGGGATCCGCCTCCGCAAGGTGGTCCCGGCGATCTCCTGGCTGTTGATCAAAGGGTTCTTCTGGCGCCTGCGGACGAAGTACGTGATCCGGGACTTCCACCCGCTCGTCTTCTTCTACATCTTCGGTTTCCTGATGACGATCCTCGGGCTGGCCCTCGGGATCGCGGAGACCGTCCTCCGCATCGAGGGCAACGCGGTCTCGGTGGGCACCGTCGTCCTGGTCGCGCTCCTGCTGATCTTCGGCTCGCAGTTCACCCTGTTCGCGATGTGGTTCGACATGGAGTCGAACAAAGACCTGCGCTAGGCGCGATCGGCTTTCTGATACGCCTCGAGCAGCTCCTCTTCCTTTGCCTTGTGCGGGAACAGGAAGAAGACGATCGCCGCGCCGATCAGGATCGCGACTATCCCGGCGCTGTATGCCCACTGGTCACCGTGGAGAAAGGCTTGCTTCGCTCCCGCAGTGATCTGATCGGCGTATTGCGGATGCTGCGCGGCGATCGACTCCGCACCGGCAAATGACTTCGTCAGCTCGTTCTGGACGCTGTCGCTGACCGCCTGGCTGTCCGGAGCCGACGCGATCGCTGCCGCCGCACCTGCGGCGTAGCCCGCGGTCAGGAGCGCCCCGAGAATCGACTGCATGATCGCTCCGCCGAGGTCGCGCTGAAGGTCGGCGGTGCCCGACGCCATCCCGGCTCGCGAAACCGGCACCGAGCCGGTCAGCGAGTGCGAGGCGGGTGTGCCGGCAAAGCCGACTCCGATCCCGATCAGGGCATAGCCGAGCCCGACCTTCCAGTACGGGATCCCCTCGCGCCAGAGAAACAACATCGTCAGGAACCCGAGCAGGCAGAACGCATAGCCGACGAGGAGCGTGAAGCGCGCGCCGCGCGCCTCGACGAGCTTCGCCGAGCGGGGAGCGATCGCGACCATGAAGAGTGCCGCGGGAATGATCGAAAGCCCGGCCTCGAACGTCGAGTAGCCGAGCACGTTCTGGAGGAACTGCTGGCCGATGAACATCGCGGCCATCAGCGACCCGAAGACGATGATTCCCGCGACCGCGGCGACCCAGAAGACCCGCCGGCCGGCGATCTTGAGGTCATAGAGCGGATTCGACGCCCGTCTCTGGCGGATGTAGAAGGCGATCAGGCCGGCGCCTGCGATTGCCGCCAGTCCGATCACGAGCGACGTCTTGTTCGGAACCGGAGCGAAGTTGATCGCCAGGACGAGCGCGGCGACCAGCACCACCGACAGGATCCCGCCGAGGTTGTCGACCGGGTCGGTGGCCTCGTTGACGTGGCTGGGGACGAGGACGATCGCCAGCACCAGGGCGACGGCGGCCAGCGGGAGCGTGATCAGGAAGACCGACCCCCACCAAAAATGCTCGAGCAGCAGGCCCGACAGAAGCGGCCCCAGGGCGGAGATGGCGCCACCACCGCCCGACCAGAGCGCGATCGACTTCGTCCGCGCAGGCCCGGACCAAAGCGCTGTGATCAGCGCCAGCGTCGTCGGAAAGGCCATACCGGCCGCGACGCCTCCGAGCACCCGCGCGCCCACGAGGACGCCCGCCGTCGGCGCCCAGGCGGCGATCAGGCAGGCGGGAACGGAAAGCGTCAAGCCGAGCATCAGCAGCAGCTTCCTGCCGTACCGGTCGCCGACGGCCCCGAAGTACAGCACCGAGGCCGCCAGTCCCAGCGAGTAGCCGACCGCGATCAGATCCAGCTCCGACTGAGATGCGTTGAAGGCCGTGCCGATGTCCGGGAGCGCGACGTTCGCGACCGCCAGGTTGAGATTCGCGACCGCCGCAACGAGGATCAGCGTCGACAGGACAAGGGGCGCGCGCGCGGGGACGGTCGAAGCGTCAGCGTCCTTGACTGCTTTTTCGGCGGCAACCACCGGCGCGTGTGCGGCCCCGCTCATCGTGAGAGCCTGCGCTGAGCCCGTGGCCCTAGCATCGTCCCCTTCGGGCGATTCGCCATTCGGCGAGCGAGGCGTAGCGTGTCCGGAAGTTCCGTGACGATGCCCCCTCACACCCATGGCCGTCGACGCGTCGCCCCCCGGGAGACGTCGTGACCACGGTCGAACGGCCGACCGACACCCCGCAGAGCGCCGCGGCGCCTTCGCCGTTCCCGCCGATCGCGGAATACGCATTCCTCTCCGACTGCCACACCGGCGCGCTCGTGGCCCCTGACGGAGCGATCGATTGGCTCTGCATCCCCCGGTTCGACTCGCCGAGCGTGTTCGGCAGCCTGCTCGACCGCGAGGCCGGCTTCTTTCGGCTGGCGCCCTTCGGGATCAACCATCCCACGGCGGTTGTCTACGAGCCGGGAACGAACGTGCTCGAGACGACCTGGAGGACCCCGAACGGCTGGATCGTCGTCCGCGACGCGCTCACGATGGGGCCACGCGACCATGAGGACACGGTCACCCCGCACACGAGGCCGCCGGCCGACGACGACGCCGACCACATGCTCGTCCGCACGGTCGAATGCCTCGAGGGCCGCGTCGAGGTCGAGCTCGTCTGCGAGCCCGCCTTCGACTACGGCCGAGCGCCGGCCGAATGGACGCTCGTCGGCGACGACCGGCACGCGGCGGATGCGACGGGCGCCGGGACGACGATGCGCCTGCAGACCGATCTGGCGCTCGGCGTCGAGGAGAACCGCGTCCGGGCGCGCCACACGCTCGAGGCCGGCGACCGCGCGTTCTGCTCCCTCTCATGGGAGGACGGCCTGGTATCTCCGAAGGACTTTGAGGAGGCCGAATCGCGGCTCGCCGCCACGACGCGCTTCTGGCGCTCCTGGCTCGGCCGCGCGCGGATCCCGGATCACCGGTTTCGGGACCCGATCCAGCGGTCGGCGCTCACGATCAAGGGCCTGACGTACATGCCGACCGGCGCCACGATCGCAGCTCTGACGACGTCGCTCCCGGAGACGCCGGGCGGCGAGCGGAACTGGGACTACCGCTACACGTGGATCCGGGACACGACCTTTACGCTGCAGGCCCTCCACATGCTGAACCTCGACTGGGAGGCCAACGAGTTCATGCAATTCGTCGCAGACGTGGAGGCGACCGAGGACGGCTCCCTGCAGGTCATGTACGGGATCGACGGCCGTCGCGACCTGACCGAGTCCACTCGTGACGACCTCACCGGCTATGCGGGGGCTAAGCCCGTCAGGATCGGCAACGGGGCCTTCGACCAGCGGCAGAACGATGTCTACGGCGCCGCCCTCGATTCCATCCTTCTGCACACGCGCCGGAGCAGCCGCCTGCCACGGCGGCTTTGGCCGATCGTCCAGACGCAGGCCGAGTGCGCGGCGAACGTCTGGCGAGAGCCGGACCAGGGAATCTGGGAGGCGCGCGGTAAGCCGCAGCACTACGTCTCCTCCAAGCTGATGTGCTGGGTGGCGCTCGACCGCGCAGCCGACCTCGCCGAGATCAGAGGCGACGGCGAGTCGCAGCAGCGGTGGGCGGCCGTGGCCGAGGAGATCCGGGAAGACATCTACGCCAACGGCGTCGATGACCGGGGCGTTCTCTGTCAGCACTACGAGACCAAGGCGCTCGACGCATCGACCCTCCTGGCGGCGATCTTCGGGTTCCTGCCACCGGACGACGAGCGACTCAAGGCAAGCGTGCTTGCGATCGCGAACGAGCTGACCGAGGACGGCTTCGTGCTCAGGTACAAGACGGACGAGACGGACGACGGGCTCTCCGGCAAGGAGGGAACCTTCTTGATCTGCTCGTTCTGGCTCGTGTCGGCGCTCGCGATCATCGGCGAGCTTCAGATGGCGCGCGACCTGATGGAGCGTCTGCTGCGGGTCGGATCCCCGCTCGGCCTGTACGCGGAGGAGTTCGACGCCGAGACCGGGCGTCACCTCGGCAACTTCCCACAGGCGTTCTCGCACCTGGCGCTGATGGAAGCGGCCGGCAGGATCATCCTGCCCGAGCTGATCGCCCAGGGCTGAGCTAGCCAAGGACTGGTCACCCGTTTCGGACGATGCCGCCGTGCGGGCGAGGATCGATGCTGCTCGAATGCTGGTCTCAATCGCACCCGTGCTCGGCCTCGGCGGCCTCTACGTCCTGCTGATCGCCGCGATCCCGATCGTCCTGATCGTGCTCGTGGGCTACTCGATCTGGCAGCTCCGCAAGCCGGAGGGCTGGGAACAGCAGTAGGTCCCGCGGAGCGCCCGCAGCCTTTGCCGGCCGCAGGCGCTCGCGAGTTCGGTCGTTAGTTGACGATGAAGTTGCTGTGACCGTCGAGGTAGTCGGCGCCGACCTGGGTCTGCGGCATGAAGATCCGCAGCTTGGTGCCGAGGTTGACGAACGTCGTGAAGTACGAGACCGACGTCGTCGGCGTCCGGGCCAGGCTTGCGAGCTTGGCCGTCCGGAAGGTCACGTAGCCGCGGCCCCGGACGAAGCGGGTGATGTTGATCGTCTTGCCGGCCATCGAGCGCGCGGCGAGGACGACGACGAGGTACTGGTGGCGCGCGACCTTCTGCAGCGTGATCCGCGGGCGGATCTGAACGGTCAGCGCCGGGCTCGTCGCCACGTCGTACTGCGCCCGGTAGCTGGTCTTGACGCGCGGCTGGACGAGCAGCGACCAGTTGCCGCCCGCCGTCGTGGTCACGGTCGTCCGCGTCTCGGGAAGGCCGGTCGGCGTGGCGATCACGGTGACCTGCTCACCGGCAGTCTTGCTCGAGACAGTGCCCGAGAGGGTGACGGCGTCGCCGAAGATGTTCAGCGTCCGCGAGGCCGCGAGCGTCACCGCGCGCGAGTTCTGGGCAACCGTCACGGTGCCGTTGAAGCCGCTGCCTGAGGCGTTCGGATCGCTGTACGTGAACGCGCCCGTGGTCGGGAACGCGCACGACGAGGTCTGCGACGGCTGCAGGATGAGCTTGCAGTCGTTGTTGTCGAAGAACACTCGGTGCACCACGGTGTCCGAGTTCGTCCAGCTGACCGAGTCGCCGCTCTGAACCGAGACGTTCGCGGGCTCGAACCCGGCGCTGGTGATCTTGACGCCGGCCGACCCGGCGAGTGCTGTCGAGCCGAGCGCCAGAACCACCAGCGCCACGGCCGCCATTAGAACCTTCTTCATTTGAACCCCCCGTTGAATGGTTTCCGAAGAGGTCTGACGCGGCCCCCTGGGGAAAGTTCGGACTCCGAACAAACTGCTTACGAGGCCTCTTGAAGAAGCGGCAGATTTCGGGCGCTTGCGCGAAGGATCGAGCGGCTTTGCGTTCGAGGTTCGGATTGCGTTAAGTCACCCAGGAATCGGACAAGGCGCCATTAACATCGACCATCGGATGTCTGTTGCCGTCGTCACCGGCGGTGCGGGTTTTCTGGGCTCGCACCTCTGCGACTACCTGCTCGAGCAGGGCCATCGCGTCATCTGCATCGACAACCTCGATACGGGGTCGCTGCAGAACATCCAGCACATCCGCGACGACGAGTTCACGTTCGTGAACCAGGACGTCACCGCGCACATCGAGATCGAGGGCTCGGTCGACGTGATCTTCCACGCGGCGAGCCCCGCGAGCCCGATCGACTACGCGCGCCTACCGCTCCACACCCTCAAGGTCGGCTCCTACGGAACGCACAACGCCCTCGGGCTTGCGAAGTTCAAGCGGGCGCGAATCCTGCTCTTCTCCACGAGCGAGGTCTACGGCGATCCGCAGGTGCACCCGCAGCCGGAGACCTACTGGGGGAACGTGAACCCGATCGGCCCGCGCGGCGTGTATGACGAGGCGAAGCGCTACGCCGAGGCGATGACGATGGCCTACCACCGCCAGCAGGGCGTCGACACGGCGATCGCCCGCATCTTCAACACCTACGGCCCACGCATGCGGCCTCACGACGGCCGCGCGATCCCGACCTTCGTCCGCCAGGCACTCGAGAATAAGCCGCTGACGGTGTTCGGCGACGGCTCGCAGACCCGAAGCTTTTGCTACGTCGACGACCTGATCAGTGGGCTCTACGCGCTCGCGATGAGCGGTGAGCACCTGCCGGTCAACCTCGGCAATCCGACCGAGATGACCTTGCTGGAGCTCGCACAAACTGTTGTCCGGGTCACGTCGTCTAAGAGCGACATCGTGTACGAAGCACTTCCCGTCGACGATCCGCAGGTGCGCGAGCCGGACATCACGCGCGCCCGCCAGGTGCTCGGCTGGGAGCCCAAGATCGAACTCGAGGAGGGGTTGCGGCGAATGCTGCCCTCGGAGGAAAGGGAGGCTGAATCAGTTCATGTCTAGGAAATTGATCCTGTTAACCACCATGGTTCTCATCGTCGGCTTGCTCTCCGCCGGCGCGACGACCGCAGGCCAGAAGCGCACCACGGCCCCGTCGTTCAGTGTCGGCGTCTTCGACGACTCGCTGACGCTCGGAGCGCCCGAGAAGGGCTTTCCGCTCCTGCGCGGCCTGCGCGCGCAGGTCGTCCGGATCACGCTTTGGTGGGGCGGCCCGATCGGCGTCGCCAGGAAGGCGAAGCCGGCGAATGCCCTCAACCCTGCGGATCCGGCCTACGACTGGTTCGCGTACGACCGCGCGGTTCAGTTCGCGGCGAAGAACAACATCAAGGTGCTCTTCTCGGTTCTGGGTACTCCGGCCTGGGCGAACGGGCGGAAAGCGACCCGGTACGCGCCGACCAACTTCAAGAACCTGCAGGCGTTCGCATCGGCGGCCGCCAAGCGCTACAGCGGCACGTTCAAGGACGCGGACGGGAACCTGATCCCGGCCGTGCACCTGTGGCTCGCGTGGAACGAGCCGAACAACCCGGTCTTCCTGTCGCCCCAGTACCGCAAGGTGCACGGGCGTTACATCGCCCAGAGCGCCTACAACTACGTCCGCATCTGCAACGCGATCTACAACGGCGTCCACGCGATCCAGAGGAAGGCTGCGAAGGTCGCCTGTGGAGCGACCGACCCGTTCGGCAACAACAACCCGCGGGCCAGGCGGCAGTCGATCTCACCGCTCGCTTTCCTGCGCTCGGTGAAGAAGTTCCACCTGCGCAACTTCGATGCGTGGGCGCATCACCCGTACGCGGCCCGCCCGACCGAGAAGCCGACGACCAAGCCCCGCGCGAAGACCTCGGTCACGCTCGGGAACTTCGGCCTCCTGGTCAAGGAGCTGACCCGCCTCTACGGGAAGAAGCGGATCTGGATCACCGAGTACGGCTACCAGACCCGCCCGCCCGACCGTATTGCAGGCGTCGCCTGGAAGACTCAGGCCAAGTATCTGGCCCAGGCGTTTTCGATCGCGCGGAAGAGTCCGCGGGTCGACATGATGCTCTGGTTCCTGATGAAGGACGAGGCCCGGCTCAACGGCTGGCAGTCCGGGTTCTTCACGTACGCCGGCAAGCGGAAGCCGGCCTACACGGCCTTCAGGCGGCTGAAGCACTAGGTGCAGGTTCCGCGCGCGCACCGGCCCGAACGGCAACGGCCGGTGCGCGCGGTGCCTGAAACCGTCGTCGAGCAGCCGACCGACGTCCGCTCGGCGACGCCGCCGCTCTTCCGAAGCAGCCATCTGGCTCCGCTTGCACGACGCGCCCTCAGCATGTGCACGCTTGTGGCGATCGACATCGTCGGCCTGACGGGCGGCCTGTACGCCACGCTCGTACTCCGCGAGCTCTACTACGGGCGCACGCCGCACTGGGGCGGGCTCTGGGACGCCGCGTGGGACTGGCTCCCGTTCCTGATCCTGATCCTGATCCTCGTCTTCGCCCAGGGCCACCTCTATTCCGAGCGCGAGCAGCGCCCGGGGGCGGGCAGGATCGTCTCGTCGCTGTTGCTGGTCGTGTTGATCGCTCTCGCCTTCGGGCTCGGTACCGGGCACGAGTTCTCGACTTACGGACTCGCCCCGACGGCCTTCGTGCTGACGGCGGCTCTGATCTCGGTCCTTCGCGGCGCCTACGACAACCTGACCGGGCGTCTGCTGCGGCGGGCAGGCGTTCGCCGCCGCGCGCTCCTCGTCGGAGCGGGCGAGCATCTAATGCACCTGCACGAGATGCTCGGAAGGGGCCGGCGCGGGATCGACTACGAGTTCGTCGGCGCGCTCGCGCCCGGCCCCGAGGGGGTCGAGCTGCCGCTGCTGGGCGACCTGAACGCGCTACCGCGCGTGCTCGCGACCCACCGGGTCGACGAGGTGATCCTGGCGGACTCCGAGTTCGGCGAGCAGCGACTGCTGGAGACGGTCGAGCAGGCCCACCGACGCGGCGTGAAGGTCCGGATCGCGCCGAAGACGACCGAGCTGCTCGTCCAGCGCGCGGACTACGTGCCCGGCCAGAGCGTGCCGCTCTTCGAGGTGCGCTCCCCGGTCTTCGCCGGAAGCCAATGGGTCCTGAAGCGGACGTTCGACCTCGGCGTCAGCGCGGTCGTGCTCCTCGCCGGGCTTCCCCTTTGGCTGCTGATCGCGGCCGGGGTGACGCTGACGTCGCCGGGGCCGGTCCTCTATCGCGACCGGCGCATCGGGCTCGGCGAGCGGGAGTTCGACATGCTGAAGTTCCGGACGATGTACGCGGACGCCGCCGAGCATCAGGCCTACCTAGAGGAGGCGAACGAGGCGAGCGGCCCGCTGTTCAAGATCCGGCGCGACCCACGCATTACGCCGCTCGGAGGCGTGCTCAGGCGCTTCTCCCTCGACGAGCTCCCTCAACTGCTGAACGTACTGCGCGGCCAAATGAGCCTGGTCGGCCCGCGGCCGCTGCCGCTGCGCGACTTCGCGCAGCTCGAGGACTGGCACCGCAAGCGCTACAACGTCCTACCCGGGATTACCGGGCTCTGGCAGATCTCCGGCCGGTCGAACCTTGGTTTCGACGACCTCGTCCGTCTGGACTTCTACTACCTCGAGAACTGGTCCCTCTGGATGGACATCACCATCCTCGTGAAGACCGTGCCCGCGGTTCTCGGCGCGCGCGGCGCGTACTGACGCCTGAGCGTCTCGGTCGTCATCGTCGCGTACAAGGCCGGGGCTGCGCTGTCGCGATGCCTGGCGGCGCTCGCCGCCGAGGACGCAGAGATCATTGTCGTCGACAACGGCGGCGGCCCAGAGATCGACGCGGCTCGAGACGTTCCGCGCGTGCGAGTGGTTGCGCCGTCCGAGAACGTCGGGTTCGCCGCGGGCTGCAACCTCGGCGCGCAGCACGCGAGCGGAGAAGTGCTCGTCTTCCTCAACCCCGACACCGTTGTCGAGCACGGGGCACTGCCGGCGCTGGCGCGAACGTCCGATGACCCGCAGATCGGGATCGCGATGGCCCGCCTGCGCTTGCTCGACCGGCCCGAGCTTTTGAACTCAGGCGGCACCGTCGTGCACGTAAGTGGTCTCGCCTGGGCTGGTCGCTTCGGTGAGCCGGCAGAGGACGTCAAAGAGGTCGCGGATGTTGCCGCTGCGAGCGGGGCAGCGCTGGCGATCGGTAGCGACATCTTTCGCGAACTCGGTGGCTTCACCAGCGAGCTGTTCATGTACCAAGAGGATGTCGAGTTGAGCTGGCGCGCGCATTTGAACGGCCTGCGCGTGGTGGTCGATCCTCGAGCAGACGTCTTCCATGACTATGACTTTGGCCGGCACAAGACCAAGATCGCGCTGTTGGAGCGCAATCGCCTCGTGTTTGTGTTGACCGCGTACTCCGTGCGCCTGTTGATCCTGCTCGCCCCCGTCTTGGCGCTCGGAGAGCTCGCGATGCTCGCCCTGGCCATCCGCCGTGGCTGGTTCCGCGGCAAGGTCGGCGGCTGGTGGTGGTTGCTGCGCCACGCGCGCTGGCTTGTCCGCCACCGCGCGAACACACAACGTCTGCGTACTGTCCGAGACCGCGAGCTGGCCGGTTTCCTGACCCCCGCTCTCGATCCGCAGATGACCGCACTTCCGCGAGGAATCGGCGTCCTGAACGGACTCCTGGGAATCTACTGGTCCCTCGCTCGGCGGGCGCTCTGATCGAGTCGTGGCCCGGATCTCCGTGCTCATCCCGTGTTACGACGACGGCGCCACAGTGACGGAAGCCGTGGAGTCGATCGTCGAGGACGAGGCGGTGGAAATCGTCTTGATCGACGACGGCTCGACCGACCCGCACACGGTCGCCGTCCTCGATGATCTCGCCGCAGGCGGCAGAGTCCGGCTCATCCGTCAGGCCAAGAACCGCGGAGTGGCCTTTGCGCTGCGTGCCGGCACGGCCGCTGCCACTGCTCCCTACGTCTTCATCCTCAACAGCGATGATCTCGCCGAGCCGCGGGCTCTGGCGGCGCTCGCCGATGCTCTCGACGCCGACTCCGGCGCTGATTTTTCGTTCGGCTGGATCCACTTCTTCGGCGATGTCGACTTCGTCGCAGAGCAGCCCCCCTGGAACCCGTGGATCCTCCTCCACTCGAATCGCTGGGCAATCTCCTCCCTGTACCGGCGGGCTGCCCTCGACGCGGTAGGCGGAGTGCCCGACGGCACGGCGTACGAGGACTGGGACCTGCTGCTTGCATTCGCAGAGCAGGATCGCCGCGGCGTACTCGTCCCGCGGGTCGTACTCCACTACCGCCAACACGGCACCGCCCGCCGTAACCGCGGAGCCCAGAACGACCTGCGGCGGCAGTACGCCGCTCTGCGTGCGCGGCACGCACCGCTCTTCGGACGCGAACCGGAGCTGCGCCGCCGCTATCCGCTGCCGCTCGCTACCCGTCTCGCCTACCGCCTCCAGCTACGCGCGGGAATGCTGTTACCGCCCG
>C688J35102_120989573_pt1 | contig 11995 bp, 7 predicted proteins | sample HopSoiMetagenom2_FD_35102 | JGI IMG/M metagenome (IMG submission 35102)
CCGGTGAGTTATCCGTTCCTCTGGGACACGTCGTGGCTGAACAAAGTGCAGTACGACGGCGGCATTCCGAACGAGACGATCATCGATCGCCTCGGCCGCAATGTCGGCGAAGTCCTCGGTGTGTTCGCGGAGGTCAGGATCCGGCGGTTGAAGCTGGTGCCGAAGCCGGTCCCGCCGATCATGAACTCCACTGCGAAGCGCATCGACCTTCTCGCGCTCGAAGACTGGTGGTCGGAGCTCCGCGCGCCGAAGTGGTCGGATGCGACGGCGCTTCCGCCGATCGATACGACGAAGCTCAAACGCGGACAAGAGCTCTACAACCAGAACTGTCTCAAGTGCCACGCGATGGTCACACCGGGGAAGCGCCAGAACGTGAAGCTGATCGCGCTGAACGATGTCGGCACCGATCCGGGCATGACCAAAACCGCCGCGACGCACAGCGGAAAGAGCGGCCAGCTGGAGGGGGTGTGGAAGAACCTCATCCCGTTCGGCAAGCGCTTCGGTCCGGACGCGCTGCTCGCGGAGTTGACGGGACATGTCGGCATCTCCGTCATCCTCACGCGGGAAATCTCGCCGTCGAATCCGTCGCCGAACGGACCGGGAAGCACGTCGCTGGAAGCCGCGACGGTGGCGACCCTTCCGGCCAGCCGCAGTGCCGAAGCAAGCGGGCAGGAAGCAGCGCCGCCGGAGACGAACAACGATCGCGATGATGCCGAGCGTAACCGCGTCCGCGCGCTGCTGGAGCAGAGCCGCGATCCCGAAAAAGCGACGAGCGCGAACGATGAGCTGGTCGTCACGCTCCGCTCCTTCGCCGCGCGCTCAGCACAGGAGAAAGCAGGCCTCGAATACCGCGCGCGGCCGCTCGATGGAATCTGGGCCACGGCGCCGTATCTTCACAACGGCTCCGTTCCGACGCTCGCCGATCTGCTCAAGCCTGCGGCACAGCGGCCGAAGACGTTCTTCGTCGGCGATTGCGAGATCGATCCGGTGAATGTCGGCTGTGTCGCCACGCAACGCCCCGGCGCGTTCCTGTTCGATACGTCGAAGGATGGCAACTTGAACAAGGGCCACGAATACGCCGGCGCGATCACCTCGGACGAGGACCGCGCAGCACTGCTCGAATATCTGAAATCGTTGTGAGGGGCGGCGTTTATCGCCGCCCGCACGACTTCGTTCCTATAGACTGAAGGCATCAATCCTAACTAATGCAGTCTGTCGCGGGCATGAGATCACCGCGGAAACGTGCACTAATAATCGCTGCAGGAGCGGCCATTGCCATCTCCGTGGCGCTGCTGTGGTCGATAAGAAGCCGCTTTCGCGAGGATCGGCTGGTGGATGCGACGGGGGCTCTGCTGGCCAGCGCGCACGAGCTTCCGTATCGAACCGTCGCCGCGCGCCTTTCGCTGCCGTTCGATTACCGGCCGATGACGATCCGCCGATCGAGCCGCCACGAATGGCACATGCCCGACATCGTGGCGGAGATCAAGCAAAGCGCCGATATTGCGCCGACGCCGAAGAACCTGCATCTGCTCGGCCTTTCATATCTGTTCGGCGGTAACTATGCGGAAGCCGTGCAGGTCCTGCAGCAGGCCCGTGCGATGGCGTCCGATCCCACGATCGTCAATGATCTCGCCGCCGCGCAATATGAGGCGGGCGTGAAAGATGGAATGGCCGTCGACATCGCGCAAAGCCTCGAGCTCAGCGACATGATCCTCGCCCGCTCACCCGGCGATCGCTCCGCTCTTTTCAATCGGGCTTTGGCGCTCGAGCGGCTCCAGAACCGTCCGTCCGCGCTCAAGGCGTGGCAGCAATACCTGAAATTTGATGTCTCGTCGGAATGGACGGCGGAAGTGCAGCAGCACGTCCGGCGCTCTCTGTACCGGCTCCTTCGTCTCAATGGGAGTCACTCAAACCGCAACTCATGCAATCCGATAAGGCCGGCTCCATACGTGATCGTGGGCGGTCACAAGGCGCTGGGTGGTGACTGGCCGTTGGATGATGCACTGAGGAAGCTTCTCGGAAATGGAACGAGCGTGGCCCAGGAGGCTTTGCGGCCGATCTGTTCGCGGGGTCTCGCTGACGATGAAGTGCTTCTCGGAGCGGTGCTTACACCTATGACTGGGAAAGGGATGTGACGCTCCGTGTGGAGCGTCGCTGGTCGACAGATCTTGTCGCCGACGATCCCAGCTCTACCTTCAACGGTCGCGCGTTCGCGTTCTTCGCTTCCGATCGATTCGAACCCCGAGAGTCAAAACGCAGCGGCTGGGTGACTGCCCGCAGCGGCGGAAGCGGGTATCTGAGCCGATCCTTGATCGATCCATTCCCATCGGAGCTGTGGTCGCGACTGAAGTGGTCTGCCCAACCATCGGATCCATTCCGATGGGTGCGGACGGATGGAACCGAAGTCGCGCGCTTCGAAGTTCTCCTTGGCCCGATGCGGAACAGCGCACCCGATGCGTTGTACCGACAGCCACTGCTTTCCCGTTGGGTTGGGACGAAAGATGCGCTACTTGAGATTGAACACCTCGTCGGCCGTGACACGCGCGAACATGCCGACCTGCAAATCGATCGCTTCAGGTCTGAATAGCCGTGACACATCTCGTCGTCACCATCAACGATTACTACACCGCGTAGAGTTTGGGTCTCAGGTTGCCGACTTCGTCGTGCATTTTGGTCGTAGACCGCGGCTTTTACTTTATCTCGCACGCGAAATCGGTGACGATTCTCTACGGACTGTGGACGCCATGCGTGATCGTGAATTAGACGAAGCCGTGCAGCTCGGCATCGCGAACAGGGAAGTCATCGACCTCGCGAAAAATTGGTGCGCGCATCTCGAAGTATTCGGCTCGGGCGCATTGCTTGCGGAGGCGACAGGCCTTCCGATCGGCCTCGGCACGTTTGGTTGTAAATACGCGAAACGCGGCAGTAGCTCCGCGATGGATTTGCGCTTCATCGCACTCGACTTCCACGACGATAATTGCGTCGGTTGCCCGCACCGGCAGCCGGTGCGCTTACCGAATCTTTCGCAGCTCGTTGGGAAGCGAGATCGCCTCCAGGAAGAGCGTCAGCAGGCAGTCGAGAGAGAGCTTGAACGTCAGGCAGCGCTCTTTGGCGAGCGTCTGACGCACCGAGCCGACGTGCGCCGTTTGGCGGACGCGCCGTGCGCCGGCATCGTTGATCTGATCGATGAACTGGATCGTGAGTACGATGTTTTAACTCATGAAAAGCTTGCGAAGCTCGCGGCAACCGTTCCCGAGCAGATCGACGCGGCAATTCGCAGCCTTCTGTACGACCTGATCTCATCGGGCGGCGATGGGCGTACACAAGCAGCGCTCGATGCGCTCATTTCGGTCGAAACCGACACGAAGAAGCTCACGGACGCAGCGTTGGCGGCCCTTGGCAGAAATGAGGCCGTACGTGTCGCTGCAGACATCGTCGCTTCGCATCTGGACGACACATTCGCCGACGGCATCGAAGCAGCACTCCCCGCGATCTTCGAGATCGCGAGCCCGATCCGCGAGCCGTTTGCGCCACAAGTCGAGCCGAGATTCGAAACGCTGGATCGGGCGTTCGCCATGTATCCAGCGCGATGCGAGCGGATGATTGACGTACTGCTGCGTTCCGAATCAGAGCGTGATCGCAAGATCGCCGCTGGGTGTATCGAGCACCTGGTGCACATCGATCCTGACCTCGGGCGACGTCTCGCGCTGGTCATGATCGACTCGCTTACGCTGCCGGACGGCGAGTTCGGTGAAATCGACGGAGCTCGGCGCGCGGCGCTACGGGCGCTGGCCGAGGCGTTCAAGGCGGCCCCCGAGGATCTCGATTCGATCTTACAGAAGGCATATTCGAATCGGACGGCACTCGCACCGATTCTCGACGTCTACGCTCACGTATGCAAAGACCCAACTCGCTATGGCGCTGGATCCGTCGCGTCCGCACCAACGATCCGCAAGGCATTCAGGCGCTTACTTGCAGCGATGACCGAGCCGGAGCTCGATCGCGAGCAGCTGTTTACTCTGATGTGTTTCGTCCGCGACGAAGCGAAGGCGCATCCGGATGTTCTGGTCGAGAATGCCGAAGCGCTCATCGGAACGGTTGCTTTGCTGATTGCCTCGAACCCCGACAAGTCACGGAGATCCCCTTTGCTTCAGGCGATCATTCGCGATCTGGCGGCGATCGTCAGAGTCGCTGCCGACGCGGCGCCGGACCGACTCCTTCCGCTTCTCGTCGATCTCTTCGAGAAAACGCCTCCTCAAGAGGACGAGTTGCGCGCGAGTCTCCTCGACATGCTCGTCGGTGCTGCGAAGAATCGACGTGTTGTCGCCGACATCCTCCCGCAGGTCTACCGTGCCTTGCTCGATTCGTCTGTGCGCGTGCGGGCGTGTGCGGCCCACGCCTACGGTGCGATCGCGGAGTTCGGTGTCGACGATCTCCCTCCACTCGTCCACGAATGCTTCACGAATCTCGCGGCAGATCAGTACATCGCCGTGCACTACGCCTTTGCCGACGTTCTGACGCGAGTGCATCTACCAGAAACGTTCCAGCCTCGAATCGTGTGGAGCCTCGGCGTTCTGATTTCAGGATATGCCGCAGCGAAACACGATTCTCGATATACGACTCGACTCATCGAGGCGTTCTGCGTCCAACACGAGGGCGAGTTCGGACCGGATGAAATCGCTGAGCTGTTGATGATCGCCGAGGCTCTGTCGCCTGAGGAAGCGGGGCAAAGTGTGCTGGCGATGCGCTGGAAATTGCGCACTAATGCGGACTGGATCGCGACAGTCGCGCGAGCTGCCGCGCGTGAGGGGTTATCCACGTATCGGCGGCGAGATCTTCTCGCGGAGGTGATGCGGCGCGAGCCGGTCGTCATTGTCAACCATATCGATGATCTTCGCCATGCCGTGCTCTTGCGAGTGCAGGAGATCCCGATGCCGCGGCTTCGCGACGACGAGGACTTCGTCGATCCGATCGTCGAGAAGCTGATGCAGGCAGGAGAATGGGCAGAGGCGGTTCGAGTCCTGACGGAAGTCGAAGCACTCTATGCGACGTCAACCTACATGATTCGACGACGCACTCTGACGGCGCGGCAGAAGGCTGTGGTCGATATAGAAGCCGCGACGGAATCCGATGTGCGGCTGCAACGTGCGAAGGAATGGCTGCAGGATGATGGGGAGATGAAGCTCGACCTCGACGACGTGATTCGTGTGCGACTCAACAGCATCGCTGCCTTCGGACAAGGCCTTGGATGCAGCCATGGTGAGTTTACGAAGCTTGCGGCTGCGTTGAACGCGATGAGCTCGGACATCGTCGATGCGGAGATTCGGCAGGAGTATTTCAACCTCACTCGGATAATGGATGCATTCGCGTTTCTGATCCGCTGGCGTGAAGCAACGCGCACGGCCTCGGAAGATGGCGAGCCGTATCGTCGAGCTGCAATCGAGGCTGCCAAGGACGTTGCGAAGACGGAGAGCCGTTTCAACGCCGCCGGACTGACGGACCGGATTCGTTCGATTCGAGATCTCGACGAGATACCTGCTCTCTTCCGTGAAGCGCTCGCGATCGCAATACCTGTTCCGTTCAGCAAGACGGTCCACCGTCCATTGACGCCGCCAATCGACGGGTATCCGGGCAGCAAAGCCGCAAAACATTCGGAAGTCACGATCGCTTTCGCTCGATTCGAACTGGAAAATAAGCCGGTGTCAGAGGCACAGGTGATTGCGCCGAACCGACTGCACGACTTGTATCTCGAGGTCACAGTCTCCGACTGGCCTGCGACCGCCGAACGGTTGGTCATCGACGTGCTGTCGAAGGAGCCGCATTCCACCTACGACTTACCGAGGTTCGAATTCTCACGCCCGGCGGGCGATGCTCCGTTCCGATTGACAGGCAAGGATCGTCTTGTCCTCCATGTCGCACATTCGCTTCTCGCCGCGCCGCTCGAGTTCACATATCGAGCGTATTTCGAGCCGGAGTCGAAAGATCTGCAGGTCTCCGTCGAGGGGCAGAGACGTTTGCAAGTGTATGCCTATGATCCGAAGGCGGAACCACTGACGGGGCATGAAGGCATTGATCGCAAGCTTTTCTACATCAGGGGCACCGTTCGCCGCATCTCCGGGTCTGACGCTGAAACCGAGAGTTTCATGCGCCTGATGGTATCCCTCGGCTCGATCGCGTGGCGCAACCTGTTCCCCGGTGCGAAGTGGTCCGAGAAGAGCTTTCAGTCCGAGATCGCGGACAAGATCCGCGCGGATCCGCGCGTAGCCAGCGAACTGGAAGAACATCCACACGCTGCGGGAGGCGTTACGGATCTGTCGTTCCGACGGATACGAGTCGAGTTGAAAATCGCAGGAAAGCAGGCGGTCGCTGTTTTGGATGCGCAGGCGTACGCGAATCAAATATCGCAGTACGTTGCTGGCAGCGACCGCAGGACCGGTATCATCTGCATTCTCGATAGCTCGCCGAAGCAAACAGCACCCGCTATTGTGGAGAACGATGTGGATCTCTTGCTCGTTCAGCCGCCGGGCGGCTCGGGCGTGCCGATCGCTCTCGGCGTTATTATTATTCGAGCGAACCTGAAGGCACCAAGCACATTCTCACGGTAGACAGTGATGGTCCTAATTATTCCTGCAAGGTCTTGGAACGCCGAGCGACGAGTGCTCACTGTCCGACGCTTCGATTGATCTTCGCCACGACCGAAGCTCTTCAAAAACCTGGATGATAGAAGTTATCTGAACCGCTGCTCGCATTTATTGAGCCGACGTCTTTGTGGAAAAGCGTGGACGTGAGCGTGCATACGACTTCCACATCATTCAGCGTTTTCTTGCCATCCACGAGGGTCACCGAGGAGCTCGATGACGAACTCGACGCAGTTGGACCCAGCCATGCCGGTCGCGAGCGTGGTGGTCGTGGCGCCGGCTTTAATCTTGGAGCGAATGTTCTCGTAGGCGGGAATGCGTTTTCTGCGAGTTTGAACTTAAAGCCATCGATCGGTTCTTCAACCGCCTTCGCTGTCACGATCCACGGTTGGGAATTCGTCAGGGACGCCTGCAGTGAGCCTTTGATTCGTGCTGCCGTGGTCGCAGGACGCCCGCTCCATCAAATCACCCAGAATCGCTGACGCCTCCTCAAGTGAGGAATCATCTATAGAAGCCAGACTGTCGAAGATATCGACGACGTCGCCTCGAACGGTTTGCGGCCAAGACGGCAAGTCCTCACCGACAAACAAAGTTCCGGCGTCCACGAGTGAACGTGCCGCGCGGACTGCAGTCCGTAGAATAAAACCTGAACTCGGCAGCAAGCGGCCGGCAAGCCACTCGCGATGATCGACCGGGTGAAGATAGAGCTCGCTAATGGGAAGATTCCGTGTTGCCGCATTAATTTCGACAATACTTGAGGCGTCAACAATGCGGATTCCGCCCGGCTGTACGATACCATTTTCCGGCTTAATGTCGGTATACAGAACGCCGGCGCCCAATCGCGCCTGGATGTCCAATGACAGATCAACAAATGCTTCTACAAAGGCGACAGCGAGGCGAGTAACGCAGCAGGATCGACCGATCCGTCGAAGTGCGCTGGCGCATGCATCAACACGCGCGCCAGGAAGATACTCCAGAGCCAGAAACCGTTCTTGCTCGCGCAGGAAGGGCGGCAACGCGGACGGGAAAAGCGGATTTATACCCTGCCACGATGCGATAAGACGTGGCAAGGCGGTCCGATCCAAGCGAGCGAGCGTTTCAGCTTCCCTAGCGAGGCGGTTTCGCCGGCGCCGCACTTGTTGGACGTCAATTCGTGCTAAATCGGTGAAGTCAATGAACGGCAGTTTGATAGCAACGAGGTTACCGCTGATGTCTTCACTCAGGAAAATCAAGCTTTCGCTACCAAAATCCAACAACCGAATTGTGCGATAGCTTTCGACGGCGAAACGCCCCATCCGTTGGAGATATGAAAAGAGATGCGGCCGCTTACGAGCCGATAGACGAAGAGCGAGTAATGGCTGCGTCGAGGCGCCACTTGCTTGTTTGCGGAGCCGGGCGAGGACACGCGCCAATTGGTCCGGCGATACCTCCTGACTCAGTGCATCTGGCAGGACAAGCCGTTCTCCCGGTTCACCGACAAAGGGATTGATTCGCCGAAGCTCATCCAAAAGCTCATCGTCGAGCCATTTGCGAGCGTGCTGATTCATCGTGGGATCGCTCATAGAACCCAAGCATGCGCGCAGACCGATGTGTGACCTGCAACGCGGCGTGCCGTGACGAGGTTAATCATCGGCAGGTCCGAGCACTACCGAGGTAGCTGTGCCGACATCAGCGTTCAGGTAACGTTGGTCGTCTTTAGAGAGCTCCGAGGGACTACCACCACGCCGTAGCACTTCCAACTGCCTTTCAAGGGCCTCGATGTGTTGCGGTGGTCGTCCTTCGCGTGAATATAGCTTAATCCGCGCTTGAAGCGCGGCGATCTGAGTATCTGAATCGCTTCGCACAAGTGCCCCAACGGAAGCAGCCATCTTTTGTACGAAGTCATTGACCTCGCCACTCTCCTGTGCGAACTGAGGTGATAATTCGATAGAAAGTTGAATAGGCTCAGTCGAATCCGAAGCTTCAAACGTCAAGGAACCCAGTGTTTGGCGAGCCTCCCATGGACGAAGCTCAAAAAGAAATATGTACGGACTCCCGTACCTCACGGCACGAACTTTGTAGCTAATTACAGGTGTCGTGACGTCATCGAATTTGCCTATGTGCCGTTCTTGCGGTCGACAGGCAAATACGTTGAAACAGGTGACACCAGGCGTGACCCGTAAGGTAATCGTCGCATCGCGAAGAACAATTCGTTGACTAGTTCGCGCCATGTGACCGAAATATTCCTCTAGCTCCGTTCCGATTGTGCGGACATAACGAACCGTCCCCTCACTTTCAGCGGCGAGTGCTTCCGCGCTTTCAGCGTCGAAGTCTTCGCCAAAGCCGAACAAGTTCAGCGAAACGCTTTGCTGTCCGATTTTGAGTGCTACAGGACGGCATGCCATATAGTCTTGGAGCTGGCCGTCTGTGAGGCAGAGAAGCCTCTCCACGCCGTCGAATCCGACGCTCTTGGCACGTTCGATTTCAGTGAGCGCCAGGCGTAGCGCCGGTGCCATATGCGTCGCGCCGAAACGAAATGGCCAAGTTGACAGCGCTCTTGCGGCCGAGAATGAATATTGGCGAAGCTGCGAAACTGCCAGCGACCGCACGAGGATTTCGGATTCGGTGGAGAAGGGTATGAGCGATACAAGATCATGTGGCGATAGGAGGCGAAGATATGCGTCGACCGCAGCCACGAGCAGAGGATACTTCTTCTCCTCATTCATTGACCGGGACATGTCCAGAACGAGAATGTGATGAACGGGCTTTCGCACCTGATTATCTCTGCCGGCTTCCGCGGGATCTTCGACCTGTATCGTAATCAGGGCACGGCAAAGGTCCGTTTCGGCCTGATACCCCTTACGATCCCACTCTACGTCTAAATTGACTTCCAGCGAGGGCCGTCTTTCAGTGCTGGAAGCAGCCGCCGGAGGCGGCGAGATACCCGCCGGTTTACGCCCAGAAATCTGCCAAGTCCGAGGCAGCGCGAACGTATAGGTGCCGTCATTGATATTTTCATATAGAAAATTGTCTGGTTTCCAAAACCCGCGAGCCTCACTGGAGTAGCGAAAAAGATGGACCGTAGCATGAGCACTAGAGATATCGAGCTGAACAAGCGCGACGCCGTGCGGAAATGTCGCCTCCTCCCAGAGGGCGCCCGCAGCGAGTTCAACGCAGCTAGCGTCGGGACTCTCTCGGCTCGCGATACGACTTTTGTGCAAGTGACCTCGGAGTAGAAAGTGTGCTCCTCCCGGTCCCATCAGGAGCGACCTGACGCGCTCTTGATCAAAACTGCGCAACCAGTCAAGCGGATGATGCATCAACACGATCTTCAACGCCGGGGGCTCGCGGTCAGCAATGCCAAGCGCATCCCGGACTTGAAATTCACCTAACAACAAACGTCCCTGGTCTTGATCGCCGCCCTCCGCTGACCAAGCGCTATTTAGGCCGGCAATCGCAATTTCGAGCCCGGCAACATTCCGCCGCTCAACCCTCCAGGGAGCTGCACTTGACCACGCGCGATCGGCTCCTAGGAATGTTGTTGTGAACTCAAAGAAAGCTGACTGTCGTTGCGCAAAGAGAGCAATGCTAGAACTGTCGCCCAAAACACCGCTCACTTGGTGAGTATCACGGAGTGCAGCTGCGGTGATTCGCGTTAGTGGCTTAACTAGGGCTCGATCGACGTCGTGGTTGCCGGGAACCAGAAACCATGACATTTTCGGGTCCGTTCGCGTAGCCTGTGCCAACTCTGCGAAAAATCTCTGTGCTTCTGTGTATTCAGCTGCGCGACCACTATTGGCGATGTCGCCTGTCACAAACACGAAATCGGGTTTCATGTTGTCTGTGAGAGGCAGTAAGACATCGCGTAAGAGCGCCTTCAAAACAATCGCCTGCTCCCAGCGTTGCCCCGACTGGAAATGGAGGTCGGAGATATGCAGCCAGGTAATCGTGTGCTTCTCCGGCACTAGAACCCCCTTCGTCGCTGACTACACGGTGCGACTTCAAGACCTGCGTCTTCGAGGTGACGGATCGTTAGCACTCTCATGGCATGGATTCACTAGTGATCATAAAAGATATCCGGATTACCTGCAGCAATTAATGATAGACGTGAATGCTGCCCTGGGATAGATGGCCACCAGCTCGTATCGTCCCCAGTCGGATTCCTGCGACTTAGCGCGCGTGCGTAGCCGACACGATCGGCTTCGGCGGTTGACGTTTTGGGTAAAGGCGTCAACTCCTGTTATTTGCAGCAATCTCGTCAGAGAGAAGCAGATCCTCATACTTTGCCTGCCGGCGTTTGTTCGTGACCGTGACGTAGACCATCGTCGAAGACTTGTGACGGCCTCAAGGCCCGCTTCTCGAATTTCGGTGCAAGCGTCGATCTTGCCGCGCCAGGCGAAGGCCGAGCCGTAATCTTCGGATTTACACCACAGCGTTGAATGAGCGATGGGGGAACCTCGCCGGCACGTCGATGTCCGCTGCATTCGTCGCCGGAGCGGCGGCGCTCGTTCTCGAGCGCTCGATCCAGCACAATACCCGCTGCAGCGCCGAGAAAGTCAGGCAATGGCTGGTAGATAACGTCAAAAGATATCGAGTCTTGCAGGAAAGAATAAGTCCGGCGGGGCACTCGACCTGGCGAAAGCGGTGACAGGCACATGCCAATGATCGACTGAACGGTTCAGCGCGCGCAGCTCGACGCTTCTACCGCCGCCCGCCCACCAGGGCGCGAAGCTGACGCATGCGCGTGTCGAGCTCCTCGACCGTCATGCCAGCGTACTTCGGCGGGAGAAGGCGGCGGCTCGACGCTTCGAACACGGCCAGCAGCTCCATGTACTCGAGCAGCTCGACGTCGCGGCTCGGGAAGTAGTCGCGGGCGGCGGCGAGGAAGTGCTCGTCGCTCACCGGCTTGTCGCCGCCCTCGGCGCGCGCCGCGTCGTCGTTCGCCATCAGGATCACAGCCTCGACATCCGCGTTGCTGTAGCCGACCAGCTTGCTCGAGAAGCCGTGGCGGATCTTTTCGAAGTCGACCGCGGTCACGATGCGATTCTTCTTCACCAGCGCCTTCGCGACGCCTTCCACTTCCTCCGGCGTCTGCGAATAGAGGAACGGAATCTTGCGATCGAGGCGGCCGGCGCGCTTGAGATCGACGTCGAGCTTGTCGGGACGATTGGTCATCACGATGAAGAGGATCCGTCCGCGATTCGACGTGTCGGACATGAACTCCTTCACGCGCGCGATGACGCGCGACGACGTGCCGCCGTCCGACTCCCCTTCTCCGCTGCCGAACGCGCGATCGCCTTCGTCGATGATGATCACGACCTGCCCGAGCGCTTTCACCACGTTGAGAATCTTTTCGAGATTGCCTTCCGTCGCGCCGA
>C688J35102_120989574_pt1 | contig 11995 bp, 12 predicted proteins | sample HopSoiMetagenom2_FD_35102 | JGI IMG/M metagenome (IMG submission 35102)
CCTGCCGCCGACGTACGAGCCGCTGGCCACCGGGCACGTCCCGGAGATGATCGAGCTGATCGACCGCCTGCTCACCCGAGGGCACGCCTACGTCGCGGAGGACACCTCGGGCGACGTGTACTTCGACGTGCGGTCGTGGCCGTCGTACGGCGAGCTCTCGGGTCAGCGCGTCGACGAGATGAGCCCGGCCGAGGACGCGGACCCGCGTGGGAAGCGCGACCCGCGGGACTTCGCGCTCTGGAAGGGCTGGAAGAAGGAGTCCGAGCCAGAGACCGCTGCCTGGCCGTCGCCGTGGGGTCCGGGTCGACCGGGTTGGCACATCGAGTGCTCGGCGATGGCACTGAAGTATCTCGGCGGCGCCTTCGACATCCACGGCGGCGGCGTCGACCTGCGGTTCCCGCACCACGAGAACGAGCAGGCACAGTCGCGGGCGGCGGGCTTCGAGTTCGCCACGACCTGGATGCACAACGCGTGGATCACCACGGCCGGCGAGAAGATGAGCAAGTCGCTCGGCAATGACCTCTCGATCCCGGCGGTGCTGCAGCGGACCCGGGCGATCGACCTGCGCTACTACATGGTCTCCGCGCACTACCGCTCACACGTCGAGTTCTCCTTCGAGGCCCTCGACGAGGCGGCGGCCGGCTTCCAGCGCGTCGAGCACTTCCTGCAGCGGGCCGCGGAGCTCGTCGGTGACGTGCCGATGGGCGTGGTCTGCGCCGACTTCGAGAACGCCATGGACGACGACCTTGGCGTCCCGGCCGCCCTGGCCGCGATCCACGAGGTGACCAAGGAGGGGAACAAGGCGCTGTCGGGCGGCCCAAGCGATGCCTTGCGCGGAGCCGCCTCGTCCGTCCGCGCCATGCTCGCGGTGCTCGGCGTGGACCCGTTCGACGAGCACTGGACCGCCGGGAGAGCGTCGTCGGACGACGGCCGGCTGCGCAGCGCCGTCGACGCACTCGTCGCGTCACTGCTGGACCAGCGTCAGCAGGCGCGCGGTGACAAGGACTTCGCGACTGCTGACGCCATCCGCGACCAGATCAAGGCCGCCGGCATCGAGGTTGAGGACACCCCCAACGGCCCTGCCTGGTCGCTGCGCTGATGGCGGGGAACTCGTCCCGCCGCGGAGCTGTCCGCAAGACCTCGAAGGGCACTGCGACCGCGGGCTCGGGCGGTCGTCGCCGCAAGGGCCTCGAGGGCAAGGGTCCGACGCCGAAGGCCGCCGACCGCGAGGGACACAAGGCGTACCGCGCCAAGAAGCGCTCCGAGAAGGCGCAGCCTCAGCGACGCCCGATGGCCGGCGGCGACACCGAGTGGGTGGCAGGCCGCAACGCGGTCCTCGAGGCGCTGCGGTCCGGCACCCCCGTCACCGGTGTGTATGTCGCTGAGGGGGCCGAGCGTGACGGCCGGCTGCGCGAGGCTTTCCGGCTGACGGCCGACATGGGCGTCTCTCTTCTCGAGGTCACCCGGGCCGAGCTCGACCGATTGACGCATGGTGCGGTGCACCAGGGACTGGCCGCGAAGGTGCCGCCGCACGAGTACGCCCATCCCGACGACCTGCTTGCTCTAGCCGCCGAGCGGAACGAGCCTCCGCTCATCGTCGCTCTCGACTCGGTGACGGATCCGCGCAACCTCGGAGCGGTCGTGCGCAGCGCGGCCGCGTTCGGTGCCCATGGGGTAGTGGTCCCGGAGCGGCGTTCCGCGGGCATGACCGCCGCCGCGTGGAAGACCTCTGCCGGAGCAGCCGCGCGGGTGCCGGTCGCGCGGACGGTGAACCTCACCCGACAGCTCAAGTCCTTCCAGGCGGCCGGCTGCATGGTGGTCGGCCTGGCTGCTGACGGAGAGGTCGCTCTGCCGGACCTCGACCTCGCCGACGGACCGCTCGTGCTCGTCGTCGGGTCAGAAGGCAGTGGTCTTTCGCGACTCGTCACGGAGACCTGCGACCAGCGGGTCGCGATCCCGATGGGCCGGGAGACCGAGTCGCTCAACGCCGGCGTCGCGGCGGGCATCGCGCTCTACGCGGTCGCGCAGCGTCGTACTGGTCCCTGATCGGCCTGCCTGGCGCGCTGTCGTGCGCTCCTGAGAGGATGCCTTCCTACCAGCGAGTAACCGGCGAGGTGTGAGGGTCATGCGGCGTTCGATCTACGACGAGGACCACGAGGCGTTCCGCTCTTCGGTGCGGGAGTTCCTCGACCGGCAGGTGAAGCCGGAGCTGGAGGAGCACGCCGAGGAGAAGCGCATCCCGCGCGAGTTCTGGCTCGAGGCGGGCAAGCAGGGCTTCCTCGGTCTCGAGGTGCCGGAGAAGTACGGCGGCTCCGAGGCCGGTGACTACCGCTTCAACGCGGTTCTGACCGAGGAGCTGGCCAAGGTCAACATGGCGCTGCCGTCATGCGTCGGCATCCACGCCGACATCGTGGCGCCCTACCTCGTGCACCTCACCAACGAGGAGCAGCGCGAGCGCTGGCTGCCCGGGTTCTGCACCGGCGAGATCCTCACCGCCATCGGCATGACCGAGCCGTCGGGTGGGTCGGACCTGGCCGCCCTGAAGACGACTGCGGTCAAGGACGGCGACGACTACGTCGTGAACGGGTCGAAGACCTTCATCACGAACGGCTACTCCGCGGACCTGATCGTCGTGGCCGCTCGTACCGCTCCGGAGAAGAAGGCGCGGGGTATATCGCTCTTCGGCATCGAGGCGGCGATGGACGGCTTCTCGCGGGGCCGCAAGCTCGACAAGGCCGGCCAGGACGAGTCCGACACCGCCGAGCTGTTCTTCGAGGACGTGCGCGTCCCGGCGGACAACGTCATCGGCGAGCTCGACTCCGGCTTCATCCACATGATGAATTGGCTGCCTCAGGAGAGGCTCGGCTCCGCGATCACGAACATCAGCCACGCCGCGCAGATCCTCGAGGAGACCCTCGACTACATCAAGGAGCGCAAGGCGTTCGGCCAGGCCGTCGGCTCCTTCCAGCACAACAAGTTCCTCGCAGCCGAGCTCGTCACCAAGGTCGAGATGGTGCAGACGTACGTCGACCAGGCCGTGCTGCAGCACGTCGACGGCAAGCTCACGCCCATCGACGCGGCCAAGGTGAAGTGGATCTCCGCGGAGGTGCAGAACGACGTCCTCGACAACTGCGTGCAGCTCTACGGCGGCTACGGCTACATGAACGAGTACCGCGTCACCCGCGCCTGGCGAGATGCCCGCGTCACCAAGATCTGGGCGGGCTCGAACGAGATCATGAAGGAACTCATCGGCCGCGACCTCGGTCTATAGCTTGAAGGCGGCGGCCTCGAGAAGTGAGGGGCCGTACCACGTGATGGTCCGTCCGCTGACGAGCTTCGTGCGCGTCTTGGTGAACGCCTCGGGCCCGTCGGTCTCCGTGAACACGTAGGGCTCGTCGGGGAGCAGGACCGTGTCGATGTCCTTGCGGTCGATGTCGGCGAGGTCGACCCGCGGGTAGCGCCCGTCCGACTCCGCGAACGCGTTCGCGTAGCCCACGCGGCGCAGCAGGTCGCCCGTGAACGTGTCCCGTCCGACGACCATCCACGGGTCTCGCCACACCGCGACTGCGATACGCGCTCGCACTTCCGGCAACGGCCGGTCCCACGCCCGTCGTGCGTCGTCGAGCCAGGGCGGAACACGCCAGCCGAGGCCTTCGTCGAACAGCCGGCTCATCGACGCGAATGCTTGAGGAACCGACTCGATCACGGTCACCCACACCGGCACGTTGGCCTCGCGGAGCCGGCGTACGTCGAGCTGACGGTTCTCCTCCTGGTTGGCGACGACGAGGTCCGGCGCCAGCTCGACGATCCTGGCTACGTCCGGGTTCTTCGTCCCGCGGACCCTCGTGACGTTCAGATCGGCCGGGTGCGTGCACCAGTCGGTGACTCCGACGAGCGCCTCACGCTCCGTCGTGGCGATCGCCTCGGTGAGCGAGGGCACCAACGACACGACCCGGCGTACGGGCTGCCGCACGTCCACTCTCGTGCCGAGGTCGTCGAGGGCCACCCCGCCAGGCTAGAGAGAGTTGTGGGCAGGATCCGGTTCATCTGGTGAACCAGATCCGCCCGTTGAGGGCGGGTTGACCTCAGCTGTCCCAGAGCTCGGCGAGGCGACGGATCGCCCGTGGGTAACCGTCGACTCCCTGGCCGATGACCTCGTCGTCGGCGACGAGCGAGACGTACGAGTGCCGCCGGAAGTCCTCGCGCTTGCTGATGTCGGTGATGTGCACCTCGATGACCGGTGCGTCGATCACGGCGAGCGCATCCATGATCGCGACCGAGGTGTGCGTATAGCCGCCGAAGTTCCCGACGATGGCAGCACCGGCGTCGAACGCCTCGTGGATCCAGTCGATCAGCTGCCCCTCGGAGTTGGACTGCCGGAAGACCAGCTCGAGACCTAGCCTTTCGGTCTCCTCCTTGCACATCTGCTTGACGTCGGCGAGCGACGCGGTTCCGTAGGTCGACGGGTCGCGCCGGCCGAGCAGGTTTAGGTTCGGTCCGTTGAGGACGTAGACGCTGCGGGTCACCGGCATGTCATACCACTCCGAGAGCGTTGCCGGGGGTCAGTCGCTCTCCAGCTTGTCGAGCTGCACGCGAAGCGCAGCGTTGTCGTCCTGCAGCTGGAGCACCATGGCAATGCCGGCGAGGTTGAGGCCCTCCTCGAGGAGCATGGTGATGCGCTGCAACCGCTGGATGTCGGAGTCGCTGTAGCGCCGGGTCCGGCCCTCGGTCCGCGCAGGCTGCAGAAGGCCCCGCCGCTCGTAGACGCGGATGTTGTGGGCGGCGGTTCCCGCGATCTCAGCCGCAACCGAGATCGCGTAGAGCCCGAGCGGAGGAACGTCCGGCGGCAATTGTCGGCTCCTGCTTGACGACGCCTGAATCAGTGGCTATAAGAAATCTTAAACAAACATTTCAGATCGGGCCAACCGATCGCTGGACTTGTCTGGAGGTGCAGTGATGCTGATGCGCACAGATCCGTTCCGGGAGCTCGACCGAATCGCCCAGCAGCTCGTTGGCGCCGGTACGACGTCCCGACCGGTCGTCATGCCGATGGACGCGTGGCGTGAAGGCGATGTCTTCGTCCTCGAGTTCGACCTGCCCGGCGTCGCTCCGGACACGCTGGACATCGACATCGAGCGCAACGTCATGACGATCCGGGCGGAGCGCCCAGCCCGCAACGGTGACTGGGAAATGCTCGCGTCCGAGCGGTCGACCGGTCTGTTCAGCCGGCAGCTGGTGCTCGGCGACAACCTCGACCTGGAGAAGGTAAGTGCCGACTACCGCGACGGCGTGCTCAAGCTGACGATTCCGGTCGCGGAGCGGGCCAAGCCTCGCAAGGTCGAGATCAAGACGGGGAAAGACGAAGCATCGGCGATCTCTGCCTGAGCTCCCATCCCTTGGTGGTCACACCGCGGCGCTGACCAAGGAGGTGAGGAACTGGGTGGTGCCGTGATGCAGGGTCGTGGTCGCCAGGGCGTCACCTCGGGTGGCGCCCTGGTTGACTATCACGACCGGGATGCCTCGCTTCGCGGCGTACCGGACGAACCGCAGGCCGGACATCACCGTGAGCGAGGAGCCGAGCACCAGCAGCGAGGGCGCGGCGTCGACGAGCTCGAAGCATCGGGCAACGCGTTCCTTGGGTACGTTCTCGCCGAAAAAGACAACGTCCGGCTTGAGCGGCCCCCCGCAGTCGCAACGGGGCAGCCGGAACGCCTCGGTCTCGGCCAGCTCGACGTCGCCGTCCGGTCGCACCGGCGCCGCTGCGTGCCGGTCGAGCCAGTCCGGGTTCAGCTCGGCCATCCGGTGCTGAATCGTCTGGCGCCGGATCACTGACCGGCAGCTGAGGCACACGACTTCCGCGATGCGACCGTGCAGCGCGATCACGTCCGACCCGGCCTGCTCGTGCAGACCGTCGACGTTTTGCGTGATCAGTCCCGTGCAGACGCCGAGCCGCTGCAGCCGCGCCAGCGCGACGTGACCGTCGTTGGGTCGAGCACCGCCCATGCGCGACCAGCCGAGGTGCGCCCGAGCCCAGTAGCGCTGCTGCGCGACCGGACCCGATACGAACTCCTGGTAGGTCATCGGCGTCCTGGCGATCGAGCTGGGTCCGCGGTAGTCCGGGATCCCCGAGTCGGTGCTGATGCCCGCCCCGGTCAGCGCGGCGAAGCCGGTACCGACTAGCTCCCCGATGACGTCGTCGACCGGACGGTTGACGAGGTCGACGGCCGGCAGGCTCACGCGGGCCAGGGTACGTCGCGGCGCTAGCCTGCGGAGGTGCCCAACGAGCCCGTCGGTCCGGTCGACGCCACGAAGGTGCCGCGGTACGCCGGCGAGACCACGTTCGCGCGCCTCCCTCGACTGGCCGATCTCGACGACGCGGACGTCGTCGTCTGGGGCGTGCCGTTCGACAGCGGCGTCACCTACCGGCCCGGTGCGAGGTTCGGTCCGAACCACATTCGCCAGTCGTCACGGCTGCTGCGGCCCTACAACCCGGCCCAGGACGTCGAGCCGTTCCTGCGCGCGCAGGTGGCCGATGGTGGTGACGTCGGCGTCAACCCGTTCGACATCGCGGAGGCGATCGGCTCGATCGAGCAGGGTGCCCGTGACCTCGCCGGCACCAGCCGTTCGTTGCTGACTCTCGGCGGCGACCACACGATCGCGTTGCCGTTGCTCCGGGTGCAGCACGAACGCCACGGGCCGATCGCGGTGCTGCACTTCGACGCGCACCTGGACACGTGGGACACGTACTTCGGAGCGCCCTACACCCACGGGACGCCGTTCCGCCGGGCGGCCGAGGAAGGGCTGGTCGACTTCGAGCACTCGATGCACGTCGGGCTGCGCGGCCCGCTCTACGGCCAGCTAGACCTCAATGAGTCCGAGCGCCTGGGGTACGCGGCGCTGCACTGCCGTGACTTCCTGCGCTCCTCGCCCGACGAGATCGTCGAGCGCGTCCGCGCGCGCCTGGGCGCCCGGCCGGTCTACGTCAGTCTCGACATCGACGTGCTGGACCCTGCGTTTGCGCCCGGCACCGGTACGCCTGAGGCCGGCGGTCTGTCGAGCGCCCAGCTGCTGGACGTGCTCCGTGGCCTGAGTGGGCTCAACGTGGTCGGTGCGGACATCGTCGAGGTGTCACCGACTTACGACCACGCAGAGATCACCGGCATCGCCGCAGCGCACGCGGCGTACGAACTGCTCTCGCTGCTGCCAGCTCAGCGGTAGTTGGTGAACTGCACCGCGAAGTCGTAGTCCTGCGCCTTCACGAGTGCGATGACCGCCTGAAGGTCGTCGCGCTTCTTCGACGAGACGCGGAGCTCGTCGCCCTGAACCTGCACCTTGACGCCCTTCGGGCCCTCATCGCGGATGAGCTTGCCGACCTTCTTGGCCTGCTCCTGCGAGATGCCCTCCTTGAGCGCGACGCTGATCTTCGACTCCCGTCCGGACTGACGGGGCTCACCGGCGTCGAGGATCTTCAGGCTCTGGTCGCGCCGGACGAGCTTCTCCTTGAAGACGTCGAGCACCGCCTTGGCCCGCTCATCGGCGTTCGCGGAGATCTCTATGGCCTTGTCGCCGGACCACTTGATGGTCGCGCCGGTGCCCTTGAAGTCGTAGCGCTGCGACACTTCCCGGGCGGCTTGGCTGAGGGCGTTGTCCACCTCCTGGCGGTCGATCTTGCTGACGATGTCGAAGGACGAGTCGGCCATGTGTCGGCGTACCTCCCGATTCCGAGCAGTGCGGGGCTGCGCGCTATCCTTTCGCCTGCCGCGCGCGGGCTCAACCCGGGTGTCTCGGAAGGTACGACGCGGCAACGGCAGGTTGTCCGAGCGGCCAATGGAAGCGGACTGTAAATCCGTCGGCGTATGCCTACGCAGGTTCGAATCCTGCACCTGCCACCAGCCGAAAACGGCCCCCGGGCCTGCGCCAGACGTCCAGCAGGTTTCGCTACTGAGGCTTGGCGTAGGCCGCGACGCCGGTGTCGTACATGACGCAGGGCTCGTCACCGACGACCCAAGCGTCGTGGCCCGGCTCGATGAGCGTCACATCGCCCGGGCCGATGGTGCTCTCCGTGCCGTCGTCCATGTGCACCGTCATCCTGCCCGAGACACAAATGCCTGTGTGTCGGGTCTGACAGGACTCGGTCCCCGCGATCGGCTTGACGTCCTCGGACCAACGCCAACCGGGCTCGAACGTGCCCTTGCCGAGCGTGAAGTCGTCGAGTGTGACCACGTCCATGCGCCCGTGCGCCTTGAAGGGCCTTGTCTCGTGTGGTGACGCAATGTTCTGCGAGTCGACAGTTCCCACGGTTACCTCCACCAATGTTGCAGGTCGCCCCCGATACGGCCTCATGGATCTACAAAGTAGAGCTCCGGTGACAATCGGCCCACCCGTGCGCCGCCGCTCGGAAGCTCTCGGCGTCAAGGGGCTAGACAAGCTCCGGGCAGCTCGAACCAGCGCAGATGTTCGAAGTCCTCGGACACGAAGTCGCCAGGGTCTTCGGTGGACGAGGTCGCGGCGTGGGCGAGGAGCGCAGCGGCGTTCTCGAGGTGGCCGCGGAGGACGGATTCTGGAGCGGTGTCATCGACACGGGGGTAGCTCATGTGCCCGCTGGCGTCGTACCGGACCTGCGCCAGTCGCAGCGGTGGCTCGACGGGTCCCGAACGGTGGTGCCACAAGCCCCGCTGCGGGTCAAACCGGTAGGCCGACAGCATCCGCCAACCGTCCCGGGCAACGAGCCGCACGGCCTCGACGAGATAGTCGAAGACAGGCTCGGAAATGAAGTAGTTGAAGTTGACCCGCACCCAGCCGGGCTTGATGCCCTCGCAGCCATGGGCAATCTCGCGCTCGAACTCGTGCGACCGCTCCAGGTCGATGCCGAGCAGTTGGTGCCCGTACGGGCCGGCGCAGGAGCAACCGCCACGGGCCTGGATCCCGAAGAGGTCATTGAGGAGAGCGACCACGTAGTTGTGGTGCAGGTACTTGCTGCTGGGTGCGCGGACCACGAAGGAGACGATGGAGAGCCGCTCCGCGTCGCGGTTCCCGAGGATCTCGATCGAGGGTTCCTGCGTCCAACGGGTGAGCGCGCGGCGCAGATAGCTCTCCTCGTGCTGCCGGATCACCTCGGTGCCCACTGCTTCCTTCAGCTGGAACACCAGGCCCGCTCGGATGGACTCGACGATGGCCGGGGTTCCTCCCTCCTCCCGCTGCACCGGATCGGTGAGGTAGTGGTGATCGGTTGGGTTGACGTAGGCAACCGTTCCGCCGCCGACCACATCCGGGACCAGGTTGGTGAGAAGGTCCCGGCGTACGACGAGCACGCCCGGGGTGCTGGGACCACCGATGAACTTGTGGGGGCTGAGGAAGACCGCGTCCTTGTAGCAGAGTGGGTCGTCCCGGTCAGGGCCGTTCATGTCGATCCCGACGTAGGGGCCGGCCGCTGCAAAGTCCCAGAACGACAAGGCACCGTGGCGGTGGAGCAGCGCCGAAATGCCAGCGGTGTCGGTGAGGATGCCCGTGACGTTGCTGGCGGCCGAGAAACTGCCGATCCGCAGGGGACGATCGGCATAGCGGCGAAGCTCGAACTCCAAGCGCCCGGGATCGATGTGGCCGTCGGCGTCGGCCGGGATACTGACGACGTCGGCGATGGACTCGCGCCACGGCAGCTCGTTGGAGTGGTGCTCATAGGGTCCGATGAACACCACCGGCCGCTCCGCGGCGGGGATCGCGGCAGCGACCCGGTAACGGTCCTCGAGAGCTGAGGGGATGCGCAGGCCGAGGACGCCGATGAGCTTGTCGATCGCGCCGGTGCAGCCCGAGCCCGCGAAGATGACGACAGTCTCGTCGTCAGCCTGAACCGCGCGGTGGATGATCGACCGGGCGTCGTCGCGCAGCCGCGTGGTCTGCAGGCCGGTGCCGCTCGACTCTGTGTGGGTGTTCGCATAGCGCGGAAGGACCTCGGCGCGGATGAAGTCCTCGATGAAGGTCAGTGCCCGGCCCGACGCGGTGTAGTCGGCGTAGGTGACTCGCCGTGGGCCGAAGGGCCCATACATCACTTGATCGTCGCCGATGACCGCCTCACGGATGCGTCTCAGCAGCGGGGTCTCCCGTGGGATGGGTGGTGAGGTGGGCCGACTCATGCCCTCAGTCTCCGTCCTGCGCGTAAGGCCGGTGGCAGTGCCGGACATGGGCTGGAGCGTCGGGACCTTGGTCCCCGCGCACTCCTGGTAATGACCGCTCGCACTCGGTGCTTGTGCGAGGGGTGTCAGCGCGGGGCGCTGATGGGACCTGGATGTAGTGGACGCCGCTCGAGAACGTGTCGCCCTGGTCGTAGATGACGACCCTGATGTCGCCTTCGCCTGCACGTTGCACTTGGAGGCGGCGGGGTTCCGGGTGCGGCAGCCCGGCACGGGCCAGCAGGCGGTGGACGAGGCGAGCGCCGACCCACCGTCGGTCGTCTTGCTCGACTACATGCTTCCGGCCTTCGATGGGTTGGAGGTCCTTCGTCGGCTCGGCCATGGAAGCGGACCGCGGACGTCCCGGTAGTCATGCTCACTGCTCGGACCGACGAGGCTGACCAACGGGCGGCGTGGGAGGCCGGGGTCACGGACTTCCTCACCAAGTCCTTCGACGGCGGCCGGCTGGTCGCCGCGGTGACGGGAGCCGCGACGGGCACGGCCCCCGAAGCCACGCGGCGGCGCGGACATGCGCTGGCACGTCTCCAGGACATTGGCCGCGAGCGAGATGACGTGCTCGCTGCGATCCTCGACAGCGCCCAGGATGCCGTCATCCTGGCCACGACGAAGGGGGAGATCACCTACTGGAACAAGGGCGCCGAAGTGCTCTTCGGCTGGCATGCCGAAGAGGTGATCGGCTAGACGGTCGACATGCTGAGCGTCCGCGGGGCCGAGGACGAGATCCGGCGTGTTCTCGCGAAGGTCGAGGCTGGGGAACGGCCGCCGAGCTTTGAGACCACGCGAGGACTCTTGCCCCTCGCACACGGCTGCTTCGACACCGCGCACGCTGTCGTTTGGGCCACGGCGGACCACGACCTCGACGAGCTCGCCGTTGCCGTTGCGGACTGTTGAAAGGCAGGGAGGACAGCGACTGAGGCAATAGTCAGTGCTAGCGGTCAGCTTTGACGGGCGTCGACGGGCGTCGATTGTCCGGAAGCAATCCGGGGACACTTCGTCGATGGATCACGGAACCCGCAGGTCAACCGCTTGGGTGCGACGAACTGTAAATCCGTCGGCGTATGCCTACGCAGGTTCGAATCCTGCACCTGCCACCAGCCGAAGACCGCCCCTGATCTAGTGAGGGATTTCGGCCGCACGTCGCTGACCGCACAGTGGGTCGTGACTGATGGCCGTCCCTAGCTGTACGACCTGACCGGCGTGCTGCCGCCCGGCTTCAGTTGCGACTTGCAGGACGTGGAGGTGGCCAACTCGATGCCCCGAGCTCCCGCGAGAGAGCACGTGCTGTTTGGCGGACCTGGTCGCCGGGATCTGTTTGGAGATCCCCAGACGTCACGACTCCGATGGCGCCGACGACGTCGCCCCAGGAGTCGAAGACAGGGGAGGCGACGGCTCCCTCGCCGAGCACCGCTTCGTCCTGCTCGAGCGCGATACCGGTCGTCAGGACCTCTGCGAGCTGTCGGCGTAGGTCGTCCGGCGATGTCAGCGTCTCGCCCGTCATGGCACGCAGCTGGCCCTCACCCAGGATGCGCTCGGTCTCCTCGGGGAGGAATGCCAGCATCGCCTTGCCCAGTGCACTCGCGTGGGCCGGGATCACGATGCCGACCTCCGGCATCTGGCGGCTGCCGTCGGGCCGGGGCTCGTGGTGGATGATCACGACGTCCTCGACGAGCAACACGCCGGTGCGCACCGCCAGGCCAGTACGCCGGGCCAGGTCTTCCGCCCACGGCGCCGCCTTGGAGCGGAGCTCGAGTGTGTCGAGATAAACATTCCCCAGCCGCAGAACGGCCGGCCCGAGCTGGTAGCGGCTC
>C688J35102_120989572_pt1 | contig 11985 bp, 8 predicted proteins | sample HopSoiMetagenom2_FD_35102 | JGI IMG/M metagenome (IMG submission 35102)
AGCATCTCGTGCATCCGCGGCTTCGGCTCGCCCACGGAGAGCCCGCCGATGGCGATGCCGTCCCACTCGCCGCTCGCCAGCGTCCCCCGCGCCGACGCCACCCGCAGCTCCGGGTGGATCCCCCCCTGGACGATGGGGAAGAGCGTCTGCCGCGGCGCCTCGTCGTCGGCGGTGATGCGCGCGAAGGCGGCGCGGCAGCGCGCCAGCCAGCGCAGCGTGCGCTCGTACGCCTCGGTGGCGACCTCGCGGCTCGACTGCCCCGGCGGGCACTGGTCGAAGGCCATGATGATGTCGGCCCCCAGCGCCCGCTCGATCTCCATCACCCGCTCGGGGGTGAAGAGGTGCTTCGAGCCGTCGATGTGGCTCTGGAACTCGACCCCGTCTTCGCCGATGGTGCTGATGTCGGCGAGCGAGAACACCTGGAAGCCGCCCGAGTCGGTCAGGATCGGCCTCTCCCATCCCTGGAAGCGGTGCAGCCCGCCCAGCTCGCGCACCACCTCGTGCCCGGGGCGCAGGTACAGGTGGTAGGTGTTGCCCAGGATGATCTGCGCCCCGAGCCCCTCCACCTCCTCCGGCGTCAGCGTCTTCACCGTGGCCTGCGTGCCCACGGGCATGAACACCGGCGTGCGCACCCGGCCGTGCGGGAGCGTCAGCGCGCCGGCGCGCGCGGCGCCGTCGACGGCCTGGATCTCGAACTCGAACAGCGTTCCCTCGGCGGCTCGGAAAGCGTGGTACGGCCGCGCCGTTCACGCGCGCCGGGTGCCTGGGCGTAAACCGGTATTCTGGCGGGGGATGCGGCGGAAAGCAAGGCGTGGCGCGCCCCGTCCGCGGCCGGGGACGAAACGAGCACGCAGAGCCGGTTGACCTCCCCCGGCGCCGCCGCGAGGTTCCGGAGCCGACCCGAGCAGAGGTCCCCCGCCGCGCACCGCGGCCGGGGGACCTTTGCGTTGGGATGCCGCGGGGCACCCCGCCCTGCCGCACGGCTCCTCCCCAGAATTGGAGGCATCATGTTCCTGGACGTGAAAACCGCCTACGGCGCAATCGGCAACGGCACCACCAACGACCGCACCGCGTTCACCAACGCCGACGCGGCGGGCGGCACGCTCTACGTGCCCAGGGGGACGTACCTCATCGGCTCCAACCTCACCCTCACCTCGGACATCCGCTTCGAGCAGGGCGCAAAGCTCAAGCCGGCCGCCGGCGTCGCCGTCACCCTGGCGGGCAGCCTCGACGCCGGCGTGTTCCAGGTGTTCGACCTGACGAACGCCGGGAGCGTCGTGACACCGAAAGCCGTGCAGCGCATGATCCCGCAGTGGTGGGGCGCGGTGGCCACCGGGGGGTCGACCACCAACGACGCGACCGCCATCCAGGCGGCGATCGACGCCTGCTCCACCACCGCCGGGATCGTGTACTTCCCGCCGGGGCACTACCGCACCACCGCCACCCTCACCATCCCCGCGACCGAGAACGGGATGATGCTGGTCGGCGCGGGGTGGTCCTTCGGGGCGACGCCGGCGAACAACTCCGGCTCCTTCATCGAGTACTCCGGCACCAGCGGCGAGGCGCTCAAGATCGGCCCCTCGACGTCGAGCGGGAGCATCGTCTACAACCTGTACATGAAGGACCTGGCGGTGCAGGCGACGAGCTCGTCGTACAGCGGCAACCTGGTCGACATGCGGATGGTCGGGAAGGCGCGCTTCGACAACGTCGGGTTCCTGGGGCTGGAGCTCGCGACGAGCGCCACCGCCGGGGCGCTGATGTACGGGAACGCCTGGGTGGACGTGCAGTTCATCCGCTGCTGGTTCCGCACCGCCCTCACCGGCGTGAAGAAGGCGGCGCTCAGCGGGTGGGGCGACTACACCGACGTCGTGGTGTTCGACGGCTGCGAGTTCGGGCGCTGCGACACGAGCATCGACCTGCAGGGGAGCGTGCAGAGCGTGAGCGTCGACCGCTCCACCTTCGAGCCCGCCGTGAGCGGCGCCGCGGCGCCCGTGCTGATCGCGGGGGCGTGCACTTCGGTGGCGCGCTCCTGGTTCGGCGACTCCAACGGCACCGCCGGCACCTGGGTGCGGGTCGGCGGCTCGGGCGGGAGCGTCACCGGCAACTACGTGACCGGCGGCGTGGTGGGGATCGAGGTGATGACGGGGACGTTCGCCGTCGCGGTCGAGTCGAACACGCTCGACCTGAACGGCACGGCGGTGCTGGTGAAGGGCACCGCCAACACGCGGGTTTCGAACAACCACATGAACGTGCCCAACAACGGCGTGGGCGTGGACGTGGAGGTCGACACCAGCTGCGTGATCAGCAACAATACGCTCTACCCCGCCGGCACACTCAGCACCGGCTTCATCCTCCGCGCGGGGTCGGCGGGGGTGCTGAACCAGCTCCGCTCGGCCTCCACGACCACCGCGGTGAACGACCTGTCGTCGGGAGGGTGGACGATCACGCAGTACTACGACACCACCTTCGCCTCGGCGGTGGGCGGCTTCAGCCCCAGCCGCTTCGCCAACGTGAAGTCCGCCACCGACCAGGCGACGGCGGAGACGGACGGGCGGCTCAACTTCAACTACGTGGTGGGGCGCTACGGGGTGGAGAGCCAGGGCTACTTCGCCCTCACCGGCACGGGCGCGGGGAACCCGGCCTCGAGCACCCGCTTCATCGGCGGCGCGTCGACCACCACGGACCTGTACATCAACGCCCCGTCGCGCATCCGGCTCGACATCTCCGGGAGCCACGCGCTGGAGCTGAACCTCGACCCCACCACCAACGACTACTCGGCCGCGGTGCTGCTGGTGCGGCAGGGGGGCGCGTGGACGGCCAAGCGCGTCTACCAGGGCGCCGCCGATTCCGCGGGGACGGGCCGGCGCCGGCTGGAGGTGGACAACTAGGGCGGAGCTCTCCGGCTCCGGGGCCAGGCGCAGCCGCGGCCCCGGAGCCCGCTTCCCACGCCCCGGAGGGCGCCGCCCGCGGCCGCGCTGGATCAGGACGGGTTCGCCGCCCGGTCCGGCCGGATCATCAGGCCGATCACCGAGCTGCCGAACTCGAGGATGAAGAAGGCGATGAACTGGAAGGGAGGGATGCCGTCGACCGCGAAGCTGTACAGCCGTGCCAGCGACTGCATCAGCACCAGCATGAACGCCATGTCGCCCAGCACGGCCACGCGGTAGTGCTTCACGGAGGTGAAGTAAAGGATGGTGAGCCCCAGCCAGAAGCCCATGAACACCGCCCTGAACTCGTTGTGCCCGCCGATCCCGACCAGCCCGAGGTTGTAGAAGGCGGCGGTCCTGTCGATGTCCACCGTGGTGCAGACCGCGAAGAACAGGAAGGTCAGGCCGTTCGCGACGAGCAGGAGCTTGCGCAGGAGCTGGAGCAGGTTGTTCATGGCCGGGGCGATGGAAAGAGGGAAGGCGGGACATCACGAAGAGAGGAAAATCAACCGACGGTGCGGAGTATAGGCCGCGGTTCCCATTCGCGCCAAGGATTCGGCTCCGGTAGAGCCGTTCACGGAAAAGATTGGCCCCGCGCGGTCATGCAGAGCCGCGGAGGGGCCGATTCTCATACCATTTTCGCCGATAGGCCGTGCATTCGATCAGCAGACACGAACATGCACGCCATCACCAGCAGGTCGACGGTGCGCAGCGGTCGGGAACGGAGGCGGCCGCATACGGTAGGGCATTCCGCACACCGACGGCAACCCGCTTCACGCAGGAGACGCGAAGACGCGGAGAGCCGCTGCGAGCTCTCCGCGTCTTCGCGCAAGACCTTCGTCCAGAGACGAATCCGTTCAGGCCGTCTCGCTCACCGCGGCGGCGGACAGGTGCAGAGCGAGTCGGGGCAGTAGCTCTTGTACGTGTTCGCCGCGCACCAGGGGTTTGTGGGAACGTCGTTGCCCTGCACGGTCCCCAGCGTCGCCGTCACCGCCTGGGTTTCGAACGAGGTCACGGCCAGCACGTCGAGGTCGAGCGCGAGCTTCTTCATCGGCTGCTCCTGCGTTGTGGGAACGATGGGTTGAGCGGCGATACTAAACCTGACGATTTTTTCTGGCAAGTGCCGGCAGTATGGCGCGGTCGTTCAAGCTTCGGACTGTTGCTGCGGCTGCGGGTCCTCGTTATGCGCCCGGGCTGATTCGGGGCCCCGGCGAATTCCTCGCCCCGAGCCTGTGCGGATGCTCTGACCCGCCCGCATCAGCGGCTGCTGAGTCGCGTCTGCGAGTCGAACGATGGACCGCGCCAGGAACTCGACAAGCTCAGGCCACTGCTCCTGGTCGAAGATGTTCCCGGCCCGATCGTAGGTAATCCGGCACGCCTGCAAGCCTTCCATCGGATCCCAGTTCAGGCTATCCCCAAATCTCGTCTCGATCTCCTCCCGCTCCTTCAGGAGATGGTTGAAGAGGATTTCGTTCTCTTCGCCCGGCTTCCGGTTCAGGTACAGGGCAGCTCGCACGTACGTCCCGGTCGCGATGAACTGGTAGTGCGTGCTGCTGATCCCGGCGCCGGTGGAGAGCTCGCTCGACCGGGTGGGACTGACACCCTGGAACAGCGTGCTCCGCGCGTTCATTGCCTCGAGCAGGGCAGACCAGAATCCACGCCGCACCACGTGCCGACGCGCCTCCTCCGACGAGTGCTCCGCGTCCTGCTGGGCCTTCTCGGCCATGCGGATCGTGTACTCCTCTGCGTCGGGCATCGGGATGATCTGATCGAGCCGCAGAAAGAGCTGATCTCCCAACGCGTAAGGCGTGGCCTTGAAGCACTGGATCCGAAGCTTGAAGTTCAAGAGCCACAGGACCGTCGACGTCACCTCCTTGCGGAAATTCGCCGCGATCAGCACGACGCGCTGGGTGATGCCGGTGTTGAGCTGCAGGTCCTCGTAGTCTTCACCGAAGAACTCCGCCAGGCGTTCCTCGGCGTTGCCACCGCCACGCTGGTCCAGGTAGCGCTGGAAGATCGTACGGATGTTGTCCTTCGCCAGCGAGGAGCAGTACGAGGCATATTTGAGCGCCTGCCACGTCACGTCCCGCCCCGAGTCGTCGAGCTTGTTTTCGATCACGACCAGGTTTCCGCCCTTGTCCAGGGCGAGAAGATCGAGCCGTTCCTGCGTATCGCTGAAGCCGGCAAATTCCTTCTGAATGATCAGCAGTTCCTCACCCAGCACGCCCGGCTCGGCGGCGATCCATTCCTGCAGATCGTTCCGTTCCCGCAGGCCCAGTGATCCGAAGGTGCGGGCTTCCAGCCGCTCGAGCCGGTTCCTGTCTCGCTGAATGAGATACATCGGAGAATCCAGAGAAGGGGACGGCCAAGGATGAATGCATCGGACACGTACGCTATTCCCGTGCGGCGCCAGGTTCGAGCTCCACACCACCCATGATCGCGCCGCCGGGGATCGGCTCGCCGGCGGGCGCCTCGCCGCGCGCGTGCGCCAGCACCTTGCGGGCGAGGGCGGGGCCGAAGCCGGGGAGCGCGGCGATCTCCGCCTCGGGCGCGGCGGCGACGGCGCGCAGCGAGCCGAAGCGGTCCAGCAGCGCACGCTGGCGGGCGGGGCCGACGCCGGGGATCGCTGAGAGCTCGGAGCGGATGGTGCGCTTCGTCCGGAGCTTGCGGTTGTAGCCCACGGCGAAGCGGTGCGCCTCGTCGCGCACCCGCTGCAGCAGGCGCAGCGCCGGGCTGCGCCGGGGGAGGCGGATGGAGTCGGAGCGGCCGGGGACGAACACCTCCTCCTCGCGCTTCGCCAGCGAGATCACCGGCTGCTGCGGCAGCCCGATCTCCTCCATCGCCTTCAGCGCGGCGCCGAGCTGCCCCTTGCCGCCGTCGATCACCACCAGGTCCGGCAGCGCCTTCTCCTCCTGCACGCGGCGGTTGAACCAGCGCGTCACCACCTCGTGCATCGAGGCGAAGTCGTCGTTCCCCCAGGCGCCGCGGATCTTGAACTTCTTGTACTCGCCCTTGGCGGGCTCGCCGTTCTCGAAGAACACGCCGCTCGCCACCACCTCGCTCCCCTGGGTGTGCGAGATGTCGAAGCAGAGGATGGTGCGCGGCACGTTCGCCAGCTCCAGCACCTCCTGCAGCTCGTAGAGCGCATCGGGGGCGCGGCCGGCGGAGGTCTGCGCCATCAGCTTGCGCTCCTCCAGCAGGTGGCGCGCGTTCTGGCCGGCGAGCGTCACCAGCTGCACCTTCTCGCCGCGCTGCGGCACGTGCAGGCGCACGGCGCGGCCGGCGTGCTCGCGCAGCAGCTCCTGCAGCACCTCGCGGTCGCTGAAGTCCGCCGGGAAGTAGATCTCCGGGGGGATCGAGTCGTCGTCGCGGATGGCGCGGTCGGTGTAGTGGCGGGTGACGAAGGCGCAGAACGCCGTCTCGTCGCTCTCGTCGCCCGCGTTGCCCAGGAAGACCACCTCGCGCCCCAGCAGCTTCCCCTCGCGGATCAGCAGCACCGTGCCGCACGCCTCGGCGCCGTCGCGCGCGAACCCCACCACGTCGCGGTCCGAGCCGGAGACGTCGACCACCCGCTGCCGGCGCTCCAGCGCGTCGAGCTGGCCGATGGCGTCGCGCAGCTCGGCGGCGCGCTCGAAGTTCATCTCCGCGGCGGCCGCCTGCATGTCGCGCTTCAGCCGGTCGGCGACCAGGCGGGTGTGGCCGCCCAGCACCTCCAGGATCTCGTCGATCATCCCCCGGTAGTCCTCTTCCGGCTGGAAGGCCACGCACGGCGCCAGGCAGCGGCCGATGTGGTAGTCCAGGCACGGGCGGGCCGGCCCCTCGCGCGGCAGGTCGTAGTGGCAGGAGCGCACGGTGTAGAGCTTCTTCACCAGCTCCAGCGACTGCCGCATGCGGCGCACGTCGGTGTAGGGGCCGAAGTAGCGGCTCCCGTCCTTCACCAGCCGCCGCGTGACCCAGACGCGGGGGAAGCGCTCGTGGACGGTGACCTTGATGTACGGGTAGCTCTTGTCGTCCTTGAGGCTGATGTTGAAGCGGGGCTTGTTCTCCTTGATCAGGTTGTTCTCGAGGATCAGCGCCTCGGCCTCGGTGCTCACCACGATGGTGTCCACGTCGGCCACCCGCCGCACCAGCTCCTGCGTCTTGATGCCGTGCTGCGCCCCGCCCGCGAAGTAGCTGCGCACCCGCGAGCGCAGCGACTTGGCCTTCCCCACGTACACGATCACCCCCTGCGCGTCCCTGAACAGGTACACGCCGGGGCGGGTGGGGAGGGTGCGGAGCTTCGCTTCGAGCGTGGAGTTCGGCGGCATCGGTCGGGCGCGGTCACGTCGGAGAACGCGGGAAGCGAAGTGATACACCGGCGGCGCCGCTTCGGTCGCGCGCGCGAAGGCCCGCCGGGAGAGTCCCGGCGGGCCCGTTTTCGCGCTCCGCGGAGCCGTGCGGCTACAGCCCGGCCTTGTACAGCAGGAGGTTGGGCGTGCCCGCCGGGTTCCCGACGATCACCCCGCTGGTCGCGTTGGAGACGATCCAGCTCGCGATGGTGGACGAGGCGGCGTTCCCGTACGTCGCCTTGTAGAGCGCCGCCACCCCGGCCACGTGCGGCGAGGCCATCGACGTGCCGGGAATCGTCTTGGTGGTGCTTCCGATCCAGGTGGAGGTGATCGCGACGCCCGGGGCGTACACGTCCACGCACGAGCCGTAGTCGGAGAGCGAGTACCGGTTGTCGCTGGCGTCGCTGGCGGCGACGGTCACCGCCACCGGCGTGCTCCCCGGCGAGGTGGTGCAGGCGTCGGCATTGTCGTTCCCCGCGCCGATCGCGACCAGCACCCCGGAGTTGCTCAGGTTGGTGACCGAGGTGTTCAGCGCCGCCGAGTAGGCGTAGCGCAGCGAGATGTTCGCCACCGCGGGCGAGTTGTGGTTGTACAGCACCCAGTCGACGCCGGCGATCCCGTCGGAAACCACGCCATTCCCGTTGCAATCGACCACCCGCACGCCGCGCAGGCGAACGCCCTTCGCAACGCCGTAGGTGGTGCTGCCGAGGATGCCGGCCACGTGCGTGCCGTGGCCGTTGCAGTCGTTCCCGCTGCCGCCCGCGTAGTCGTACACGTTCAGCGCGCGGCCCCCGAAGTCGGGATGGCCCGCCTGCAGCCCGGTGTCGATCACGTAGGCGAACACGCCGGAGCCGGTGGCGTTGTAGCTGTACGCCCCGTCGAGCGGAAGGTAAGGCTGGTCTATGCGGTCCAGCCCCCAGGTGGCGCCGTACTGCGTGGTGGTGATGCCGCCCACCTGGTCCTGCTCGATGTAGTCGACGGCCGGGTTGTGCTGCAGCGCGTTGAGCTGCCCCGGGTTGAGGGTGGCCGCGAAGCCGTTCAGCGCGTGCTCGTAGACGTGCCGCGGCGCCACGCCGCTGGCCGCGGCCACCGCGCGGGGCGACGCGCCGTGGCGCAGCACCACGATGTATGCGCCGTCCACGCCGAAGCCGGCGCGGGCCGCCCGCACCGGGGCGGGGTCGGCGGGCCTGCGGGGCGTAAGGGGAGACTGGTCGGAGCAGGCGGCCAGGGCGGCCGCGGCCGCCACCAGCATCAGGTTGCGAAGTCGCATGGCAGTTTCTGTCCTCTACGAAGGGTGGGGAGCGACGCAGGACGTCCTTGCGGTCCTGCGAACCAACCGCGAGTGACCAGCCCCGGATCCGAGCCGAACGGCGGACCGTCCTCCTTCCCGGCGCCGGCGGGGCGCCGTGCCGTGCACGAGCGGCGGGGCCTTGCCCGCTCTCTTGCAGACCAATTGAGTACGATGCAACCCGGGCTGAAGGCAAGGTGTGCGCCACACGTTAAAAATCATCCTAAACCACTACTATACAGATATTTACAAATAAACACACGTTTTGACACAAATGATGCACTTTGGTTCGCACCGCCCCAGACTGGTGCACTGAATGGGCTGCCATAGCGACGATGCGCCAAGATGCAAATGATTGTCATTGCGGCACCTACCCCGCCCCGTAAACGAGCAATCGCTTGACGAACCTTCTGCGGGATCAGGTCGACGGCACCGCTTCCGTTGGGCACCCACCGACTCCCCGTTGACAGCCGATAAACATTTGATAGCTTCTTTTCCGGCTGTTACCTGCTGCCAAGACGTCCTTCCCGATCGGCCCACCTCATCCATCGCGCCGAGCCATGGCCGTCGTCCTCGCGTATCTCCCCGATCCCGTTGCCGGCGCCCGCCTGCGCCGCGCCCTGGGCGGCGGCGCCTGCCACACGCTGGTCGAAGCCGACGCGTGGCCCGCGCTGCGGCAGCAGGCGCTGCGCTCGCCCCCGGACCTGGTGGTGGTGGACCCGTTCGTGGGGGCGGGCGGGCTGGAGCATTGCGCCGCGGTGAAGGCGGCCCACCCCTGCGCGCAGCTCCTCCCCTACGGCCGGCTCGATGGCCGCCCCGCGCACGAGCTCTTCCGGCTCTTCGAGCTGGGCGTGCAGGTGCTCGTGGTGCGCGACCGCGACGACGACCCGGCGGGGTTCCGCGGAGCGGTGGAAACGGTGCTCGCGCGGGCGCTGGCCGACCGGGTGCTGGGGGCGGTCGGCGACGTGTTCCCTCCCTCGCTGCACCCGCTCCTGCGCCACCTGCTGCTGCACGCCGGGAGCGCGCTCCACCCCGACGACGTGGCCCGCAGCCAGCACTGCCACTCCAAGACGCTCCGCGCGCGGCTCCGCGCGGCGGGGCTCCCCTCGCTCAACCGCCTGATCGTGTGGACGCGGCTGCTCGCGGCGGCGCACCGCGTCTCCGTCTACCGGCGACCGCTGGAGCAGGTGGCGCTGGGCCTCGACTTCCCCTCCGCCGCGGCGCTGCGCACCCAGCTCCAGCGCTACGCCGCCATGAGCGCGCACGAGCTGCGCACCGCCGACGGCGTGGACCGCCTGCTGGCGCGCTTCCGCGGCGCCGCGGAGCAGGCCGGGCGGCGCGCGTCGGCGGTGCATGGGTCCCATTCGGTTCGCGCGAGTGGCGAAGCGGTTCGGCAGAGTGTGCGCGCGGCGGCGTGAAACGGAGATGTTGAAAGGCGTCGGCGCGGCACGAGGCCGCGGCCGGCGCATCGCAACCACCCTGCTCTACTGGAGGCACCCGATGTCCCGTTTCCGCTCGCTGCTCGCGGTGGCGGCCTGCAGCGCCGCGCTGGCGGCCTGCGCCGACTCGTCCACGGGCCCGGCCCGCGAGTCGACCGACCCGCTGGTGGCCGCGACCAACCGCAACCTGCCGGCGCCGGTGGTGAAGACCGCCACGCAGAACGACCAGGTGATCCGCCCCTCCGCCCGCGGGGTCTGCGTCCTGCAGCCCTACAGCAAGCAGACCACTGGCACGCCGCGGTTCCTGTGCGGTGACGGCGGCGGCGGTGGCGGGGGCGGCGGGACCACGGACGACCCCACCTTCAGCGTGAGCACGTCGATTCCCTGGAGTCAGAGCGGCGGGGTCACCTACGTGACGCTGTCGGCCTCCGCCTCCTACACCTATGCCTCGACCGGCGACCTGCTGGTGAGCTTCCGCAACGTCGGCGGGTGCCTCAACACCCCGCTGGAGTACAGCAGCAGCTCGCTCCACAGCGAGTACGCGCCGTTCACGCTTAGCGCGCAGCGCGACGCCGCGTACGACGGCACCGTCACCCACATCCACTGGGCCGTGCACGCCGTGGCGAGCGCGGTCTCTCCCAGCGGTGTGTACCGGGAGGTGCCGTCGGACGCCGACGCCTGCCCCCCCGAATGGTAGGCCAGCCGGCCGGAGGGGAGGGGGCCGGCGCCCGCCTTCCTCCCCCGCTCCGTCAGCCGCGCCGAACGCCAGCTCACCCGGTGGCGGCGGCGTGAAAGGGCGATGTCGAAGACGGCGAGAAGTCGTCGTACGCCCAGGTCTGCTACTGATCTCCGGGTGCTCGCGGGTGGAGGCGGGTTCCGACTCCTCCTCCACCCCGGTCTCACGTGAGGTGACGATGACCGCTCCTGACGCTCCCGGCGCCCGCCGCCTCCTCGGCCCGTGCGGCGCGCTCCTGCTGGCCCTCGCCGCCGCGTGCGGTGTCGCGCGTCCCTCCGCGCCGGCAGCCTTGCCCCCGTCCCGCCCGCAGGCGCTCCCTGTCTCGCTCTCGTCGTTCGCGGCCGGCTTCCCGCGCATCGGCGGCATCGCCGCAGACGCGGCCGGGGGGCTGCACGCTGTGTTCGTGGACGACGCCGACCACGACCGGCACGGCGACCGCGTCCTCTACACGCGCCGCGTGGGCGGCACGTGGATGGAGCCGGTGCGCCTGGACGACGCGTCCGGAGTTTCGGCCGCGCCGCGCGTGGTAGCGGAACCCGACGGACGCGCGCACGCGTTCTGGTTCGAGGGGCTCGACCCGCGCCTTCCCACCATGACGACCGTGCTGCTGCACCGCGCGTGGGACGGCGCGCGCTGGTCGCCGCCGGAGACGCTGTACCGCGAGCCGCCCGGCCGCGGCCAGGTCTACCCGAACCTCGCGGTGACGCTGGACGGGGAGGGGCGCGTGCAGGTGGTGCACACCCGCGCGGCCGGCGGGTTCGTGGCGCTGACGCTGGCTCCCGGGGGCGCCTGGTCCACGCAGCCGACGGGGACGGACGGTTCGTCGCCGCGCTGGGACGCGGCCCCGCGCCGGGGCGCCGGGGTGGGGATGGTGTTCGTGGCCGCCCGGCTCTCGCCGCTGCACCGGTCCGCGAACAACGACGTCTGGTTCCAGGAGCTGCGGGACGGCCGGTGGAGCGAGCCGGCGCCGGTGTACGTGGGGACCGGGTGGTCGTACGATCCGGAGCTGCTCACGGACGGGCGCGGCGTCCGGCACGCGGTGTGGCTGGAGGGGATGCAGCAGGGTCGCACCGAGCGGGTGCTGCACGCCACCTCGCCCGACGGCGAGCGCTGGAGCGAGCCGGAAGACGTCACGCCGGCGGTGCCGGGCGGCGACTTCCAGTCGCCGCGCCTGTCGCTGACCGCGGCGGGGCGCGTGGAGCTGGTCGTCACCCGCCACGAGGGCACCCTCGGCAACCCCCGGCACTTCCGCCTGCGGCTGGAGGAC
>C688J35102_120989570_pt1 | contig 11977 bp, 10 predicted proteins | sample HopSoiMetagenom2_FD_35102 | JGI IMG/M metagenome (IMG submission 35102)
ATTGAGACGCACATCGGCAGGTCAAATATCTCGGTTTATCAAGCCACTTCCGACGTGGCGATCGGCGGGCTGGGAGCGACGCTGGCTGGAGTGTGGGCATTGGGCATCAAGGGCAATCATCCGCACGCCAAGGAAACGGGAGTGCTGGAATTGGAGACGCTGGTTAACACATTTCTGATCTACACGCCGATGCAGCTAGTAGCGGCACGGCAACGCCCCGATGAAGGGAACGGTTACGGAGATTTTTGGAAGCATCACAACATCAACACTTCGTTTCCGGGTGGACACGCGATGTTCACCTTCGCGATGGCTACGGTCGTGTCACACGAGTATTCGCAAAAGTGGGTGCAGGTGCTGGCCTACTCGGCGGCGAGTATTGTGACCGTCTCGCGGTTCATGGCCCGGGATCACTGGTCGTCGGACATGTTAGTGGGATCAGCGCTGGGAATTGGGATCGGGTCTCATATTTTTCACGCGCACTGCAATCCAGATTTAAGCGATTCGTGCAAACACCACGTGCGGTGGATCTTTTAATGTCTGCCAGAATGCCCGCGCGTCCAGCCCTATAGCGATATAGCTTTGGATAAAGAAAAGATTTTTTCGATGGCGTGAAAGCGTTCTTTCCGCGTCGGATTGATGAAGTTGAGTTTGAAAATTTGGCGGACCACACGCCTCGTCAAACGGCGTCACTCCGCGTCAGTTGGTAAATTCCCGGCGGGATTTGCCTACGCGGACATCGATGCCAATTATGGGTCCGTATACATTGATGCCATAGTTTAGAAATCGCGGCTCGGACAAATACATGTTTGAGACATGCATGAAGTTCACGCCCGCCGAAATGGCGTAACGAGAGTTCAAGTTGTAGCGCACTCCACTTCCCAGCATGAAAGTAAACGTCAGGTCTTGCCCCTGGGCCCAAGCGGCCCCTTTCGGCCCTTTCGCGTTGATATTCCCAACGCCGAGGCGCAGGTCAGAGTAGGGCGCAACCCTCCAGCGGCGCGGCACGAAATTGCGCCGAATGCCCATATCGTACGCAAAATAGCGTGTTTCAGGACCTCTTGGAATCGCTGTAGCGGCACCTGTCAGCGTAAGATCCCAATTTCCTCGGAGTATCCCAGGGCCTCGTATATCGTCCATTTGCCATCGTAGGGAAGCAAGCGCCGGGACCAGCGTGTACCGAAGCGGGGTCATATGGTATTGGTCGCCCACGAGAAAATCGAAGGGCCAAGGAATGTTGATGGGGAGCCATGCTGTTTCAAAAGAGAATTCGAGTTTATTTTTATAGTAGATACTTTTATTGAAGTCGGTCGATGGGGATTTCCGCTGGATGGGAACAGATGGTTGAAGGTTTGACGCCTGGCAGAGGCTCAGTGTGGGGTGGGCGAGACATGCCAGCGTTAGCGCGACTGACAGCTTTCGTATGTACATTCGGAATGCTGGACGGATACATCAGAACCTTGACCGACCCTTGAAACAATACCGGTTTACCTGCATTTCTTGGGTACTGAAGCGGCTGAGAGGCCTAGCCGGCGCAAACTGCGGCGTCGGAGAATTCACGGCACTACCGGTCCGTAGCGAGGCGACTTAGGTTCGAAACTCGGCGGCGTGATCGGTGGCCCAAGCTTCGAAGGATCGGGCTGGCGATCCGGTGATGTCACCGACAGTCGAGCTGACGAAGGCGGGCTGGCCGGCAGCGGCTGCCCAAGCGTCGAGGAGCATGTTCACGACGGGGACGGGCATGATGGGGAGCAGCTCGCGGCGCGCTTCGTCCGGCGAAAGCTCTTCGGCGCGTATGGTGCGGCCGACTGCGCAACCGAAGATGTTTATTTGTTCGCCTTGCGTGAGCGATTGCGGACCGGTCAGAACGTATTCGGCACCTGCATGTCCATCTTCGCAGAGCGCGCGAACGGCGACCGCGGCGATGTCGCGCTCGTGAATCGGGGCAGTGGGAACTGCGAGATATGGCCAGCGCACGACATCGCCGGCGCGAATCTGCGGCGCCCACCAGTCCAGCGCATTCGCGGCGAACATTCCTGGGCGCAGGAATGTCCACTGGAGTCCGGAGGATTCGATTTGGCGCTCGATTTCTTCGCTGAGCGCACGAGCACGGTTGGGCTGTTGAAACAGCGGATGCGGAGTTTTGAGCGGGGCGGAGAGAAAGACGATGCGGCGGGCGTGCTTCGCAATGCGCTCGATGACGGCAGAGACGGTGGACGCCGGCGCGACCCAGACGAGGAAGACTGTGTCGATGCTGTCGAGGCAGTGGTCGAAGGTATCGGGGAGAGTGAGGTCGCCGTGCAGTACTTCCACATGGGGCGGGAAATTAACTGGATCCGGATTGCGGGTTACAGCGCGGATTTTTACGGTATCGGGCGCTAGTTGATGGAGAACTTCGCCGCCGACGGTGCCACTGGCTCCGATTACGAGGATGTGCTTCATGCAAAAGCATTATAGCGGCGATTGGCAATGGGGATTTCCGAGCGGGGATATCAGCGGACGCGTGTAGGTGAATCGTGAATTTAAATCCGCACCTTGAAAAACGCAGGCTGCGGCAGCCAAGGTGGTGGCCGAGTGGTATAGTCTGGCCAAATTTTGAAGTTCCGTGTGTAGGAGTGAGTTCGGAATGCTTAACAACTTGTGTGGTGATGGCGGAAGAGCGGGTCGTCCGATTGCGTTGTCACTGAGCTATGGCTGCTTGTTTGTGGCGATGGTGAGTTGTGCGTTGTTGGTTGCGCCGATGACGAAAGGGCAGGACAAGAATCCGTTTGCCGGCGATGCCAGTGCGGCCAAGGTGGGGGAATCGCAGTTTCGTGCGAACTGCGCGTTTTGTCATGGTTTGGGAGCGCGCGGCGGAGGACGAGGGCCGGATCTGACGCGCGCGCAGAAGAAACATGGGAATGCGGATGGGGATTTGTTTCGAACGATCAATCAAGGCGTGCCGGGCACGGCGATGCCACCGAATGGCGCTACGCAGCAAGGCGTGGGAATGACGGACGACGAGATCTGGCAGGTAATCACTTATATTCGCAGCGTGCAGAAGAAGCCGGGTGCGGAGTCGGAGGGAAATGCGGCGCATGGACGAGAATTATTTTTTGGTTCGGGCGCGTGCTCGACGTGCCACATGGTGCAGGGCAAAGGAGGCCGCCTCGGACCGGATCTGACCGCGACGGGATCGGCGCGGTCCACGGAGTATCTGGTGGAGTCGGTGCGAAATCCAAACCGGCGATTGGCTCAGGGATTGATCGAGTCGATGAAGGAGTTTTCCGAAGAGTACGCGACCGTCACGGTCGTTGATGGGAATGGGCAGAAACTTCAGGGCACGATTTTGAATGAAGATAATTTCACTTTGCAGATGATGGATACGCGGGATCAGTTGCATTTATTTGATAAGAGCAAGTTGAAGTCGCTGGAGAAATCACGGGAGTCGTTGATGCCGGCCTATGACGAGAAGATGTTGCCGGAGAAGGATCTCCGCGATTTGGTTGCGTTTTTGGTGGGAGTGGAGGCGAGTGCGGGTGGTGAGAAGTGAGGGGCCGGAGAGTGGTGGATTTAGTGGGCGGCCAATTTAGTGGTCGGATGGGGCTGGGCGCGGGCGGAGGAGCCCACCGTTTGCAAACGGCGCAAAGCATGGGGCACCCAACCAGTTTTTCACGGATCGGTGTGGGCCGTCGTTCTGAATGGAATGATTTTGCGTCCGGATCCCGCAGTGTTAAAACGAACGCTGCGATCATTTTGATTGCCGTCGTGATGGCCTTATCGCTTTGCGGCACTGCAGCTGCGCAAGTCACGCCGCAGCGTTTGCTGGAATCGGCGAAGGAGCCGCAGAACTGGTTGATGTATTCGGGCGACTATGCGGGGCATCGGCATAGCGCGCTGGATCAAATTACAGTGGCGAACGCGAATGCGTTGGTGCCGAAGTGGGTTTATCAGACGATGGCGGGAGGAAAATTCGAGACAACTTCGCTCGTTGTGGACGGCGTTTTGTATGGAACTGGACAGGACGATCGCGCTTATGCGCTGGATGCGAAATCGGGGCGCCCGATCTGGCAATACCAGCGTGCGTTGCCCGCCGATATTCGGCCTTGTTGCGGGCGCGTGAATCGCGGGCTGGCGATTCTGGGCGACAAAGTTTTCATGGGCACGCTGGATGCGCATGTGATTGCGCTGGATGCGAAAACGGGAAATGTGATGTGGGATGTGACTGCGGCGGATTATCGCGGCGGGTACAGCTTCACGCTGGCGCCGCTGGCCATCAGGAATCTGGTGATACTGGGAGTGTCGGGCGGCGAGTACGGGATTCGCGGATTCATTGACGCGTACGATGCCACGACCGGCGAGCGGAAATGGCGATTTAATACCACGCCGGGTCCCGGAGAGCCGGGGCACGACTCGTGGGAAGCTGATTCGTGGAAAATTGGCGGAGCGCCGGCGTGGATCACGGGAACTTTTGATCCATCAACGAATACAACATTTTGGACCACGGGAAATCCATCTCCATCGAATCGGAGAATCGGTCGGGCTGGAGATAATTTGTACAGCAACACTTTACTCGCACTCGATCCGGATACCGGCAAGCTGAAGTGGCATTTTCAATTTACGAAGCACGACGACCACGATTACGACGCCACGCAAGTTCCGGTGATGATCGATGACGGGGAGAAGCATCTGATCGTGCACGCGAATCGCAATGGATTTTTCTATGTGATCGATCGCGCAAGCGGGAAGCTGCTGTCTTCGCGCCCGTACGCGCAAATGACGTGGAGCAAGTCCAAGGATGCGGACGGGCGACCGGTGGCGGACAAGAGCGGAAACCCGGCGCCGGACGGGGCGCGCGCGTGTCCGGGCGCGGCTGGTGCGACGAACTGGATGTCGCCGACGTACGATCCGCAAACGAAATTGTTTTACGTAACGGCGCGCGAGCAGTGCGACATTTTCAGCACCGCGCCGCAGGCGTTCGAAAGAGGGCACGCGTATTACGGCAGCGCGTATTTCCCGAACGATGATGCGGCCCCATTCTGGGGCGCGTTGCGGGCGCTGGATCCAACGACCGGAGAAATGAAGTGGGAGTGGAAGCATCCATCCCCGACATGGTCTGGCGTGCTCTCGACCGCGGGCGGGCTGGTGTTCAGCGGCGACGCGGAAGGGAACTTCATGGCGTTCGAGGCGGCGTCGGGAAAAATTGTATGGCATTTCCAGTGCGGCGCGTCGGTGTACTCGTCGCCGATGGCATTTGCGGTGGACGGAAAACAATATGTGGCGGTGGCGGCGGGAAGCGCGCTGTTTGCGTTTGCGTTGCCGTGATCCCTATGATGTCGCTGCAATGATGCGTCGCGCAATCTTGCGCTCGGTTGTGCTGGCAATTTCATTTTCATTTCAAGATACAATCCGCTTACAGTTTTGAGTCTTACACCTTATGGGCGAGGAACGACGCCGAACGATTCGTTATCCCTTTGACGCGGCAGCGGAGGTATCACCGGACAACGCGCAGGGGACGCTGGCCGTGCGCGTCAGCGAAATTAGCCTGAATGGCTGCTTTTTGCAGACGCCTTCTCCCTTTGCAGCCGGGACGGCGTTGTTGGTGAAGATTTTCGCGGAAGACACCTTTTTCGAGGCGCATGTGACGGTGGCTTACGCGCAGCCGGGCGCGGGTATGGGAGTGGTCTTCCACGATCTGAAGCCGTACTTCGTCAGCGTGCTGAAGAAATGGCTGCTGGCAGGGATGCTCGGAAAGAACAAACAACAGGATTGATCACGCGCGGCAAACATTCCAGCTAGAATTGGCGAATGCAGCGGAAAATGTTCTGGATCATCTTCGCCTCGCTGGGGCTGATTGCCGATTTCGTGCTGCCGTTCTGGTGGGGAATGGCGGCAACGTTTCCGATCTGCATCGCGAGCTGGTGGATCGCTTATCGTAGCGATTGGTTCTGAGGTATTGCGTGCAACAAATTGTGCCGCGAAATTTGATTTCGATGCTCGCGCTGCTGCTCTGTGGCGCTTCGTGCGAATGCACATGGGCGCAGACGCCTGAAAAGCCCGCCGCTGGTGAGAGAAACCGCGCCACTCAGAAGGCTCCTGCCGCGCAGAACCCGGCAGTGCCGCAGAAACTGCCGCCGATCGAGAAACACAGCGGGCATCTGGATGTTGGCGGCGGCAAGATTTATTACGAGGAGTGCGGAACCGGCGCGTCGATTGTGTTGCTGCATGACGGCTTGATGCATGCGGTGACCTGGGACGCGGTGTGGGAGCCGCTGTGCCGCAAATATCACGTGGTGCGGTATGACCGGCGTGGATATGGTCGATCGGATGCTCCGAAGGCGCAGTTTTCGCCGACCGACGATCTGCAGAAGTTGCTCGCGCACGTGAATGTGCAGCAAGCGGTGGTCGCGGGGAACTCTTCGGGCGCTTCGCTGGCGATCGATTTTGCGTTGGCGAATCCGGAGAATGTTGAGGGATTATTCCTGATTGGTCCGGTGGTAAATGGCAAAGAAGTGAGCCAGTCGTTCATCGATCGCGCGCGCAAGAACAATGAGCCGCTGGAAAGCGGCGACGTCAAAGCGGCGGCGGAAAATTGGTCGAACGACCCGTACATCATCGGCGAGCGACACGATGGCACAAGGAAGAAGTTGCGTGAGACGTTGATCGACAATCCGCAAAATTTGAAACACACCGGAGAGTTCGAGGCTCCGCATGAGAAGCCATCGGTTTCGCGGCTGAGCGAGATTCATGTGCCGACTTTGATCCTGGTGGGTGAGCTGGATATTTCGGATGTGCATGCGCATGCGGGAGCGATCGAAGAGGGAATTGCCGGAGCGCAGCGCGACGTGATCATTAATTCGGGGCACCTGGTCCAATTGGAGCAGTCGGAAATTGTGGTGGAGAAGCTTTCGCACTTTGTGGATCTGCAGGAACGCAAAAGTGTCGATGTGCCTGCCGAGACTCTGCGTGGTTACGTGGGGCAATATCATTCGCCTGACGGCGTGGTGATGGTCGGCTTCGAGAACAGTCATTTAACATTGCAGATGCCCGGGCAGGCGGCGTTCCCGTTGTTTGCCGAGACGCCGACAAGATTTTTCGTGAAGGTGTCGGATCTCGAGATCGGATTCACGAAGACCGCTGCCGGAAAAGTGACGCAGGCGACGATTTATCAGGATGGTGGAGAGCTGAAGGCGCCGCGGGATGATGCGCCGGCTTCGGAGCGTTGAAAAGCGCGTGGAGTTGCAATTTCGACCAGCGCTGCGGGTTAAGGTTCGGGTCGCCTCAGCCTTGTGAACACGTGGCCGCGGTGTGCACTTTAGGAGTGGTCACTTTCCCGTTAGCGCATTAAACAGGAGTTAGCCGGTTTTCGGGCAAACGCAGGTCGCCTATACTCTTCTAGCAGGCACTCTCACCAGTTGGGGAGAATCGACCGATGCACAGATGGAAGCTCTGGACTCTCAAGTTCAGCATCCTGGTGCTGAACATCTTTCTGGTGAGCACACTAGTTGGACAGGATTCGCCTTCCACGAAACGCATTCCAGACGGTTGGTACATTTATCCAAACTCCAAGCTGAAAGGCATCGACGAATCCACTCTCCGCTGCTTCAACTACTCGCACAATGCGTGGCGGGTAGTGAGTGCAGGTGAGGAAGTCAAAATTACAAAGTGGACGGAAACTAAACCCGATATTCCGGCGCTGCCCTCGTTGTTGAAGCACCAATCGGGGATGCCTGGGAACACCGTGAATGCGGGTTTAAGAAGCGCGGCGCATTATGCACACGGTTGGCTTCTTGCGTACGACTTTGGGGAGTGGGGTGGAGGCTTGTGGCTAACCAACGACGACGGCAGTGTTACAAAACAGATTCTCAGCGATAACGTACGCGGCGTTGTTCCCGTCGATGGCGGCATACTTGTTCTCTCCGGACTTGCTCACTTGACTATGGACTTCGGCAATGCGTTCTTGTTCTCCGAGCCGGATGGCCTGAACATCAAACTACAACATTCGGTCCACCTTGATGGCGCGCCGAGTGTATACGCAAAAGAAGCAGGTGGTTCCGTCCTGTTCGTCACCACATACGGATTGTGTAGAATCACCAAGTCGGGAGAATTGCAGATGCTGACCTATTTCCCAAAGTGGACGAGCATGCAGTATCCCAATTCGATGGTTCTTGGAACAGATGGAGCTATATTCATCGGGATGCGAATGGTTGTCCTTAGGCTGAGCGCAAGTGCAACTGGATACCGCCTGGACTGGTTGCTTCCACGTAGCTGTCGAACCTTCGAGATAAGGCAGTATGACTGCGTTTGTAAGCCGTAACTCGCGGTAAGTTGGATACCGGAAATTGATCCATCACCCCAAATTCCACCTTCGTTGACAGGCTGAAATCGCTCCGCTACGCTTCTTTGTTTACTCGCTGCGATTTTTCTCTGCTGAGAGGAATGGACTCGACTCTGCATGGCTGAAGAAAAGCTTCCGACTCGCGCACAGGATTTTTCCGAGTGGTACAACCAGCTGGTGTTGAAGGCGCAACTGGCGGATTACGCGCCGGTGCGCGGTTGCATGGTGGTGCGTCCGTATGGCTGGGCGCTGTGGGAGAACATGCAAGCGGCGCTGGACCGGCGATTCAAAGCGACTGGACACCAGAACGTGGCGTTTCCGCTGCTGATTCCGCGAAGTTTCATCGAAAAAGAAAAGCACCACGTGGAAGGTTTTTCGCCGGAGCTGGCGGTGGTGACCATCGGGGGCGGGGAAGAGTTGGCGGAGCCACTGGTGCTGCGGCCGACTTCGGAAACCATCATCGGGCACATGTGGTCGAAGTGGATCCAGTCGTATCGCGATTTGCCCGTGCTGATGAACCAGTGGAACAGTGTGGTGCGGTGGGAGCTGCGCACAAAGCTGTTTTTGCGGACTCTGGAGTTTTACTGGCAGGAGGGCCACACCGCGCACGCGACGCGCGAAGAAGCCGAAGCCGAAACCCGACAGATGTTGGATATTTACGCGGATTTCGCGATCAACGATGCCGCGATTCCGGTGATCCCGGGGCGGAAATCCGACGCGGAGAAATTCGCGGGAGCGGACGTCACCTATTCCATCGAGGCGATGATGGGTGATGGTAAGGCTTTGCAATCGGGAACCTCGCATTTTCTGGGGCAAAATTTTGCGCAGGCATTTGAGGTGCGCTACCTGGATCATAAGGGCGAGCTGCAACATTGCTGGACCACTTCGTGGGGGCTGTCCACCCGAGTGATCGGGGCGATCATTATGGTGCATGGCGACGATCAAGGACTGGTGCTGCCGCCGAAGCTGGCGCCGCAGCAGGTGGTGGTGGTGCCAATTTACAAGACCGATGAAGAAAAGACAGCGGTGATGGACGCGGCGCGCAAGGTGAAAGCGGAACTGGTAAAGGCCGACGTGCGCGTCACGCTGGACGAGCGCGAAGGATTTAGTCCCGGCTGGAAATTCAATGACTGGGAGATGCGTGGCGTGCCAGTCCGCGTGGAGTTGGGCCCCAAGGATGTGGCGAAGCAGTCCGCGGTGCTCGCGCGGCGGGATCGCCCGGGCAGGGAAGGCAAAGTAAGCGCCGCGCTGGCGGATCTGCCCGCGACGATTCAGGCGCTGCTCGGGGAAATCCAGCAAGCCATGCACGACAAGGCGCTGGCCTTCCGCAAGGCAAACACGGTCGAAGCGAAGAACTACGAGGATCTGAAGAAGGCTGTTGAGACCGGGTTTGCGTTGTCGCACTGGTGCGGCAGCGGCGATTGCGAGGCTAAGATCAAGGAAGAGACCCGCGCCACGATGCGGTGCATCCCGCTGGAGCAGACTAGTGGGGCGGGTACGTGTGTGCACTGTGGCGCAGCGGCGGCGGAACGCGCCATTTTCGCTCGGGCATATTAACCCGCCTTATACGCCATAACTTATTGAAAACAAGAAGGCTTATGAGGAGACCTTCCAGGCCATCCGCCCGTCGAACGCACTAGCATGTGACCGCATCGCCATTTCCTTACCTGGAACATTCCCGACGCCTAGTTCTAGACAGCCTAGGACTCGAATGTTAGTTTCAACTGACAGCGACCTGCAGGCAGCGTACGTGCGAAACGATCGGCTGAGTGGCTGACGGGTCCTGAGTGGAGAGAAAGTCTTGGTGTTTCAACCCAAAAATCGCCGCCCCGCCCTCCTACGTTCCCGCCGGGAGCGTGGCGGAGGAACGATCAAAGCCATTCTGTGGACGGTAGTCCTTGTTTATGGCGCGTATGTGGCCTACAAGATCATCCCGGCATATGTGGCGGAGTACCAGTTGGCGGACAAGATGGCCGAGCAGGCCCGATTTGCGGTAGTCAATCAATATCCGGAGGACCAGATTCGCGACACCGTTTACAAAACGATGCAGGAACTGGACATACCCGCCAAGCGCGAAGACATTAAAATCGTAGCCAGTAAGTCCGTGGTGAAAATTTCGCTGGACTACACCGTCCCCGTCGATCTTCTGGTCTATCACATCGATTTGCACTTCACCCCCGAGAGCGAAAATAAGTCGATCGTCTAGTGCGTTTTGCCGTTTGCTGAGCACACAATTTTCGTTTCGCGTCGACCTCCGCCGACCGGACGCACTCTCCCTCGTGGAAACCCGACTTTCTTACCGCACTGCATTGCGAGACAATTAAGACTCGAGCTGAGGAGCGATAGTTGCGTATTCGCATCGAAAAAGCTTTCTGGACCTCCATCTGGGGCCTGACGATTCTGGGTGTCGCCCTGGCATTTGTGCTGTCGTGGTTCGGCCTTTTCACCTACTACTACGTCAAGTACAAGCGCATGATCGACGCGCGGCTTTCCGGGAACATTCTCCAGAACACCACGCAAATTTTCTCCGCACCGCAGCGCATTGCAGATGGCCAGATCTGGAGCGCCGAAGAACTCGCGTCCTACCTCCAGCGGGTGGGCTATCGACCTACTAGCGACGATCACGCGCTGGGCCAATACACTATTCAAGGGAATACGGTGGACATTCGTCCGTCGAAGCTTTCCTACTTCGCGGGCTCCAATGCGATCGCCGTGCAATTCGGCGGCAAGACTATTAAGGCGATTCGCCCGATAGGCGGAGGCTCGGACCTGGGCACGGCGGACATCGAGCCCGAGCTGATCACCAATCTTTTCGATAGCGCTCGCGAGAAGCGCCGCGCCGTCCGCTATGAGGATCTGCCGCAAACGCTGGTGCACGCCATTTTGTCGGCCGAGGACAAGCGTTTCTTCGAGCATGGCGGGTTCGACATCGTACGCATTTTGGGCGCGGCTTACGCGGACATGCGGCACAGCAGCAATCATTACCAGGGCGCCAGCACCATCACCATGCAGGTTTCGCGGACTTTCTTCTTCTCGAATGAACGCACCTGGCGACGCAAACTCGCTGAAGCTATGGTGGCGATGGAGCTCGAGGGCCGCTTCAACAAGCAGAAGATTTTCGAGATGTACGCGAACGAAATCTATTTGGGCAATCGCGGAAGCTTTGGCATTCGCGGATTCTCGGAAGCCAGCGTGGCGTACTTCGGCAAGGATTTGCGGCAACTATCGCTGGGAGAGTGCGCGTATCTGGCGGGCATCATTCGCGCTCCGAACTACTACTCTTCCGCGGATCGGCATCCAGAACGCGGAGCCCAGGCTCGCGATCGCGTGCTGACGCAAATGCTGGAGAACAAGTTCGTCACCGAGGCGGACGTGCAGGATGCGAAGCGCGCGCCGCTGAAAATCGTCCATACGTCCATATCGAGCGGCGAAGCGCCGTACTTCGTGGACATGGTGAAGGATCATCTGCTGGACAAATATTCGGAAAATCAGTTGCTGGCCGAGAGTTTTCGCGCTTACACCACGCTCGATCCCGAATTGCAGCGCGCTGCAGTGGCCGCCGTCGACACGGGAATGAAGAATGTCGACAAGCTGCTGGCCAAAAAATACGAGCGCTGGCGTAAAGAAGCCGCCAAGAAGGGAAGCAACGAGCCGATTCCGCAA
>C688J35102_120989569_pt1 | contig 11976 bp, 10 predicted proteins | sample HopSoiMetagenom2_FD_35102 | JGI IMG/M metagenome (IMG submission 35102)
CGAACTCCTCGGCATCTCCAGCGAAAGTTTCGAGAACTTCATTCGGCGACACCGCGTAGTCATGGTGATGACACCAGCCGGGGAGCTCAATCGCGATGCGGCCGACGCCCTTCATGAACGGGATCTGCGCATTGGCGACACCTTCGCAATCCCGCGCTCCGCAATCGTCGAGTCAGCGGACCAGATCGATCGCGGTGAACATCGGCTCGAAGCTCCCGACGAAGTTCAGGTCTACGACATCTCCTATGAGGCTCGTGTCCAGGCAAAGCTCGCCGGAGCCGCCGCTGTGGCACCACCGCTCGACCACGAGGAGGCCCGTCGCTTCCTCGGAGAGGAAGGGTCCGATGGGGACGCCACTCAGGAGGACGGTCCAGAGGACGAGGGGCCGGGAGGTTCTCAGCCCCCTGAGCCACCGAAGCCAGTCGGCGCCGGACCGGGCGGCGGGGTGGTCCCTGCTGAGCAGGTCGTAGAGCTTGCGGGGGTCTGATGTCGAGCCCGTACGTCGAGCCCCTCCCCAGCAAACTGATGGTCAAGGACGACGACGGTTTTGCTCCCTCGATTCGTGACACCGATCTCGTCTACTTCCTGCTTAACGTCGGCGACGGCGACTGCCAGTTCATCCTTCTCCCTCTTGACGCGAAGACCGAACGACGTCAAGCGATTGTGGTTGACATCAGTTCCTTCAGAAAGCTCGAGGGCCTACTCCTGGGACTCGAGGCGACCGATCTCTTCTCGAAGGACGTCGCCGACGCGAGCGAGCCATTCGCCGTTGTCGTAGGCACTCATCCGCACGCCGATCACATCGCTGGCATGCCTCGGTTTCTGGATCGCTTCGGGGACCTGGTGGGTGAGTACTGGGACTCGGGTTACTACCACACGAGTGCTGGCTACCAGCGGACCATGACTGCGCTTGAGGACCACAACGGCAGGCGGATCGGCGTCGTTCAGCCTACGAGTGGCGCGGCGCGGTTCATCGGCCAGGTCAAGCTGACGGTGCTGACCCCGGCGATCGGGCTCAAGAACAACTACGACACCTACGGCATCGACCTCAATAACTCCTCGATCTCGCTGAAGCTCGAGTTCCCGGCTTCGCGGGTTGTCCAGCGCGGCAAGGATCGCTCGCTCGTCAAGACTCGCACCCAGTCGCTGATCCTTGGTGCCGACGCCCAGACGGTGTCCTGGGGCCGCGCGATGACCGATTTCCCCGAGCTTCGTCCCAGTGACTCGCCGGTGGCGGCGGTCATGGACCACGCCCAGGGCAATTACCCACTGAAGGCTGACGTGTTCAAGATTCCACACCATGGCTCCAAGCACGGCCTGAACCTAGAGCTTGTCGAGACGATCAAACCGGCAATCTCGCTGGTCTCTTCGGTGTCGGGCGCCGGCAAGTACAACTTCCCCCACCTTTTGAGCCTCGAGTCGATCCGCGAGGCAAAGGACGAGATCGCGGGCAGTATCGGCGGCAAGCACAAGCCTGACCACGAGCTGGGAATCCACCTGACTGGCGCCGAGGATGACCAGCAGAGCTCGCTGGGTTCGATTGCGCTCGTGATGTCGTCGACCTCCAACAAGCGCACGCTGTGGCGTTTTTACGATGCCCCCGGCGATCGGATCGACTTTGCCAAAGCCCGGCGGCTGGACCCGACTCCCTGACTGACTATCCCCAGCGACGGCCTGGGCCGAGATGGCGGCGGCCGTGCCGCAAGAGCTTGGCGAGCCGTTCCCGCTCGACGGGCTCAATCGCCTCGAACTCCCGCCAGGCGGGCTCGTCGACGGCCAGCTCGGGATGGATCGACGCAATGCGCGCGTGTGCGGACCAGTAGCCATGGTAGGAGAGCAGGGCCGCCTCCTCCGGCATGAAGCGATCGAGGTCGGTGCGAAGCGCACCGGCAAGCTCAGCGAGCTCGGAGTCGAGGGCGCCGTCGTAGAGCTTGGGGTCGATCGGCTCGTTGGCGGCGTTTCGGTAGCCGCGTGGGTTGATGCAGGCGGAGACGTAGATTCCTCGCCGCCTGCCAGCGAGGAAGTCATCCATCAGCCACCGGATCCGAAGCGCGGTCGTCTGACGGTACTGAATGCTTCGGGCTCGACTCAGTGCTTTGATCTCGCCGATCTGCTTTTCAGTCCTACGAAAGCATCCGGACGCGTCGACGACGATCAGGAAGTCAGGCTCGATCGCCCCTGGGGGCCGCCCCGACCGCCAGCCCTGAAACCACTCGAGGCCCAAATTGTCGTAGACGCCGCCGTCAGTGAGCGAAAAAACGGGCGGCACCTCCCCGGACTCAAGGCCGAGCCCCTTCGTCGGCAGGTGCACCGGCGGGAAAACGACCGGGAAGGCAGCTGAAGAGGCGACCGCGATCCCGAGCTCGAGGTGTGGTGGCGTCGTGACGTATCCGAAGTCATAGTTGCCGATGAACTCGCGTGAGATTCGAAACGCCCGGCCGGTAGCGAGGTCGGTGGAGGTGATAACGGTCAGCAGTCCGGATGGAAGATCGACGACGCGACGCGTGCGGTAGAGGTGGTCCGCGAGGACCGTTCCCTGGACGAGGCCGCGATCACGCCACGGGCGGGCCAACCACCGCCGAATCCAGATGTTGCGAAGGTTCTGTCCAGTCACCTTTTCCCGAAACGGCCCGTCGACGTGCTCGAGGAAGGCATTGAGGGTGTGCTCATCTGCGGCGACCTGGTCCCAGCGGTCAGCGAGGGCGGCCGCCGCGATCGACCCCCCCGAGATTGAGGATACGGTCGCTACGCGTGAGAGAAGGCCGGCCTCCGCGATGTAGCGGAGGACGCCCAGCCCGTAGAAGGAAGCACGAAAGCCCCCGCCCGAGAGACAGACGCCGATCTTCTTGGGAAGGTCAGGGCGCGATGAGGGGGGTGACTCTGCCACGCAGTCACAGCCTAGACTGTGACTGGGCGAGACGCGCGATAGTTGACTACTTGTCGAGGCAGTCGGGCTATCGTGTGCCTGATTCGCTTGACCTCGAACTTGCTCGATCTCTCTCGGTCGCTGTCTGGCCACTTGACCGTAAGCCCGGCAGCGGCTTAGATGATCTAATCGCACCCCAGGATGACCAGAATGCACGAGCGGATGCGCTTGATGTGCGCATCGAGCAGGAGCGTCTGCTGATTACCCACTACGAGGCCCGGCAGGGCCGTGCGGAGGGCACCGCAGCGGCGGCAATCACGGCTGTGCTCGCCCTCGCGGCGCTAACGGCGACGAGAGTTGATGCTGCCAGCCACGTTAGTAAGACTTTTGGGTGGATTGTGGCCGTCGTCTTGGCAGTGGTGTGCGTCGTAGCATTGTTCGTGCGTTCCGTTGCCGGCCTGCGTCACACGTCCGGATCGCTGTTGTCGACCGAATCCGAGGACTGCGTCGCCGCACTGAAGGCCCTGCGGGAATGCGACGTCACGGACTTGAGCCCAATCGACGTCCGACAGCGCACACTCAAGCTGTGCGTTGCGCGCGCCGAAAGCGCTCATGAAGCTGCGAGGTCTAAGGATCGATGGGCGGCCTTCGCTTCGCTTGCGCTTGCCATTTCCGTTTTGCTAGCCGCCATCTTCGCTTTCCAGCTTTTTTCAGCGTGAATGGCCGCCCTCATTATCGGGAGCCCCCGTGTGGAAGCGCCAGTCGGTTCCGACGAAGCCGTCGTAGTGGGTCGGGTTGAGGTAGCGCTTTTGTTGGCCGGGAGCGGTGGGAGGCGTGCCGGAGTCGCAGTAATAGGTGAGGAAGCAGTGGTGTTTGCCCCAAGTGCCGTCGTAGGCGCTCCAGAGTGCGGGTTTGCGACCGCCCCGGTGGGTGGGCAGCATTTGCAGGCAGCTAGACCTGCCGCAAGCCCCGGTGTCGTCTCCAACCCAGGCCAGGTTGCCGTGATGGGGTTCCTCGCCAACGTCGGGGTTGGCTACCTGGAAGCAGTTGCCGCAGGGAGTCGGGTAAGTGGCGTGAGTGCCCCTGGCGACAAATGCCAGTGGCCGGGCGGATGCGTCGCCGATCTTGGCGACCAGTTCGGCGACCTTCGGTTCGCTGTCCCAGCGCTTGCGCAACAGCGCCCAGCCGTAGCTGACGACCTTGTCGTGCTGGGCGTACTGCACGGATGCCACCTGCGGTTCGGCTTCGGTCCGGTCGACAATCACGGTCATCCCCTCCCAGTCGGATTCGTGGTTCTGGCAGGTGATGCCGGCGATGACAAGGCCGGCGCCGCAGAGGGCGCCACCGCCGAGGGCCACCGGGTTATCTGGGAGGTACCACCAGTAGTCGAGGTAGAGAAGTTCCCTGTGGTCACGCTTGACGCTGATCGGGTGGACGTAGATCGCGGTTCCCGCCCCGGGGAGAGTGCCTGCGCCGCCCGCCACTTTCACCGTGCCGGGGGGAGGAGTGCCCGCGGGTGGCATACCGGCCTCTCCGTTCCCCGCTTCGGTCTCCAGTTCGACTTCCTGCCTGGACAGTTCCCTCCTGGCAAGCTCCCGCAGCTCGTCGGAGCCGGGCAGTTTCAGCTGCAGGTGTGTGCCGCCGCTTTCCAGTTCGCCCGGCCTCTTGACAGGATCGCAGCCGCTTTTGAGGACGCCTTGGTCGTGACAGAGCTGTACCGCTTCCCCATTGAAGAGCGCCGACACCGACAGCGGCCAGGGCACCGGCTCCCGCCGGTCGAAGAGGAGAACGGGCCGGTACGCCATCGCAAGCGCGAAGTCCGCTTCCGAGCTCGGCGAGCCAACCTCGAGCCGCACCGCCGCATCGGTCGCGGTCCGACTCCCCAGCGCTTGCGCCGACACCGCTTCGCCATGGGGGACGAACCGCTTCCAGGCCCTGATCCGCGCCCGGCTGGAGGTTTGCAGGAGGGCGAATGTGGCCCCGCCGGGAGCGCCCGCATCGGTCGCCAGCCGCCGCCAGCGTCCGACCTCGCCGGGTCGGGGCCGCATGTCCGGCAGAGCCGCGGGTTCTTCAACCACGGGTGCGGTGCCGTCGACGAGCAGCAGGAGCAGAGGATCGGCGCCGGCGCGCGCCGTGGGCTCGGCGCTGATCGGGGGCCGCCGGTCGCCTTCGGCGATCGCGCTCAGCGCTTCGCTCTGACCGCCGCCGTCGACCAGGGTCCAGCGCACTCTGTCGCCTTCGGCGAAGCCGATTGAGTAGCCGACGTCGAATTCGCCCAGCACCGGGGTGGGCGGCAGCTGGGAGAGCGCGTGGGCCCGGCCGTCGCCGACGATGCGCACGTCCAGCTCGGAGGCGACCGGCTGGGACGCAGGCACCGGGTCGGTGTCGGCCGTGAAGCGGCCGTACACGTATGGCGCGGCGAGGATGACCAGGAATGCCAGCGTGGCAGCGGCGCCGATGCGAACCGGGACCTGCCGCCCGAAGACGACGATGCGTTTCGGCCACCTCTTCCAGCCGAGCTCGCGCAGGTACCAGTAGCTGACCAGGCCGAACAGCAACAGCGCGATCGCCAGGCCGATCCAGATCGGTACCCGCGTGTGATGGGCGCCGGGGATGAGGTGGATGGCGCCGAGGAGGAGATTGATGAGAACGTCGAATCCGGCCAGGGCCAGGAATGCGATGAGGACTGCCGCCGGCACCCGCAGAACGTCCACGGCAACGCTGTTCCAGGTGCGCTCCCGAACGAAAAGGATCCCTGCGGAGACGATCAGAACGGCGACGGCAATCCAGGCGTTGAGCGCGTCCCCGACGCCATAGACGCCCGCGCCGACAAGTGTGTAAACGCCGATGGCAGCCTTCCTGGAGCAAGCCCACTCCGCCGCCGTTTCCAGCCGCTGCCTTGCCATCGGTGGCATACACCCATACCCTAACGGCGCTTTGAGTAATAACCGTAAGTCGAAGCTGAGAGGTGTCCGATGATCTGGGTGGTGTCGGTGGCCATCGACCTCAGCCGGACCAGGGTGGCCGGCATCAACGAGATCCTTATCGAAGGATCTGGAGACGCTTGGGAGAAGCCCGTCGTCTCCCGCCTGGGGATCGCCGATGTGGGCTGATTTCCACGCCCACTATCCGATGCGGGTCGTCACCGACCTGAAGCCGCGCAGCTCGATCAAGCAGATGGGCAAAGGCAAGGAGGATCCCGCCCTCATGGATCGCATTCAGCGCCTGGTCCTGTGGGTCGCGATCAAGCTCGGCAGCAACAAGAACTGGTGGAGCGACTACCGGATAACCGTGCCGGAGTTGAAGCGCGGCGACGTCGGTCTGGCGATGTCCGTGCTCTACCGGCCGTTCCAGGAGATGGACCTGGGCAAGGCCTACGGCTCGCCGCCCGCGTCGGACTACTTCCCGCTGCTGCTCCGCGACCTGGAAGAAGTCGAGAAAGAGGTGAAAACTTACGGCGAAGACGTGATCCGGCTGGTCCACGACCGCGATCAGCTGGAGAAGGCCCTCAAGGACAAGGTCACTGCCCTGGTCCACGTGGTTGAGGGCGGCTTCCACCTCGGCAACACGACGGCAGAGATCGAACGAAACTGCGTCACCCTCAAGGAGCGCGGTGTCGCCTACGTAACGGTCGCCCACCTCTTCTACCGCAAAGTCGCGACCAACGCGCCGGCCCTTCCCTTCCTACCTGACCCGATCTACCGCAAGGTATTTCCGCAGCCCAAGAGCCACCACGTCACCAAACGCGGCAGGGCTGTCCTAAAGGGCCTGGTTGACAACCGCATCCTGGTCGACCTCAGTCACATGGGTCCTGCGACGATCCACGAGGTGTTCAGGCTCCTCGACGAGGAGCTCGACCGCGACGCCAGGATGCCGGTCATCTCCACCCACGCCGGCTTCAGATTTGGCCGCCAGCAGTACATGCACGACAAAGGCACGCTGCTGAAGATCAAGCGGCGCCGCGGCGTGGTCGGCTTGATCATGGCCCAGCACCAGCTCAACGACGGGATCCGCCGCCGCCGCACCAAGAACCTCGGTGAATCGCTTGAGGTGATCTTCGCTCACATCGACAAGATCGCCAAAGTCACCAAAGGCTATGAGCACATCGCCCTCGGAACCGACTTCGACGGCTTCATCAAGCCGACCATGGGCGGCCTCGAGAGCATGGGCGATCTGGAGAAGCTCGAGGATCCGCTGCGCAAACGCTACGGCGCCGACGCCGAGCTGATGATGTCGGGTAACGCGCTGCGGGTGCTACGCGAGCTGTGGCAGCAGCCGGCTCGCTGAGCGCCCACGGCCCCACCTCACAGGTACGCTGAGGCCTCAGCCCAGCAGCGCGATGTCGCTGATCTCGACCTGGTAGCGACCGGGCTGGTCGCGGGCTTCCGAGGCCTTGTTGAACCAGAGCAGGAAGTAGGTGGAGGGTTCCTGCGCACGCAGGTCGATCTCCTCTGTCGAGGAGGCGTCGACGGCCGTTCCCACCGGTTCGCCCCAGCCGGACAGTTCTTCCGGCGGGTCGGAGGCAGCGGCGAAGACCTCCGCGTCCCAGCCCGGGGTCGCGGTGCGGACGACCATCTTGGCCGGCCTCACCGGGGAGCCCGTCGTCACGTAGATGCCCACTCCCGGGTCGGGGCCCGTCTTCGTGCCGGCGAAGGTGTCGGAGTCGTAGTGCTCGGTTTCCCAGGCGGTCCCGGTCGGGTTGCCGTCGACCGCGAGCTCGACCTTGCTGCCGACCTCTTCGCCGTCTCCCTCGGGGTCGTAGTCGGTGGCTCCTTCGATCGCCACCGGCTTGCCGCTGCCCTTCTCTGCCCCTCCACCGCCGAAGTTCCCGCTCGAGATCAGGTACACGGCGAGCAGGGCTCCTCCCGCGACGAGGAGCAGCCCGACGATCGCCGCCCAGCTCCATCGTCCGCGGCCTGAGAGCTCGCGCTTCGGCGGCGGCAGGGCGTCGAGCACGCTGGTCGCCTCGCCGCTGGTCGAGCCGGCCCGGGCGGCCTCCACCTCCAGCGCCGTCGAGAGGTCGTCGATCATCTCGCCGACCTGCTGGTATCGATTGCCCGGGTCCTTGGCGGTGGAGTGCTCGACCACCAGCGCCACCGCGGCCGAGAGCTCGGGCCGCCGGCGCTGCACGTCGGGCAGCTCCTCGTTGACGTGCTTCATCGCCACCCCGACCTGGCTGTCGGCCTGGAAGGGGACTTGGCCGACCAGCATCTCGTAGAGGACGACGCCGAGCGAGTAGATGTCGGATCGCGGGTCGGCGCCGCGCCCCATCGCCTGCTCGGGGGCGACGTAGTCGGTCGTCCCGAGCACGCGCCCCGTCGCCGTCATCCCGTCCTGCTCGAGCTGACGTGAGATGCCGAAGTCGGTCAGCTTCGCCCGCCCCTCGGCGTCGATCAGGATGTTCTGCGGCTTGATGTCGCGGTGGACCATCCTGCGCCCGTGGGCGACCGAGAGGCCGCGGGCGATCTCGATCGCGTAGGCGATCGCCTCCTGGGGGTCGAGCGCCCCCTCGCGCCCGATCCGCTGCTTCAGCGTTTCGCCTTCGACGTACTCGAAGACGATGTAGGGGTGGCCGCCGTCCTCGCCGGCGTCGATCACCGAGACCACGTTGGGGTGGGAGAGCTTCGCCACGGCCCGCGCCTCCTGGCGGAAGCGTTCGAGCTGCTCTTTCTGCTCGGACATCTCGCGGTGCATGACCTTGACCGCGACCTGGCGGTCGAGCGTCTGGTCTCGGGCGAGGTAGACGGTGGACATCCCGCCGCTGCCGAGCTTCGCCTCCAGCCGGTAGCGACCGGAGAGCACGGTCCCGATCATCGAGCTTGAGGGTCGAGCCTCCATTAACTGGACATATTGTCTAGGCGGTCGGCGACCCGCGGGGCCACGCTGCAGGCCCCGCACCCTTCCACCCGTATTGCACTGTCAAGTCTGATCAATTAGGTTCTCCAATATTCACGTAGGGGCGCCTCTGGCGACACATTCTTTCGGGGCACCCACGCTTCCCGGCGCCTGGTTCGCGTGTCGTGACGGGCTAGGTAACGTGCACCTCGACCGAGTGCTCCCTCTCCGGCGCTTGGGCCTCCGGCTCCCAGGGCCGTCTCAGGGAAAAGTGGACCAGCGCCTTGCCCGGCCGCTCAGCGCGGATCGAGAACATTTCAGCCCCGCTGGCGCCGATCCCTTCGCCTTCAGGCGCCTCGATGCCAACCGCCTCCACTTCGGCGATACCGGGACCGCTGAGGACCTCCGCGGTCCACTTGTACCCGGCGGTACCGAAACCCGCGAGCCGCAACAGCCGACCCTCGCCGGCCCGCAGCTCGATCGGGGAGTCGATGTCTTCGGAATCCATCAGCTCATTCTGACAAGAGACAAAACGAGGAGCGAGATATGAAAATCGATGAGCTCGAGGAAGCGATCGGAAAAACGGAGGGTGTCGATTGGAGCGTCGCTGAGCAACGCGACGTCGAGATCGGCCTCGGCTACCTACCGAGCCCAGGAGTGCCGTCAATGGAGGAGCAGATTGACATCGCCGCTCTCGCCGCCGCCGCTCCGCCACCCCCGCTGCCGTCCTACCCGCCCGCGGTGGATCTGCGTGAGACCAGCTCGGGGGGCATGATCACCCCAATCCGCAGTCAGAGCGCCTGCGGCTCGTGCGTGGCCTTCGCGAGTTGCGCCGCGGTTGAGGGCACGGTCCGCGTGCAGAGCGCCGACCCGTCCCTTGAGCTGGATCTCTCCGAGGCGTACCTCTTTTACTGCAAGGCAGCAGAAGAAGGCCGCAACTGTGGACCCGGCCCGCAGGGGGGATGGAATCCCGTCGCAGCGCTTGAGGTGTTCAGGAGTGGCGGCGGCGTTCCTCCCGAGCCCTACTTCCCCTACACGTCAGGGGACCAAGCCTGCGCGGTGGCGCCAGATTGGCAGGCTCAGGCGACAACCATCGCCGACTTTCGGCGGCTTCACGAACCGCCGGAAATGAAGGAGTGGCTTGCGTCGCGCGGCCCTGTGGTGGCATCGATGGTCGCCTACGAGGATTTGCGGCACTACGCCGGCGGCATCTACAGCCATGTCACCGGTGAAAAGTTGGGAGGACATTGCATCTGCGTCGTCGGTTACGACGACGAGCAGTCGTACTGGATAGTCAAGAACAGCTGGGGGACTGTCTGGGGTGAGGGTGGCTTCTTCCGGATCGCCTATGGCCAGTGTGGGATCGACTCGGGGATGCTCGGCATCGAGAACGTACAGCCGCCGGCAGCGTCCTGAGTGAGGCGTCGGGTCAGGCTCTGATCAGGCCTGACCCGACAACCGTTCGCCCGATCCGGATCGCCGCGGAGCGGTGTCCGCGCAGCAGCTCCACTACTTTGTCCTCGGCCCCGCTGGCCACCACGACGCAGAAGCCGCAGCCCATGTTGAAGACGTCGTGCATCTCGACGTCGGAGGTTCCGGAGCGTTCTTGGATCAGCCCGAAGATCGGCGGAACGGGGAGCGGGTTGTCGATCTCATAGCCGACGTCGGCAACCAGGCGGAGCAGGTTGCCGAGGCCGCCAGAGGTGATATGGGCGAGGCCGCGCACCTCGACCTCCGAGCGCAGCAGCTCGAGGATCGGCTTGACGTAGATCTCGGTCGGCTCGAGCAGTACCTCGCCCAGCGCTCGCCCGAGTCGCCCTTCGGGATCCTCGTCAAGGGAGATCCCCGCCAGCGCCGAGCGGGCCAGCGTGTAGCCGTTGGAGTGAAGGCCGGAGGAGGGGAGGCCGATCACCGCGTCGCCCGGTTGCACAGTGGACCCGTCGACGATCGCGTCCAAGGCGACGGTGCCGAAGCAGGCGCCGGAGACATCGACGCCGCGGACCATCTCGCCGAGCTGCGCCAGCTCTCCGCCCGGGATCTCGACCCCGGCCAATTCGGCGCCACGCGCCAGGCCAACGCCGACTTCCTCGCACACCGCCGGGTCGGCCCGGTCGATCGCGATGTAGTCGAGCATCGCCAGCGGCTCGGCGCCGACGCAGATCACGTCGTTGACGTTCATCGCCACGCAGTCGATCCCGATCGTGTCGAATCGCCCCAGCTCCTCGGCCACCATCAACTTCGTCCCCACCCCGTCGGTGGAGAGCGCGATCCCGGTCCGCTCGTCGAGCTTGATCACGCTGGCGTAGTGGCCGGGCAGGGGTACCTGCCGGGACGGCCGGCCGAGCTGAATCGCTCCCAGGGCCTTGACCAGCCCAGCCACGGCAGAATCCGCGGCCCCCTGGTCGACTCCTGCCTTTGCGTACGCGTCGCCGCTCATCGTCTGTGCAGTTTCGCAAGCACCGCGGCCGCGAGTCCCGCTCGGTAGGCCGCATAGGGCCAAAGCGCCCGGTCGCGCTCCACGAGCTTGATCAGCCGTTGGGAGGCCAGGGTCGAGGCGAAGGAGGCGCCGACACCGAGCGCGATCGTGCGGCGCAGCTCCGGCGAGGCGTCGCGGCGGCTGAGGCGGATGCCCTTCAGGGCCGTCGCGCCGACGATGATCGGCAGGGCGATCGTGCGCGAGAGCAGGTTTGCCTGGTCGCGGGAGAAGCGTCGCCAGCGGGCTGCCGCCAGGGTGATGCCGTTGCGGGAGACGCCCGGGGCCAGCGCGGCCGCCTGGGCCACGCCAAGCACCAGGCCGTCAGCGGCCCCCGCGTCGCCCCGCCCGCGCAGTTGTGGCCGGGTGTCGCCGGCGAGCATCGCGACCGCCCCGGCCAGCAGGCCATAGGCCGTCGCCCGCGGTCCCCCTAGGCGCCTCTCGATCGGCCGCTCGAACTTGTAGCCGACCACTGCCGCCGGGACGAAGGAGAGAGCCAGCACGACCGCCCCGCGGACATCGAACTCGCGCAGCTCTTCGGCGATCAGGTCGCGCTGGCCGAGCAGCAGCGCCGCAGCCGCGCCCGCGTGCAGTGCTACCTCGAAGCTCTTGCGCACCTCGGGGTCGATCGCCTCCCAGTCCCATCCCGCCAGCCAGGGGATGAGGACGATGTGTGCGGAGCTGGAGACCGGCAGCAGCTCGGCCGGACCCTGGACTATGCCCAGCGCCAACGCGCGCCGGGCTGGGATCCCGCCTTCGGCGGCTGCGGTCAAGCTCCGCTCGAGCCGGCCGGCTCGGCGGC
>C688J35102_120989567_pt1 | contig 11967 bp, 12 predicted proteins | sample HopSoiMetagenom2_FD_35102 | JGI IMG/M metagenome (IMG submission 35102)
CTCGGGCAAGCTGCTGTTTGCAAGGTCCGTGGCGCAGATCCTGATTCGCCACGGCTATGCTAGCTGGCTGTTTTCCATACCTTATGACGATCCGACGCATCTCAACGACATTCAGCCTGTGCTCGCCGACGGCCCCTACTGGAAAAAGGGCGACCTGTTCGTCAGCCTGCGCAATCTTTCCACGATCGTGCTCTATCGCCCCAGCACGGACGAGATCCTATGGGTCAAGCGGGGTCCCTGGATCGCCCAGCATGATGTCGATATTCTCGACGATCATCGCATCAGCGTCTATGACAATGACGCCCAAGCGCGGACCTCCGACACGCCGCTTATTACCAGTTCGTCCCAGGTCATGGTGTACGACTTCGCGACGGGCAAGGTCAGCCTGCCGCTCCAGCGCGCGATGAACGACAACAGTGTTCGGAGTTTCACCGAGGGCCTCTCCACGCAGCTTCCTGATGGCTCGACACTGATCGAGGATCCGAATGAAGGAAGGCTCATCATTTTCCGTGCGGACGGCGCGATCGCGGCGCAATATGTCAATCGGGCGAAGGATGGATGGCTCTATCATCTCGGCTGGAGCCGCTACATCGACCAGGCGAGCGGGGATATTGCCCTGAATAGTTTGAGAAAGGTGCGGTGCAATGCGTGACAGACGCTTGTTGTGGGGAGCGGCTTTGCTCTTGCTGACCGGGGTAATCGCTCCGGCGCCGGCGTTCGCCTATGTTGGTCCGGGCCTCGGGGCCGGCGCCGTCGCCGTCACTTTGGGGGTTCTCGGGTCGATCGTGACCGGGATCCTGGGCGTGATCTATTATCCGATCAAACGAATGATCAAGAAGCTCAAGAAGGCCCGCCAGTTGGACCGTGCAAGTCGAAACACCGAGTGATCATGGACGTCGCGCTGCTCGTCGTCAGTGCGATACTGGCAAGCGAGATTTTTATGCGCCTGCCGCTGATGGATCAGGTGACCGCTATCGTGGGCACCGCACGCCGCTCCGCCGCCACCGTGCGCAGCAGGCGTATATCCGATCATTGGAAGGAGACAGTGCTGCCGGCCTATTCTGTTCGAATGGCGGGCCGCTCATTCTACTTCTTGCTGCTGCTGTGCCTGGCAGTGCTGCCAGTAGCGCTCGCCGGCCTCGCCGCGCCGGGCGGGATGGCGCATTGGCTGGAGTTGCTGATGCGACCGTTCGCGATCGCGATCATGTGCGCTTGCTCAATCTTGTACGTTCTCGTGCGGACAAGAGCCGCGCGTGGCTGACTATTCTTCGCTGGACAAATTTCTGCACCGTCTGGCGTTGGGGTCGAGGATGCGAGCCGAGGTGCTGCACGACCTCGAGCGAGGCGCCTTCCTCAAGTCCGCCCCGCCCGACAACGGTCGTCATGTGTTCGTCTGCGGCCTTGCCCGGGCAGGCACGACGATCCTCATGCGCGAGATCCATGGGTCCGGTGAATTCGGATCGCTGACTTATGCCGATATGCCGTTCGTGCTCGCGCCCAATCTCTGGCAGCGGCTCTCAGCCAATGGCGGCAATGCAGGACCAAAGGCGGAGCGCGCCCACGGCGACGGGATCGCGGTCGATGTTCACAGCCCGGAAGCACTCGACGAGGTCTACTGGCGGATCTTCTCGGGCGGCGACTACATCCTTGCGGACCGGCTTGTGCCGCATGCGCCCGACGACGAACTGGTCGCCGGATATGGCGATTTGATGCGGCTGGTGCTGCGCCGCACCGGCAGGTCTCGCTACCTGAGCAAGAACAACAATCATCTGTTGCGACTGGAAACGGTGGCGCGAGCATTCCCCGATTCGATCATCCTCATCCCGGTTCGCGAGCCGCTGGAACATGCCCGCAGCCTGCTCAACCAGCACGCGCGGTTCCTTGGCAGCGACCCATTCACGCGGGCCTACATGGGCTGGCTCGGCCATCACGAATTCGGCGACACCCACCGGCCATTCGCGTGGGATGGTGGGGCTGTCGCCGGCGATCCGCAGGAGCTCGACTATTGGCTTGCACAGTGGATCGCCGCGCACCGGCGGATCGATGCACTGGAGCGAGCGCATGCCAACATCCAGCTCGTTCCCTATCGCGCGCTGACGAGCGATGCACGCATTTGGCCGGCGATAGCGCGGCGGATCGGAATCGCGGCCGCACCGCTTAAGGAAATCCGTTTTTCGCGCAGCAAGTCCGCTGGCGAGCCAACTGGCTACCCTGTGGAGCAAGCAGCGGATGAGGCGACAAGCCTCTATCGACGTCTCGATGACCGTGCCCGCCAGTCATTAAGCGCCGCCTGAATCAGTTTTAGCGGCCGTTGGGCGGCCATCCTCGGGATGGTCGTCGCCAGCTACTCAGTAGTCCTTGCTGACGCGCACGCTCGCGCTCGAGCGGCCGACGGTGGAGACGGTGGAGAGGAGGGAAAGCCACCGCGTCATCTGATATTCGACGCGTGTCGCGGAATAGCCCTGCCCGTCGGTCACGACTTCGACGAACATTTTGCGGGTGATGTACTTGCCGGCGGCGATCGCCGTCTTCTGACCCGTGGCGATATCCGCGGGCACTACCCGCAGTCGGTCGAGCCCGACCGCCTTGCGCAGTGCGTTGATCGGGTCGAGACTGCCGGATCCGGACTGCAGCGCCGCAACTGCCGACGCCAGCTGCAGCGCTTCGGGCGCGGACAGGTTGGTGATCGACGTTCCGAACAGGATGCGCGAGAGGAGTTCGTCCTGCGGCAGCGGCGGCGTGCTCGCGAAGGTGATCTCCGGTTTGAGCCCGGTCCCCTGGACGAGCACGTTCGCGTCCAGCCCCTGCACCTGCGCCGATGCGCGAATGTCGAGCTGCGGATCCGGCGGGCTTTCTCCGCGGAAGCGGATCGTGCCGCGATCAAGCCGGAAATTGCGTCCCGCGAAGTCGTAATCCCCCCGCACAAGATCAGCGCTGCCGGTGAAGCGCGGCGCATCGGCGAAGCCGCCGACCTGGAGGTTCGTCCTCCAGCGGCTGTTGATCCCCAGTCCGACCACCTGCAAGTCGTTGCCTGCAATCTTCAGGTCGAGCTTCCACGGGTGGATTGCGGCCGCCTCGATCACGTCTTCGGCGTCAAGCCCGACCTCGCGCACGTTGAGCTGCGGCACCGCTGCAGCGGCGCTGGCGCGGCCCAGCTGGAAGCGGCCCTTGTTGAGCTTGAGGTCGCCGGAGATCATCCCGCCCTCGCCGTTCGACCGGATCTGCAGCGGCCCGGTGACTCGCCCGGCGACGTCGTCGCGGTTGAGCAATAGCGCCTGGTTGGCGCTGAACGACAGGTTGAGCGCAGTCTTCCCGCCGCTGAAGGTCACGCTGCCATTGCCAGCGACCGAGCCGCCGCCCGGCGTGCTTCCCGAGATTTGGCTGAAGATCAGCTGCGGTCCGGAAAAGCGAGCCTGGCTATTCACGTTGGTGATGACCATTCCGGTGACCTGGCTTTCAAGCCGGCCATTCTGCGTGCGCAGCGATCCGTGGATCACGGGACTGGCCCAGCGGCCGCCGATGTCCGCGCCGAGCGCGAGCGGCCCCGACATGTCGAGAACTTCGCTGCCCGTGAGGCGCCACAAGGTATCCGCCGGACCGCCGTAGCGCAGCTGCGCGAACAGCGGCGCATTGAGCAACTCCGTCATTAGCGGCCCGCCGCCCATCGGCGAAAATCGCGCTTGTGCGCGTCCGACGACCTGCCCGTCGCTCGCGGCGACCGCGCGCAATGCGGCCTGGTTGCCGTTGACGATCGCGGCCACGCCGACGTCGATCGGCTTGGACGCGAGCACCAGGCCAGCGCGGCTGAGGCCGCGAACTTTCAACTCGAGCCGGCCGTTGCGATTGCCCTTCCACGCATAATCGAGCCGCCCAGTCGCCGACCCCGACAGGTCGAGCTTGGGCCAGGCGATGTCGAGGACTTCCAAGGGCATGTGCTCGACCTGCGCGTGGACCTCGGGACGCGAGCCGCTCTGCCCAGCAACGATTGCGGTTCCTCCGGCGAAGCTGAGATTGGTTGGGGCGAGCGCCCAACCGTCGCCTGAGCGGGTCAACACTGCGGCCTGGTTGAGGACCAATGGCTGGCGCTCGATGCGGCCGCTTCCGGTCAGCCGGATCATATCGGGCGACACATCGGCCAGTGTCGAGAAAGCGAACGCGGCGCCGCGGCGGCCGGCGAACGCCGCGCGCACCTGCCCGCTGCCGTTGACCAGCTTGGCGTTCGCGGTGAGCCGGGCAAGCGTGACTCCGCTAAAATCGATCCCGCGTGCATCGACGACGCCATCGGCGGTCGTCCGTTCGTCGGCGAGCACGATGATGCCGTCGGCGCGCCCGCTGCTGACGGCGAAAGCTCCGGGGAAGCTCGCCTTGTTTGCGGTGAGGTGCGCGTCGATCCGCTGCGCTTGCCCTGCCGGCGAGAAGTCGAGCGTTCCGCCGATCGTGCCGTTGGCCAGCGTCAACCGTCCGCTGAAGCCGCCTGGATCTGAACGCAAGGCGCCGCTGGCGTGCGCTCCGCCGGCATCTAGGGCAGCAATTGCGATGACCGTCGGCGCGTTTTGCGGCAACAGGATACGCCCGCTGCTGGTGAACGGACCAAGCTTCGATCCACCGCTCGCGCGATAATCGAAGCCCGCCGCGGTCGGAGTCAGCAGCAGGTGCATTGCGCGGATCCCGAGCGCGTCGTTCGGTCGGTCGAGGATCATGTCGATGCGCGGTCGCTCGATATGCCCGTCGAGGATCAGCTTCACCGGACCGTATTTCGCCTGCCGTCCGGCGGCGAGGATGTGGAACGTTCCGTCGCGGAAGCGCTCCCCGCCCCCAGCGAGCCTCAGCTTGGGCGAATAGAGCTGCAGGTTGGTGAAGTGGACGATGCCGTCATTGCCGCGCTCGATATTCGTCGTGAGCGACGGCAACCCGCCGGTCAGGTCGCGAAAGAAGGCGTTGTCGAGCCGCCGCACCCATACCTTTCCGGTGCCCACGACGTGGGAGCCATGATTGTTTGCTCCGGGAACCACCTGGAGGTCGGTGATGACGTCGACGATCCCGAGCCCCGGGATCAGGTAGCGCTGCATCGCGCCCGACAGCAGCACCTCGAAGCGGCCGGTCACGAGGTCGATCAGCAGCGAGAGCTTGCCGTTCCATTTGGCGCTGGTGAGCTTCAAATCCTCGCCGCGAACGAGCTTAGGCGTGATCGTCAGCCATCCTTCGATTTTCGGGTTGGCGAGCATTGCTCCGGCGACGTCGCCGATGCCGGTGATGTCTCGCGCGCTGAGGCGGATCGGGACGCGCATCGGCCAAGGGCCCAGCCGCCCCCGCCCCTCGGCACGCAATTGGTCGAAGCCGGTGTTATCGAATTGAACATGCGGCGAGGTCAGCCGGTATGAATAATCCGCCGTCGCAAACGGCCCATCGAGCGTCCACACCATGCGCACGCTCTTGCCCGTCATGTTCGGGAACAGCGCCGGCGCCTTCAACAGATCGATTCCGAGCCGCATGCCCTGAAAGCGATTGTTCGCGAGGTCGATCGCGCCGCGTGCAACCGCGCGCAACTCGGGCGAGCCGGCGATCAGTTGCCCATCGAGAATGCGGTCCTTCAACGTGGCATCGCCGCGGACGTTTTCGAGCGGTACGGTCAGGCGCTGAAGCTTGCCGGTAAGGAACTGCGCCGGCGCCCATTGACCTTGCAGCCGGTACCGGCCGCTGTCGACGCCAAGCGCGAGCCGCGCTGTCGGCCGGCCGGAAAGATCGAGTGCGGCGCGTCCCCGCCAGCGCGTCCAGCTGCCGTTACCGCCGATGTCCAGCGCAATGGCGCGCTTCGTGCCGATGATCGCCGGGACAAGTCCGTTCTGTGGCGAGGCGACGTGCGCGCGAACGTCGAACTTGTTGCGGTCGGGCTCGGCGTCCAGGTGGAAGGTGATGCGGTCGCCGCCATTGTTCATTACCGCGGCAAGCTCGATCAGCGCACGGCCCGAATGCACGTCGGCCTTGCCGCGCAGGCTCCCGCTTCGCGGCACGCCGCCGACCTGCGCTCCAACGTCGAGCCGATCGACGCGCAACTCGCCAACTTGAATATCGAAACCGGGAAGGATCGGGCCCTTCTTGGTGCTTGGCTTGAGCTTGGGCAGACGGACGAGCGTCACCCGCTCCGCGGTCAGGCTGTCGATCGAAAGCTTGTTGTAGAGCCACGCGCCCGGCGCCCAGTCGAGCTTGATGTTGGGCGAGGTCAGGAAAACTCCGCGCTGGTCGGCGACCGTCACGTTCCTCAGCTGCGACTTGCCGAAGATCGAGCCGTCGATGCGCCCGATGCGAATGTTCAGGCCGGAAGCGGTCTCGAGCCGCGCTATTCGATCGACGATGAAGCGGTGCCCTGGCGCGGAGTCGAGCAGTACGAGCGCGCCGCCGAGCAGGAACAGCAGCGCAACGAAGGCAGCGAACAGTTCATTGAGGAGCCGCCACTTCCAGTCGCGCCTGAGCCTCCGCGGTGGCGGTGCTGCGCCCTCAGTCGTGATGGCGGCATCGGTCATCGTTAGAACGCCTGTCCGAGCGACACGGTGACGGCGACCGGGCCGTCGCCCTTCTGCCGGTTGAGCGGAACGCCGACATCGATCCGGATCGGCCCAAAGCTCGAATAATAACGGACGCCCAGTCCCGCCGCGAACCGCCAGTTGCTGAAGTCCGGCATCGCCTTCGTCGTCAGCGAGCCACCGTCGAAGAACGGCACAACGCCGAAATTGCCGCCGAACTGCTTCAGGCGAATGCGCGCCTCCACGCCGAATTCGGCAAGGCCGCGGCCGCCGATCGGATCGCCCGCCGCGTCCTTGGGCCCGAGTTGCTGATAACCGTAGCCGCGCACCGATCCACCGCCACCGGAATAGAAGCGGCGCGAAGGCGCAATGTCGAAATCGCTGACGCCGATGATCGTCCCAAGCCGCACGCGTCCGGCGATCACGACCTGCTCCGAGACCGGACGATAGGCGCTCGCATCGATTTGCGTGCGCGCGTAGGTGAAATGGCCGCCGCGGGCGGAAATCTCGGGGCTGACCCGCCCGCTCAGCCGAAATCCGCGTGTCGGGTCGAGCAGGCTGTCGCTGCCGTCAAAGCCGAGGCTGAGCGGCAGCGCTGCGATCAGGAACGTGCGCGTCGACTTGTCGCCGGTGAAGCTGAAGACCCCGTTCTCGTCCGTCGCGAGCAACTCGGCGCCGTAGGTCCACGTCCACTTCTTGTGCCAGATGAAATTGCTCTGCCGCTCGATGCCGCCCGAAAGCAGCACCGTTTTCGCTTCATAGGCATCGAACTTCTGGTGCCCGGCCGAAGCCTGCAGGTTGAGCACTTGGTCGCGCTGCAGGAAATTGCTGCGGCGGAACTGCACAGCTGCGAGCTGCTCCTTCGTGCCGGCAATGCCGCGCAGAGTCAGCGCGCCTTCCGGATTGAAGAAATTGCGGTCGGTCCAGTCGACTTCGGCGCGGATGCCCTGACCGGTGCCGTAGCCAAGCTCGCCCGCAATGGTGTGCGAGGGCGCTGGCTCCAGACGCACATTGAGATCGGCGGTTCGCCCGCCGTCGACCGGCACGACCTGGATGTCCGCGACCGACACCAGGCTCGTCGCGATCAGCGCACGCCGCAAATCCTCGATCTTCGACCGCTTGAAAATGTCGCCGCGCTTGAACCGGGCGATTGTCGCAATGTGGCGCGCACTGAATGGCGGTTTGCCGCTGACGTGGATCGCGCCGAACCGCGCCACCGGCCCCGGATTTATCGGTAGCACCAGGCTCGCGAGATGCGTCTGATGGTTGATCTCGATCTGCTGCTCGCCAAGCTTCGCTTCCGCGAACCCCTCCTGCCCAAGCGCGATCGTCAGCGCCGCGCCGCCGGCGATCACGTCCTGCGCAATCACCGGGTCTCCAGCCTTTACGGCAAAGACATTCCGCAGCTTCGGCGCATCCTCACCCGCGGCTTCGAGCCCGGGCAATTCGACCGAGGCGAAGCGGTATTGCTGTCCCGCATCGGCAGTCAAGATCACCTGCAGGCCGCCAGGCACGCGCTCGGTGCGCGGCTCGACCACTGCGTCGTAATAGCCCTGGCTGCGCAGCAGCTCGGCCAGGAGGTCCGCGTCGGCGCGCGAGCGGCGGCCAATCTGTGCCGCATTCGCCGGCTTCTTGCGATTCGCCTCGAGCGCCGATTGCTGGCGGAACGTCTTGAGCAAATCCTCCGCATTGCCGAAATTTGAGAGGCCCTCGAGTGTCCAGGTGTAGCGGACTTCGCTGGCGCCCTCGTCACCCTGTTGCGCTGTTGTCGTCGCTGAAGCCGGAGCCGGAGCGGTGGTGTCCCTGGCATTCAAATCGGGCCAATCCACCCCGAGGTCCGGCAGCGGAGCCAATGGCGCCGACGGATCGAGCTCGGCCGCATCGGGCGAGGGAGCCTGAGGCTGACGCGGAGGCTGCGCAGGTGGTGTTTGGGCGATGCCGGCGGTGGACCCGAGCGTGAGGGTGGCGGCCGCGCACAGCAGCCGCGCGGCTCTCGGCCTCGATCCCCACCCGGTCATTCGCGAACAGCCTTAGCCACCGCTCCTGAACGGCGCCAGTATCAAACCTGGCGGCCGGGCGCTTTGGCGGTGCACCCGATCCTATTGAAAAAGGTGAAGATTAGTGGATCGAGCCGCGGACTTCTTCACAGCTCAAAGTGGCGATCACGCGTTCGATCTGCCGCCAATGGCAAAAGCGCGCGACATTGCCCTCGTCGCGACTGCGCTCGGCTCGCGCCGCGGCCTCAAAGCCCGCGTCGTCGCCATAGCGCTGCATGAGTTCGGACGCGTCGGCCAACGCGGGGCGTCCGTGGATGAAGGGGGTATCCATGCGCATGCCTTAAGCCGGTTCCCGTTTCTCGACTGCCGACAAATGTCGTCAACGATCCGTTGACCATGATCCGATGCGGCTGTGGCGTCGGGCGCGACCCTCTGCCATGGGCGGCCACATGCAAAGCCGCAGCACTCGCGCCGGAGGATGCTTTCTCAGCATCTGCATCATTCTCGGCTTCTTCGCCGGGCTTTCAATCCGTAATCCCCTAAAAGGCGTCCTCATCGGTACCGCCGTTGGCGCAGTGCTCGCCGTCGCGACGTGGCTGATCGATCGGCGGCGCTCCGGCTAGACGACGCGTCGGCCGGACCAGATCACCCGGCCGATCACATGGATATGTTCGAGGCCGCAATCGGGCCAGTCGGGATAAGCAGGATTGTCGGATTGCACCGTGACACGGCGCCCCATCGGGTGCAGCGCAAGCCGCTTCACGACCAGCGCGTCCTCGGCGCGGAGCACGTAGATCCCGTCGCGCAGGCGCTCCGCTGCGTCGCCGGGATCGACCAGAATGTCGTCGCCCTGGTTCAGGGTCGGCGACATCGAATCGCCTTCGACCTTGACGATTGAGAGCCGCTCCGCCGGAGTGGATGTAAGCGCTTTCAGCCAACGTTCGTCAAAACCGAAATACGGTTTTCCGAGCTCCTCCATGACGATCGCGCCGGGACCGGCCGAAACACTCACCGGGTGGCGCTTGACGCTGACCAATCCATTGGCGGCGATCGCTTCCTCGGCCGGCCCGCCGAGGAGCGCCTCAGAGATCGCGAAATAGCGAGCGAGCTTGCGCCGCTCGTCCTCCTTCAGCCGCCGCGGCACGCCCCGGCGCACGAATTGCTGAATGTAAGCGGCGTTGCGGCCGAGCATTCGGGACAGGCCAGCGAAATCTTCCCCGCGCTCGGCGCAGAGACGTTCAAGGACATGGCGCGGGTCTGAATTCATTAATGTGCCTTTAACGATAGGTAAGTGCCTAGACAAGTAGGAATTGCGTTGGGATGAGTGAGGTGCCGAGTCGCTCAGACTATAAGGAATGGCCTGTGCATTTGCTCAGAGAGGTAGAAAAATTTCTTCGCCAGAGTGACGTAGCTCCGACCCGATTCGGCCGAGAAGTGGTTGGCGATCCGCGTTTCGTCTTCGATCTTCGTCGCGGGCGTGACCCGCGCCCCAAGACAATCGCGCGGGTGCTCGCCTATCTGGAGGCGGGATCATGCTGAAAATTGCGATGTCGGCTGCGGCCGGGAATTTGCTTCGCGCGCTGATCGCCCGCGCCAAGGTCCCACGTGATAGGATTTTGCTTATTGATGTGCGGTCAGTGGACTGGCAGTCGCTGACCTTCGTCGGCGAACGCCACCATTTCGACCTGCGCATTGCGCCACCCGGTTCAAGGGAGGTGGTCGAGCGCTTGTGCAATGGCCTGGAAGAAGTCGAATTCAGCATCCCTGGCGTGTTTGTCGCCGATATCACGATCGTCGGGGCGCCAGTGCGCGCCGGTGACGGTTCGACGAGCATCTCGATCGAAGCGTTGACGCTCGAGGAGTGAACTAGCCCAAAGACCGGCGCAGCTCGGCGAGCGCGTCGTACAAGGCCTGCGATGCATCGGCGGGTGCAGTTGGGGCGCTTTCTTCACCCAGATGGCGTTCGATCCGGGCGTTCAGTTGGCCGGGCGTCGGCATCGCGGCCGGGTCGAACAAGCGAACGACGCGAGAATCGGGCCCAAGCTCGGCAAGGATGTCCTCGAGCACAAGCTCGTCGGACGCATCGCGCTCGAGAGGGTGAAAGCGATCGGAGTCGGTCAGCAGCAGCTCACCGAGGTCATGTGCTTCGAGTGGCTGGAGACGATTGGCGTCGGTGAGCAGTAGCTCGTCTATCGGCTCGATGGGTGGCACACCGAACGCCGGTAGATCGAAACGCTGTTCCACCGGAATGCTGCGCAAGCCTCGGGTGCAGAGAAAAAAAGCCACGACGGCAGCGGCCGCGCTGAGTGCACCGACCTGCGGCTCCCCATAGACACCGCTCATCCAGCGGTAAGAGGCGTAAGCCGTCGCGCCCGCGAACAGCGCCGCAGCGATCCGCTCGACCCCGGCTTCGATCCGCTCTGCTTTGACCCCGTCCATGCGCAGGGCGGATAGCAGCAAATCCTTGCGGTTCGGTTAGGCGGTGGCCTCCGCCTCGGCGCGCGCGGGCGTGCGCTCGACCAGCGCGATAAGTGCGTCGGTGAACTGCGGGACATCGTCCGGCTTGCGGCTGGTCACGATATTCCCGTCCGTCACCGCCGGCTCATCGACGACATTGCCGCCAGCGTTCTTGAGATCGGTCCAGATGGAGGACCAGCCGGTCACCCTTTTGCCGCGCAGGAGGTCGGCTTCAACCAGCAGCCACGGACCGTGACAGATCGCCCCCACCGGTTTGCCGGCGTCGGCGAACGCGCGAATCAGCGCAATCGCCTTGTCGTTGAGACGCAGCGCATCGGGATTGCGCACTCCGCCCGGCAGAATCAACGCGTCGAAATCGACGGCCTTCGCCTGATCCAGGGTCAGATCGGGCCGGATCGTCCCGCCCGGATCGTCGTGCACCGTCGCCTGGATCGGCTCGGCCCTGGGTGAGGCGAGCTTCACCTCGGCGCCACGCTGCTGCAGGATCTCGCGCGGTCCGAACAGCTCCCATTCCTCGAAGCCGTCGGTTGCGACGATCAAAACTCGGGCATCTGAAATCCGGGGCATAGGCAAGTCTCCTCTTTCTCACGCAACAGGAACCCGCCCGCTCACTCGCTCGCTTATGCCCCCGCATGAGTCGAGTAAAACCAGCTGGCCGCAAAAATGCTTCGGCATAGCAGTGACACGGAGCCGGGCATCACGCGCAAGCGGATCGGCCGTTACTGGGCCTATTTCGACCCCGCAGGCAACCGCATCACCGATCGGGAGGAGATCGACCGGCTGAACACGATCGCCCTCCCGCCGGCCTATACCGAGGCGTGGTTCTGCACCGATCCGAACGGGCATTTGCAGGCCACGGGCATCGATGCCCGCGGGCGCAAGCAATACCGCTATCACGTCCAATTCCGCGAGCTGCAGGAGAGCGCGAAATATGAGGGCCTGCTGGAGTTCGGTAAGGCGCTTCCCCGCCT
>C688J35102_120989566_pt1 | contig 11965 bp, 9 predicted proteins | sample HopSoiMetagenom2_FD_35102 | JGI IMG/M metagenome (IMG submission 35102)
TAGGAGCCGAAGGAGGGGGTCACCGGCGCGGGATGCTATTCGCCGGGGCGGGCGGCCAGCGACCCGCTTATCAGCGGCCCGCTGTCGTCATTTCAGTCGCTATGCGACTGAAATGACGACGCCGCGGCAGGGATCCGGCAGGAGACCCCGGTCCCGGCGAGGCCGCAGTAGCCGTTCGGGACCTTGTGCAGGTACTGCTGGTGGTAGTCCTCGGCGTAGTAGAAGGGGCCTGCCGGCTCGACCTCGGTGGTGACCGGCTCGTGGCCGGCGGCACGCAGGTCGGCGTCGTAGGCGTCGCGCATCATCTCCGCCGTCGCCTTCTGGGAGTCGTTGGCGAAATAGATCCCCGAGCGGTACTGGGTGCCGACGTCGTTGCCCTGGCGCATGCCCTGGGTCGGGTCGTGCTCCTCGAAGAAGGCCTTGAGCAGGTCGGCGTAGGAGACCCCGGCCGGGTCGAAGGCGACGAGGACCGCCTCCGCATGGCCCGTCTTGCCGGTGCAGACCTCCTCGTAGGTCGGGTTCGGCGTGGTCCCGTTCATGTAGCCGACCGCCGTCGTATAGACGCCGTCGATGCCCCAGAAGAGGCGCTCCGCCCCCCAGAAGCAGCCGAGCGCGAAGTAGGCCGTCTCGATCCCGTCAGGGAAGGGCGGCTGCAGCGGCGCGTCGAGCACAGCGTGGCGCTCTGGCACGCCGAAGGCCGGCTCGCTGCACCCCGGCAGCGCCTCCTCGGCCGCCGGCACCCGCGCCTTCTTCGAAAACAGCATGCATCCAGCTTACGCCCGCGGCCAACCCCCCGAACTGCATCGACTTCTCCACCTGCCAGACAGGAAGTTGATGCAGTTCCGGCCAGAACGGGTAGCGTTCGCCGCATCGGCTGCTTCGTCATCCTCTTTGCCCTGATCTCGCCCCGGCTGGCGCTGTTCCTGCTCTGGCTCTTCAGTGACCTGCTCGGCCGCGCCTTCGAGAGCTGGTTCGTCCCCTTCCTCGGCTTCTTCCTGCTGCCCTGGACCACCCTGGCCTATGCCGGGATGTGGAGCTCCTCCGACCGCGTCTCCGGCTTCGAGTGGTTCATCGTCATCCTCGCCTTCCTGATCGACCTCGGCTCCTACGCGCAGAGCGGGCGGCAGCGGGCCAGGACCGCTTAGCTCTGCGCCGCGGAGACGGGGAAGGCGAGCCTGATGTGGGCCTTGGAGAGGACCATGAAGTCGCGCCGTTCGACCTCGCCGCCCTCCAAGGGCGAGACCTCGACGTCGACCAGGGGGACGAAGGAGATGTCGATCCGGTTGAACGAGTCCGAAAGCCGGCTCTGGTAGCCCTGCGCGGGCAGGGTCATGTCGCCAGTGATCCAGTGCCGGTCGGTTTCGAACCGAACCCGTTCGACCCGCCGCTCGTTCTGACTCAGATCCCCGCTCACCGTGCGGCTATCGGCAGCAAGACCGCACTCCGCAAGTGGACAATCGTCCAAACCGCCTTGCGCAGCGGCCGTTGCTGGAGATGACGGAGTTCGCGAGTCCCACGGATATGACGTTCAGCAGGGGGCTCATCGCCGACCCCGAGACGTTTGCCCGCGATGCCGATGCCGCTCGTCGTGCCGAAGAGGACGAGGCGCCGTTTGCAGGCTTCGACGACTGCGGGCCTGGGTCGTGCGGGGCCTCGGCGAGTTTTCCTGAGCAGGCCACTTCCCGCCGCACGAGACGCTCATGCTGCTGACGCAACTGACCACTATACTGTCCATATGTCTAGACAAGTGACGGCTACTGACGCAAAGGCGACGATTCTTCGCCTCCTGGACGATGCCGAAGCTGGCGAAGAGATCGAGATCACCAGGCATGGCCGTCCGGTCGCCCGTCTCGTACCCGCATCTGGCGCGCGCTCTCTCAAGGGGTCGTTCGAGGGCGTGGCGACAACCGCGGTCGAGGAGGAGGGCCTGTTCTCCACGGGCGAGGCTTGGAACGCCTCGTAGGCATGACTGCGGTTCTGCTGGATACCCACGTTGTCCACTGGTGGTCGGCCGAGCCGAAGCGGATCAGCAAACCGGCACGCAACGCCCTCGAGGAGGCGGATGAGCATGTCGTGGCGGCGATCTCCTGGTACGAGCTGGCCTGGCTGGCCAAGCATGAGCGGATTGTCGTCAACATTCCGATCCGATCCTGGCTGCAAGGCCTCGCCACGCAGCTTCGAACGATCGGCATGACCCCGGCAATCGCTGACACGGCCGCCGCTCTCCCCTCTTCATTCCCCGCCGACCCCGCCGATCGACTTATCTACTCGACCGCTATCGAGCACGGCCTGAAACTCGTGTCCAAGGATCGAGCGATTCGCGATCAGGACCATCCCGCGTCTGCAGTGATCTGGTAAATCAGGTCCGATGTCTCGGAGCACTCTGTTGTGGATCGAGGGAGATGACACCGGACGTGGCTGGGGAAGGTTCGAGCACGGAGCGGGAGCTGGTCCACCGCTCCCGCATTGCACGAGGGTGAAATCTAAGCCGGGGAGAAGGGCCGCACCTCGGCGACAGAGGGAAGCACGTATCGGGACCTTGTGCCCGCAAACGTGGTGCGAGGCGCGCAGCCGGGGACCAGCCTGCTCGTGTATGGGCACTTGCCGGCGGCACGGCTCTCGTTGCGGCCCTGGTTCCAGGAGCCCGACCTGTTGGACCTAGCCGAAAGGGGGCGCTGTGGGCGCTGAGGATTCCTGGGCGGCCGATACGGTCGCCCTGGGCGGACAGAACAGCGAAGGCGAGCTCGACCGACCCGAGCCGCCGCAGCGAAGGGCCCAAAGCGCAAGGACTCGGCATCCGTCTCGCGCGTGGTCGTGACTTGCGCTGTGGCTCTTGCCGTTGTGGCCGCACTCGTCGCGACCCTGGGCGCCTTCGGCGATTCTAAATCGCCAAAGGCGCCGATCCGCGATACCGCGGATCCCGCAGCGCGAGTCGTGGCGAGGCGGACGACGCGAATACGCCGACGCGAGCCACGTCGCGTTGCAAGTCCGCCCATACGCCATAAGGCGAAGGGAAAGCGCAAGCCGAAGGTGAGCGCTGCAACTCCCGAGTTGGACGAGGCCTCACCGGCACCCGCGCCGGAACCTATGCCGGAAGCAGAACCCGCCCCGCCAGCGTCGCCGACGCCAACCCCGCCCGCCGTCGAGTTCGGGCTGTAGGGCGCTAATCGAGATGCCGCGCGGGCCGGGCAAGTAGAGGTAACGCGGGATCTCTGACCCACCTGCGCCTCCTGAGTCCTTCGACCGTAGGGCTGGAGGACGGCACCGTCCTCGAATCAGGGATGTGACACTCAACCCTGCTCATCACTCCTACCCTTGCTATACCAGCGATAGGATTCCAATGCCCAAACCACTCCAATTGCGCCCGTTGCCGCGAGAACAAACTCTCCCTTGACCAGCGACGCTGCCAGCAGAATCATAAAACAGACCCCCAGAAACAGCCTTGCCTTTAGCTGTCTACCTATCTGTGGCTTCTTACTTATCATCTAGAACAGGATACCGCACACGACCACTTTGGTTCTTGGGGTTCAGCAAAGACCAGCAAAGCTTGCGACGCCCAGAATTAGGCTTATGCCGCCAAGCCTCGTTGAGAGCTTGCTAAGCGCTCGGGAGATCTCCGGGACAGACCTCGCGACGTTGTTCGCTCGTCGCTGGACGTAAAGTGATCCGGCCCCTGTAGCAAGACTTCCTACCTCACACGTCGCGGCTTCTTCGCCCTTCACTAGAGCCGTTGCGGCCTTATGCATCGCCTCGTTCACATCATCTTCCCAGGGAAGTCGGGGGAAATTCGCCCCTGGCATGCCGGGAAGATTGCGATTACTTTCAGCCCTCTTCTCTCGAACGAGAGCCCTAACCTTTCTCATCGATCTCCGCGCCTGTTCTTGCGCTCTGCGCTGCGCTCTTCCACAGCCCTTCTTGGTCGCATTCTTTTTCGTACAAACAGTTCCTTCCAGATCGAAGTTGTTGATCGGATCTTGGTTGGCATAATCGTATGCGTTAGCCGATCCTCCCAGAACAGGGTCGGGACTTAGGAATCGGCCCAAGGCCGGCACGTAGCTCCGAACGCCCATCTGGATCACTCCTGATGGCAGTTCTGCCCTGCGCTGCTTTCCTCCGAGCCAGCCAAAGCGTCCGGCTTTGCCCGTTTTGGGGTTGCCGAACTCGTCGAATTCGAATTTGGCAGTCGGTTCTTTGGCCGTAGGGCTGAGGCTCGCCATCGCGACAACATCTCCATGCAGGTTGGCAAGCTGGAGACTCGTTTCGCCAGAGCTCGGCTGGATCGCCGCTAGCTCCCCGCCGATCCCGCCGATGCTGCGAGTCCATTCCGAGCCCTTGGCGCTCCAGGCGGGCGAGTCGGATCCTCCGGCGTAGTGGAAGACTTCGGTAGCTTCTTTGCTGCCCGAGACTTTCAGTTCTCGCGGGCGCCCGATCGCGTCGAGCTGGTAGCTGTTGGTGATCCCTCCCTGGGCCTGAGTGGCGACCATTTCGTTCGAGTAGAAGCTGGTGGTCAGGGTGTTGCCGCCGGCGAATTCGGCTGGCAGGCTCGTGATTCGGCCGAAGCTGTCATAGGTCGGTTTGCTTGAACCGATCAGTCGATCGGCGGCGTCGTATTTGTATTCCTGGGTCGTGTGTTCGGTGCTCGTGCTGCAAGCGCCCCCTGTACCCGGTTTGTAGGAGAGAAGGCTCGTACGGTTGGAGTCTTCATCGTAATTGTATGAGCGGGTGGTGCAGGAGCCACCGGTCGGTGTGTCCTTGACGAGAGTCAAGCGCCCTGCTTTGTCGTAGCTGTACTGCTGGGAGGAAGAGAGGCTCATCTGCGAAAAGACCTGGCCGTAGATCGAGCGTTCGGTGCTTTCTTCCAGCCAGGTGCATTTTTCCGAGCAGCTGGTGACCTTGGTGTAGGTGAGGTTGGTCGGTTCGCCGGCTTCGTTGAAGGTCGTTTTGGCCAGGAGGCCATTCGGAAAGCCCTCTTCGGTCATCGCGCCATCGGCGTTGTAGGCGGCGGTGAAGGTTCCCGCGGCAGAGTCTTCGAGTTTGGTCAGCAGGCCCGAGGTCGCGTCGTAGGTGGCTTTCTGAGAGCCCTTGCCGTCAGTGGTTTCGACCGGGCGGCCGTCGACGTCGTAGCTGACCGTTGAGACATTGCCGTCGGCGTCCAAGTATTCGACCGGGCGGCCCAGTTTGTCATAGCCCGTGACCGTCGCCTGGTTGTCGAAGCCTTCGCATTTGCCTTCGCAGGTCAGCTTCTGTTCGGTCGGCAAGCCGGTTTCTTTGCTGTAGACGGTCTGCGTCGGCGACAGGGCTGTGCCACCGCCAATCTGTTTGCTGGTCGTTGCCCGCCCGGCGCTGTCGTAGGTCGTAATCGTTTTGCGGGTGGTTTCTTCTTTCCCTCCCGGGCTTTCGATGACTTCAGTCGGCTCGCCGAGCTGGTTGTAGGAGGCGTAGCGGGTGACGAGGATTTCGGGCTGGCCTTCCGTGCCCGGCTGTTTGGCCGGCATCGTCAGGCAGGGCAGGTTCGCCCAGCCTGACTTTTCGCCGCAGGATTCATATTCTTTGTTCTTGCCGGCGCTGTAGTAGATCGTCTTCGTCGTGTGGGCGTCGCCGCCTTCAGGTTTCGCCGGCAGGCTGCGTTCGGTCGGCAACCCGCTGGTCGAGTCATAGGCGATTCGCGTATGCAGGTTCTTCCCCAGCGGGTCGACGATCGTTTCCGTCGGCTGACGCAGGGTCCAGTCGTATTTGAATTTGGTCGTGCGCTGGTCTTCTTCGCTACCGGGTTTGATGTAGGCGCCGGTCGTTTCGCTGGTCGGCAGGTGGGGGTTCAGGCCGGTCCCGTTCCAGCCTTCTGAGGCGTCGTTGTACTGGATCGTTCGGTGCAACCGGGCTTGGGCAGTCGAGGCCGATTCAAGCTTGACCTGGTGCTTCGGCCCCAGTTCTTCTTGCAGCTCGGTCCCTTCGGCGTTGTAGACGCGCTTGGTCTCCAGTTCACGGGACTTCGTTACGGATTCCGAGCCTGCGGCCAATGCCAGCAGGCGATTCTGGGCACTCAATTCGCGCACGACGTTGCCGTGTTCGTCGGTTTCGGTCGTCGTGATCGAGGGCGAGGAGGGGCCGGCACCCGAGGGGCTGGCCGCGTTGACCACCTGCCCTTCGACATCCATGTAGTAGACGGTCGCGTGTGCGTAGCTCGTAGGCGGGTTGGCCGGTTCTTCGTCGGGCGGGAAGATCGCGGTCGCGTCCTGGGGCGTGTCGGCCTGTCCCCACTTCGCCACTTCTGAGGGGCTCATTTCATAGGGCGCTTTCGCGCCTGAGAGCGGCACGCCGTAGGAGATCGTCGTCTTCGCTGTCGTCGGACTCGCGAGCAGGCTCGGCCGTTTGACCGCGACGAGGCGCCCGTCGGCTTTCGATTCTTCGAAGGTGCCGTATTCGAGCGTCCAGGGTTCCTGCCCGGGCGGGGTGATCGTCTGCAGGCGACCGGAGGATTCGTAGGTGTATTTTTCTTTCAGTTCGGGAGAGATCCGCGGGTCCCACTCTTCGGTGAGACGGCCTTCTGAGTCGTATTTGTACTTGGCGACTTCCCAGCTGCCCATCGTAGTTGCGCTGGCCGGGCCGTAGTAGGTGATCGAGGCGAGCCGTTCCTTGTCGGCTTCCGGCGCACCCCATTTCGTCGCCGGTAGGTAGGTGAAGGTGAGCACTCGACACCCCGACGTCGTCGTCGCGCCCGCTTCTGTGCAGGTGACGCCGCTGGCGCTAGGCGCGATGATCATCTTTAGGCGCCGTTTGCCTTCTTTGAGTTCGTAGGCCATCTGCGTCGAGTTCGCCGACCCGCCTGTCTGGGTGATCGCCGAGGGCAGGTATTCGGTGCCGGTGCCGCCATTGGAGAAGGTCGTACTGTTGCCGCCGGCATCCTTCAGCACGAAGTTGCCGCCTTCCACGACGAGCGCCCAGCCCGTCATTTCCGGAGGGGTGACGTAGGCGGTGCCCGACTTTTCGAATGCGTATTCGTAGCCTTCGAGGTCGGTGAGCAGGGCGTATTCGCCGATCGCGACTTTGACGATTTCGCCCGCTTCGTTTTCTTCTTCTTCGTAGGCAGTTTCCAGTTTCACGCTGCGCCATTCCGCGCCGCCCGCTTCTTCGACGGGCGCCGTCGGCACCCAGCCGCGCCCGAGCACACTGGTATCGCCCGAGGCGGGAACGTTTCGGGAGGAGTGGGTGCGGGCGAATTCGAGTGTCGAGCCGAAGCCCGGAATCGCTACGTCGGTGTCGCTCATGATGAAGTTGCCGGTCAGCAGGTCTACGCTGCCCGGGCCGACCGGCGCCGTCGCGTCCTTGGGACCGCCGGTCTCGCGGTTCAGCTCGACTTCGACCGGTTTGGTGTAGCCGTCGGCGCCGGGCGTGCCGACAAGGATCGCCCGGATATTGCCTTTGAGGATGTATTCGGGGACAGTCGGTTCGAGCGCGTTCCAGTAGACCGCTTTGCTCTTCCTGTCTTCTGCTCCGATCGGCAGCGGCCAGGTGACGGCTTCGCCGTTTTCGTAGACGACTTTGTTCGCGGGGACGTCGATCCAGCCGACTTTGGGGTTGTTGTACTGGAAGTAGACGCCGCTGACTCCTGCGTGGGTCCAGGCGGCCTGCAGCTTGAAGCGCTTGGCCGAGCGTGCCCCGTCTTCGGGCGAGGTGACCTTGCTGTCGGAGCTTGCCTGTGGGTAATAGGTCACCGACATCTGCGGGCGCTTGCTCGTTTCGGCATAGGCGCTGGAATAGAATTCGAGCAGCCGTTCGGGGCAGAGTTTCCCGCCTTCGCAGGTGCGTATCGACTCGTCGAGGAACTTCGCCAAGAGCCCTTCGTTGGCGTATTTGCCCGAGACCCATTCTTCGGTGAGCTGTTTGGCGGGGAATTCCCACCAGCCTTCCTGGCTTCCGCGGCTTGCCGTCCAGACTTCGCTCGTCGGCGTGCTGGAGTCGCCGCCTTCGGCGCTCCAGGCGTTCGTGCCGTCGTACTTCTGCCAAGTCGCTTTTGCGCTCCAGGGCTTCGTCGCGCGGCGCAGCTGCACGCCGACCGTGTTTTTGGCGACCATCGGCGCGTAGAGTTTGACCGTCGCCGCGGTGAGGTAGCCGGTGGAGGGAATCGAGCTGAGGTCGAACTTGAGCAGCGAGCGGGTGAAGCGGTCGGGCGACCCGTAGGAGGCCCAGAGGCCGAGTTTGGTGTAGCCGCCGGACCCGCAAAAGCTCGAGGTCGGAGCCCAGGAGGCGATCGCGCAGTCGAGACTCGGTTTTTCGACGGTCAGGGTCGGGTCGATCGTCACCGGAAACTGGCGATCGGGCGCTTCGATCCATTCGCGGTCGGCCTGCACCGTGAGGCGCCAACGTCCTTCGCCCGAGGGCTCGAGCCTGTAGGCGACGGCGTTCGGGTTGGGCTCCTGGGGCGAGCCGGCATCGGAGATCACCGGCGCCGGCAGGACGAAGGGCGTATTGCCATCGGCGTCTTCGAAGCGGATCGAGCCGTCTTCGGCGAGCTCGGGCGCAAGCCCAGCGGAGGCGTCGAGCTCGAAGCTGAAGCTGGCGGGCGCGGAGGCGCTCGGGATTTCGATCGCCTCCTTCAGGCCGTTTGCGAGCCCACTGAAGCCAAAGCTCGTCCCAGCGGTCGATTCGTAGCTGGCGGTGCCCGATTCGAGCTGGGCTTCTTCGGTGCTGGGACCGGCCAGCTCCGCGGAGACCCATTCGCCGTCTTGAGACAGCCGCACTGGTTCGGTGCCTAGCCGTTCGGGGAGCGTCACGTCGAAGTCATTGGGGCCGTTGCTGATCGTCCCATCCGAGGTTTCTTCGAGCTCATCGCCGATCGGCTTCCATTCCCCTTCTGAGTTGCGGTAGTTGACCGGTGACTCGAAGAGCTGGGTTTCCAGCTCGCCGTCAGACAGGCGGAAGGTGTTGGAGGTTTCCGTGCGCTTGCCGGGAAGTTCCACGCCGGCTTCTTGCTTGCTTTCGTCGCTCGGCGAAGCGTTCGCCGCCAGCGCTATCCCCGTGCCGATGGCCAACAGGCCAAGTACAACCGTTGCGACAAGTCGCATTCCCCGCATGAGTTCCCTTCCGCTGATTGCTGACGATCTACTCGCGAGAGCGCTCGATCATTGGCACTTAGCGAGTTTGCTTCGTGTACGCGGCGGTGACCCTATGCACGGCATGAGTGGCCTGTCAACGGGTTCAGAAAGGAATTCCTAATTTTTTGGATTGACGGGGTTCAACGCAGTGGAATCCATTCCACTATCAATCTTTAGTTAGAAAGCCAAAACTGGATCAATGGACGGTCGGAGACCATTGTTGTTGTCATGGAAGGATCAAACGTGGCCTCTCACTCCAGGACGGCCAGTGCGAGGCCGATCCACTCGATCTCACCGTTCGCGGTGGGAACCTCGTCAGGGCAGCGGGCCGCTCAAACGGAGAGATCCGCCAGGTCGAGCTTGCCCGCTCGGTAGTGGGCGAGTCGTCGGGCAGCGCCAAGGCGATCGAGCCGCGCGACGCGATCGGACGGGTTGAGACTGCTAGGGGCGCCGCGGGTCGTGGAAAGCATGGCTGCTCCTTCTTGGAATGCACCCGCCCGATGCGGGAGCCGGAGTCCCGAAGCCGCGCACCGGAGGCGTGCGGCACTCAGGGCAGGGCTCGGCTCCCGCAACGGACGGTGCTTGCACGCAGGGGCCGTGGCTCCCCACGCGACACCTCGCCGCAGTCCGGGCGCAGGGCCTGGGCTGTTCTCGGGGCGAAGCGTTCATGCTTACTACGTCAGAACGATGCCCCGAACGCCCCCGGAAATTGGGCCTCATCGCCCGATGCTGGGCGCTCGGCTCGCCGCACGCTGGGCGCCGCGTCCTAGCTGGCGCTTGACCCGCTCGATCGACTGCCGCGCGCGGGCGCGCTCTGCCCGCGCTGCGGCACCGCGCGGCTGGGCGCCGACCGGTTGGCCTCATCGGTGATGCCGTATCGGCGGCGGTAGCCGGCGATGGCGTGGGCTCCTTCATGCCACGTCTTCGCCTTTTGGGGATCGGCATGGGGAAAGGTGCCGAGGGTGGCCTCCTAGAGACAGTGTCTCGCCACCTCAGTGAGCGCCTCGGCTCAGGCCGTCTCGCCTCCGCCCATTGCAGGCCCGGCATCCCGCACGTCGCATAGATCGAGGCGTGCCATCACTCCCGCCACAGGGGCTGCATCACACCTGCATCACAGATTCCCGCAAACCACCCCGCACCGCCGCCCCACACGCCTGACGTGGGGCGGTCATGCGGGGCCGTGCCAGGCACGACAGGAAGAACATGCCAATCGGGGCGCCCGGATTCGAACCGGGGACCTCGGCCACCCAAAGGCCGCGCGCTACCAGGCTGCGCCACGCCCCGATGCGCCCAGTGTAGAGCGGGGCTGCGGACCGGGCCGGACTCCCTGCGGGGCAACCGCTAGGTTTCGCGGCGATGGCCGACGTGCAGCCCCTCAACGCCCTGCATTACGACCTCGATGCGGTCGGGTCGCTGCAGGACGTGGTTGCGCCGCCCTATGACGTGATCGACGCCGCTACGCGGGCCGAGCTGCTCGCTCGCTCTCCCTACAACGCGGTCGCGATCGACCTGCCGAAGCCCTACGGGGAGACCGGACCGCAGGCCGCCGGCGAGGGCGACCCCTACGCGGCCGCCGCCACCTCGATCGACGCATGGCAGAAGGCGGGCGCCCTGGTCAAGGACACCGAACCCGCGATCTGGGGGATGGAGCAGGAGTACACCGGCCCCGATGGCGCAAGCCACATCCGCCACGCCGTCCTCGCCCGCGTCCGGGTCGAGGACTTCGACGCGGGCACGATCCTGCCCCACGAGCGCACCCTGCCCGGTCCCAAGCAGGACCGGCTGGAGCTGATGCGGGCGACGCGCTGCAACCTCTCGCCGATCTTCTCGCTGAGCACGATCGACCCCTGGCCGGCGGTGGAGCCCGAACTCGCCGGCGAGGACGTCTGGGGCGAAGCAACCGACGCGGCCGGCACGGTGACACGGATCTGGAAGCTGCCGATGCTCAACGAAATCGTCCCGGAGCTGCTCGCCGACGCGCAGCTGCTGATCGCCGACGGCCACCACCGCTACGAGACCGCGATCGCCTACCGCGACGAGATCGGCGGGGAGGGCCCGCACAACTACACGCTGATGGCGCTGACCGGGCTCGATGACCCCGGCCTCTCGGTCTACCCCACCCACCGCCTGCTCTCGGGCTTCGCCGACGACCCGGAGCGCCAGCGCCGCCTCGGCGAGGGCCTGCGCGAGATCTTCGACGTGACCGAGGTCGAGAACGACGAGATCGACCCACTCGGTGAGGAGGGTGTCGGCGTCTTCGGCCTCTACGACTCCCACCACAAGCGCGCCTTCCGCCTGCGACTGAAGGACACGGCGGAGCTCGACCGCCTGCTCGAGGGCCAACCTGAGGCATACCGTCGCCTCGACGCGGCGATCCTCGAGACCTTGGTGCTGAAGGGGATCGCCGGCCTGAGCGAAGACGACATCCTCGCCAAGCGCGGCCTCGGCTACGCGAAGAGCGTCGAGGACTCGCTGCGCCTGCTCGACGAGGGCGCCTACGACGTCGCCTTCATCCTGCGCCCGATCCCGGTCGACCAGACCCGCGAGATCTGCGAAAGCGACGCCAACATGCCGCCGAAGTCGACCTACTTCTACCCCAAGGTGCTTACCGGGCTGGTCTTCAACCCGCTGGCTTAGCCCGCCCACGGCTACTGCGTCAGCTTGCCCCTCAGCGTGACTTCCTCGATCGTCTCCGTGCAGCCCGTTATGTGAATCACGGTCTTGCCCGAGATTTTCTTCGCCCGGCCTTTCTGCGATTTCGTCACCGTGATCTTGTGTTCGCCCGTGAATTCGCCTTCGGCGCCGATCGGGTTGACGCAGATGTACGGTTCGGGGCCCTCGTTGCCTTTGTAGACGCCGGGGGCGGTCCTGTG
>C688J35102_120989565_pt1 | contig 11960 bp, 11 predicted proteins | sample HopSoiMetagenom2_FD_35102 | JGI IMG/M metagenome (IMG submission 35102)
ATCTCCGGCGGCGAGAACGTGAACACCGCCGCGGTGATCCTGGAGGCGACGCTGTACACGCGCCGGGGCGGGCGCCCGCTCGTCGAGCCGTAACGGCTCTGACTTCCGTGCGGCCGTTGCGTCTACTGACAACGGCCGTTTCACGCAGAGACGCGGAGGAACGGAGAGAAAAACGGAGGGAACCCCGTACCGCGCTTGCCGTGGGGACGCGACGGGGCCAGCTTACACCCTGGGCCGCCTCCATCCCGCCAATTCCGTCCCATTACCGCAGCGAGCCGCACATGAAGGGTTCCATCGTCCGCACCGCCGTCCTCCTCTCCGCCCTGTGCGCCTCCGCCGCGGGGGCGGCGCACGCGCAGCGCCAGCCGCAGCCGGTGCCGCTGATCGAGCCGGGGGCGCGGGTGCGGGTCTCGGTTCCGCAGCTGAACGCGCACCGCGAGGTGGGCAACAGCGGCGAGTGGCAGGTGGGCACCGTGGTGGCGCTCGACACCGGCTCCATCTCGCTGCGGCTGGAGCGCGACGGCACCGAGTTCCGCATCCCCCTGTCGTCGCTGCGCGCGCTGCAGGTGAGCCGCGGCACCCAGGACCCGGGGGTGGGGTGGGGAAGGGACGTGCGCACCGGCATCCTGGCCGGGATGGCGGCGGGGGCCACGGTCACCGGGGTCACGGTGCTGACCCACAAGGCCTACGACGCGGCGCACTGCGACCCCGACTGCAACCTCTCGCACGGCATCCTGCGGCCGTCCGCCGGCCACGCGGCGATCCTGATCGGCGGCGGCGGTGTGCTGGGCGGGCTGGTCGGGGCGCTGCTCGGCCGCACCAGCCACCGCGAGCGCTGGGAGTCGCTTCCCATTCCCCCCGTGCGGATGCAGGTCTCCGCCACCGGGGCCACGGTGTCGATCCGCATCTGAGCCTCGCGCAGCCGTAATTTCTACTGACAACGGCCGTTTCACGCAGAGACGCAGAGGAACCGAGAGAAAAGACGGAGAAAACCTCTCTGTTCTTCTCTCGGTTCCTCTGCGTCTCTGCGTGACTTAACGCAACCCGGCGACGTGCACCGGCGGTTGACCCGCACCCCGCCCGGCGCCATTCTTCACGCATGGCATCGACGACACTTCCGGACCTGCGCGCGGTCGCCGCCACGGTCGAATCGGGCGGCCGCATCACGGCCGAAGACGCGGCCGCGCTCTGGCACCACGCGAGCGACGACGAGCTCAAGCGCCTGGCCCAGCTCGTCCGCGCGCGCTGGCACCGCCCCGGCCGCGCCACCTACATGGTGATGCGGATCATCAACTACACCAACGTGTGCGTGGCGCAGTGCGACTACTGCGCCTTCTACGTGCTCCCCAACCAGGCCGGGGGGTACGTGATGACGCGCGACGACGTCTTCGCCAAGATCGACGAGCTGCTGGAGGTGGGGGGCGACCTGGTGGCCTTCAACGGCGGCTTCAACCCGAAGCTGCCGCTGCACTACTACGCCGACCTCTTCGCGGCGGTGCGCGAGCGCTACGGCGACCGGGTGGAGTTCTACGCGCTCACCATCGCCGAGTTCATCTTCCTGGCCGACCGCGCCAATCTCTCCCACGCCGAGACGGCCGCGCGGCTGCGCGACGCGGGGGTGCACTGGATCACCGGCGGCGGCTCCGAGATCCTCACCGAGGACTTCCGCAGGCGCCACGCGAAGTTCAAGTACACGGTGCGCGAGTACTTCGAGGCGCAGCGCGCCGTGGTCGAGGCGGGGCTGCGCACCACCGCGACGATGGTGATCGGCTTCGACGAGACGCTGGAGGAGCGGCTGGAGCACCTGCAGCGCACCCGCGACTTCCAGGACGCCGCGCTGGCCGACGGCCTCCAGGGGCTCTTCTCCTTCCTCTGCTGGACGTACAAGCCGTACGGCACGGCGCTGGGGGGGATGGAGATCAGCCCGCGCGACTACTGGAGGCACATGGCGGTGTGCCGCATCTTCCTGGACAACGTGAAGCACTTCCGCACCTCGGTGCTCACGCAGAACGAAGAGGCCTTCCGCGCCCTGGAGTACGGCGCCGACGACTTCGACCTGCCGATCGAGGACGAGGTGACGCAGAAGGCCGGCGCCCGCGTGGACCTGGACCTGGACCGGCTGCTGGCCATCCCGCGCGCGCTGGGCTACACCGTGGAGTACCGCCACCCCGAGCGTCCTCCCGCCCTGGCGGGGGCGCTCACCGCCGCCTGAACCGCACCACCCGCATCCCCGACGTGAGCCTGAAGGACGTGATCCTGGACCTGTTCGGCGCCCCACCGGCGCCGGACCGGCCCGCCCCCGCGCGCCCGGCGCCGCCGCCTCCCGCGCCCCGGCCGCAGCCGCCGCGCGCGCCCGGCACCCGCTCCGAGGCCGAGGTGCTGGCCCTGCTCCGCCGCCACGGCTCCCCCCACCAGCGGGTGGCGTTCACCGATAACCGCCGGACGATGATCTCCGTCGGCCGCGACCGCTCGCTGATCCGCATGCACCTCTCCTTCGCCGGGGCGGACGAGGCGGTGCTGGCGGCGGTCGCCGTGCTCTACACGCCGGGGGCCCCGCCGCGGAAGCGGGCCGCGGCGAAGACGGCGGTGCGCGCCTTCATCAACGCCATCCCGCTGGACCGGGGCGCGCCGCGGCCCCTGCGGCGGCGCGCGCATCCGCTGGACCGGGTGCACCTGGAGCGGATGCAGGCGGTGTTCGACCAGGTGAACCGCGCCTCGTTCTCCGGCAAGCTGCCGCGCGTGCCGATCCACCTCAGCCGGAAGATGCGCCGGCGCAACGGCCACTTCACCTCGCGCCCGCTGGAGATCGTGATCTCCTGGCGCCTCTGCGCGCACGGCGCTCCGGGCGAGGCGGAGGAGACCATGCGCCACGAGATGATCCACCTCTGGCAGTACGTGGAGGGGCTCCCGGTGGACCACGGCCCCGTCTTCCGGCGCGCGGCCCATCGCCTGAACGTCCACCCCCGCGCCACCCGCCCGGTCAGGTGGAAGGGAAAGTGAGCCAACGGCAGGTGAGACGAATCGGTAGGAGCTTCCTCGCCTGTGCGCTCGCCGCGTGCGGAGGCGACGGCACGGGCCCCGCGGAGCCCGGCTTCCGCACCGTGCAGCCGGCGATGGCGGTGGGGCTCGGCGGCGCGGAGGTGCAGCCGATCCTGAGCGTGGGCGACACGCTGCCGGGCGGCTTCGTCTGGGCGCCGGTGCCGGACGGGCTGGGGGGCTACCTGGACGGCCGCGAGCTGGTCCTCTTCGCCAACCACGAGCTCGGCTCCGGCGGCGTGCCGGGGACCGACGGCACGGCGCGGTTCGCCAACGCCCGCGTGTCGCGGCTGGTGCTCGACCCCGCGAGCGCCACGGTGCTGCGCGGCGCGTACGTGGTCGACTCCGTCGCGGGGTACCGCGCGTTGTGCTCGGCCACCTTCGCCGGCGCGCGCGAGGGGCTCCCCTCCGGCTGGTTCCTCACCGGCGAGGAGACGACCGGCGGCCCGAAGGACGGGATGCAGCTCGCCGTCTCGCGCACGGGGCGGGTGGTGGAGATGCCGTGGATCGGCCGCTTCGCGCACGAGAACCTGGTGGCGGTCCCCGGCTTCCCCGGGCGCGTGGTGCTGGCGGGGCTCGACGACCGGCGCGGGCAGTCGGAGCTGTACCTCTACCTGGCCGCGAGCGAGGCCCACGTGCTGGCGGGGCGGGGGAAGCTGTACGTCTTCGCCTCCGCCCAGGCTTCCAACGTCGGCCAGCTGGGGGAGATGCAGGGGATCGACGGGCGGTTCGTGGAGATCCCCGGCGCCGCATCGCTCTCCTCCGCGCAGCTGCAGTCCGCGGCGGACGCGCTCGGCGCCTTCCGCTTCGCGCGCATCGAAGACGGCGACTACGACCGGGCGACGGGGACGAACGCGGCCCCCGCGCTCTACTTCGTCGACACCGGCGCGGCCGACGTCCCCGCCGCGGGGCCGCCGTGGGACCCGTACGGCTCCATCTACCGGGTGCAGTTCTCCGCCGCCGACCCCATGCAGGCGCGGATGACGCTGATGGCGCGCTCCTCCGGCCCCGCCGCGGGGTGGGCGTCGCCCGACAACGTGGCGGCGAGCGCGCGCAGCCTGATGGTGCAGGAAGACCCCGCGCACCCCGCCTGGGCCCGCGCGCCGCGCATATGGCGCTTCACGCGCGCGGCGGACGGCCGGCCGGTCGACCCGCGGGCCGTGGCCGAGCTGCTGAACCCGGAGTGCGTCTTCGCCGCCGGCAGCTGCTGGGAGTCCAGCGGCATCGTCGACGCGTCGCCGTGGATGGGCGAGGGGACCTGGCTCTTCGACGTGCAGGCGCACTCCCGTGCCGAGCCGCGGCTGGGGATCGCCCGCGAGGCCGGGCAGCTGCTGCGGCTGCGCGTGCCGGGAAGCTGAGGGACTGGGAAACCATCCGCCGCACCGGGCGGCACGTCCGATCGCCTGCGGTCCTCCGAACCGGCACCGCTGCGGCTGATTCGCACGGCTGACGGCAGGACGAGCAAATGCCGCCGCACGGCCCCTCTCCCGGTACGGGAGAGGGGTTTGCGCTCTCAGGCGCAGGGAGAGGGCGACGCGGCCGCGGATGGGCGATGTCGTACGGAGTCGAGACAGACCGCCCTCCGGCGCCGACGCGCCGCCCCGGCGTTGCCCGCCCCGGCGGCGCGCACTACCTTCCGCGGCCCACGTCGGGTCCCCAGCCGGCCACCGCCTCGCCCTGGAACGCCATGGACTTCCCGCTGAAGCTCAAGTTCAAGAAGGTCGCGCTCTCGCCCCAGATCTCGGTGAGCGACGCGGGCGGACGCCTGCTCTTCTACGTGAAGCAGAAGGCGTTCAAGCTGAAGGAGGCGGTGACGGTGTTCGCCGACGTCGAGCAGACGCAGCCGCTGTACACCATCAACGCCGACCGCGTGCTCGACTTCAACGCGCGCTACCACATCAACGAGATGTCGGGGTTCGGCCTGGGCACGCTGCAGCGCCAGGGGCGGCGCTCGCTCTGGAGCGCGCACTACGAGGTGGTGCGCGGCGGCGGCCCGGTGATGCAGATCCGCGAGGAGAACGCGTGGGTGAAAGTGGCCGACCATCTCTTCGCCGACCTCCCCGTCGTCGGCATCTTCAGCGGCTACGTCTTCAACCCCGCCTACATCGTGTCGGCCGCCGGCACCGGCGCGCCGCTGATGCGGGTGAAGAAGGAGGCCGCCTTCCTCGAAGGCAGCTTCACCATCACCCGCACCGGAGAGCTGAGCGAGAACGACGAGCGCCTGGCGGTGCTGAGCGTGCTGATGATGACGCTGCTCGAGCGCCACCGCGGGTAGCGCCTGATCCCGTAACCCGTAACAACAGCCTTACGCAAAGCGCGGAGCCGCGGAGAACCCAGCTTCTCCGCGGCTCCGCGTCTTGATCTTTCCCGGATCCGTTCCGGAATTCGACGTTTTTTCGGGACCCGCAACCAGACCGCCGCCGCGAGTCCGCGAAGGCGGACTTCGGGGCGTTGTTGCCGCGATGCCGCGATTTCAATCGCCTGTTCCGATGCCTGTTCACGCTGCCCTGCGCCGCTCCCGTCAGCGCGCGGCGACCCAGGCGCGCATGCAGTGGCGGCAGAGCCGGTAGCGCAGGTGCAGCAGGTCCAGGAACCACCGCAGCCCCCACGGGCGCTTCACCCGCATGGTCTCGCCGCCGCAGGCGGGGCAGCGCCGGGCGGCATTGAGGATCACGCCCCGCAGCCGCAGCATGCTGGCAGTCAAGCCGCGGCCTCGTCCCAGCTCAGCACCGCCAGCACCAGCTCGCCGGTGCTGGGGCACTTCTGGTCCAGGCGGCGGTCCTGCTCGGGGAGCTGCTGGAACTCGCGGCGGGTCGTCCACCAGACGTTGGCGGCGTGGCGCTCGCCGCACGCGGGGCAGGAGTAGACGGTCATCGGGAGGGGGATGGGACGCGGGGACGGGCAGGGATGAACCCACGTAATATGGGCCGAAGAGGCCGCCTCCACCAAGCAACTTTTCCGGCGAGAATCAGCGGAGATGCAAGGCAGCCCGTACGTTTCCCTGCTCTCCGTTCCCCTCTGCGGCTCTGCGTGAAACCCTGACGCAAGACGGCCCGAGCGCACCGCCGCCCGCTTCTATGCGGACGTCCCGATGCCGCGGGCGGCGGATGGTACGTCTCTTGACCCGGTGCCGGGACGAACGCGAGCGGGAGGGATGAGGGATGGAGCAGCGGTGGCCCGAGGTGCTGTGGGTGGTCCGGCACGGCGAGAGCGCGGGGAACCTGGCGGCCGACGCGGCGCGCGCGGCGGGGCTGGCGACCATCCAGATCGCCACGCGCGACGTGGACGTGCCGCTGAGCCCGCGCGGCGAGGAGCAGGCGGCGGCGCTCGGCCGCTGGTTCGCATCGCAGCCGCTGGCGGAGCGGCCCACGGTGGTGCTCACCTCGCCCTACCTGCGCGCGCTGCGCACGGCCGAGCTGGTGGTGCAGGCCGGCGGCACCGACCAGCCCGACGAAGAGGCGGTGATCGACGAGCGGCTGCGCGAGCGCGAGTTCGGCATCCTCGACCGGCTCACCGCGGTGGGGGTGCAGCAGCGCTTCCCCGACCAGTTCGAGCAGCGCCGCCGGCTGGGGAAGTTCTATCATCGCCCCCCCGGCGGCGAGAGCTGGTGCGACGTGGTGCTGCGGCTGCGGAGCGCGCTCGACACCATCAACCTGCACTACCCGCGCGAGCGCGTGCTGATCGTCTGCCACGAGGTGGTGGTGCTCTGCCTGCGCTACCTGATGGAGTGCATGACCGAGGAGCAGGTCCTCGCCATCTCCGACGAGCACGACGTGGCCAACTGCGGCGTGACCTCCTACGTCTTCAACCCCTCCGCCGGGCGGCGCGGGAAGATGGAGCTGCGCCTGTTCAACTTCGTGGCCCCGCTGGTGGAGGCCGGCGCCGACGTGACCACGCGGCACGACGTGCCGGCGGGCGCCAAGTGACGGCGGGCCCCCGCACCGGCGGCGCGGCCGCGCTCACCCCCGCGCGGCTGCGGCGCATCCCCCTGCCGCGCCCCGACGAGGGCGGCGGCAAGGAGGAGCGCGGGCGCGTGCTGGTGGCTGGCGGCGAGCGGCAGAACCCGGGCGCGCTGCTGCTGGCCGGCACCGCCGCCCTCCGCGCCGGCGCCGGCAAGCTGCGCCTGGCCGTCCCCGCGTCGATCGCCGTCCCCCTGGGCATCGCCATCCCCGAGGCGCGGGTGGTCTCGCTCGCCGAGACGAAGGACGGCGCCGTCTCTCCGCGCGCCGCCCGGGAGCTGGCCGAGCTCGCGGGGAGTACCGACGCCTTCCTCCTCGGCCCGGGGATGATCGACCAGGCGAGCGCCACGCCGCTCACCCGCGGCGTGCTGGAGCGGGTGGAGGGCCCCGCCGTGGTGCTCGACGCGGGGTGCTTCCCCTGCCTGGCGGAGGGGCGCGGCGCGCTGCGCCGGCTCAAGGGGCGCGCGGTGATCACCCCGCACGCGGGGGAGATGGCGCGCATCCTGGAGATGGAGCAGGACGAGGTCGCCGCCGACCCGCTCGCCGTCGCCCGCCGCGCGGCGGAGGAGCTGGGCGTGGTGGTGGCGCTGAAGGGGCCGACGACCTTCATCGTCGCCCCCGACGGCGAGGCGTACCGCTACGAGCGCGGCGGCGTCGGCCTCGCGACCTCCGGCTCCGGCGATACGCTGGCCGGCATCGTCGCGGGCCTGCTGGCGCGCGGCGCCGCGCCGGTCCGCGCCGCCGCCTGGGCCGTCTACCTCCACGGCGAGGCCGGCAACGCCATGGTCAGGGCGCGCGGCCGCATCGGCTTCCTCGCCCGCGAGCTGCTGGCCGAGGTGCCGCGGGTCATGGGTGGGGTGGAGTAGCCCGCGGAATCAGGCAGCCGACTGGAGGTGCCGGTTCAGCTGCAGCCGTTCGACCAGGCCGTTCGCGAAGCGGAAACCGAGATCTCCGTAGTCGAACACAGCGTCGGCGTGGTGGACGGCGGTGTGGTGATTGGGGCAGACCAGGATCATGTTCTCGATCTCGTCCTCGCCTCCGCGCGACAGCCACTGGATGTGGTGCCCATGGCAGAGCCGGCGTCCGTACCGGGCGCGCGGGTCGAAAAGGCAGATCTGGCACCGTCCCGCATACGCCTGCTGCAGCCACTCCACGTGCTGATCGAGGCGCAGTCCGCAAAGGTGGACTTCTGCTCGCCTCCGTGAATGTGAGCCGGGATCGCCCTGCGGCTCAGTACCATCGGGTTTGCAGGGCCGAAAGCAAAGGCCCCTGCATCGCAAATCGATGCAGGGCCTTTACTTATCATCCAGGCATTACGGGCATCGTTGAGCGGCGAGGCGGATCGCCGCTCCCGGGAACGCCGGCCACCGCCTGCCCGGTTGCTCGGGGGGGCTCGTCGCCCTCGTGCGGGCGGACGCACGTGGCCGGCGAAGGAGCGCGGCCGCGCCACGTTGGACCGCCACCCCGTGCACGGAGTGGTGGCAGCCAGCCCCGGGGTCGCCTCGCCCGTGGACGCTGCGCCGCGCCGGCGCGAACGGGTGGCAGCGCTGAACGCAGGGGGGCGTATTCCCTGCCGCCCCTTGTTAATATTCTGTCGTTATTTATTGTTTGTTCTGGATCATCGCAGGTTCCGTTGGACGTGCTCTACATCCCCCTGATCGAACCGGTTGGCGATGTGCGTGCGCGGACGCTCGCCTCGGTCGCGCGCGGGCAAAATTCATCCGCTCGCCCGAAATCGCCAGCCGATTCGATCAAACCAGGGTGCTGCCGGGAATCGCGCCGCGACCGTGGGCTGCACCTGAATCGACGAAGAGCCAAAATTTCACCCTGGCAACCTGCGCTCCTTCCGCCGCGAGAACGCCCGCCGAGGTTCAGTCGGTGGCGGGTCGCCGCGGCGCCGAGGCCGCATCCGCGCAGGGCGCGAACGCGCGCCGACGAAATGTCGGAGAGCGGCTGGCGCGGGCGGGCCACGGGGATCGCGAGGTAGCCCTTGGGCGGAGGATCGGCCCGGCACGGGCCGGATCGACCCTCGGCGCCGCCGGAGCGACGCCCGGGAGCACGTCTCCCCCGCCGCTGTCCAGGGCTCGTGCGTCTTTTCCCTTCGAAGACACGGCATGAAACCGTTGGAAGACGCGAGAGCGCCCGCGGATGTCCGGGGCCCCGCCGCGGCGGAGCGGGGCGGCGGTGGCGATTCGGATCCTCTCGCGCCGAACGGTCCGCGTGCCGCGGGCGCCCCGGAGTGGAGTGCGCCGCTCACGGCCACGGAGGAGATCCTGGCCGGGCTCTGGGGCGAGCTGCTGGCGGCAGGCAGGGTGAGCGCCCTGGACACCTTCTTCACGCTGGGGGGGGATTCGCTGCTGGCCACGCGGATGGGCTTCGCCGTGCGGCGGGCGCTGGGGGTGGCGCTGCCCACGGCGGTGCTGTTCGAGCCGTGGACGCTGCGGCGCCTGGCGGGGTGGATCGACGCGCGGCGGCGCGCGGGCGCCGCAACCGAGGCGCTGCCGCCGCTGGAACGCGCGCCGCGCGGCGAACCGATGCCGCTGACGCTGCTGCAGGAGTTCTACTGGCTGCAGCGGCTGATCGACCCCGGGGCCGGCAGCAACATGCCGTACGCGCTGCGGCTGCGCGGCGCCCTCGAGGTGCCGGCACTGGAGCGCGCGCTGGCCGAGGTGGTGCGCCGCCACGAGGCGCTGCGCACCACGTTCGCCGCGCCGGGCGGGGTTCCGGTGCAGGTGGTGGGCGCACCCGGCCCTGTCCCGATCCTCCAGGTCGACCTCTCCCACCTGCCGCCGGCGGAGCGCGAGGCCGAGGCGATGCGGCTGGCCGGCCACGAGGCGGCGCGCCCGTTCGACCTGGAGCGCGGCCCGTTGCTGCGCACCCTGCTGCTGCGGCTGGACGCGCGCGAGTGGGCGCTGCTGGTGACCATGGACCACATCGTGAGCGACGGCTGGAGCATGGACGTGATGGTGCGCGAGGTGGGCGCGCTGTACGGCGCGTTCACCCAGGGCCGGACGCCCTCGCTCGCCGAGCCCGAGGTGCAGTACGGCGACTACGCGGTGTGGCAGCGCCGCTGGCTGCAGGGCCCGGTGCTGGAGCGGTACGCCGCCTACTGGCGCGAGCGGCTGGCGGGTGCGCAGCCGCTGGACCTGGGGGGCGAGGGGGCCGGCGTGGCGCGCGCGAGCCCGCGGCAGGTGCTCGGGTTCACCTTGCCGGGCTCCCTGGCGGGCGCGCTTCGCACGCTGGGCGGGAAGGAGGGCGCCACGCTGTTCATGGTGCTGCTCGCCGCGTTCAAGGCGCTGCTGGTCCGCTATACCGGCCAGGAAGACGTAACCGTGCAGGTGGCGCTGGCCGGGCGGCGGCAGCCGGAGCTGGCGTCGGTGATCGGGTTCTTCGCGCAGCTGGCGCTGCTGCGCACCGACCTGGCCGCCGATCCCCGCTTCCGCGAGGCGGTGGGCCGGGTGCGCGAGGCCACGCTGGGGGCGTACGACCACCAGGAGCTGCCGCTGGTGGAGCGGCTGGGGCCGGGGGTCGCGCGCGAGACGGCCGCGTACCGGCAACTGTTCCGGGTGGAATTCTCGCTCGTGGCAACGGGGAAGGAACCGCTCGTGCTGGGCGACCTGTCCGTCGAGGCACTGGGGAGCGCCGAGGCCTCTCCGGGGAGGACGGACGCCCTGATCCTGGCCCAGGCGGGAGACGGGCTGCGCGGCGCCTTCACGTACCGCGTGGACGTGTTCCCCGAAGCCGTGGCGGGCCGGGCCATCCGCCACTACTCCGAAATCCTGGAGCAGGTCGCGGCCGATCCGGAGCTGCGCATCTCGGAGCTGGTCCTGTCTCCCGAGCCGTAGCGGGATCGCCGGGTCGAGCCGGCGGCCGCGACCCGCCGCGGCGCGATCGCCCGGGCTCCGCGCGGTTTACGACGGTGCTCGCTTCGCCGGGGTGGTCGGGCGCTGCGGCCGCTGGGCAGGGCGCCTTCATCCACTTTCCAGTCCCCGGGACGGCCATGGACACTCCGGCTCTCGTCGAGCTCCCGGCCGACAACGGGACCGTGTGGGCGCCGTGGCGGCGCCACGCCGCGCAGCGGCCCCAGGGCGACGCCGTGGTGCACTGGGTGGCCGGCGGGGAGCCGTTCCGCTGGTGCTGGGGCGCGCTCTGGGAGCGCGCGCTCCGCTACGCGGCCGCGCTTCGCGGGGCCGGCGTGCTCCCGGGGGAAGTGTGCGCCACCCTGATGCGGCACCACCCCGAGTTCTACCCGCTCTACATGGGAATCGTGCTGGCGGGCGGCATCCCCGCGGTGCTCGCGGTTCCGAACGCGCGGCTCCATCCGCGGAAGTTCCGTGACGGCATGGAGGGGATGAGCCGGCACTCGGGGATCGATTGGCTGCTGGCCGAGCGGGCGCTGGACGAAGTGGTGCGGCCCCTGGTGGAGAAGGAGGGTTCCACCATCCGGGGCCTCCTCTTTCCGCTGGAGTGGGAGCTCCCCCCGGCGGAGCGGCCCGCCGCGTGCGCGGAGCCCGACACCGGCGCGCCCTGCCTCCTCCAGCACTCGTCGGGAACCACCGGGCTGCAGAAGGGCGTGGCGATCTCGCACCGCGCGTTGCGAGAGCACGTGCGCGGCTACGGCGCGGCCATCGGGGCCGCGGACACCGACCGGGTGGTGAGCTGGCTCCCGCTGTACCACGACATGGGGCTGATCGCCGCACTCCACCTCCCGCTGGCGCTGGGGATCCCCACCGTGCAGATCGACCCCTTCGAGTGGGTGCTGGCGCCGGTGCTGCTCCTGGAGGCCATCTCGCGAGAGGGGGGCACGCTGTCCTGGCTCCCCAACTTCGCCTACAACCTGATGGCCGACCGGGTGTTCGACGAAGACCTGCAGGGACTGCGGCTCGACTCGGTGCGGATGCTCGTCAACTGCAGCGAGCCGGTGCGGGCGGAGAGCCACGCCCGCTTCGCTCGCCGCTACGCGGG
>C688J35102_120989563_pt1 | contig 11941 bp, 11 predicted proteins | sample HopSoiMetagenom2_FD_35102 | JGI IMG/M metagenome (IMG submission 35102)
ATGAGCTTCTTCTTCTTCGTCTTCGGCTGGGTCCGCGCCACGGTGCCGCGCTACCGCTACGACCAGCTGATGCGCCTCGGCTGGAAGATATTCCTGCCGCTAAGCCTGGTCTTCGTATTTCTGGTGTCGGGCTGGCTGATGCTCACGCGTTATGGAGCGGGAACATGATCTCATTGTTGTCACTCTTGGTCACAGCGCAGCTCGTGGCACCGGATGTACCACTGACGCCGGCGCCGCTGAACACGGTCAAGATTCCACAATTGCTTTTCTTCTGCACATCGACGGCGGGAGAGCGGAAAATCTTCGCGCTTGAAGTTGAGCACGACCCGACTGCCGATGTGATCAGGATAGGCCGCACTCCGGGCCGGAGCGATCTGCTCTTTGAGGGTCCGATTGGCGGGGCCGCGATGCACAACATTCCGGAGCGAATGTTGGTTAAGCTCTCAAGCGAAAATGCGGTCCAGCACTCCCGCGCCGATGTGCTCCTCACGGTCGCGAAAACTGTTTCGGCTGACTTCAATCTCATAACTCCGAAATCTTCTTACGCGGCAACATGCCATAGTGTGCCTGTCCCGCCCCGGCCGGAGCGCAGCCAATGATCCATTGGATCAAGTCTTTCACTTTGTGGGACTTCGTCCGCGCCCACGCGCTGACCTTGCGCTATTTCTTCAAGCCTAAGGCGACGATCAACTATCCGTACGAGAAGACGCCGCAGAGCCCGCGCTTCCGCGGCGAGCATGCGCTGCGCCGTTATCCCAACGGCGAGGAGCGGTGCATCGCGTGCAAGCTCTGCGAGGCGGTGTGCCCGGCGCTGGCGATCACCATCGAATCCGAGCCCCGCGAGGACGGCAGCCGCCGCACCACGCGCTACGACATCGACATGGTCAAATGCATCTATTGCGGGTTGTGTCAGGAGGCGTGCCCGGTGGATGCGATCGTCGAGGGGCCGAACCTTGAGTTCGCGACGGAAACGCGCGAGGAACTGCTCTACGACAAGGCGAAATTGCTCGCCAACGGGGACAAGTGGGAGCAGGCGATCGCCGCCAATCTTGCCGCCGATGCGCCGTACCGGTAGGCGGCGCGCAGCTTCGTGACACAGGGCTCTTCCGTGAGATTTTCTCGTCATTCCCGCGTAGGCGGGAATCCCGCTTTTGCTTGTACGCGAAGGCTTAGCGGGACCCCCGCTTTCGCGGGGGTGACGAACTCGATAGGGGCCGCCGAGTGATCGGCCTTCTCGCCTTCTACCTGTTCGCGACGCTGACGATCGCTTCGGCGCTGTCGGTGATCTTCTCGCGCAACCCGGTGCACAGCGTGCTGTGGCTGATCGTGGCCTTCTTCAACGCCGCGGGGCTGATGCTGCTCGTCGGCGCCGAGTTCATCGCGATGCTGCTGGTCATCGTCTACGTCGGCGCGGTCGCGGTGCTGTTCCTGTTCGTCGTGATGATGCTCGACGTGGATTTCGCGTCGCTGCGCCGGGGCTTCACGCAGAACCTGCCGTTCGGAATCATCATCGCGCTGGTGCTGCTGGCCGAGATTGTCGTCGCGGTGAGCGCGTGGCACGCGGGCCCGACGCTTAGCGGCCGCCCCATCGCCGCGTCTCCCGCGACCCCGAACATCGTCGCCCTGGGGCAACTGCTGTATTCGAGATACCTGTTCCCGTTCGAGATCGCCGGGCTCATCCTGCTGGTGGCGATGATCGGGGCGATCGTCCTCACCCACCGCCGCCGCGGCGACACGCGGACGCCCAAGGTGTCGCGCCAGCTGCGTCGGAGACCGCAAGATGCGACGCGCCTGACGCAGCCAGGCGTGGGCGAGGGGGTGAAGCTGTGATCTCGCTCGCGCATTACCTGACCGTCGCCGCGATCCTGTTCACGATCGGGGTGCTCGGAATCTTTCTCAACCGCCGAAACGTGATCCTGATGCTGATGGCCATCGAGCTGATCCTGCTCGCGGTGAACATCAACCTGGTCGCTTTCTCGGCTTACCTCGGCGACCTCACCGGCCAAGTGCTGGCGATGTTCGTTCTGACCGTCGCCGCCGCCGAGGCCGCGATCGGCCTCGCCATCCTCGTCATTTTCTTCCGCCGCCGCGGCTCGATCGCGGTCGACGATGTCAACCGGATGCGGGGCTGATGGCGCTTCTGGTCATCGTTTTCCTGCCGCTGATTGCCGCGCTGATTGCGGGGCTAGGCGGTCGCTGGATCGGCAAGACGGCCGCGAAGGTGGCGACGACCGGCGCGCTGTTCGTCGGCGCATTCCTCAGCTGGCCGATCTTCTTCCAGTACTTCTACGGCCACGCGGGCACGACCGTAGTTCCGGTGCTGACGTGGATCCATTCGGGCACGCTCAATGTCGACTGGGCGCTGCGGCTCGACAGCCTGACGGCGGTAATGCTGGTGGTGGTCACGACCGTGTCGTCGCTCGTCCACCTCTACAGCTGGGGCTATATGGAAGAGGACCCGGGGCAGCCGCGGTTCTTCGCCTATCTGTCCCTGTTCAGCTTCGCGATGCTGATGCTGGTGACCGCCGACAGCTTGGTGCAGATGTTCTTCGGCTGGGAGGGTGTGGGTCTCGCCTCCTATCTGCTGATCGGCTTCTGGTACCACAAGCCCAGCGCGAACGCCGCGGCCTTGAAGGCCTTCGTCGTCAACCGCATCGGCGATTTCGGCTTTTCGCTAGGCATTTTCGGCACGTTCCTGGTGTTCGGAACGGTCTCGATTCCCGCAATCCTGCACGCCGCTCCCGCGATGGCTGGATCGACCATCGGCTTCGCCGGGATGCACGTCGACACCATGACCCTGCTGTGCCTGCTGCTGTTCGTCGGGGCCATGGGCAAGTCGGCGCAGCTTCCGCTGCACACCTGGCTTCCAGACGCGATGGAAGGCCCGACCCCGGTCAGCGCGTTGATCCACGCTGCGACGATGGTCACCGCCGGCGTGTTCATGGTGTGCCGCCTCTCGCCGATGTTCGAGACGAGCGAAACGGCGGGGACGGTCGTCACCTATGTCGGAGCCGCCACGTGCATCTTCGCGGCGACGGTCGCCTGCGCGCAGAACGACATCAAGCGCGTGATCGCTTATTCGACCTGCTCGCAGCTCGGCTACATGTTCTTCGTCGCGGGCGTCGGTGCGTACGGCGCGGCGATGTTTCATTTGTTCACGCACGCCTTCTTCAAAGCGCTGCTGTTCCTTGCCGCGGGCAGCGTCATCCACGCCATGCACCACGAGCAGGACATGCGTTACTATGGCGCGCTCAGGAAAGAGATCCCGATCACCTTCTGGGTAATGGTCATCGGAACGCTGGCGATCACTGGCGTGGGCATTGGCGGCGTTGGCTTTGCCGGGATTGGATTTGCCGGCTTCTGGTCAAAGGACGCGATCCTCGAGGACAGCTGGGCGAGCGGGTCGGTGGCCGGGCACATTGCTTTCTTCATCGGAGCGTTCGCAGCGCTGCTGACGAGCTTCTATTCGTGGCGGCTGATCTTCCTCACCTTCTTCGGCGCGCCGCGCTGGGCCGCGTCCGAGCATATCCAGCACGCGATGCACGGCGACCATGACGCGCCGGACGAAGAGCATGGCGACAGCGGACACGATGCGGGCATGCCGAAGGGCGGCAGCGGCGGCTATCATCCGCACGAGAGCCCGCTGACCATCCTCGTGCCGATCGTCCTGCTGGCGCTCGGAGCGGTGCTTGCCGGGCAGCTGTTCCACAACATTTTTGTCGATCCCGATGGCGCGCCGCCCTTCTGGCGCGGCGCGATTGCATTCAGCCGCCGCCTCGCTGTGGCAGGGGAGGAGACGTCGACCTGGGTCCAGTTGACCCCGACAATCGTCATGCTCATCGGGCTGTGGATCGCCTGGCGGAATTATATCCAGAAACCGGGCGCTGCGGCGCGCTTCGTCGAGCAATTCCCCGCCGTCTACAGCTTCGTGTCCAACAAATGGTATTTCGACGAGCTGTACAATTTCCTGTTCGTTCGCCCGGCATTGTGGCTCGGGCGGCTGTTCTGGCACGGCGGTGACGAGGGGACGATCGACCGCTTCGGCCCGCACGGCGCAGCTTATGCGGTCGGCGTCGGCAACCGCATGGCTGCACGGTTGCAGTCGGGCTACCTCTATTCATACGCGCTGGTGATGCTGCTCGGCCTGATCGGCGCGGCGAGCTGGGCGATCTGGTGGGCGCAGTGATCCAGGCGCCCGTGCTCAGTATCCTGGTTGCCGTTCCGCTGATTGCGGCCGCGATCGCGCTTTTCCTCAATGCGAGCGGGGCGCGGTGGATCGCGCTGATCGCGACGATCCTCGACTTTGCGCTCGCCATCTACCTCTGGGTCAACTTCGACCCTAACGGCGCGCAATGGCAGTTCGTCGAGAATATCCCGCTTAGCGGCAGCATCAGTTACGCGCTGGGAATCGACGGCATCGCGCTGGTGCTGATCGCGCTGACCGCATTCCTGATGCCGATCTGCATCGGCGCGAGCTGGCGCGCGATAGACAAGCGCGTCCCCGAATACATGGCCGCGTTCCTGCTTATGGAAGCGCTGATCATGGGCGCGTTCGCAGCGCAGGACCTGTTCCTGTTCTACATCTTCTTCGAGGGCGGCCTCATCCCGATGTATCTGATCATCGGCATCTGGGGCGGCGCCGAGCGCATCAAGGCCAGCTACAAATTCTTCCTCTACACGTTGTTCGGCTCGGTGCTGATGCTGATCGCCATGCTGTACATGGCGGGCGCTGCGCACACGACGTCGATCCCGGCACTGATGGCCTTCGACTTCTCGAAAGAGGCGCAGACCTTCCTCTTCCTTGCCTTCCTCGCCAGTTTCGCCGTGAAGCTGCCCATGTGGCCGGTGCACACCTGGTTGCCCGATGCGCACGTGCAGGCGCCGACCGCGGGCTCGGTGATCCTCGCCGGCGTGCTGTTGAAACTCGGCGGTTACGGTTTCATCCGTTTCTCGCTGCCGATGTTCCCGGACGGGTCCGCGCAGTTCGTCCCGCTGATGTTCGTGCTCGGCGGGATTGCGGTCGTGTACACCAGCCTTGTCGCCCTGGTGCAGCGGGACATGAAGAAACTGATCGCTTATTCGTCGGTCGCGCACATGGCGTTCGTCACCTTCGGCCTGTTCGCAATGAACCGGCAGGGGATTGAGGGCGCGATCATCGTCATGCTGAGCCACGGCTTGGTCTCGGGCGCGCTCTTCCTTTGCGTCGGCGTGGTTTACGACCGGCTGCACACGCGAGAGATCGACCGCTACGGGGGGCTCAGCGACAACATGCCCGGCTATGCCTTGCTGTTCATGGTGTTCACCATGGCGAGCGTAGGACTGCCCGGCACCAGCGGCTTCGTCGGCGAGTTCCTGGGCCTGGTCGGCACCTATCAGGCGTCCAGCTGGGGCGCGATCGTCGCCACCACCGGGATCATCCTCGGCGCGGCGTACATGCTCTGGCTCTACTGGCGCATCTGCTTCGGTACTCAGCGCAATGCCGACGCCGCGGCGATGCCCGACCTCAGCATGCGCGAGTGGTGGCTGCTGGCGCCGATCGCGGTCGCCGTTTTCTGGATGGGCGTTTACCCGGAGAGCTTCATGCGACCGATCCGCAACGATGTCGGACGCGTGGTTGCGCGGCTTGATCGCGTCGCTCCGGCCGGCGACTCCCACCTGACTTTACCGCACATGGGAGCGATGCACTGATGGGCGGCTTCGCGCCTCTGCTTCCCGAGTTGATCCTGTCGATCGGCGGTACCATCCTGATGATGGTCGCGGCTTTCACCGCGCGCCGCGGAGCGGGGCTGACCAGCTGGCTCGCGATCGCGCTGCTGGTCGGCGCCACGTTCGCTTTGATCGGCGCCCCGTCGCATGCTGGGCCGATCTTCGATGGGATCATCACCGCCGATTTGTTTGGCGCGTTCGGCAAAGCCATCATGTTCCCGGCCGCGGCGGTCGCGATTATTGCCGCGCAGGGCTGGTTCGAGAAGGGGACCGAGCACGGCGCTGAATATGCCGTGCTGATCGTCTTCGCGGCCGTTGGAATGAGCGTGATGGTCTCGGCGACGAGCCTGATCTCGCTCTATGTCGGCCTCGAGCTAACGAGCCTCGCGAGCTACGTGCTCGCAGCCTATCGTCGCACCGACGATCGCTCGGCCGAGGCGGGGCTTAAGTATTTCGTCCTGGGCGCGCTCGCGAGCGGGATCCTCCTGTACGGGATCTCCCTGCTCTATGGCTTCACCGGAACCACCAACTTCACCGGTCTCGCGGCCGCATTCGGTCGCGGAGCCCCGTCGCTCGGGTTGCTGTTCGGGCTCGTCTTCCTGCTCGCCGGCCTCGCCTTCAAGATCAGCGCCGTGCCGTTCCACATGTGGACGCCCGACGTTTACGAAGGCGCGCCGACGCCGGTGACTGCGTTCTTCGCGTCAGCTCCCAAAGTTGCTGCGGTGCTCTTGTCAACGCGCGTCTGCCTGGAAGCGCTTGGGCCCGCGACCCACGCCTGGCGGCAGATCGTGATTTGCGCGGCGCTGCTGTCCATCTTCCTCGGCGCAATCGCAGCCTTTGGCCAGACCAACATCAAACGCCTCCTCGCGTATTCGTCGATCAACAATGTCGGCTTTGCGTTGATCGGACTCGCCGCCGCGGGACCGCAAGGCGCCTCCTCGGTGCTGTTCTACATGGCGGTCTATGTCGTGATGACGCTCGGCGCCCTTCTCTGCGTTCTTTGGATGCGCGGACCTGACGGCGAGGAGATCGAAAGCATCGAGAGCCTCAGCGGTTTGTCGCAGACGCGGCCCGCCTTCGCCGCTGCCTTCGCGATCTTCATGTTCAGCCTTGCGGGAATTCCGCCCCTGTTCGGCTTCTGGCCCAAGCTGATGGTGTTCCAGGCGGCTGTTCACTCCGGCTATGTCGCGCTTGCTGTAGCCGGTATCCTGGGCACGGTCGTAGGCGCTTATTACTACCTTCGGATCGTGAAGGTCATGTACATGGACGAGCCTGCGGCGCCTTACGCTAAGGTGCGCGAGCCGGTGCAGGGCGCGCTGATCTTCCTCGCCGCGATCTTCGTCTCGCCGCTGGGCTATTTGCTGATCCGCCCCCTCCAGGCCCTCACCGATCAGGCGGCGGGGTCGATCTTCTGACCCGCATAAGAATCGTCGAGCGTACCGGCTCGACTAATGCTGACCTGATCGCCGATCCGGACGCCGTCGAGTGCCTTTGGCTGGTTGCGCTCGAGCAGGAGGCGGGCAGGGGACGCCAGGGCCGCGAGTGGATTTCAGCGACAGGAAATTTCTACGGAAGCACGCTCGTGCAGCTTCGGCCGGACGATCCGCCGGCGCCGACTCTTTCGCTCGCCGCGGGGCTCGCGCTGATCGAGACAATCGAGGTCGCCGCTCCGACACAAGGACTGATGCTCAAATGGCCGAACGACCTCATGTTGCTCGGAAACAAGCTCGCCGGAATCCTCCTCGAGCGTAGCGGCGACCGCATCGTGATCGGCTTTGGAGTCAATCTCGCAGCCGCGCCCAAGCTGACCGGTCGCGGCGCCGCGACACTGGCAACGCACCTGACCCCGGAAGCCTTCGCCCCTCTGCTCGCTGCAAGCTTCACGCGGCTCCTTCAGCTGTGGCGGACGAGCGAAAGCTCGGCGCTGGTGCGCGCATGGCAGGAACGGGCACACCTGCCCGGCACGAGGCTAAGCGTGCACGTGGGCAAGGACGAGACCATCAGCGGCCGCTTCGGAGGTCTAGAGCCCGACGGCGCACTGCGCCTAATACTCGACGACGGTTCGATTGAGGTGATCCGCGCCGGCGACGTCGTGTTGTGAACACTGGCAGGCAAGGCTACGCACGCCGCCATGCTGCTCGCCGTCGACGCTGGGAATACCAACCTCGTGTTTGCGCTCGTCAAGGACGGCGATATCCGGGCCCGCTGGCGGATCGCGACGGACGCGCGGCGCACGGCCGATCAATATGCGGTATGGCTGCACCAGCTGCTCGAGCTAGAGGGCTATCACAGCAGCGATGTGAGCGCGGTGATCATCGGTACGGTGGTGCCGCGCGCGCTTCACAACCTGGAAGTGCTCGCGAGCAAATATTTCCATGTCGAGCCGCTGATAGCCGGGCAGGGCGCGGCGGCCTGGCCGCTGCGGCTCGACGTCGATGAGCCGCAAAGCGTCGGCGCCGACCGAGCGCTCAATGCAATTGCTGCCCATGCCAAGCACCCGGGCGACCTCATCGTCGTGGATTTCGGCACTGCGACCACGTTCGATGTGGTGGATTCATCCGGCGCCTACAAAGGCGGAATCATCGCGCCCGGCATAAACCTTTCGCTCGATGCTTTGGTTAGCGCGGCGGCCAAGCTTCCCAGGATTGCGATCGAAGCGCCCGAAGATACCAGCGTCATTGGTCGAACGACCGAAAGCCAGATGATCATCGGCATTTACTGGGGCTATGTGGCGATGCTGGAGGGTTTGACCGACCGCATCAAGCGCGAGCTCGGCAAGCCTGTGACGGTGGTCGCGACGGGCGGCCTCGCGACATTGTTCGACAAGCACACCGATGTGTTCGACGCGATTGAACCCGACCTCACCATCCAGGGTTTGAGCCTGTTGTACAGCAAGGCGACCGGCACTTCGAAATGATGCGTCACCAGTGATCCCAGGCGAAGAGCTCCTGTTCTGCGCGCTCGGCGGCTCGGGTGAGATCGGCATGAACGTCAATCTCTACGGCTGCCGCGGGCAGTGGATCATGGTCGACCTAGGCCTGACCTTCGCCGATCCGAGCTATCCGGGCGTGGAGCTCATCCTTCCCGATCTGGAGTTCATCGAGAACCAGCAGGAACGGCTCGTTGGGATCGTGCTGACCCATGGTCATGAAGACCATATCGGCGCGCTGCCATACCTCGCCGAGGAGCTGAAAAGCCCGCTTTACGCGACGCCGTTCACCGCGGGGCTGATCGCCGGCAAGCTCGAGGAGGAGGGGCTCACGGGAGCGGTGAAGCTCAACATCGTCGAGCGCGGCGGAAGCATCGAGCTAGGTCCGTTCCGCGTGAGCTTCGTCGCGCTCTCGCACTCGATCCCCGAAGGGAACGGGCTGCTCATCGAAACCCCGTTCGGCAACATTTTCCACACGGGCGACTGGAAAATCGACGAGACTCCGGTCCTCGGCGAAGCGCCAAGCACCGAGGCGCTGACTCGGATCGGCGATGAAGGCGTGCTCGCTTTGGTGTGCGATTCGACGAACGTGTTCCAGGACAAGCCGTCCGGGTCTGAGGAGAGCGTGCACGCAGGTCTCCTGACGCAAGTGACCGAAGCGAGTGGCCGCGTCCTGGTGACGACCTTCGCGTCCAACGCAGCGCGGCTGCAGACGATCGGACGTGTCGCGGTCGAGGCCGGCCGCCGCGTGTGCGTCGCCGGGCGTTCGCTCGACCGAATCCTGCGCGTTGCACAGGCGACCGGCTATCTGCTCGATTTCCCACCGCCGGTGAGCTTCGAGGAAGCGATGCGGCTGCCGCGTAAGGAGGTGCTGATCATCGCCACCGGAGGCCAGGGAGAGCCGCGCGCCGCGCTCGGGCGCATTGCCTCGGGGACGCACGAGCTGAAGCTTGGCGATGGCGACACCGTGATTTTCTCGTCGCGGATCATTCCGGGCAACGAGGTGGCGATCGGGCGGATCATGAACCAGCTGTCCGACCTTGGCGTGAAGATCGTCACCGAACGGCAGGCGCACGTCCACGTATCTGGGCATCCCGGCCGACCGGAGCTGGTCCAGATGTACAAATGGGTTCGGCCGGAGATCGTGGTTCCAGTCCATGGCGAGGCGCGGCATCTCGCCGAGCATGCGCGCCTCGCGCTGGCGCACGGCGTGTCCCGCGCGGTCGTGCAGAAGAATGGGGACGTGATTCGTCTGGCGCCGGGTGACCCAAAGAAGGTCGACGAAACGCGCGTCGGCCGCCTTGTGCTCGACGGCGATGTAATCCTCCCGGCGGACGGCTCGACCGTGAACGAGCGGAGACGCATCGGTTACGGCGGGCTGATCACGGTAGCGCTTCCGGTCGGCGACAATGGCGAACTCGCTGGAAAGCCACTGGTGCGGCCGTTCGGGGTTCCCGTCGAGGAAGATCGTGACGATTTTATCGCCGATGCGACCGATGCGGCGACCCGCGCCTTCAGCCCCGGCGGAGACGAGGACAAGATGCGTGAGGCTGTGCGCCTCGCCGTTCGCCGCTGCGCAACGCTGTGGACCGGCAAGAAGCCGCTCGTGGAAGTGATGCTCCTTCAGGTTGCGCAATAGCCGGTCCGATGGCGTTCACGTCGATTATTGCGATCTATTTCCTGTTCTTCGCCTTCAGCGCGTTCGTGCTGCTGCCGTTCGGCGTGAAGACGGATGAGGAAGTGGGGAAGCGGCGGCTATCTGGTCACGCCGAGAGCGCGCCGCATCGGTTCGAGGTAAAGAGGCATTTCCTGAAAGCGGCTCTGCTCGCGGCTATCTTGTTTGCGATTTACTACGCCAACTGGACCTACGGCTGGGTTACTCCGGACGACCTGGACTTCTACCACTGACGCTCAGCGCCGGCGGTCGACCTGCGCGAGCGCCGCGTAGAGCTTGCCCATGTCCGAGGACATGAGCGTCACTGCGATCATTCCGCCGTCGCGCTCTGCGACCACGCGGCGAAGCATCGCCTCGAAGTCGGCGATGTAGCGGTTCACCGAGCGCTGGAACTCAAGGTCGGCGTCGTAATGGGCCTTGATCGCGCGCGTCTCGCCGCCGCCGAGCAGCCGCACCGCGCGGCGGGTGAACACTCCGCGATTGCCCTTGATGTACGACTCCCACGCCTTGTCGTCGATCTCGTCGGACAGGATCTTGCCGACGTCGATCGCTGCCGAGTGCATCGAGTCGATGAGCAGCGAGACGCGGCGGACGAAGGCCTCGCTGTCCTTCTCGCGCTGGTCCTTCGCCGTCTCTTCGACATGCTGCTCGAGTGCCGCGGCGCTCTGGCCGAGCGTCAGCATTTGCTGGGTCAGGCGATCGGACGCGGCGCGGGCGGATTCGACCGCGCGCGCAGCGACGTTCTCGACCTCGCGCAGGCGGTCTTCGATGCTTTCGCGGATCACCCGCTCGAGCGCGTCGCGTGTCTCTGCCGATAGCTTGCCCGCGCTTTCGGGGATCACCGCTTCGATTGCTTCGCGCGCGCGTTCGGCGGCGTGCGCTGCGGCTTCCTTGACTTGCACCAGCGCGGCGACGAGCGCCGGCCCTGTCTCGGCGCTGAGGCTCTGCGCCTCGCGCTCCACCTTGACCAGCATCGAGGCAAGCTCGGCGAGCTTCGATTGTGCGTCGCCCACGCCGTCGTCGACCGAGGCGAGCAGCGCCGTGAACCGGTCCTGCTGCTCGGTGATCTGGCCTCCGGTCGCCGCGATGCGGTCGCTTGCTTCGATCGCCGCGTCGCGGATCCACCCTATTTCGGGGCGGATCGCGCTCGCGCTGGTGACCAGCCGGTCGGCGCCACCTTGCGCTTCGCCGATGGCGCTTCCGACGCCGTCGCGGATCTCCGATGCCAGCCGCTCGATGCTTTCGCGGAGTGTGGTCGTGCGCTCGGCAAGCGATCCGATGGCGCTATCCTGGCTGCCGGCCTGCGACGCCAAACTGTCGAGCTCAGCGCGAGCGCGGGTGAGCGATTCAAGGAAATGATTGGCGCGCTCGTCGCCCTGCGCGGCAAGCTCGGTGAAGCGCTGGTCGATCAGCGCCAGTCCGCGGTCGATCTCTGCCAGCATGCTCCGCGAAGCGCGATCCTGCTCGGCGACTCGGCTCGACAACCCTTCGAGCGAGCTGTTGGCATGATCGATGTTCGCAGCGAGCGATTCGGATGCTTCCGCCCCGGCTTTGCCGATACCGGCGGAAGCCTGCTCGACCAGCGCCGCGACTGCGGCCGCCTGCGCGTCGATTCCGGAACGGATCTCTTC
>C688J35102_120989562_pt1 | contig 11940 bp, 7 predicted proteins | sample HopSoiMetagenom2_FD_35102 | JGI IMG/M metagenome (IMG submission 35102)
GCAATGTGGCAGTGCGGAGCGGGGTTACGCAAAGCCAGCGCGCTGCTGTGGCTGCGGGGCGAACCGCCAGCCGCGCAAGCCATAAGAGCGGCCCCGGGACGGGGCAAAGTATGTATCCCTCGCGCACCTGTCCACCGCCCCACCCCCGGTAGGTAGTGTTGAGGAACTGCGCGGCCGTGCGGAATGACGCTACACCGACGTGCATGGAGCCCGGCGGTATCACCGTGAAATAGCTGGTGGCGCGCTGTTGAGACGTTCCCGCCGAAGCCGGTCCCCGCGCACCGCGTCGGTGAAGTAGGCCACCTTGCTAGGACAGGTCTATCCCGTGAACCTGCTCGCGCGCGCGGGTGATTGCGGCCCTAAGCATACGCTCCACCATCTGCGCCGCTTCGCGGTCCTCCGGCGGCAGCAGTTGCCCAAGCTGCTCTGCGATCCACCGCGGCGAAGCCTCGCACAATAGGGGCGCGAGCAGGTCCGTGGCTTCTCGCTCGTAGTGTGCTGCACGAGCGAGTAGCGCCTGCTTCGCCTCGCGCGCGGCGATTCCGGCCTTGATCCCTTCCTCCGCACGCTTTTCCGCTGCTTCAAGCTCGGCCCGACTCGGGAATTGCATCGCGGAGCGTACCGCCGCCAGTAATGGCTCAACCACCTCCGGCAGGCGGGCGCGTGCCGGTGCCGTTCGCCCCAACCACGTCGTCTGGAGAGTACCGAACTGCTCCGGCGTCGCCTGGAGCGCTGCGAGTGTTTGCTCAAAGTCGTGCTCGCGCTCGTAGCGCCGAAGCCTGCGCGCCGCGTCCCCTGCGTCGGTATAGACCTTCGCCAGCGGTCCCCGCAGCCTTGTCGCATCGTCAAGGGCACGCTGGTGCAGGTCTCGAAGCCGTTTGGCCTCCTGCGGGGCCCGATGGTAGCCAGCCTCAACAATGTCGTCCAAGCTCCGCGCCTCCGCGTCACTGAGCCTCATGGCTCGGATCACGTCGGCCACCCGGTGCAAGGCCACCTGCCACCACTCGAGGCGCGGCGCCGGCTGCGGGCGTGACACCGCTGCCGGCGCGGGTGCTTCCGGCGCTGCGGGTGCGGGCGCAGGTGTGCGCGGTTGCACCTCGACGGGGCGCGGGGCTGCCGCGCGCGGAACCTGCTCGGCGGCTGTCGGCGCGTGCTCCACGTGCGCGGCCCGCTCGTCCAGCGGTGCCGCTGTGGGTGCCACCTGCGGCGGGGTCGCGGGTTCTGCTTCCCGCTGCGGCACCGCGGCTGCGGTCGCGGGCGCCACGGGCGGGGCCTGCGGCTCGGGCGTCTTTGGCCCATGCTCCACGCGCCCGGCGCGCTCGTCCAGCGTGCGCGTCGCGAGCGCCTGACGGGCGCGGTACGCTCCCAGCGCGCCCAAGCTGCGCTCCAGATGGCTACGCGAGGCAGCACGGTCCACCTCGCTCGCCCTGACCTTCCGTACGCCGTCGGTGAATACGAATCCGCCGTTGTGCACGCGGATCGACAGCCCGTGCCCGGCCAAGCCGCGCTCCAGCTCGGCCCACGAGCGCGGCTGCGCGAGGTGCGGCCCGGCATCTCGCTGCACGGCTGCAAGGAACTTGGCATCCCCTCGCACCAGTGCGGGCGCACGCTCGCGTCCGGGCTCGCGCGAGTGTCTGCCAGGCACCACGCGCAGGCCGTGCTCCTTCTCCTGCTCGCGCAAGCTCCGCTCGATGCGCGCGTAGTCCCACGACTTGGACCACGCGGTGCAGCGTTCCGGGTGCACACGGTTGACCATGATGTGAAGGTGTGCGTGCGCGCGGTCCTTGTGCGCGACGATGAGGGCTTGGTGCTCCTGTAGCCCCAGGTCGCGCAGCGTGCGGTCCGCGACCTGGCGCATGGTCGCCCGGTCTACGGGGTCGCTCGGGTCGAACGAGATGGATAGGTGATAGACGGGTTTCCGCGTGCGTGTGGAATCGCGCGCGGTGGCCCGCATGATCCGCGCGGCGGCCTGCGGGTGGCTGGTCGGCAGGTTGCGCGATTCTACCCAATCCACCCGGTCCGGCTCCACCAAGGAGTCGCGGTACCCGTGCTCGAAATAGTTGGCGAGCCCCATGAAGCCGTTCCCTACCCCCGCCTCCCCGATCATCTCAGGGCGACCCGGCTAAGCGTGGTGAACACGCGCACAAGCACCTCCCCCGCATCCGGCGGAAGGTAGTCGGCACCGTTGGCGCTGCGCGCCACGTCGTTCAGGGCCGTCCCCACGGGGCCAAGCTCGGCCAGCAGCGCGTTGGCCTCGGCCGCGCCGTCAGGCGCGGCGGCGGTAGCGGCCTCAGCCGTGTCTATCACCCCCGCGATCAGGCGGGCGCTGTCGTCGTCCCCGTCGATCTCGGCCACACGGTGGAGCTGGTGGAGGTTGTTCAGCACGCGGACGAGCTGGTGCACCAGCTCCTCACCCGCGCGTCGCTTCCGTTGGGGTGGCGTGTCCGGCGCTGGCGGCGGCGTGGGCTCCGTGGGAGGCGAGCCGCCCCGCAGGGCGTCCGCCTTCTCTAGCGCGGCCTCGCGCACGAAGCGCAGGGCGGGCACGCCGGCGGTCGAGATCGCGTCCTCAATGCGGGCCCACTCGTCCGGGCGCCAGCAGGTCAGTTTACGGATGGTGCGGCGGGTCCTGCGGGGCATCGCGCTTCTGTGGTTGGTTGCGGTTGTTGCCGTGTTGAGCGAAGCGAAACCGAGCGGCGAATTCCCGCACATGCGTGCGAGCGGAGCGAGCGTTTACGCATGTGCGGGAATTCGCATTGCTCGCTCCAGATTGTCACCACCCCCTGCGCGGGGGGCTAATGGTGATACCCCAAGCGCCCGGCTGAGGGATGACGGCGAACGGTGCGTTGGACGCAGAGGGCCTATTTGCGCGGGGGGAGTTGTCGGCCAGGTGTCGGATGAGTGGGAGCGACTGGAGAACGTGTCGAGGAGGGAAGGTCACCGCTCCGGTGCCCGAACGGCGCGTGCGGGATCTGGCGCCGGGATGCAGACCGGCCCAGGGCGACGACGTTGGTGGACGTGGCCATCCAGGAGAGTACGGCGACTACTGAGGTGGGGTGGACGCTGTGGGAAACCGCAGCTAGATGGAGAGGTGGGAGACGGGAAGGGGAAGTTCGCGGACAGCGCGGAACGCCCGGGCTACGACGGTAGCGTAGGCACGGCGTCAGACCTTGAACAAAACAGGTGGCCTTAGCGCTGTCGATCAGGCAAGCCGAGAATGGCGCGGACGTCAGACTTGGTCAACCCGCGCGCGACGTGAGCGCGTGATACAGGGAGTGGCTGGTCGCTCGCCGCAGCGCCTCCACCCGGCTTCCGAGGAAGGTCGGACACCCGGAATAGAGGCTCCCCTCGCTCGACAGCGACTGCGATCAACTTTCCCTCTCGGTACAGTCGCCGAAGGTGCCCGCGGGTGAAGCCCGATAGCTCGGCGGCGGTGGACAGGTCTACCGGCGCCGCGGCTTCGTTCGTGGTGGACAGCTCCAGCTCGGCCGCCAGGCGCTCCAGCATGCGCGCGCGGCCGGTGGCGCCGTAGCGTCGTAGTACCTGGGCATCCTCGCGCCAGCGCGCGGCAAGCGCGGCGTGGCCGATCGGAACGTCAGGGGGAATCATCCGGTCGAGGCCGCCTTTCCCCATTCCAGTCATCCTGTCAGTAGTCGCCTTTGATGAAGCAATCAGTGGGCCGCCAAGGGCGAGTGGCGCTCGGAGACGGGCGTCCGGGCTCACATTTTTGTTGCGGAGAACCTTTTTCAGACTGTTCGCTTTGCGCCGTTCTTGCGCCTTCGCACCGATTCCGACACCTTCTAATCAGTAGCGCGACTATCGCGCCGCATCCATTCAGTTTTCGCTCCCAATGAGCTATCGCGAGAGACCGGGATGACGGGCCTACGGCAGGACGATCCGGTCCTCACACGCCGTTCTAGGCGCCGGCAGACACCTCATTCTCCTCCGCCGGAGGCCTTGCCCTTTGAAGGCGCTCGTGTGCTGGATGAAATCCCGGGGGAGCTTGGTGCGTTTCTGTTTCAACGCCTGCGTGATGTCCTCCTCTGGTCGAGTTTTCCGGTAGATGAGCGCGGGCTGCATGTGTTGTTTCGGAGGCGCCGGGTTGTTGTGCCACAAGTTGATGATTGGGTTGACGATGAACCCATAAACTCAGCCTTCCGGTCACTGGCCTCTCTTGTGAAGGTGCAAGCTGGTGCGAATGCCGATGAGCTTGGGAAGGCTTGTGCTCGCATTTCACAATGGGCTGTAGACAAATCGCTATACCAGACGGCGTACTGGTACGCCTTTGCGGCAACACGTATCCTCCCGGCCGATGCACTCTTGTGTGTTGCAGCGGGACGTGTCGCTCGGAAGCAGGCCAAGTACGAGCTCGCTACGCAATGGTTCAGGCGAGCGGTTAGACTCGCCCGGACCTCGCGAAGGTGGAATGTTCTCGCCACCACGCAGATTAGTTGGGCTACACTTGACTTGCAGCGCGGTAATCTTGAGCTGGCGCGGAAGCGCCTTACCAGGGCATGGCGAACGGCCCATAAGTATGATTTACGACACCTCGCGGCGAGGGCGCAGCATGACCTTCTCCAGGTTACGATTGATACGGGCGAATTGGATCTTGCAGAAACCCATGCCGCTAAGGCGTTGGAACTGTATGGCCTAAAAGCTCGGAATATTATCGCGCTTGCTCACGATTGGGCGTATTTATGGCTCCGGCGAAAACATTTCTCCGCAGCGCTCCCCGTCTTGGATGTTGTGCTTCCCTACATCACCGTTCCAAACGAACGCGTCCTTGCGCTGTCAAGTATCGCGAGAGCTGCTGGTGCGTTGGGAGAGGTCAAGCGGTTTGAAGACGCGGCGGAAGGAGTTCTACAGTTGGCAGGAACAACGTCCGAAGGAACGGCTGCGGCCTTGATCAGCGTTGCCGAAGGTGGGTACGCCGTGGGGTACGTGCAGAAGGCTCTTGAACACGCAGAACGCGCACTGCAACTGGCCCTTGGCCGGGGCGAGAAGGTGCAAATAGCAGTAGCAGAAGAATTGATCGCCCGAATAGCAGGCAGCGGGCCGCGTGAAGCTGAACAGCCGCTCCCGATTGAAAGTGATACCTACGAGCGCTCTGCCGAGCTAATCCGGCGAGTTCAGCACGGTGCCGCCCGGTGGTTGTGAAACCATCCCCTCTGCCGCCGGGCGGCGTGTTGCTCGCAGGCCCGATCAGGGTTGGTTGAGTCAGCCGCCGGACCCGATGGTTCCGCCGCGTCCATCAGGCGCGGTGGGACCAGTAATCGTCGTACTATCTGAATTAACTGTGGTGGTTTGCGGCTCGTTGTAAATCCCTCCTGTCCCTCCAGCACCTCCCCCCTTGCTGAACCCTGCCCCAAGGTACGCGCCGCCATCACGTAGCGGGCGGGACAGCGGGGTAAGCGTCGGGGTGTCGGCGCAACCGCTTCCCCCCAACGCAAGGGCAAGTACCACCAGCTTAACACAGGTTCGCATCAGGTCTTCCTCCGGGTTTGGGTTGGTTTCCGCGCAACACGACGGAGCCTCAGACGGGCGTTCCTGCGCGGAAGAAAAGATACTGTGAGACGGTCAGATTACGCCACTCAAGGGGGGTAAACCGCTTCGGATCTCGGCGCCCACCCATGAATCCGTGGCCTTAAAGCCGTTGCGCATCAATAGATCTGCACCGTCCCGAATGTGTCAGCCTTCTGCGGGTTGGCGACCTTCTGGCGAGCTATAGCGCAGACATTTTCAGGCTTTTATCGTCGCAGTTGTCTGAAGTGAACACCGTGTTGCGGCCCCTAAATACGGCACGTCCAAATGTCCGACTTCCTCCACCCTTCCCGGCGGCAGTTTGCGGTTTCAGCCGCGGCGGCGGCGATGGCTGCGGTCCTCCCCGTGACGGCGACCGGGGAGCCTTCCGGCGGCCGGTTGCCGCTGGAGTCCCCCAACTCTGACACGGCTTGGTGGGTGGAACCAAGCGGGGAGCCGACGAAGACGATTTTTCAGGATCGCTGGCATGCGGCGAGAAAGCGCGCGCGGCACCTTCCACGCGGTGAACGCGCGCTCTTCCTCTCTCTGCTGGACTCGGTCGAATCGGCGTGGCCGCACGTGCGCACCCTCCAACATCTCCACGATCAGTTCCGCCCCGGCGCCTCGGGTGCCTTCGCGACGATTCTCGATTTCATCGACTACCCCACGTGCAATCTGTTCCGCGATGTGGCGCTGAGAGTGGCCGCATTCGTCCCCGTCCCCGGTGGTGGAATGCTATGCAATCCCGACTTCAACAGCGTCGACGGGGACGCGGATCAATTCGGAAGCTTTGTCGCGGTTCTCGGGTCGGCCTCGTACGACCCCGCACTTCCCGCCCCGGCTGCGCTCCTCGTGCGGCGCTCGACGTCGCCGCTGCTGACGTGGTACGACCGCCTTATGCCGACGCTGCAACGCGCGGCGGACGTGGTGCAGGGACCGTAACCGTGCCGGAGTCCGGAGAGGGCGCAGGGGGCCGGAAGAGACGGCATCAGTCGATGTGCAGAATTGGGCCGGACGGCTTCTACGGGTCGGGGTGGGACTGGAATCACCCGCTCATTGGCGGTGCGACTTACCACCGCCCGCGCCGTGCTTTTCCGGTTGAGGACGCAAGCGCGAAGCCTGTCGCAACTCCCCCCGGATCGGTTGACGATCAGCGCATCGGCGCCCTCCTCGACGGCCGGTTGGACGGTGAGGAGCGCGTGGCCGCACTGATTGATCTCGCTGCCTCAGAAGACGATGGGATGGTCTTCTATGATACCGCCGCGGTTCTCCGCGCGGTGGAGGGCGAGGAAGGCCGTTCGTGAGGACCGAAGGCGATTTGGCTCACCTCCAAGGCGAGCTCGCCAGCGTAACGAGGGAGACGGCGCGGCTTCTACTGGATTCAGAGTACGAAGAGGAGGAGCTGTGGGACCTCGACCAACGCGCGCGAGAACTCCACGCCCGCATCCGGAGTGTGGCGCTGGCGGACGGCAGGCCACCACCCGCACCAGCGCGTCCGGCGCACCGTGGGAGCCCTCCCACACTTTCCGGCGGCTGAGCCGTACTGCACCGACTTGACCGCGCCGAGGCGCACAGCCGCCGATTACGAAGCCTTCGTGACGGGGCTCTGTGCGACTCCGCCAGGACCGGAGCAGGACCAGTGCGTCCGCTGCATCACACGGCGTATGCTCGGCCTCTACGCACGGCTTGACATGACCCCGCCGCCTGGACTGCGCGACTTCGCCGCGAGCATCGATGTAACCACAGACTCACCAGAGGACTGCACCCCTCCATGAAGCGACGCGGCAAGAAGAGGCGTAGGGACAACCGCAGGGCTGCGGTGCGGCGCGCAGAAGCCACACCCGCTCTCGGCGGTGTAACGCTCGGCGTGCTGGCGGCCGAAGGGCTGCTTTCACAGCAGACAATGCCGAGCGCGGGACCGCGTGTGCGTGCATCCACAGCGGAGCGCCAGCACGTCGCGCGGCTCGCGAAAGCTGGAGGGGGCCATCCGTGCCACCCCGCCGGCAGGCCGTGAATGCCAAGCCAGAGGTCGAGGTAGCCTTCCTAATAGCCGCCGCGCGCCAGGCAGTCTCGCTCACTACTATCCGCGCGGTGGCGAAAGCGGCGGGGCTGAGCCACGGGACCGTCTTCAACCTCGTCAACGACCGGACGCGTGAGCCTAATCGAACCACAATCGCGAAGCTGCGTGAGTGGTACCTGCGACAGTGGGTCTCTATCGGCGACGGCCTCACGCCAGAGGGCGCTGCGTATCTGATGGAGCAAATTCTCGCGGCGATCGCGCCGGATGAACGCGTCAAAGCGGCATTCGAGCTAGTCCAGGCGCTCGAACGGATCTATGACCGGCATGGGACGCCACGGCCCGCGTGGCTTCCGGCGGTACGAGCTGACTACCTGAAGCTTCGCTAAATACCGGATTTTCGGGCCTACCTTCGGGGCCTGCGAGTTGCAGCGCGTATACCTCCCCCTGCGTGGGGGCGGACAATTCTCTATTGGCGGCGTACCTTGACGAAAGAGAGGCCGAACATGGCGGCGAAATCCAGCGATCCGGGGACACGCCCCGGCGGTGGCGGTGGCGGTGGTGGTGGTGGGACACGTCCCGGCGGTGGGGGCGGTAGCGGCGGGACGCGTCCGGGCGGTGGGGGTGGGGCCGGATGGCCCAGCACTACGGACCGGCCGTCCGGTCCGGGTAGGGACAACGCGGAGCCCAAGAAGAAGGGATAGCGAGGGATGCGAGACGGGGGCGGCGTGGATCGGCCGCCCCCTTTCTCTCTCCAGTATCCTGCGATGTGGTATAGGTTGTGGGATAGGTTTACCGCGAAAACGCGGCATTTTAGCGCGGGGAGTCCGGTAGGCCCTTCCGGAACATCAAGGATTCACAAGGGTTTTCGGCATCCGCGCCGATTTCTTTGCTGACTCCGTGCGAGGATCTTCTTGGGTGCTGTCCGGCATGAGGCCGTTCCGTCCCTGGCTACGGCCGCGCCTGCTCCTGCGCGATCCAGAGGCGCACGTTCTCCTCCAGCACGCCGAGGGGGACGGAGCCGCTCCCCAGCACCACGTCGTGGAAGCGGCGCACGTCGAACTTCGGCCCCAGCGCGCGCTCCGCTTCCGTGCGCAGCTCGCGGATCTTCATCTGCCCGGTCTTGTACGCCAGCGCCTGCCCGGGCCAGGCGATGTAGCGGTCCACCTCGTTGGTCACGTTGGTCAGCGTGAGCGCGCTGTTCCCCGCCATGTAGTCGATCGCCTGCTGCCGCGTCCACCCCTGCGCGTGGATGCCGGTGTCCACCACCAGCCGGCAGGCGCGCCACATCTCGTAGCTGAGCCGGCCGAACTCGCTGTACGGGTCGCGGTAGAAGCCGACCTCCTTCCCCAGGCTCTCGGCATAGAGCGCCCACCCCTCCACGAACGCCGTCACCCCGCCGAAGCGCCGGAACTCGGGGATGCCGGTGAGCTCCTGGTTGATGGAGATCTGGAGATGGTGCCCCGGCACCGCCTCGTGGAAGGTGAGCGCCTCCATCTCGTAGGTGGGGCGCCCCTTCAGGTCCCAGGTGTTCACCCAGAAGGTCCCCGCGCGGGTGCCGTCGCCGCTGCCGGGGCCGTAGTACGCCGTGGTGGTGCGCGGCGCGATGTAGTCGGGGATCGGCTTGATGCCGTAGGAGAGCCGCGGCAGGCGCCCGAACAGGCGCGGCAGCTCGCCGTCCATGCGCTTGGCCACCAGGGCGTAGCGCTGCATCAGCTCCTCGGGGGTCGACACGTAGAAGCGCGGGTCGGAGCGGAGCATGGCCACGAACCCCGCGAAGTCGCCCGTCCACCCGGTGGCGCGCATCACCGAGTCCATCGCCGCGCGGATGCGGGCCACCTCGCGCAGGCCGGTGGCGTGCACCTGCTCCGGCGTGGACGCGTCGACGGTGGTGTAGTGGCGGACGAGGTAGGCGTAGTAGCGGCGTCCGTCGGGGAGCTCGCTCGCGCCGAGCGTGGCGCGAGCCGCCGGGCGGTACTCGGCCTGGATGAAGTGCAGGAAGTCGCCGTAGCCGGCCACCACGCCGTTCATGATGGCGTCGCGCCCCGCCGCCGCCAGCGCCGCGCGCGCCGAGTCGGGGACGGTGGCGGGGAACTGGGCGAAGGGCCTCCAGAGCAGCGACTTCGTGGGATCGGTGACGATGTGCGGCTCCAGCGTCCCCTCGATCCCGTCCAGCGACACGCGCGGGAGCACCATCCCCCGCCGCATCCCCTCCCGCATCTGCTCCACGTAGCCGGCCTCGTACTGCCGGAAGGCCCGGAGCCGCGCGACGTAGTTGCGGTAGTCCTGCGGGGTGCGCAGCGGCACCTCGTCCGGCAGCTCGGGGAAGTAGGTGTGGAACCCCTCGCGGTTGGTGATGGGGAGCTGCCAGCCGCCCAGCTCCGACTCTTCCACCGCCTCGCGCTCGCCGCGCTCGAAGATGTCGCGGTCGATCTGCTCGTCGCGGGTGAGCGAGTCGCGCGGGACGGCGCGGACGCGGGCCAGGAAGGCGCGCGCCGACTCCAGCCGCCGCCGCTCGGCAGCCGGGCCGGTCTCCGGCAGGCGGTCGTCGAAGCGGTGGTCGCCCACGCTGGTGGCCAGCAGCGGGTCGTCGCGCAGCCGCGCCTCCCACTCGTCGGCGAAGACGCGGCGCAGGCGCTCGCCGGGGGTGCCCTGCGCGGCCGCGGGGAGCGCGGCGCCGAGCGCCAGCAGCGCCGCGGCCGTGGTGAGGCGGAGAGGAGGTCTCATGCGCGTGCGGGGCGTCGGCGGAGGGATGGAAGCGCGAGCGGACGCTCCAGCGTACGCCCGCCGCCCCGGCGCCGCAACGGAGCCGGGACCCCCTCACCCGAAAAAGCAGGAGAGACAAACCGCCGTCTCATATCTTTTCCTCGAATCGATCGTGCAAAGGACGTCATCCCGAAGGCGCCGCTGCTCCATGCCAGAGCGAGCGATTCGCCCGCAGCGGCGGCGCTCAGGAGGACGCCCTTTTGCTTGGGACGGGAGAGGTGAACGGCAACGCACGAGGGTACGACGCGCAGCCGCGAGCGAAGCAGCATTCCGTCACCCTCTCCCCACGGAACCGGTCATGGTCTTTCCGCCGCGGGCTTGCCGCGGGGGGCGGCCGCGTCTACGTTTGGGCGCACTCCGCACCCCACCGCACGCCCAGCGCCCGCCGCGACCGTGTCCGTCGGCGAATCGATCCTCGTTCCATGCTGATGCTACAAACTCCTGTTCCCCCGGCCGCTCCGGACGGGCCAACGCTGACTGCGTCCGCGCGCCGTGCGCGGGGATGGACCTTCGCCTGGAAGCTGCGCGCCGCGATGGGCGTGGTGATGCTGATCGGCGGGCTGGGGATGGCGCTGATGCTCGGCTCCGTGCTGCGCGTCCGGGCGCGGGCACGGGCTCTCTCCGAGCGGGAGATGGCCGGGCTGGGGCTGGTGCTGAACATCGACCGCGACGCCTACCAGGCGGTGCTGGGGCTGAACGCCGCCGGCCACGCGCGCGACTCGGCCGAGGTCAACCGCTGGCTCCGCTTCTACGGCGAGAACATCGCGCAGACCGAGGAGCGGCTGCACGCGTACGCGGCGCTCGGCGGCCTCCCCGCGGAGCGCCGCGCGCTGGCCGAGCAGGCGATCGACGCGCGCGGGCAGCTGGCGGTGCAGGGCGGGCGGATGGCGCTGCGGCTCGCCGCCGGCGGCGGCGACGACCCAGCCGAGGAAGAGCGGCTGGTGGCGAACCTCGACAGCTTCCGGGTGGTGCTGGGGAAGCTGGAAGACGCGCAGGACTCGGCGGGCGCGGCGCTCACCCGCGCGGTGGACCGCTCCGGCGCCGCGGCCGAGTGGACGGGCGTGGGGTGCCTGCTGGCGCTGCTGGGGATCGGGCTGCTGCTCAGCCGGCTGCTGGGGCGCTCGGTGGCGGAGCCGGTGTCGCGCGTGGCCGAGCGCGCGCGCCGCATCGCCGACGGCGACCTCTCCGGCGGCGAGGTGGAGGCACGCGGCGGCGACGAGGTGGCCGAGATGGCGCGCGCCTTCAACCGCATGACGGCCGACCTGGCCGGAGTGATCGGCCGCATCCAGCGCACCGGCGCCACGCTGGGCGCGCACGCCGCCGAGATCTCGGGCCTCACTTGGGAGACGCGCTCGGCGGTGGAGCACCTGAACGGCGCGGTGGCGCAGATCACCGCCGGCGCCCAGGAGCAGTCCGCCAGCGCGCAGCAGGCGCTCACGCAGACGGAGCTGGCCGCGGCCTCGCTGGGCGGGGTGGCGGCGGAGAGCGAGCGCGCCGCGGCCTCGCTGCGGATCGCGGTCGCCGCCGCGCGTCGCGGCGGCGACACGGTGCGCGCCGTCGCCGCCGCCACGGGCGAGCTGGGAGACGTGGTGCGCGGCAACACCGAGCAGGTGCGCCGGCTCGACCGCCACTCGGCCGCC
>C688J35102_120989560_pt1 | contig 11915 bp, 8 predicted proteins | sample HopSoiMetagenom2_FD_35102 | JGI IMG/M metagenome (IMG submission 35102)
CGTTTCCGTTCTCGTCGACGATGCGCGCTTGATAGCCGGGGATTAACTTGCCGCTCGAGCCGGGGCGAGCTTCGCCGGGGCGATTGGCGATGGTCACGTGCAATGTTTCCGTGGAGCCCAGGGCGTCCAGGATTTCCACTCCGAAGCGCTCTTTGAAGCGTTCGAAGAGAGGCGCTGGGAGGGCCTCGCCTGCGGAGACCGCGTTGCGGACGGAAGAAAGATCGAAATCGCGACCGCTTTTTGTGGTGTGGGCAAGCAACACCGCGAAGTTTGTCGGTACGGAAAAGAACAGCGTAGGCCGATGGCGCTCAATGGTGGCAAAGATGGTTTCTGGAGAAGGGCGCGGAGGAGAAAAAATTGCGGTGGCGCCACACGAAAGCGGAAAATAGCCAGCGTTGCCGAGACCGTAAGCGAAGAACAAGCGCGCGACACTGTAGCAGCGATCGTTCTCGTCCATGTTGAGGATGCCTTGGGCATAGAGCTCGGAGCAAACGACCATGTCGTGGTGAAGATGGACACAGCCTTTGGAGGGGCCGGTGCTGCCCGAGGAGTAGAGCCAGAACGCGGCATCGTCTTTGCTGGTGGGCTCGGCGGTGAGATTGGGCGCGGCTTGGTTGAGCAGGTCGCGGAGATTTAAATATTTTGATTCGGTAGCCGAGCCTGCGACGACGATGTGTCGCAAGTGGCAAAGGCGCTCGCGGGGAATCTGCTCGATCAGCGGCAAGAAATCTTCATGGATGATAGCGACACCGGCGCGGGAGTCCACCAGCATGTGCTCGTACTCCTGAACTTTCGCTGAGGTGCTGACCGGCACTGCGACTGCGCCGATTTTTATGGCGCCCAAGAAACAGTATAGAAATTCGGGAATGTCCGGCAGGAGCAGCAATACGCGCTCTTCGATGCGCACACCGAGTTCGCGAAAGGCGTTACCGGCGCGATTGGTGCGGTCTAGAAGCTGCGCGTAGGTAACCTTTTCGTCTTCACAGTCGATGGCAATTCTTTGCCCGCGTCCCAGTGCGACGTTGCGGTCCACGAAATAGGTGGCGACATTGAAGATTTCGGGAAGGTCCATCTGATCCTGTAAGTTCGGGGCTGCCGGTGGCGTGGCGTAGAACGCGGCTCCACGCCAGATCGGACGGGAAGTATAGCACCGCGAATTGCGACCTCTTTGGCGAACACTTCTGGATCGGTTGTTCGCGGGACTCTAGTGTGCGGAGGCGGCGGACAACTGTCTCCAAGTCGTCAGCTTAATGTTTTCTCGATCGAGGAGTTCGCGAAATTCAGGGCTGGTGAAAAAGTTGAGGTCGCGTTGGCGCCACGCGGCGCCCCATGTGTCGCGTTCACGAGTCGCGGCGATCATTTCGTCGTCGGCGGTGGCAACGTGGATGACGAACTCGGTTACGCCCGGCTGAAGATTTTTCAGCGCCGTCGCGTAGAAGTCAGCCCACTTTTCGGGAGGGACGGACGGCGAGATGGTTACGGTGTGATCGAGAACGATGTCCTGAGGAGTGAGGGAGGATTCGAGATATGGATTGTCGGCGAACCAATCGCGGGTGACAAACGCGGGAAGTTTGTAGGAGTGGGCGACGCGCAGGAAGGCGTCGAAGAGGGGCTTGCCGTTGAGAATAAGGCGATATTGGTGCGAATCGAGATGCGTAGGGCGGACTCCCATGGCGTAGGCGCGGTCGATTTGCGAGCGAAGCTCCAACTCAGCTTGAGCGGGATCGATGTGTGTCTCGGGCGACCAATCGTGATGGAAATAGCCATTGGCATCGACCAGGGTCGGGACTTTGTCGCGTGGCGCTACCGGTCCCCATCGGTAGTAGACGCGCTCACTTGTAAGCGTGAGATGAAGACCAAAATCCATTTGCGGATGAGACTTCGCATAGTCGGCGATCTCAGGGAACCACGGGCAGGGCACCATGATGCTTGCTGAGTTGACCAAGCCGGAGTCCAGGGCTTTGATGGTGGCGGCATTCACGGAGTGCGTCATACCGACGTCATCGGCGTGAACGATGATGATTTTGGCGTCGCGCGCGAAGCCAAGCTTCTCGGCTAGAGATTTGGCGGAGTTCTGTGCGTGAGCGATGCAGAAGGCACTGGATGCAAAGAGCAAGAGCAAAGTAAGAATTCGAATTGAGAGCACGATTTTCCACCCCTTCACCGTTGGCTAAGTCTCATTCTTATAACATGCAAATAAAACGAAAAAAAAAGAAAGGAAAGGTAAAAACGGATGTATGCTCTGCCGCAAAGAGGGACCCACAGCGAAATCGTTTTCCTGGCGAACGAATGGAGGAACGATTCCGAGCGCAGGAATGACTGGGTACTTGAGAGGCTCCAGGGTGCCTCTATCGAAGCGGAGGGGTGAATCATGTCCAGATTCAAAGGCATACTCGCGAACAGAATTATTTTTTGCGTGGCATTTTGTGTCGCAACGCTCTTGATGAGTTCAAGGAGCGCTTTCGCTCAGATTGGCACAGGTTCAATTACCGGGGTTGTTTACGACGCCAGCGGAGCGGTGCTTCCGGACGCGGAAGTCACGGTTACCAACGTCGATCGGAACACGCCGCACGTGACCCGAACGAACAGCTCGGGAGATTACACGGTTCCGGCGCTAGAGCCAGGACATTATTCCGTCCTCGTGCAGCATTCGAACTTCACCACCTCAATGGTTTCGGCATTCGAATTGGCGGTGGATCAGACGGCGCGAATCGATGTGACCATGAAGCTGGGCCAAGTATCGGAATCGGTTACAGCTACAAGTGACGCGCCGCTGCTGACCACGGAGTCGAGCACGGTGGGACAGGTGATCGACAACAAGCGCGTGGTCGATTTGCCGTTGAATGGCCGAAGCTTTCTGGATCTGGCGACGCTCGGGCCCGGCGTAACGTTCACAAAAGATTCTAACACGGCGTTCCAGGAAGTGCGCGACGTGGGGCGGCGAGTTAGCGATCAATATTCGGTGGGCGGCGCAAGAGCGCAAGACACGAATTTCCTTTTGAACGGCGCCACGGACACGTCACCAGACTTCAATACGGTGGCGGCGATTCCTTCCATCGATGAAATCCAGGAATTCAAGGTACAGACGAACTCCTATACCGCGGAGTACGGGCGAGGCGCGGCTCAAATTAATGCGGTGACCAAGGGCGGCACCAACGAATTTCATGGCACGGCATACGACTTCCTGCGAAACAGCGCACTGGACGCCAAGGATTTTTTCACGGATATCAATTCGGGAACTCCAAATGGTCCGAAGCCGCCCTTCAAGCGCAATCAGTTCGGCGCTACGGGTGGAGGAAAGATCATAAAGAACAAGCTGTTTTATTTCGGCGCCTGGGAAAGCTTGCGAGATCGGACGAATGCCTCGCAGACGGCAACCGTGCCGATGCCTAACGTGAAGAACGGCGACTTCTCCGATTACGGTACGCCGATTTACATGCCACATAGCGCGAATCCGGATGGCTCGCCGGCGTTTCGCGCAGGCAATACGCTGCCGGCGGGGTGCTTCAATCCCGATCCCAACACAGATATCGCATTCGCGAACGCGATCATTCCGCAAGCGTGCTGGAATGCGGCAACGCAGAAGTTTTTGGCCTCGGAGTTTGTGCCGGCGCCGACGAAGGCCGGGTTGGTCAACAATTTCGCGGCGGTTGTGGGCATTCCGACTAATTACGACCAGATCGCCGGGCGACTGGACTACATCATTAAGTCAAACATGAATTTGTGGGGCCGGTATTCATGGGGCCGCGAAGACGTTGTGAATAACAATGTCATCCCTGTAAGGAATCTGACGGAGGCGGTGAAGACGCAGACCTTCACACTGCACCATGCCTGGACGATAGGTCCGAACATGGTCAACGAAGCGAAAGTCAATTGGGTTCGGGCGCTGGGCAGCCGTGTCGGGCCGCTGGCGGGCAAGACGAATGTGTCACAAGAATTGGGCATTGCCGGCGCATCGCCGGATCCCATTGATTTCGGGACGCCCAATTTTAGTGGCTCGGGCGACGACTTTGAAAGCCTGGGTGAAGACGCCTTTGGGCACCCGTTGCGCAAGGTGCAGACCACGTATGAATATGGCGACGACTGGTCGTTGATTAAAGGTCGGCACGTGATCAAGGCCGGCGTCGATTTTCGACGGGAAAACCTGAACCTGCTTTCGCACAATATTGCGCGCGCGTCGTTCACCGATCCTGCAGTCGCGACCGCCACGGTGCCGGATGCGTTGGGCAATACCGCCGGCGGCCTGTCGCTGGCTTCGTTGCTGCTGGGAATCAGCAACGACTCGGAAGTGGCGAGCGGCGATTCACACGTGCATTTGTTCCGCTGGACGCAGGCGTATTACGTACAAGACGACTTCAAACTGAGGCGCAATCTGACCCTGAATTTTGGGTTGCGCTACGAAGTGGCGCCTTACTGGCATGACTCGAAAGATGCGATGGTGAACGTGGACCTGAGCGGAGCGACGCCCGTGGTTGTGCGGCCTGGATCTGGCGATCCGTTTGAGGGTTTTCCGGCGGTGCAGTTCGATAACGATCCGAATTCGCCGACTTATCTGCCGTTTGTGCGCGACAACAGGCTCGGACACAATCTGGTTTTCACGGATAAGACGAACTTTTCGCCGCGCTTCGGATTTGCGTGGTCACCAGGTTTTGGTCACAACAAGACGGTGATACGCGGCGGGGCCGGGATTTTCTATTCGCCGATGAACGCGGATCCATGGTTCGATTTTGCACGCAATGCGCCGCGTGCCGCGAAATTTATCCGCAAGGGTCAATATTCAGTGGTCGATCAGATTTTTTCGGATACCGCGCAAACGATTATCCAACCATCGATGTTCATCGTCGATCCGCATCTGAAGACTCCGCGCGTGCAGCAGTGGAGTCTGGGCATCCAACAAGAGCTGGTCGCCAATCTTGTGGTGGAGATCGCGTATGTCGGATCGGCGTCCACACATTTGCCGCACTTGACCGACCAGAACCAGCCACTTCCGGTGATGCAGGGAGACACGGTGGTGCAACCAGTGACCATACTGCCGCCCAAGTATGCTTCGCTGGGTTCGTTTTTCAACGTGTTTGAGAACGCGACATCCGCGAACTACAACTCGTTGCAGGCGAAAGTGGAAAAGCGATTCTCGAAGGGATTCAGCCTCCTGAGTTCCTTCACATGGTCCAAGACGCTAGACACGGCGTCGTCCACGCGAGACGGAGGGTATGGCCAAGCCACGCCCCATGTTTATGACCTGAAGCTGGATTATGGTCCCTCTGGATTCGATGCCAAATACAACTGGGTTAACAGTGCGCTGTACGAATTGCCGTTTGGAAGAGGCAAACGCTGGGGCTCGGACTGGTCCGGACCGATGGACAAACTTCTTGGCGGCTGGCAGATCGGCGGAATCAGCGTGGTGCGAACGGGTTTGCCTGCGTCGTGCCTGAATACTAGCGACGATGCGGTAAACAAAGTTTTATTCGAACAAGACTTCTGCGACGTCCTTGGCAATCCGAACAGCGGACCGAAGAGCCTCTTGAACTGGTGGAACGCGTCAGCGATCGGGTTCCCGACATCTCAGGAAGTTTTCGGAAACGGCGGACGCGGGGTGCTGCGGGGGCCAAAGTACGTGAGCTTTGACTTCAGCTCATTAAAGACCACCACGATTACGGAACGACTCCGGCTGCAGTTCCGATTCGAGGCGTTCAATTTGTTCAACCATCCGATCTTCTCAATGCCCAATCCATTTCAGGACAATGCTCCCTCTGCGGGCACTGCGGCTACATTTGGGCAGTTCAACACCATTAACAGCACGGCTGGCGCGAATCGTCAGCTGCAAGTCGCGTTGAAGCTGATCTGGTAGGAGTGTTGGTATGCGAGGCTGCGTCATCAACGCAGCCCCGCAACTTGTCCGGCGGAGGATCAGGATCTCTAACAACCCTTCAAGGCGAGAATTTATCGGTACTGCTGGAGCTGTTGCGCTGGGTTCCAGCGTCACTGGATTATTCGCGCCTGCTTTGCCCGCGAAATCACGGAACGACGATTCGGCTGCTGACGATTCGAAAGCCGGGCACATTGTTGATATGCACATTCACTTCGAGGAGAAAAATCCTAAATACATCGAAGACTTCTTGAAAATTTCCGATCGGCTGAATCTGACCGCTTTGATGCACACTCCTTTCGCTAACCGCAAGATCGTTTCGAAGGCGGCGAAAGAGTATCCGCGACAGATTGTACCGTCCGGATACGTCGATCTGGATGCTTCCGACGTGGTGGGACAGGTGAAGGAGTTGCGTGACCTTGGATATCGCGGCTTAGGGGAATTGGAGTTCGTAAAGAAACCTTACAACGATCCGTCGTATTTTCCTGTTTACGAACTGGCGAACGAATATGGCTGGGTGGTGATGTTCCACACCGGGATCGTGTTGCGGGCGAAATTCACAGAGCCGGAAAATGTGGCTTCCGGGCGAATGCGGCCGATTTACCTGGAGGAAATCGCCAGGCGGTGGCCAAAAATTACAGTGCTCGGAGCGCATTGCGGAAATCCCGAATACGAGTGGGCAGCGGAAATCGCGCGATGGAATTCGAATGTGTTCTTCGATCTGAGCGGTTCGAGCCTGACAAAGATGAAGGATCGCCTCGCCCGCTTTAAGGAGATTTTCTGGTGGTCGGGGGCTGGCGATTCTGAAGTCAGGACTCCGGATAACGACCCAAGCGCATTTGTGAAGCTCGTTTTCGGATCCGACAGCGGCTTGGATGGAATCGACCGCGTCATCGGGCAATATCGGGCGCTGTTCGATGCCTGTGATGTGCCGGAGCCTACGCGGAAACGAATTATGGGCGGAACGCTGAGCAAGGTCCTGGGTTTGCCTGCCTAAAAGTTTTGTCAATGCGCCAAATTTTGCGCAATCCATTAAAATTAGCTGAACGAGGAGAAGCTATGAACAATGAGGACAGCAAGATCAACCGGCGAGAATTCCTGCATAAGGGTGCGGTGGTCGCAGTGACAGGAGCGGCGCTGAGCAACTCAGCCCTGTCTTATACGAGGATTGTGGGAGCGAACGATAGGATTTCGCTCGGCCACATAGGAATCGGCAGCCGAGGCAGCGAACTTGATGGAATTGCCGCTCATCTGAAGGACAAACACAACGTCGAGATGACTGCCGTGTGCGATTTATGGAGTCACAATCGCGAACGAGCCGTAGCCGCGAACGAGAAGTACTACGGGAAGGCGCCGCGCGCATTCCAACATGCGCATGAACTGCTCGCGTTAAAAGACGTGGACGCGGTTTTGATCTCCCCGCCCGAGCATTCGCATTCGCCTCTGCTGAAACTGACCGCAGATGCCGGCAAAGATGGCTACTGCGAAAAGCCAATGGGGAATGTGCTGGAGGAAGCGAAGGCGGCGCGCGATGCGGTGCTTGCAAAGAAACTGATCGTACAAATCGGCACGCAGCATCGCAGCGAACCCTACCAGATCGCCGTGCGCGACCAGATTCGCGCGGGTGTACTGGGCGATGTCAGCAAATACGAAATTGTTTGGAATTATCACGGCCCACGGTGGCGCGGCCGGCCGGAAGTAAAGATGCTGAAAGAGCAGGATACGGATTGGAAAGCGTGGCTCGGCAATAAGCCTCACCGGCCGTTCGATCCGCAACTTTATTTCGAATTCCGGCTGTACAAAGATTTCTCCAGTGGCATCGCAGATCAATGGATGAGTCACGGCATCGACCTTTGCAACTACTTTCTCGATCGCGAATATCCGGAATCCGTTGTGGCCAGCGGCGGAATTTTTGCGTGGCATGACGGCCGCGAGAATCCTGATACGTTTCAGGCCTTGTTCACCTATTCGCAGGGAATGCTAGCGAGTTATTCGACGAGTTTCGGAAATGATGCGCCGAGCTTTACTCGGATTATGGGTAAGAAGGCGACACTGTTCAATCATGGTGGGGAAGGCAGCCCGCGCTGGCAATTGGTGGAGGAAAAAGGGAACCACGAAGACGATCCGACGGTGGACAGCCAGCGGTCTGTAAAGGATATCCTGTTGCCTGGCGATCAGAAATTGCCACCGGGTTTCATGGGGGATGAGGAGCCGTCGCACATGACGAATTGGTTCGAATGCTTGCGCAGCCGAAAACAGCCCAACGCGACGGTGCAGAATGGATTCCAGCACTCGGTGGCATGCATGATGGCCACGCGTGCATACTGGACAGGTAAGAAAATTTACTGGGATCCTAAGGCAGAAGCGATGCTAGATCATGCACCTTCCGCCTAGTTGCTTCGGGCCTACTTGCTTCGGCACAATTCTTGTATGAGCGACGGCGACGTTTCGCGACGAAGCGCCCTGAAATATTTGAGTTTGCTGGCGGCGAGCGCCGCGGGGCGCAAATTCCTGGCCTCCTGGCTTCCCGTGTCTCCGGTTCATGGCGATGCTGCCGGTGATCTGATACACATTCACGATGCGAGCCATTCCCGTGTCGATGACGCGGCCACGAAGCCCTACGTGGCTCAGTTCTTCAAGCCCGCGCAATTCAGGACTGTTGAAGTGCTGACAGAAATGATCCTGCCGACCGACGATCAACCTGGGGCCAAGGAAGCGCAAGTAGCGAACTACATCGACTTCGTGGTTTTTTCCGCCCGTGAGTTTGAGCCGTCTTTGCAAAAGCGATGGCTTGACGGCCTGGCGTTTGTCGATCGAGAGAGTAAGAAACGATATGGCAAGCCCTTTGCGCTGGCCTCGGGCGCGGATCGCACTGCACTGCTGACCGAGATGAGTGCGCCGGAACGTGATCCTAACGCCCAGCACGAAGGATACAAATTTTTCGAGCTCGTAAAGGAGATGACGGTCGAAGGTTTTTATACTTCGAAAGTCGGCTTGATCGATGTGCTGGACTACCAGGGAATGAACTACATGAGTGATTTTCCCGGCTGCACGCATCCCGAGCATCAGAGCTGAGGCGACGCTGAATCGAATATGCGCGGCACAGGCAAATATCTGGATTCAGGGAGGGCGCAATGAGCACGGGTTTGCGACGCCGTGAGTTTTTGACTGCCGCCACGGCGGCTGTGGTTGCGGCGCAAGCGTCTGTCGGCATTCCAGCACTCGCAGCTGTGAACAGCGCCTCATCACGCGGGGAGGCGAGACTTTTTCCTGGTTGCTGCGCCTATTCCTACCTGAAACATTTCAACACTGGCGCGATGACGATGGAGAGTTTCATCCAGAAAGCGGTGGAGCTAGGCGGGCACAGCGTGGACATCACGACCTATTGGTTGAAATCGGCCGAGCCGGAATATCTGAACTCGCTGCGGCATTTAGCTTTTAAAAATGGGGTAGCGTTCTCGGGCATCGCGATTCGAACGGAAATGTGCCAAGGCGGCGGTGCAATTCGTGCCGAAGAGGTACGCCGAATCCATCAATGGGTGGATGCAACGCAGGCTCTTGGGGCTTCGCATATTCGCGTATTCGGCGGAAGCCTGCCTGACGGTGTAAGCGAGAAGCAAGGAATTGAATGGGTAGCGGAAACAATGAAGCCCGCTTGTGAGTACGCAGGCAAGTTTGGGATCACGCTGGGAATCGAAAATCATGGCGGCATCACGGCTCGAGCGCCCGCGGTGTTGGAGATTCTGCACCGGGTCGATTCTCCGTACGCAGGCGTAAATTTGGACATTGCCAATTTTGAAGCAAACACCGATGAAGAGATGTATTCGGACATAAAGGCTTGCGTGCCCTACGCAACCCACGCGCATATCCGAGACGCCTTCGGCACGTCGAAGCGGCCCATCGATCTGGACCGCGCATGGCGGCTTTTCGCCGACGGCGGATACAAGGGATACATGTCGGCGGAATACGAGTCAGAGGAAGATCCAAACACCGCGGTGCCAAAACTGATGGAGAAAATCAAAACTTTGTGCCGCAAGTACTCCAGCGCTTGATCGGGCCTTCGGGAAATCTGAGTGACCTCAAAAACCATTTATGACGTGATCGTGGTCGGCTCCGGAGCTTCCGGCGGAGTCGCGGCGTACGCGCTCGCCGCTCGCGGTCTGAAGGTTCTTTGTCTGGAAGCGGGCCCGATGATCGAGCCGCATCGCGACTTTCACAATCACAAGCTGCCCTTTAAATGGCCGTATCGCGGGAAAGGGAAACCGGGAAAGTACGGAGACTTGCCGCAAGGCATGGGATGGAAAATCAACGAATGGACGGAAAACCTTTACACCATTCCAAAGAATGATCCGTACACTCTCGCTCCTGGCGCAAAATTTACCTGGACGCGGTTGCGTGCCGTTGGCGGTCGGACTCTACTTTGGGGCCGCGAATCGGGACGCTTTGGGCCTCTCGATTTCAAACCGAAGAGTCTGCAGGATGGATTTGGTGAAGACTGGCCGCTGACCTATGAAGATTTGGCGTCGTACTATGACAAAGTCGAATCGTTGATTGGATTATCCGGCGGATCCGAAGAGGTCTATAACTCTCCAGCGAGCAAGAACGCTCTGCCGGGATTTAACGCGCGTTGCGGCGAAAGGCTCATCGAAAAAGGCGCATCGAAGCTCGGCATCAAGACGGTATCGTTCCCGCTCGCGGTCCTCAGCAAGCCATACGACGATCGCCTCCCGTGCCATTATTGCGGCGCCTGCAACTTCGGGTGCGACACGGCTTCACGCTTCAGCACGCTGGAAGTCCTTGTCCCGAAGCTTGCGAAGATGCCGAACTTCGAGTTGCGGCCGAATGCAGCAGTGCACAAGGTGCTGCTCGACAATACGACCGGTAAAGCGCGCGGCGTTTCTTATATTGATGCGGCGAATCACCAGGAGTATGAGGCCTACGGCAAGGCGGTGGTCCTTGGCGCGTCGATGGTGGAATCGATTCGCATCCTGTTCAATTCACGAACGCGCGATTTGCCAAATGGTCTCGCGAACTCTAGCGGCACGCTCGGGAAATATTTGATGGAGCATGTGGCGTTTAATGCGCTGCAGGGATATTTTCCGCAGCTCGCCGGCCGGCCATCCACAAATGATGACGGGCCGGGGTCGAACAGCGTTTATATTCCGCGCTACAACTACGGACGAAAGAACAGCAAACATCTGCGCGGATATCGGTTCACCTTCTATACGGGTTGCGAAATGGGGCCGGGACCCGGCGCGGAGTTGCCTGGGTTTGGTTCCGCCTATAAAAAGAGAATCAAGGAACTATATCCGGCGGGATTCACGATGGATGGCTACGGCGAAGGACTGCCCTATGCCTGGAACGCCGTTGAGATCGATCCCGAAGGTCTGGAAGATCGCTACGGCATACCGCAAGTTCGTTTTCACACCAATGCCGAATACGATCATGCTTTTGCTATGCGCGATGAAATGTACGGCCAGATGGAAGAAATCCTGAAAGCGTCTGGGGCGGAGATCTTTCCATATGAGAAGAAGAATCCCTATCCACTAGGAAGCGTGACGCACGAAGCAGGGGGCGCGCGCATGGGTGACGATCCTCAAAAATCGGTTCTCGATGCATGGAATCGCTGCCACGACATTAAGAACTTGCTGGTTGTCGATGCTTCCTGCTTCGCGTCGCATCCGGAGAAGTCCGTGACGCTTACGATCATGGCGCTTGCATTGCGCGCAAGCGATCATCTGGCGGAGGAAATCCGCTTAGGAAATGTATAGCCGCGCTGCTCGATTATTCTCGTTCGAATGCTGCGCTTAGATTCGCCGCACTAATCCCTGATCAGTGGCTCGCGTGTTCCGCACTAACAGCAACACGAGAATCATGCCTACGAAGGGGATGAGACCCGCAGCAATCACAATGGGATCGAACGAATGCATGGCCGAAGCTTGGCGTGCGTCGGAAAAGTGTCCGATTAATTCGAATGCAATGATCGTACCGATGCCTGCACCGGTGCCACTTAGGCCGCTCACAGAAGCCACGGAACCGCTCGCAAAGA
>C688J35102_120989559_pt1 | contig 11914 bp, 9 predicted proteins | sample HopSoiMetagenom2_FD_35102 | JGI IMG/M metagenome (IMG submission 35102)
AGACGCTCGTGCTGGTGACCCACGACATGGGCGCGGTCCAGAGCTTCTGCGACCGCGCGATGCTCATCCACGACGGCGAGATGCGCTACATCGGCGATTCCGAAGAGGCCGCCCTGCGCTACTTCAAGCTCAACTTCCCTGCTGCCGACGGACAAGAGGGCTCATCGTCCGAAGGCGCCGTCGGCCTGGTGGACGCCTGGCTCGAGAACCAGGCGGGCGAGCGGGTGGAGGCCGTCGAGCAACGCGAGGCGATCGGCTTCAACATGGTCGTGGAGGCGCGCGCCGAGCTGAGCGGCCCGTTCTTCGGCTTCCAGGTGCTCGGGGTGGACCGGGTGCCGATCTTCGGCTTCGGCAAGACGCTCGAGGACGAGCGCGACGAGCCCCAGCTCATCCCGGCGGGGCGGCGGCTCAAGATCGCCGCGAGGCTCGAGAATCCCCTCGTGCCCGGCCATTACTCGATCTCGTGCTCGGTCTCGCGGGGCAGGGCGCATGGCGATCTTGCGCTGAGGGTGCCCGAGCTGCTCGAGTTCGATGTGCGCTGGCCGGGCGACGTGCCGGTTGCGATCGAGGACCACGAGGTGGGCATGGTGTCCGTGATCGAGAACGTGCAGGCCACGCTCGTGGGATCGGCGGGCAATGAGCAGTGAGGTCGTGAACCCCGACCTGACAGAGGTCCGCGGTCCCTCCGCGCTCGGCGGCGGCTTCAAGCGGATGCTCGACCTCGTGCTGCTGCTCTCGATCACCGAGTTCAAGCGCACCTACTTCGGCACGGCGCTCGGCTACCTCTGGTCGGTGGCCCGGCCGCTGATGATCTTCGCGGTCCTGCTGGAGGTGTTCACGCACGTGTTCCGGCTGGGCTCGTCGGTCCCGCACTATCCGGTGCTGCTGCTGTTCAACATCGTGCTGTTCGGGTTCTTCTCCGAGTCCACCACAACGGCCGTCACGTCGATCGTTGGCCAGGAGGGCATCGTCCGCAAGACACAGTTCCCGCGCATCGTGATTCCGCTGTCGGTCGTGGTCACCGCGCTGATCAACCTCGGCCTCAACATGATCGTGGTGTTCGCTTTCATCCTCGGCTTCGGGATCTGGCCGATGTGGTCGTGGCTCCTGTTCCCGCTCGTCATCGTCCTGTTGTTCGTCTTCAGCACGGCCGTGTCGATGATCGTGGCGTCGCTGTATCCGCGCTTCCGCGACATCGGGATCATCTGGGGGGTCTTCAGCACGGCGCTTTTCTACGCCACCCCCGTGCTCTACCCGATCGAGAAGGCGCCGCCTGGACTTCGCAGCGTGATCTCGCTCAACCCCATCACGCCTCTCCTGGGAGTGGCGCGCAAGTTGGTCATCGATCCGGACGCCCCGGGCCCGCGCTCACCCGTGGCAGGAGGGGTATCTCACCTGCTCGGCGCCATGGCTATCTACGCGGCCGTCTGCCTGCTCGCGGTGTGGGTCTTCAATCGCGAGGCCCCGAGGATCGCTGAGCAGCTGTGAGGGTCGCCCGCATCTGCACGGTCGCGGTCGCCCTGGTGGTGGTCGCCTGGCTCGTGGTGATGGAGCGCGACGCGCGCCTGCTGGCGAACGGCACCGCGCTGTCCCGGAAGCTCACAAGCAACCAGAAGAACGTTTGCCCCCGCGCGCCCGCCGGGGCTGCGGAATGCCGGAGGTTCGCTCGAGCGGTGTCCGACCTGCGCGCTGCCCGGTTCCTGAATCCGGACACCGCACCGCAGCTCAACCTCGGCATCGTGCAGGGAGGCAGCGGCGGCGGCCGCCGGGCGGCGTCCGCGCGGCGCATCCTGCGCAGCGAGCCGGAGAACCTGAATGCGTGGCTCGAGCTGTTGGTGGCCGGGGTGACCGCGCACGACCCGGTCGCGACCAGGGACGCGGTGGCTGCGCTGCACCGGCTCGACCCACGCGACTTCGACAGGAAGGGGCAGCTGATCCGCGGTTAGCGCGGCGCGTACTCACGGACCACGTACTGAATGAAGCCTGAGGTGGTGTGAGAGGCCACGAGCCGGAAGCGCGATGCGTATTGGCTGGGCGGCACGAACAGCCGCATGAGCGCCCCAATCCGTCGGGTCACGACAAACACCGGCTCGCCGGTGCGCACCGCCGCTCCCCAGACGTCCGGGCTCGACGGCGACGGCGCGTAGATGCGGCTCGGTCGCGAGGCATAGACCCGCACCGCTTGCGAGGGCGGGCCGGTGAACGGGTACTCGACGTCCACCACCGCCGCGCCGGAGGGACCGTGCTTCTCGATGAAGTGCGCCACGCCGCGAGCGTCCGGCCGCTGTCTGTTGACGCTCAGTGCCCGAACGGTGCCGATCCCCACGCAGGCGAGGACTGCGACCGCCAGCGCCGCAGCGATGCGTCCCCGCGGGTAGGTGAGCAGCCAGCCAAATGAGAGCAGCGCGTATGGCACCGCCACGGACAGGTTGCGGGAGACGAAGAAGCTCGTGTGGGGGCGCAGGCTGTAGAGAGCGATCGCCAGCAGCGGCACGAGCGCAAGCAGCACGAGCAGCGTTCCGGGCGCGGCCAGGTTCGGCTTCGTCCAGCCCACGTCGCGCCAGGACTGGTATGCCACCGCGAGCGCGAGGCCCGCAAGCACCGCGACGATGGCGACCAGCGGAGCGCGCCCGGGCACGTCGCGGAGCGGCGCGAACGGGTGCCCCACCACCGCGAGGGCGCTCGTCTTGAAGAAGCTCGACAGAGTGAGCGGCGCCAGCAGCGCCAGGCGCCTCGCCTCGCCGCCGCTGTGGCGGGCTTGGACCAGGAACGACGGCAGCCACGGCGCCAGTGCCAGAAGCACCGCGCCCGCGGCCAGCAGCTGCTCGCGCGCGCTGTCGCGGTGCGTCCACAGCGCCCACGCTCCCTGCGGCAACAGCACCAGCGCGGCGATGTAGTGCGTGTACAGCGCTGCGGCCGCCGCCAGCGCGTAAAGCGCCCACCACCGGACCCGGCGCTCCTCGAGCGCGCTCAGCAGCGCCAGCGTCGATAGGACCACGAGCGCCGCCACGAGCGCATAGGCGCGAGCCTCGCTTCCGTAGAAGATCGCGAACGGCGACAGCGCGAACCAGGCGGCCGCGACCAGCCCGGCCCCGCGGCCCAGGGCCCGCCGCCCGAGCAGGTAGAGCAGAGGCACCGTGGCCACGCTGGCCACGAGTGAGGGCAGGCGGACGAGCACGGTCGCGTCGCCGCCGCGAGCGAACAGCCAGGCAAGGAGGAAGCCGAGCGGCGGCGTCTTCTCCGTGTCGTGCACTGCCGAGAGCACCTGGCCCAGCGAGCGGCCGTGCACGTCGAGGTAGAGAAAGAGCTCGTCGCCGAACAGGCTCTGGTGGAAGTACGGCCACCGCACGGCGAGCGCAAGCAGCGTCAGCCCGGCTACCGCTAGCGTGGACGTCCGGTCGGAAGCCACCCGCCGCGCGGCTGCGCGGGTTCGCAACGACGAGTCGTTGAGTGTTGTACTACCGGCTGCCACCCGTGTGTCCTGGCCTGCACTAGATCAGAGCGGAACCGCCGTCGCAAGCGCCGAGCGGGGACGCGCCCACCGCCGCCGCCGAAGCGAGTTGTCGTCGATTGCCGATTTCACTAGCGTCTCGCGGCCAATGGCCGCGGTCGGAACTCGCACCTCTGCTACGCGCGGGACTGGCCTGTGGACCAGGGCCGGCAACTGGGCCGTTCAGAACTGGCTGCTCACGGCCGCGATCGTCGGCGGCCTGGCGGCGCGCATCGTCTTCTGGGCAGTCACGGACCGCCGCCTCGACGACGCCCTGATCACGATCAAGTTCGACAAGAACCTGGCCGCCGGGCACGGCCTCGTGCACAACCTCGGCGACGGCCGGGTGCACGGCTTCACGTCCGCGCTGTCCGTGCTGGTGCCTCTGCCGGGCCAGCTGATCGCCTCAGGCGGCGGCTTCTTCCTGATCCGCGTCGTGTCGCTCGCGGCTTTCGTGCTCACAGCGGTATACGCGAACAGGATCTGCCGGCAGTTCGAGCTCGGCCTCTGGCCCACGGGTTTCGTGCTCGCCTTCCTGGCGTTCGACCAGAACCAGGTCTTCTACGGGATGGCGGGCATGGAGACCCAGATCGTCGTCGCGGTCCTGTTCGCCGGCATCTACTACGTGCTGGTGGAGGACTACACGCGGAGCGGCATCGCTCTGGGGCTGGCGCCGCTCGCGCGTCCCGACTTCCTCCTATGGGTGATTCCGGCGTACGTATTCCTCCTGCTCCGCGACCGCCGGCAGGCGCTTCGTGCCGCCGCCATCTCGGCGGCGATCCTCCTGCCGTGGCTCATCTTCACCACCGCCTACTACGGCTCTCCGGTGCCCAACACGGTGCTTGCGAAGTCGGGCGCCTTCAGCCCGACCCTGCCCGGCTTCACACATCCTCACGCCTGGCTCACGTTCCTAGGCGATCGGCTCAGCGACCACCGGCACGACTGGCGCGTGTTCGCGCCCTTCCTGGAGAAGGCGTTCGTAGTGAAAGCGCCGCTCTCGTATGGGCTGCTCAAGCTCATCTCCATCGTCGTCGCGGCGCTTGCGGTCGTCGGAGCTGCCGCCACCTGGAGCCGGCGCGCCTGGCGGCCCGCGATCGTCTTCCTCGCGCTCTGGTGGCTCTACAAGCTGATCCTCCTCACGATCGGCTTCTTCGAGTGGTACGGCGTGCCTGCGGTGGCCCTGCTGATCCTGATGGCGGGCATCGGCCTCGATCGCGTGGCGCGCTGGACGGCGGCCGCGCTGCGTGGACGTGTCCCCCTCGGCGCGGCGTCCCTGGCGGCAGTTCCGGCCCTATGCCTCGCGGCGGCATATACGTTGCCGCTGCCGCTATCGATTCCGCTCGAGGCGCGCGTCCAGCACAAGATCGAGGACCGGGTCAGGCTTCCCCTCGGCCGCTACCTGGGTCAGGTGGTGAAGCCCGGCCAGAGCCTCACGTCCGAGTCCTCGGGCTACGTGGGCTGGTACACGAACGGCACGCTCTACGATTTTCCCGGGCTGGTCTCGAAAACGGTGGTCCACCGCCTGGACAGCATCGGCGCGCACTCCTGGGCCAACCCGGGTCCGGTCCGCACCCTCAGGTCACCGCAGCTGATCGCGGCGGTCCTGCACCCGAACTGGCTGATCCTGCGTCCCCACGAGCTCACGATCCTGCGGCAGCTCTACCCCGACACCGCCAGGCTCTACCGGCCGGTCCGCGAGTTCTCGGTGCCCGAGCAGGGCACCCAGCTCGAGCTTGGCGGGTTCGAGCTGTCGAACCCCGATCGCGACTTCATCGTGCTGCGCCGCAGCGGGAGCTAGCACCCGTCAGCGGTAGAGCGTGACCAACGCCGCGCTGACAGCGGGCACGGACACCCTGAAGCCGTGAGCGGTGCGCATGGCGGCCTGTGGGCGTGACGGCGGCCGCCAGCCGCCGCCCCCTGAGATCGGTCGCCCGCCCAGCTTCACGCCGCTCGAGGCGTTGAGCGCGGGCGCGGAGAGCCGCAGCACCGCGCTCGACCGGAAATTGCCATTCGGCCGTACGACGAGTGAGCCTGACTGCTGGCCGGTGTTGACGACCAAGACGTCGAGGCGTGAGGGACCGGCGAACGCATTCACCGTAAGGCCACTGGGGTGACCGGCGGGCGACGCCTGGACCGCCCGATCGCCGGTCAGGCGGCTGAAAAGTAGGAGCGCGTACCACTCCGGCATCGGGCGCATCCAACCGCCCTCCAAGTCGTATTTCGTCGGCGTGCAGATCGGCGAGTACCCGCGGCAGTTGTCGATCAGCGTGTGGAAGTTGATGCCGGAGATCCCGGCCCGCACGGCCGTCGCCATGTAGCGGAGCGCCCACAGGGCCGCGGCGTAGGTATCGCTCACACCAAACTCCCCGGCGCAGCCGATGTTGTTGGTCTCGCCGAGCCGCGTCACCAGCCCGAACGAGCGTCCGAGCCGGCCGAGCCCGCGGAGCGCGTAGCCCTGCCTCGTGAGCACGTCGTCACTGAGCAGGGTTGCGATCGATGGCGCGGGCGCCGCGCAGACGTTCAGTGGGTAGTAGTGGGCGGTGAGGATCGCGGGTCGCTGGTCGCGGGCGTACGGACGCAGCCAGCCGTAACCCACCGTGTCCGGCCCGGCGATCGGCACCGTGGGCGCCACCGCCCGAATCGCCCGCCGGTACGAGTTCGCCTGCGCGCTGTAGTCCCCGTACCCCCAGGACGGCGGCCGCAGCCCGAAGATCCAAAGGCCATCTGGCTCGTTGCCGATCTCGACGGCGAGCAGCAGCGGTCCCAGGCGCCGGGAGGCGGCCACGACCTCGCGCGCGGCGGCTTGTGGGTCGAAGTGTCCGAGCGGCACCGTGACGATCGCGCGCCAGCCTGTACGCGAGAGCAGGGTGCGCAGGTGATCGAAGTCCTCGGGCTCGATGACCGCGTTGGCCCAAGGCGGATGGTCGGCGTAGGCGGTGCGCAGATCTACGCTCGCACCACCGAAGCGCAGCACGCCCGGCCCGAGCGAGCGAAGCAGCGGAACCAGATTCCCGTGGCTCCCGCCGCGCGCAACGGCCGGCAGGTCCGCCGCCTCCAACGAGAGGCCGAGGAAACCGTCCTCAACCGCGCGACCCGGGTGAGAGTCGTCGATCGAGACCGGCAGGGGGCGTGCCCCCGCAGCCGGCGCCAGGATGAGCAACAGGGCCGCGGCCGCAACCAGGGCGCTGCGACGCACGGGTTGGGAGATCCGGCTCAGCTGAAGCGGCGGCGCAGGAACAGGCCGCCGGCCACGAGCACGCCGCCGAGACCGCCCATCAGCCGGAGGTCGACGCCTGTGCGGGGCAGCTGCCCGCTGTCGTTACCCGAGCCCGTGCCAGATCCCGAGCTCGTCGTGGTCGTCGAGCTGGTCTGCGAGCCCGACGAGGTCTGTGAGCCACTCGAGGGCGTGGTCTGCGTCGGCGTCGTGGTGGTCGAGTTCGAGTGCTTCTTCGGCTTCGAAGGCGTCGAGTTGCCCAGCGGATCCTGGTACTGCTGGTCGCCGGCGCTGCCGCCTGCAAGCGCGGCAGCCGGGACCACGAGCGCCACGATGAGAACGAGCGCCGCGAGGAGGCGCAAGGGGGTCACCTCACCATTCGTAGCAGAAAAGCGGTCATTCGCGAGTAGACTCCCGCGACCCTTGGGGACCGGCAACCGAACCGAGCGACGGGTACTCGTGACGGGAGCGGCGGGCTTCGTCGGCTCCAACGTGGCGCTTTCGCTGCGCGATCGCCACCCGGAGTGGGAAGTCGTTGGGCTCGACAACCTCAGGCGTCGCGGGTCCGAGCTCAACCTGCCGCGTCTGCGCGAGCGGGGTGTTCGGTTCGTGCACGGCGACGTGCGCGAGAGGCCGGATCTCCTCGATCTGGAGCGCCTCGACGCGATCGTCGAATGCTCCGCCGAGCCTTCGGCGCTCAGCGGAGTGGACGGCGCCACCGACTATGTCGTGGAGTCGAACCTGATCGGTGCTTGGAATTGCCTGGAGCTGGCGCGCCGTGACCGCGCACAGGTTGTGTTCCTCTCCACGAGTCGGGTCTACCCGATCGACGCGGTGAACTCGCTGGCCTTCGAGGAGACACCCACGCGCTTCTCGCTGATCGCCGATCAAGCGCTCCCAGGCGCCTCGGACCACGGGATCTCAGAGGCCTTCCCGCTCGCGGGCGCCCGGACGCTCTACGGGGCAACCAAGCTCTCGGCCGAGCTGCTGATCGCGGAGTACGCGAGCAGCTTCGGCATCCCCGCCACGATCGACCGTTGCGGCGTGATCGCGGGGCCCTGGCAAATGGGCAAGGTCGACCAGGGTGTGTTCACGCACTGGGCACTGTCCCACCATTTCGGGCGCGCGCTGCGCTACATCGGCTTCGGGGGCAGCGGCAAGCAGGTCCGCGACCTGATGCACGTCGCCGATCTCGTGGAGCTGATCGACGAGCAGCTCGGCGCACCGGAGGCCTGGGCGGGCGTCACCGTGAATGTCGGTGGCGGGGCGGACTGCAGCCTCTCTCTGCTGGAGACCACCGAGCTGTGTCGCGAGTTGACCGGCCGGGAGGTCGAGATCCTTCCCGATCTCGAAGACCGGCCCGGCGACGTGCGGATCTACGTGTCCGACTGCCGGGAGTTGTTCTCGCGCACGAGCTGGCGACCGCAGCGGGGACCGCGGGAGGTGATGGCCGAGATCGTGGACTGGGTGAGACACAACGAGCGAGTGCTACAGATCGCACTTTGAATTACAGTGACCCAAGATGCCCGTGGCGATCGTGACAGGGGCTGGTGGCCTGATCGGCTCTGAGTCGGTCCGCCGGCTCGTGGAGTCGGGGTACGACGTCGTGGGGATCGAGAACGACACCCGCGCCCAGCTGTTCGGACCCGAGGCCTCCACGGCCGACGTCACGCGCAACCTCGCCGAGCGCTACTCCGAGTTCCAGTGGCTGGACGTGGACATCCGCGACGCCGACACCGTCGAGCGCACCTTCCAGCGGCACGCCGACTCGCTCGAGCTCGTGGTGCACACCGCTGCCCAGCCCTCGCACGACTGGGCGGCGCGCGAACCGCACACCGATTTTTCGATCAACGCCACCGGCACGCTGGTGCTGCTCGAGGCCACCCGCCAGCACGCGCCCGACGCCCCGTTCGTGTTCATGTCCACCAACAAGGTGTACGGCGACACGCCGAACCGCCTGCCGCTCCACGAGACCGACACGCGGCTCGAGCTTCCGGAGGACCACGGCTACCACCGCGGCATCGACACGTCGATGTCGATCGACACCTCGCTCCATTCGCTCTTCGGCGCCTCCAAGGCCGCAGCCGACCTGCTCGTGCAGGAGTACGGCCGCTACTTCCATATGCCCACCGTCTGTCTGCGCTGCGGCTGCCTCACCGGACCCGACCACGCGGGGGCGCGCCTCCACGGCTTCCTCTCCTACCTGATGCGCTGCACGATGATCGGCCGCCCGTACTCGATCTACGGCTACGGCGGCAAGCAGGTGCGCGACAACCTACACACCGCCGACGTCTTCTCCGCGATCGAGGCCTACGTGCGCAACCCGAAGCCGGCCGCCGTCTACAACCTCGGCGGCGGACGCGCGAGCAACTGCTCGATGATCGAGGCGATCAAGCTGTCGGAGGAGATCGCCGAGCGCGAGCTGCGGTGGGAGCTGCTCGACGAGGCCCGCATCGGCGATCACCGCTGGTGGATCAGCGACGTGCAGCCGTTCATCGATGACTATCCCGAGTGGAGCGTCACTTACGGCACCGAGGAGATCCTCCGCGAGATATACGAGCTCAACGCAGAGCGCTGGGTGACCGCGTGAAGCTGTCCGTCGTCATCCCCGCCCACGACGAGGCCGATGCGATCGCCGAGACGGTCGAGCGGATCGTGGAGACCCTCGAGCGGGAGGACATCGACTTCGAGGTGCTGGTCGTGGACGATCACTCGACCGACGGCACTCGTGAGCTCGTGGGCGCGATCGCTGAGCGCGAGGAGCGAGTCCGCTACGTGCCGAGCCCCAATCCGCCCGGCTTCGGCTTCACCGTGCGGGCAGGCCTCGACGCCTTCGAAGGCGACGCGGTGGCAATCGTCATGGCGGACAACTCCGACGAGCCTCGCGACCTGGTGCTCTACTACCGCGTCCTTCACGCCGGCTACGACTGCGCCTTCGGCTCGAGGTTCATGCCCGGCGCCGTGATAAGCGGCTATCCGCGGCCCAAGCTGTTCCTCAACCGAGTCGCGAACCTCGGCATCCGGCTCCTGTTCCGGCACGGCTACAACGACACCACCAACGCCTTCAAGGCCTACCGCCGTGAGGTCATCGAGGGCATCCGCCCGCTGCTGTCGAACCACTTCAACCTGACGGTGGAGCTGCCGCTCAAGGCGATCGTGCGCGGCTACAGCTACGCGATCGTCGCGACCTCGTGGACGCAGCGGCGCAGTGGCGTGTCGCAGTTCCACATCAGGGAGATGGGCGGCCGCTACCTGTTCATCATCTTGTACGCGCTCATGGAGCGGTACCTGAGCCACGGGGATTACCGGCGGCCCACCGCGGTAGCGGCCGATGCGCCGCGCCTGAAGCAGGTCAGCTAGGCGCCGACGCGGTCGGTCAGGCTGACCGCGATCCCGCCACCCGCCAGCGACTCCTCGGCGGCGTCGGTCATGCTGACGACGTCGAGGCCGAGGTCGACGTGGGAGCGAGGCGCTCCACCCGACCTGATCGAGTTGACGAAGTCCTCGAGCTCCAGTTGGAGCGGCTCAGCAGGCTCGAGGTGCGGCGTGAGGATGTCGCCCGAGCGGTAGGCGAGCTGGAACTCGCCGAACGTCCGGTCGTCGATCCGCTCCACACCGTTGTCGAAGATGCGCACCTGCTCCGGGCTGGTGTCGTCGTAGACGACCATCTTGCGCTCGCCCACGAGCACGGTGCGGCGCAGCTTTGTGGGCGCGAGCCATGACAGGTCGATGTGGACGAGGCAGTCGTCCTCGTAGCCGAGATCGATGAAGGCCACGTCGACCACGTCGTCCATCACAGCCGCGCGCCCGATCGCTCTGACGAAGTCCGGCTTGCCCATCCAGTAGAGGAGGATCGAGAAGTCGTGCGGGGCGAGGTCGCGGATCACGCTGGTGTCGCGCTGATGGATCCCGAGGTTCACGCGGCTAGACGTGGCGAAGTAGATCCGGCCGAGCTCGCCGCTGTCGAGCAGCTCCTTCACCGCCACCACCGGCGGCGAGTACAGGAACGTGTGCGCGGGCATCAGCACGAGGTTGCGGTCGGCGGCCAGGTCGCGTAACTCCATCGCCTCGGACAGGTTGCTGGCCAGCGGCTTCTCCACGAGCACATGCTTGCCGGCAAGCAGCGCCTCCCGCGCAAGCTCGAAGTGGTTCGAGATCGGCGTGGCAAGCGCGATCGCGTCGATCGTCTCGTCGTCGAGAAGATCGTCGATGTCGCGTGTCAGTGGCAGGTACCGGTGCCGGCGCGCCTGGTCCTCGAGCACCGCGGGGTTGGAGTCGCAGGCGGCAGTCACAACCACGCCCTCGAGCTGGAACAGGTTCCGCAGCAGCTTGGAGCCCCAGTAGCCGAGCCCAACCATGCCGACGTAGATATCGCGGCGTGGCCGAGCGGCGCGTCGGGCCCAACCGGCGGTCTTGGGAGCGTTGCCCAGGATCTCCGTCACGCCCAATTGACCATACTGAGCATCGGGTATCGGCGCAAGCCGTATTGGTGTCTCAATTTCCCCGTTTACGCTGGCGCTCATGCGCGTGGCGATGCTGCTCGAGAACCAGCCGTATCCGAGGGACGTCCGCGTGCGCTCGGAGGCGCAGTCGCTGCAGCGGGCGGGACACGAGGTGACCGTGATCGCGCCGCGGGCCAAGGGCGAGCCTCGGCGAGAGACCGTGGCCGGCGTCGACGTACGCCGCTACCGGCTGCCGATGGGCGGCGCGAGCCCGGCAGGCTTCGCGCTCGAGTACCCGCTGGCCCACCTGCAGCTCCTGGCCGGCGCTGTGCGCTCGCTCGTGCGGGGAGCCGAGGTGGTGCACATCCACAACCCGCCCGACACGCTCTTCCCCATCGGGCTGCTGGCGCGGCTCCTCGGGCGGAAGGTCGTCTTCGATCAACACGACCTGTTTCCGGATCTCCTACGTGAGCGCTTTGGCGCGTCGCCGCTCTTGCCGCTGGCCTTCGCCGCACAGCGCTTCGCGTTACGCACGGCGTCGGTCATCTTGGTGACCAACGACTCCCAACGCGAGCTTGCCCTCGAGCGAGCACGGGTCGATCCCGCTCGGGTCTTTGTCGTGCGCAACGCGCCGCCGCGCGCCACGCTGGTCGCCACGCCGCGCACGGCGGACGGCGCCCTGGCCGAACCGGCGCTCGTCTACCTGGGCGAGCTTGGGCCCCAGGACGGCGTGCTGGCGCTTCCCGACATCCTGCGGCAGCCGCCGCT
>C688J35102_120989558_pt1 | contig 11911 bp, 4 predicted proteins | sample HopSoiMetagenom2_FD_35102 | JGI IMG/M metagenome (IMG submission 35102)
AACGGATCACCGTTTTGTCTCCAAGCCGATATGCCAATCCGGCACGCGGTGCAAAGAGTTTATGGCTGACGGTAATCCCGACATCGGTCGGTTCATTGCCCCGGCCGCCCATATGTACCAAATTTGTTGCCGGATCGTAACGTTCTATGCCCTTACCGCAGCAACGAGTCATCAAAGGATAGAACTCATAGCGCAAGCCGTACGTGAACGTCAGGTTTCTGTTTACCTGCCAGCGATCTTGTGCATACCATCCGAATTGCCACTCCCGGGTGGTCATTAAGATGTACTGCTGACCTTTTTGCATCTGATTCGAAAATCCAAGCAGGAACTGTGCGTAGGCATTGTATTGATTTGGCGCGGCCGCTCCACTACCGTTCAACGCCGTTACCTGTCCGTTGAAGTCGAGCAATCCGCGCGGTCCCCCGTCGCTGAGCTCGGGCTGATAGTGATTCAGGTGAAAGCGCACCATGTCGAACCCGAATCGCATATTGTGCGCGCCCTTCGTCCAGCTCACGCTGTCACCGTGGGTATAATTTTCGTCCGTTCGGAACAGCGGCATCCAGTTGGGGACGCCAAATTGCGAGTAATAGCCGCCGAAAGTAATATCTGGAAATCCGCTCTGATTGATATCAGGACCGTTCAGTCCCGGGATTCCAAGCTGGGTTCCGTAGTTCGTACCGAAGTCGTTGCCCTTAACGCTCTGGACCTGCCTTTGGTACGCGATGTTGCCGTCCAGCACTACATTAGGCGAAAAAGTGTAAGTGTGTCCGACCGTATAAACCTGAACAGTCGTATCGCCCTGTCCAGGATCAGCGCCGATTCCCGGTCCGCCTGCCACTCCGAATGCACCTTGACCGCCCGAAGTAGCCCACATGCGTCCATACTTACCCCAAATGGTGTGCTTGTCGGTCCGGTTCCAGTTAAACTTTCCGTCCACGGTATTGCGATTGATGATTGGACCGCCACTGATCGAATAATTGTTTGTCACGCCCGGAAGGTTGGGAGCCGGAAAGTAGCTCTGTAGGTTCTGAGCGATCGCACTGATGCGATTTTGCGGAATGATGTTGCCCGCAAATGCCGTACGGCCCGTGCCGTTTGCATTTCCGGTGGTAGGGTCGTAGATCGTAGTTCCGAACGCGCTGAAATCCCCGTTTCGCTGCGCCTGCGTCGGCACCGTAAACAATCCGTTCGAACTGTTCTTTTGCTTTGTCCCATCGAAGGCTACAAAAAAGAACACCTTATTCTTGACAATCGGGCCGCCGAGCGTCGCGCCGTAGTTGTTGTAGATGCCAACTGGCTTCGGATCTCGGGGAGTAAGAAAGAAGTTGCGCGCATTCAGGTGCTGATCGTTATGAAACTCGAAGGCACTGCCATGGAATTGATTGGTACCCGACTTGGTCACTACGGTAATCGCCGACGACCCCGCCAATCCTTGTTCCGCGTCAGCAGAGCCCGTGACGATATTCACGGTATCGATTGTTTCCGCTGGGGCAATGTACCCGGGGAATTGCGGTAACCACACGTTCACGCTCTCGGCGCCATCCACTCTCGTCGTATTGGTTTGCGCATTCCCGCCATTGATGTTTGACACCAGCGGTGCACCCGGATTGTCCGTTATGGAATTGGATCGCCTGGCGGGGGTTGCACCAGGAACCAGGTTTACAAAACTCTGATAGCTGCGCTGACCACCTAGCGGCGCATTCACCAAGGATCTTCCCGTAATTTCTGTATGCGTATCGGCTTTGTCAGTCTGCAACGTAACTGCTTCTGACGATACTGTGATCTGCTCGGTCGCCTGCCCGAGTTCCAGTGTCTGGTTGATACGTTCGATGTTGTTAGGAGTGACGGCAATTCCCGATCGCTCGAGCGCCTTAAATCCCGCCCCCTTCATGGACAGCGAGTATTCGCCCGGCAGGAGATTCTGCAGGTTGAAACGCCCGCTTGCGTCTGTGGTGTCGTCCTTTGTCTGGCCGGTACCGACGTTCTTAGCCGTTACCTGGACCCCGGGGACTACCGCTCCACTCGGGTCCGTAACAATACCAACAATGGAACCGTATAGCGCCTGGGCGCGGGCCATTGGTGTCAGTGCTGCGAATACCAACAAGGCACACCCAATTGCCGCGAAAAATCTGATGTTTTTAAAGAGAGACCAAAGTCCCCGAACTGCAGAAGCACTCATACATTCTCCTCACCGAACTAAGTCGTTCCGAGAGCGTGTTGCTGCGTCCCGGCACACAGATAAAACAGCCGACTTGGCCAGCACGTCTTGGTGACCCCAGCCTTGCACGACACCCGGTAGTGTCAAGGCGTTATGCAAAGGATCTTACAGCAGGGTGCAAACGATTGCAAGATCTAAGGGGATTTTTGGTATAGTTCCCGAACAAAGCCTTGATGCTCCGTTTGCTTGCATTCACCCACCTAACCGTCTTATGTTTCCGAGCCGACGCTCAGGCTCCAGGCACGGCCGACCACTCGCAATGGCGGCACTACGGAGGCGCTTCGGATTCCGCGCAATACTCCACCCTCGGGCAGGTGAACCGCTCGAACGTTACTAAATTGCAAGTGGCCTGGCGTTATTCCACCGATGACAACAACCGGTATTCGTTCAATCCGCTGATTGTGGACCGTACAGCTTACGTCATGGCGCAGAACAACTCGATCGTGGCGCTCGATGCCGCTACAGGACAGCAGATCTGGATTCATTCGACGGACTCGAAGACGCGCTTGATCACGAATCGCGGCATCAACTATTGGCAAAGCGCAGATGGATCCGACCGACGGCTTCTTTTCTCGGTCGACAACTTCCTCCAGTCGATCGATGCCCGAACAGGCAAGCTCATCACTTCCTTTGGTACTGACGGCAAGGTAGACCTGCGGCAGGGTTTGGGGCGCGATCCGGACAGCCTGGTCCTCGTGCAATCGCTGACCCCCGGCCGCATCTTCGAAGACCTGATCATTCTCGGTTCCGCCACGAATCAGGAGTACGAATCCGGACCCGGTGACATTCGCGCTTACGATGTGCGCACCGGGAAACAGGCCTGGATTTTCCACACTATCCCTCATCCTGGCGAGTTCGGTTACGACACCTGGCCGAAAGACGCATGGAAAACGGTCGGTGGCGCCAATGCCTGGTCTGAGCTCACGGTTGATGAGAAGCGCGCGATCGTTTACATCCCCGTCGGTAGCCCGAAATACAACTTCTACGGAGCCAATCGTAAGGGCGCTGATCTTTTCGGTGACTGCCTGCTTGCGCTCGACGCCCGCACGGGCAAGCGTCTCTGGCATTTTCAGATGGTCCATCACGACATCTGGGACTACGACCCGGCGACCGCGCCGAAGCTCGTAACGGTTCGTCACAACGGCCAGACGGTCGATGCCGTCGCTCAGGTCACCAAACAGGGCTTCGTGTTTGTTTTCAATCGTGTGACAGGGGAGCCCTTATGGCCGATAGAAGAACGCCCCGTGCCCCGATCCGACATGCCCGGCGAGCAAACCTGGCCCACGCAGCCATTTCCCACACAGCCGCCGCCTTTCGCGCGCCAGAAGTTTACCGCCGACGATCTGAGCCCGTACATCGCCGATCCCGCCGAGCGCGCCCGTTTCCGAGACGAATTGTTGAGCGCCCGCAATGAAGGACTGTTCACTCCCCCCGGAACCCGCAACACCGTACAAATGCCCGGCAATAACGGAGGAGCTAATTGGAGCGGGGCTGCCGCCGACCCCACCAATGGAACGCTTTATGTCGTCTCAAAAGATCTTCCCGCCATGCTGAAGCTGGAACTCGAAAAGAACGTCACAGCCCTCCCGCAAGGCACACCCGAGCAGCAGGGTCGCGGCATATACGAAGCCAAGTGCCAGATCTGCCATCACGGAGACCTCAAAGGGCAACCCCCGGCAGTACCATCGCTGGTCAATATCGGATCGCGTTTAACGGCTCCGCAGGTTCACAACGTCATCGCACATGGTCAGGGACTGATGCCAGCGGTTCCGGGTCTTTCGCAGGCCGACACCGACCGGCTGACCGCTTACCTGATGCACACGGAGCGAGCTGCGAACATTCCCCCTACAGATCACCCCAAGGACGCGCCCGCGCCGTCATCGCCCGAAACTGCTCGATATAGGAGCGGCTTCGGGTTCATGATCACCAGCACCGGTCTTTCACCCATCAAGCCGCCATGGACTTCTCTTACGGCATACGATCTCAACGAGGGCACCATCAAATGGAAGATTCCTCTCGGCGAGGTACCCGAACTCGCGGAAAAAGGGATCACCGACACCGGTGCGCACTTTCCGAAAGTGGGGCCAGTCGTTACCGCCGGCGGGCTGATTTTTACCGGTACTCGTGACCGTAAGGTCCGCGCTCTCGACTCGAGCACTGGAGCCGTCCTCTGGGAAACACAGGTGGAAGCCGCCCTCGAAGGCATGCCCGCGGTCTATTCAGTCGATGGCCGCGAATACATCGTCTTCTGCGCTGCCGCGCAACCTGCTACGGATCTGTTGGGAACGCCCGGTCATCCAGCAACGCAAGGAAAATCTCAGAAAGGCGCCTATGTTGCTTTTGCCCTGCCTCGCTGAACCCGTACAATCAAGGACGGTGATCGATGGATATTAAGGTAGACGAACACTCGCAGCGGCCTGACAGGCGTCGTTTTCTCTCCGGTGTTGGAACGGGTCTCGGCCTCACTGCCGCCTCCGCGCTGGCCCAGGGCGATAAGACGTCACCCGAAACGGTGCCCCACGCCGGAGTTACGCGTCCGCTCACAGACAAGGAAAAGGTAGCTCGTATCGCCTCGAACAGCTATCCAATCCGGTTCAACTTCAAAGTTCGCAATCGCGAAAGTGATCACAAGTCGCAGGAGATGCAAAAGAAGTATGGCACTCTGACCCTTCTCGACTTTCCCAATTTCACCAAGGAGCATTTTCCGGGCGTTTACCAGATGGACGTCTGGAACTCGCTCTTTGGCGACCCGGCGGACGACAGCATGTACGTGCCCGTCACCTTCGAAGGAAATGGCAGGCAGCGCACCTGGTCCGAGTTCGATCCGTCCACACCTTCTTCGAAGAAGTGGCTCGATCAGTTTGCGAGCAAGTGCGTCACAACAAGTACAAAGGTGCATCACATTTCGAACAATGCGCCTCGCGACATCTGTGAGCTTGACGAGACGAAACGGCGCGCAGGCGTTGAAGTCGCCAAGAAATGGCTGGACGCGGCGGCCACTCTAGGCGCGAAGTCCATGCGCGTTAACAGCGGCGGACCCCGCATCGCTCCTAGCCCGCACGCAGACCCGAGTTCGTACCCGAAGAATCCGGACGTGGCCGCTTATCTCACGAAGTGCATCGAATCGTTCAAAGAGATGGCAGACTACGGCGGTAAACGCGGCGTAAAAGTCACGCTCGAAAACCATTGGGGACTGACGGCCAATCCCATCAACATCAAGATCGTCATCGAGGAAGTGAACCACCCCTTCTGCGAAGCCTCTCCGGACTTCTGCAACTGGGAGCACGAGTATCTTCTGTTCCACGCCCTCAACGACCTCGCCCCCTACGCCCATACCAATGTTCACGCGAAGTATTGGGATCGTTGGAAGGATCCCGATGTCCAAAGGAATGTGCGCATCATGCTGAATCACGGTTACAACGGCGTGTTCGCCCTCGAATACGAGGACGGTCCGTGGGACGGCGTCGAGGGCGCGAAATATCTTTATCGCGAGGTTATGGCCGCACTCTGACACGTGCGCGCGGCAAGACATGGCAGATAAACCGGTACGGGTGGCAGTTGTCGGACTAGGGTTTATGGGCGGTATGCACATCGCCGCCCTGCAGTCGATTCCTGACGCGGAGCTCGTCGCTGTCTACAGCCGCGACGAGCGAAAGCTTTCGGGCGACCTCAGCGAAGTCGGTGGCAACCTGAGCGGCGCGGGTGGCATTTACGATTTCAGCAATCTGAAGAAATACCGCAGCCTCCAGGACATCCTGAATGATCCTGAGATCGATGCGCTCGACATTTGCCTGCCGACGAATCTCCATGCAGACGTAAGTGTTGCCGCGCTGCTTGCCGGAAAAGACGTGCTTCTCGAGAAACCCATGGCGCTCGATCTCGATTCGTCACTGCGGGTATTGGAAGCGTCTCGGTCCACCTCTCGCATGCTGATGGTCGCCCACGTTCTGCGGTTCTTCCCGGTATATCAGGTGCTCTCGGATGCTATCGCGTCCGGTAGATACGGTTCGGTTCGAAGCGGTATCTTCCGGCGCCGCTGTGCTGCACCCGCCTGGAGCGGTTGGCTGGGCGACCCCGCAAAGAGCGGTGGCGGAGTTTTCGACCTGCTGATTCACGACGCTGACATTTGCCTTCACCTTTTCGGTAAACCCGAGTCCGTGTCTGCGATCGGATACGAATCTCTGAAGGACGGCATCGACATTATAGGCGCGCGCTTGCATTATCCGAACGCTCTGACCGTTGAACTCGCGGGCGGCTGGCATCATCCCAAAAGCTTCCCGTTCTCGATGGAGTACACCGTCGTCATGGATGAAGGCACAATCGACTTCCGTCATGAAACACGTCCTCCCACGTTGTACGGTTCTACCGGCGACGAAACCGCACTTACGCTTGGCACCCGGGACGGCTACGCCGCCGAAATCGAATACTTTGTTCGATGCTGTCAAACCCGGCAACCGCCGGCGCTCTGCCCACCCTCTGAATCTGCGGAGGCGGTTGGCCTGATGGAATTGCTTCTGCGGTCGCGTCGCGAAAACGGAAGTACGGTCCCCTGCAACCTCTAAGTTCCACAAGACGCTTCACGCACGCACCGGTCCTGCTCGGTGCGGCTTCCGCGGCAGTGGCGGTCAGATAACTTCGAGTGTCGAGGAAGGGTTCCACTCGATGCGCAAACGGGATCCGCAGATACGGCATTGGAAGCGCTCGCTCGTAGCCGGCAGTTCCTGGTTTGTGAAGCATTGCCAGCAGCGGACCTCCAATGTCTCTTGAATCCTTACGGGCCGGTACGCGGCAGAGTTGGTGGTTGGCGAGCTTATGTACACGCTTGTATACCTCAGTTGCTATTGGGGTTGCTCCCCAATATCCAAGTGAGTTATGCGAGGGGAACCTCTCCAGGGACGTATTTGGTGCAATCTCGGCGAGACAGATGCCCGCCCTAACCGGCGTCTATCGCTGGCTTACAGTGTTCGCCGGTGAATCACCCGGCGCTTCAACGATCATCCATGGCGACGAACTTAGCTCGCGACGGTAGAAAAGCTTCGGCCGCTGAATCCCATCTCTGGCTAAAGAGACCTGGCCGCCTTGCTCGGTTGAAGTGCCACGTCCCGCCGATTTTGATGGAGTAAGCGTCTCCATCTGCAATTCGGGTACTTGAGTCGTGGCGAAACTGAGCCACTCCCGGTCGAAGATTCTCCCGTCGCGAGGATCGTCATCCGCTTTTCGTTGCTCCAAACCTTCCGAGATGAGGCTGTAGGTGAGCAGCCCGTGCCCAAGCATCGAGACCTCCAAAGCCGATTGATAACTCTGCGCCGCCGTCAGGACATACATGCCCTTTTCATAAGCGAGCTGGGCAAGCCCGCGAGAATTCATAGGCCCGCGCCGGTTCTCTTCCGCCTCGAGTGCCTGTCCTGAATTGCACGCATCGATAATGACCACGACCTCAGCTGCATCCAGAGAGCTGAGCGCTTGCTCAAGGTCACGATCGGAGATGCCGTGGCTCAAAATCTGCTTTACGCCGGCCTCATCCAGGTCTTCGCGCTTTCCTTTGAATCCCATATCGAACGGAAGTAGGTAAAAGCGGTCGCGATCCAGCGTGCCGTGCGAGGCAAAGAATAGAACCACGTGATCCTCCGGTTGCGTAATCGATGCCAGCTTGGAAATAGCTTCCAGAATGCCGCTGCGGGTTGCTGCTTCATTAAAGAGCGGAATTATTTCGACCTTACCGGCTTTTGCTTGCTCTGCCTGTATCGCCTTCTCGAGCGATTGGGCATCCGCGACGGCAAATCGCAGATTGTACTCCGGATTTTCATAGCGATCGACCCCGACCGCGAGCAGATAGGTCGTGGGCGTCCGCCGCAATTTCGGAGCGCCAACGACCGTAATCTCGGAGTCGAGACTCTTTACGTTGTCACCATTAAAGACGTACGCCAGTAAGGAATTCTTCCCGGCAACAATAGGCACTTTGGCGGTAAACCTCGCGCTCGAATGTCCGGATAACAGATCTCCGTGCCACACCTTCACCAGTGAGCCGTTTCGGAATAGCCGCAAGTCTTTCGCTCCGCTGCCAGTCCCGCGCCCCTGGCCGGCAGGAGATTCGGTCACTTCGATGGTGACCGCAATCTCGCGATCGGCTACGGCATCTGTCCCCGCGTGGCTATTCAGTTTTACCGTGGGTTGCCGGCGATCTTTATCGGCAATCTGCTGCGGTGGCTTGGGATGTTTTCCGGCTACAATGTCTGCCAGCAGTCCCGGATAAAAGAATTCGTTGAAGAACGACTCTACAGGAGACACATCGAAGGTGTTGCGCGCATAGCGCCAGAGGATTTGGTTCCAAGCTGCCGGCGAACCGTCAAATAGTCCTTCGGGCGTGACAACCAGCCAGTCGGCGCCGTCGTATAACGAAACCAGAGTGGCCAGACGCTCCCCGGACTGCACATCCCAGAGCCCGATCGTCCCGTCACTATGAACCGAGGCAAGCACCTTACCGCCCGGGTGGAAGGCGAGCAAATGCGCGTTGCCTGCATTCGCAATCTCATTTCTCAAGCTGCCGGAGGCGGCATCCCAGATACGAATACATCCGTCCGCCCCGGCCGTGGCCAACAAGCGGCCGTCAGCGCTGAACGCAACACCCCAGGTACCATTCGCGTGAGCGTTCAGGGTCGCCGCAGGCCGGGATGACCTTGTGTCGAACAGCATCACCGGACCAGTGAATGTGACCGTCGGTGTCGGCATCATGGCTGCAACGGGTATTGCGATCGGCGGCAATTTACGGCGATGCACCTTCGGGAGCCCAATACCAGGAACACTGACCGACCCCCTGTTCAGCATCGGCGGAATCTGGGGCATGGCAAAGCCGCTGAACGAGACAGTGGAGGCAAGCATGCCGGCGGCGAGAGATCTGCCGTCGGGCGAGAACGCCAGAGACATGACTTGAGAAAAACCTATCCCGCCCGCAAAAGGATTTGAGGACACTGCTGACGACAACGGAACTGAGTTCACTAACTTCCCATCGGCCGCGTTCCAGATGTAGATGGCGTCCGAAGTGGCGCCGGCGATCCTGGTCCGGTCTGGCGCGAACGCGACGGTAGAGATTGGCGTTGTGGCCCCGGCTAGGGCGAACTTCTGGACGCCTGTACGCGCGTCGTATACGTTAACCGTCACCTCGGGATCTCCTGAACGATAGATACCGGCGGACGCCGGGGCAGAACCGCTCTTAAGCGCCTTGGTGTAGTCTTGTCTGATCCTTTTAGCTCGCTCAATCTGTCGTTCTTGACTTTCAGCTTTTGCTTGCTGTTCATACCGCACGGAAGCCAGCAAAGAACTGTCTGCGCTGAACGACATCGATTGCAGAACATGGTCATGACTCGGGATGGTGGCGATCGGTTTCTGCGTTGCTAAATCCCATATCTTGACCGAGCCCCCACCCGCGTCTTCGGCATAGATTTTGCCATCGGGCGAGACTTGCGACAAGCGGCTCACAGGGCCAGCTACCGTACGCAGGGCGATTCCGGATTTAAGATCCCAGATTGACTTGCTACCGCTGTAGAGCTTTTGCCCTGTCGCATCGAAGAATGGAAGGCCGGCCATGTTCGCATGGCCAACCAACATCGTCTGTTCCTTTCCGGTGTGCGCGTCCAGAATGTGGATGTTGCCTCGGTTATCCCCCACCGCCAACTTGGTCCCATCGCCGTTGAAATCTGCCGCCCAGTGTCCCCCAATCATGGGGTCGCCGGCATCGGGCGCAAACGAGAAGAGCTTATGTTTCGACCGAAAGTCCCAGACGTCCAGCCTGCTCTGAGCGCTCGCAGCTACCAACTGTCCGCCTTGCCCCATCGACACCGCTTGATAGTCGGGGCTGTCCACTTGGAAGGTTCCGCCCGAAGTGACATCGTAAATCTTGCCCGATCCTCCCTGCTGGCCTTTTCGTAAGCGGGCGCTATCTAAGATAGTTGCGGTGACCAGTATCTGGCCTGATGCAGCAACGGCCAGAAGACGGCCTGGATACGCCCTGTTATACGGGCTTGTCCCTGTCTCGAAGTTTTTCAATTGTCGAACTTGGCCCGTACCTAAATCGATTGATTGAACCGCTGCAGCAGGCGATTCTGAAAGCACGATCAACTGACGCTCATCTCCGGAAAAGACGAGAGCAGAAATCTTGTTTTCAGAACCAACTGGACCGCCAATCGCGGGCACTGGAACCTGCTGGCCCTGATTCGCTAAATCGCGCACCTCGATCTTTCCGTAGGCAGACCATGCGAGCAGTCGGCCACTTCCGCTGACTGCAAGCGGGACGTCGTAGAACGAGAACGAGGAAAGGGCCCCGAGGCCTGGTCCATTTTCAATCGGAAACCGGTAAACAGATTGCCCATCGGTTACGTTCCAAACCTCGATCTCACTTTGTGTGCAGCCCGCAAGCACGCCTCCGTCCCTGCTGAATGTCAAGTCAGAGACACCAAGCATATCCGACACCTGGCTTCGACGCGGCAGTTCGAAAGTTCTCAATTGCCGGCCACTAGCCAACTCCCAAAGCTTGATGGAGTTTTCGGTGAGAGCCACAGACGCGAGCAGTCGCCCGTCGGGACTGAAAACGAGTCGTCACAGAGCAGACGTATGTCCAGTCTGAACAACGACCTCGGGTTTTGAACCGGCCGTCTGGCCTGAACTGCCCTGGAGCAGGCTTAAGCCCATCACAACAAATGCTAGGACCAGTCTCGTTCCAATACGTGAGTCTGACAGCATGAACTTCGGTTTTTTCCGCGTAGTCGGTCAAGTACTAACGCGTCCGAAGATCGGAAAGAGGCTCAGCCGGTGCGTTGGAAAGTACTACGGACAGACAGCGCCAGGCGTTTTGTGGTGGGCCGCGGACTCGAGATATGCAACGAGAGCCTGCAAATCTCCTTCGGGCAGCGAATCGAACCGTGGCATTCTGGTTCCATTTCGAACGCTGCCCGCATTCGCGATGAAGCGAGCGAGCAGCCGCGGATTCCAATATTCGGTGACGCTGCAGGGGGAATTCAGTTCGGGTCCGAAGGTTCCTCCGACGCCGTTGATGGCGTGGCACTTCAGGCAATGCGTAACAAAGAGGTCGTGGCCCCTTTTCGAGCCTTCCTCCGGATTCAGCTCAGCGAAGGCGTCGGAGGAAGATACCAGCTCGATCGCGACCATCTGATAGGGCCATGGATATTCTTCGGCATCGGCTTGGGGCGAAACCCAGACTAAGTAGCTGGGCGCCGGAGTTGAAGGTGTCTTGCTCTCAGGCAGCAATGCCCAATCCTGACCGCGCTCAGCGTTGGCGTCCCGAACCGCAACCAAACCCTTGGCGGCCATCGCGCGGGGTAGCGGCATCACCGGCAGATAGCCGTCCTTACATCGAAAACGCACGTAAAGATCCGCTGGCCGATGACCTCCCTGGTCCAGATCTTTCAAGAGATCGCGCAGCCAGATACCTTGATATCGTTGCTTCCGCTTGTAGACCGGATCATCCACTTCAGCCGTCGCGAGTGCATGATGCTTGCGCAACTGTGCGATCGAAGCTTCATTGATCGCAATGACGGCAACGGGAGTTGTGCCCGCAGAAGCTTGCCACCCCCCTAGCAGGAAGACAACCACAACCGTCGCAAGCTCGGGCCTCATCATGTCCTTCGGAGTCTGTTGAGTATATCCTCTTTGAGTTGCCAGCCGGGGGACGGCCGAAAA
>C688J35102_120989557_pt1 | contig 11906 bp, 10 predicted proteins | sample HopSoiMetagenom2_FD_35102 | JGI IMG/M metagenome (IMG submission 35102)
GTTTGCTATCGCCGCCGTCACTGTGATTCCGATAGCCTATTACGCGATCGAGTCGCGGCAGCACCCCGGCACCGGCTTCGCCGACTTCTGGTGGAAGATGGTCACCGCCGGCCCCTGGCCGAGCGGACCCTTATGGTTCCTCTGGGTGCTGCTGGTGTTCGACCTGTCCGCCAGCCTGTTGTACCGGCTATCGCCGGACCTGCTCGCGCCCATCAACCGGCTGTCGCTGCGCGGCTTCGAGCGGCCGATTGCGTTTTTCCTGTTCCTGATCGCGGTGACCGGCATCCTCTACGTGCCGTCGCGGCTCTATTTCGGCGTCAACCACTGGTTCGAATGGGGACCGTTCTCGGTGCAGGCGAGCCGCGTGCTGCTCTATGCCGCATACTTTTATATCGGCGCCGGGGTCGGTGCCGCTCATTTCGAGCGCGGCGTGCTCAGCCCCGACGGCGGGTTGCCGAAGCGTTTGTGGGTCTGGGCGATGGCGACGCTGGTGCCCTATTGCGGGCTGTGGGGGCTGATCTTCGTCAAGCGCGAGATCCTCGGCAATCCGGATCACCTGCCGCACTGGTACGAGGGGGCTTACGGCGTGCTGTTCGCGATTTTCAGCGCGGGGATGATGTTCACGATCCTGGCCTTCTTCCTGCGGTTCAAGCGCGGCGGCTGGAGCGTGCTCGATCCGATGCAGAAGGACGCCTATGGCATCTTCCTGGTGCATTACGCCTTTGCGCTATGGATCCAGTACTGGCTTCACGATTTCGCCTGGCCCGCGATCTTCAAGGTGGCGATCGGTTTCGCGTTCACGCTGGCACTGAGCTGGGCGCTCACGGCGGCGTTGCGGAAGATTCCCGGGGCAACGAAGGTGTTGTGACGGGCTACGGCGCCTTCCCGCTCATATACTGCGGCAGCCATCCCTCGAACGCATCCCTCAGCGCGTCCACCGGCACCCTGCCCTCGCCCGCTACCACGATCTCGTCGCCGCCGGTCAGGCCGATCTGCATGCAGGGCACCTCGACCGCCTTCAGCTTGGTGAAGACGCTGAGCAGGTCCTTCTCGTTCACCGTGACGATATAGCGGCCCTGGTCCTCACCGAACCACCAGGCATGGGGCACGGTCGACTCCGGCGCCTCGTCCAGCATCGCCCCGATACCCCCCGCGATTGCCATCTCCGCCAGCGCGATCAGCAAGCCGCCGTCGGAAACGTCATGCACCGCGGTCGCGGTGCCCGCATGGACCATGCCGCGGACCACGTCGCCGTTGCGCTTCTCGGCAATGAGATCGACCGGCGGCGGCGCGCCCGCCTCAGAGCCGCAGATGTCGCGCAAGTAAACTGACTGCCCAAGCCAGCCCTGCGTCTCCCCGATCAACAGGATGACCTCGCCGGGGGCTTTGAACGCAAGCGTGGCGGATTTGGTGAAATCGTCTAATAGCCCGACGCCGCCGATCGAGGGCGTCGGCAGGATGCCGCGGCCGTTAGTCTCGTTGTAGAGCGAGACGTTGCCGGACACGACCGGGAAATCCAGCGCGCGGCAGGCCTCCGAGATACCTTTCAGGCAGCCGACGAACTGCCCCATGATCTCGGGCCGCTCCGGATTGCCGAAATTCAGATTGTCGGTGATCGCCAGCGGCCGGCCGCCGACCGCGGTGATGTTGCGCCAGGCTTCCGCCACCGCCTGCATGCCGCCCTGGTAAGGATCGGCCTCGCAATAGCGCGGCGTCACGTCGACGGTAAGCGCCAGCCCCTTCGGCCCATCGCCGACGCGCACCACCGCGGCATCGCCGCCGGGACGCTGCACGGTGTTGCCAAGAATGACGTGGTCGTATTGCTCCCACACCCACCGCTTCGAGCACAGCTCCGGCGTGGCGATCAGCTTTTGCAGCGCCGGCATGATGCCCATCGGCGCCCTCACCTCGCGCGCATGGACGACCTGTAGCGGCGGCGCGGCCACGTGGGGGCGGTCGTACAGCGGCGCCTCGTCGCCGAGCTCCTTGATCGGCAGATCGGCCATCACATCGCCGCCGTGCTTGACGACAAAGCGCTTGCTCGGCGTGGTGTGGCCGACCACCGCGAAATCCAGTCCCCATTTCCTGAAGATCGCCTCGGCCTGCTCTTCCTTCTCGGGCTTCAGCACCATGAGCATGCGCTCCTGGCTTTCCGAGAGCATCATCTCGTACGCGCTCATGCCGGTCTCGCGCGTCGGCACCTTGTCGAGGTCGAGGTCGACGCCGAGGTCGCCCTTGGCGCCCATCTCCACCGCCGAGCAGGTCAGTCCGGCCGCGCCCATGTCCTGGATTGCGATCACGCAATCCGCCGCCATGATTTCGAGGCAGGCTTCCAGCAAGAGCTTTTCCGCGAAGGGGTCGCCGACCTGCACGGTCGGGCGCTTCTCCGCCGAGTCGTCGTCGAACTCGGCCGACGCCATCGAGGCGCCGTGGATGCCGTCGCGCCCGGTCTTGGAGCCGAGATAGACGATCGGCATATTGACGCCGGAGGCTGCGGCGTAAAAGATCTTGTCGCTGTCGGCGAGCCCGACCGCCATCGCATTGACCAGGATGTTGCCGTCATAGCGGGTGTGGAAGCGCACCTGACCGCCCACCGTCGGCACGCCGAACGAATTGCCGTAGCCGCCGACGCCGGCCACCACGCCCGACACCAGATGCCGCGTCTTCGGATGTTCCGGCGCGCCAAAACTCAACGCATTGAGGCAGGCGATGGGGCGCGCGCCCATGGTGAAGACGTCACGCAGGATGCCACCGACGCCGGTGGTCGCGCCCTGATACGGCTCGATGTAGCTCGGATGGTTGTGGCTCTCCATCTTGAAGACCACCGCCTGGCCGTCGCCAATATCGATCACGCCGGCGTTCTCGCCCGGACCCTGGATCACCCACAGTGCCTTGGTCGGCAGTCCCCGCAGATGGATACGCGAGGACTTGTACGAGCAGTGTTCGTTCCACATCGCCGAGAAGATGCCGAGCTCGGTAAACGTCGGCACCCGGCCGATCAATTTCAGAATACGCTCATATTCGTCCGGCTTGAGACCGTGGGACGCGACGAGTTCGGGGGTGATCGGGGGTTCGTTCGGAATCATGGTGCCTGACGCGATGTAAGCCTCTTCTTAGGCACATCAAGCAGCCGGGAAAAGGGGGTTTCCCGGCTTCATTTCAACAGATGAACAGATGCCGCGGAAGGCGGCGTGAATTGACAGGCCTACCGCAGGAACAGTTTGAAAAGTATTCCCAGGCAGAGCGCCCAGGTAATTCCGTTCATCCACCTCAACAGATTGATGTCCCCGCGGATCGTATTGATGTCCGCGCGGATCATGTTGATATCCCCCCGGATCACGCCTAGGTCGCCTTCAACCTTATTGAAGCGCCCGTCATAAGCAGCCATTGCCACGGCGGCGTCTCGTGCCTTGTCCTCCGGCGCGCCTGACGCGATGAATGCGTCATACACCTCTGAGATCATCGTCGCCATGATGCGCTCAAAATAGGCATCAACGGCGAGCGCGTCCAGAGACGGGAAGTTGTATTGCCGGCCTTCGAACAGGCCATTATTGAGCGCCTGCCAGGCGACCTACTAGCATCACGCGCAAGTCTAGCCGCGTCCGGGCTCGGCCATGGCCATTTTCGGACGACTCGAGACCACGCCCTGCTTTGTGGGGCGGGCGGCGCTGCCGGCCTGAACGGTGTGGCGCTTCTTGAGGCTCTTCGCCTTACCGTGGTCGTCCCGCATGGCCACACGGGTGCGCTTCTTGGCGTGCAGTTGGGCGTGAGCTTTCATCCCGCCCTGATGCGCGGCATATTCCTTGCCGTCGATCGGACCCACATGCGGTGGGTCGCGCCCGAGATAGGGCCGTCCGATGCCGAATTCCTTGCCGTGGGCGTCGATCCATTTCCAGAACGTCTCGGTGGAAACCCACCGCTGTGCGCGGGTCGCGCCATTGACGCTCACGACGTCGGCGGCAAGCCCGTGGCCATAGCCGCCGCGCGTGCTCCCGCCATGGTATGACCGGTCGGTCGCCGCCTTCATGCCGGTCGCGATCGATTGACGGTAGTCATCGCGGAACGCGCTGGTGATGCCCGGCGCGAGCCCAGCCTGCTCGGCCGCGCGCAGCGTATGAAACAGTTTTACCTTGAAGCTCCGGTCCATGCCGCCGATCACATAGTCCATCATCGGCATGCCCAACCGTTCCGCCGCCTTCGGATCCTTCCATCCGAAATCCTGGTTGACGAGCGTGGTAAAGCTTCGGGTGACCGTCACCATCCTGCCCTTGCGCTTGATCGTCACCTTGCGGCGCTCATGCACCTTGACGGTGTCCTGCTTCGGCGTCCGCTGATAGAGCGCCCACAAATAGCCGTCGATGCAGCCCTCGACGACCAGGCATTCGTCGGAAATTTCGATGACGCCTGCAGGCTCCTTGGCCTCGGGGACGAGCAGGTCGGATGGATTCGCAGAAGCCAGTTGCACCAACGGCGCTTCGGACGCGGGAGCTGGTGACGAATCGAGCGGCGCGCGCTCGACGCTCAATTTCGGCGCGTCCGGAGCGGCAGCGATGTCCGTCGCCACTACCGTTTCCGGCTCAGCGGCCACAGCGGTTTCAGGCTCAACAGCGGTCGCTATCTCGATCTCAGGCTTCGCGGCGGTCGGCATATCATCAATGACCACGGCCACGTTGGCCTGCATGGCGCCGGCCAATTCCGTATCGGCCGTGAGCGACGCGATGACCCGGCTTTCGAATGCCGTGGCCGCGGTTGCCGTGTTGTCGATGATGGAGGGATCGACGGCGGCAAGCCGGGCTGCAAACCAGCCGGTCAGAGCGACCGTTCCACACAACGCCACCACTTTCGCAGATCGCCGCGGGTCCATATCCGTCGTCTCCAAAAGGGCTCCACCGGAACCATGTTTACGACGGGGTCAGTGTTTTCCGACCGGTATGCACACGCAACAACGTAAAGCTTCAGGGTGCGACGTTTTCCGGGAAGTGTTGCCCAAATGCAATGCGCTCGCAGGTCGGCAGGCCGACCGACGCGCGCAAAATCCTCCGCGGATGCCGGTCTAATGATGAATCCGCTCAACCCGTGGCAACGTCGAGGATCGCCTGCGCAAAGGCCTGCGGCGCTTCCTGCGGCAGGTTGTGGCCGATGCCGCCGCTAACGGTGCGGTGCTCATATCTGCCTGAAAACCTCTTGGCGTAAGCGGCGGGCTCCGGGTGTGGCGCGCCGTTGGCATCGCCTTCAAGGGTAATGGTCGGCACGGTGATGGGCGGAGCTTGGGCCAGCAGCTTTTCCACCTCGTCGTATTGCGCCTCGCCTTCGGCAAGGCCAAGCCGCCAGCGATAATTGTGGATCACGACGCCGACATGATCTTCGTTGTCGAACGATGCGGCGGTACGATCGAAGGTGGCATCGTCGAACTTCCATTGCGGCGAAGCCAGCCGCCAGATCAGTTTCGAGAATTCGCGCCGGTATTTGTCGTAGCCGGCCTTGCCGCGCTCGGTGGCAAAATAAAATTGGTACCACCACTGCAGCTCGGCATTCGGCGGCAACGGCATCTTCCCCGCCTGCTGGCTGCCGATCAGGTAACCGCTCACCGACACGGTTGCCTTGCAGCGCTCCGGCCTGAGCGCGGAGACGATGTTGACGGTTCGCGCGCCCCAATCGAACCCCCCGAGCACGGCTTGGTCGATGCGAAGCGCGTCCATCAGAGCGATGGTGTCCATCGCGATCGCTGCCGGCTGGCCGTTGCGGAACGTATCGCCGGAAAGAAAACGCGTCAGCCCATAGCCGCGCAGGTACGGAACGATCACGCGATAGCCGGCTGCAGCCACCAGCGGCGCGACGTCGATAAAGGCGTAGATGTCATAAGGCCAGCCGTGCAGCAGGATCACCGGCCGGCCATCGGCGGGTCCTGCTTCGGCGTATGCAACATTGAGCACGCCGGCATCGACCTGCTTGAGTGCGCCGAACGACGCGTTCGTGGCCGGCTTGAGAACAGGGGGTGAGGGCTGCGCGTGCGCTGGTCCGGTGATGCCGAGCCGCACGGCCGCGGTCACCGCGCCTGCGCCGACCAAATAACGACGACGGCAGTCGATCTGCTCGGCGATTTTGCCAGTGCTCATGCTCAACCTCGTCGGTTCACGGTTGCGCTTCGCTTGCGATGCCCTGCGTCGGCCCTCGCGCTGCTGGCCGCGTGCTTTAAGGCTTGTCGTTCTGCAGCAGCTTGCGATATTTCTCGACGTCGCGCCTCACCAGTTGCTGCAGGACTTCCGGGGCATGCTCGTTGGCGTCGGGGGCGACCGTCGAGAGATCGTGAAAGCGCTTTTTCACCGGCTCGCTTTCCACCGCGGTGCGCGCCGCCGCGTTCAGCTTTGCGACGATCTCCGGCGGGGTTGCCTTTGGCGCGAACAGCCCGTTCCAGCCCTGCGCCTCGAATTCGGGCAGGCCGGCTTCCGCCGAAGTCGGCAGTTCCGGCAGCGTCGCGAGCCTGACCTGCGAGCCGATCACCAGCCCCTTTACCAGTCTGTCGTCGATCGCCTGCGAGACCGAGGCGGCGGCGTCGCAGACGCCGTCGATCTGGCCGCCGATGGCGTCGGTGAGCGCCGGTGCCGCGCCCCGATAGCCGACCAGCGTCACCTCGATGCCGGCGGCGTGGACGAAACTCTTGCAGATCAGGAAATTCGACGAGCCGATGCCGGCATGGCCGAGATTGATCTTTCCGGGATTGGCCTTGGCGTAGGCTATGAACTCCTGCACCGTCCTGGCGGGAAAATCCTTGCGCAGCGCGACGATGCCGAACGTCTTGGCAACCACCGCGATCGGCACAAAGGAATCCGGCGTGAAGGGGAGCTTCGGATAGATGGTGTAGGCCGCCGCACTGGTGCCGGCATTGCCGATCGCGATGGTGTAGCCGTCCGGCTCGGCGCGCGCCGCGCGCGCCAGCGCCGTCGAGCCGCCCGCGCCTGCGACATTCTCGATCACGACCGGCTGGCCGAGCGCCGCACCCATCTGCTCGGCGACCGTGCGCGCGATCACGTCCGAGGTGCCGCCGGCCGCGAACGGCACGATCATGGTGATCGGACGCTTGGGATAATCCTGGGCGTGGGCGCCAGCCGCGAACACGACGAGCGCGATTGCCGAGAGGACCGGCCGCAGATATTTTTTAGCCGATTTTGCAGAAGCGCGCACGAGACCGATCCAGACCAAAAGATGAATCAGACTTTAAGCGCCTGACGGGCCATGGCAAGCCATTCGGCGTGAGCTTTGTGCAGGTAACGCGGCGCAAGCACTGCGCAGCGCTTACTGCAACCACCTTTCCAGTGCGGCGTCGCCCCGGCTACGAGCGAGGTTGAACCGCTGGAGAGATGAGCGCGCGTATTCCTGAACGCTTTTCAAATCCGGCCCATCGAAAGATAGCACCAGGCCGATTTCGGGTTCGGCGGCGATCATCAGGACGGTCGCTAACGCGCTATCCCCCGATTTCAATTCGTAGCAGATCATTTTGCCCGGCACCCCCGCGAGCATCACGCCGGACAGCGCGCAAACCGGCTTAAATAGCGTTCGAAAATGCGCCTCGGACTTCAATAGTTTCCAACCGGCCAATTCGGCGAATATGTCGAAGATCGCAGCCTCATCCTGCTTGCTTCGCCTCCACATATCGGGATCGATAAACCAGCCGGTGATGTGCGGCTCGTCCTGGCAAAAGCCGCGACGGCATGAAAACCGAAACTTGTTGGTGTGTTCGCGGGCTGCGGTTCGTTCAGTCCCCGGCATCGAGAGGACGAATGAACGCAACTGGGCAGCACAGCGATCGAGAAACGCCGCGGCGTCTATCCGCACAATGGTGCACGCCGGCTTGTTGTCCAGGCGCTCCGCTTGGGCGGTATGAAGGCCCGAAACCAGCAACAACAAGGCAAGGCCGGCGCGCGCCGCCGTCTTCATCGTCCGTGTCACGTGAAGGTCCGGAAAGAAGCCATGACAAATTCCTTCACTGCGTTTTGGGGGCGAGGACGAGCATCACGGCGACTGCGAATATTGCAAAATTGTCGTTGCTGGCCTTTTCATCGCGGGATGTGCTGATCAGGCTGGCAGCGGCCCGCGAGCCGAACAGCATGCCGCTGATCCCGTATTCGCTCGCGCCGTTGACGGACACGGTCAGCCGCCGCGCCTTGAAGATGCGGGGCACCGCGGTGCCACTGTCACCCTCGAGGCCAAGAATGGTGATTCGCTGTCCCGGCGTACGTTGCTCCAGAAACTTGACGACCTGCTGTTGCTCGCTGCGGAATGTCTCCAGTGTCATCGCATTGCCTGGAGGGTAGAAGCGGTAACTCACCTTCGAGGCCGGGCTGCATTTCGGCTGTTCGCAGACGAAAAAATGCACGTCGTTCGCCCCGCGCTCGTAGCGCCATCCCCGACCGCAACCGGCGGCCCCTGACCGGGTGTCGAAGGAGCAGAAGGCTGGGCCGCGGCGGCGCCGATCGCGGCAAGGACCAGTATGCCGGCGAGGAATGCCCGCCCGAGGGCGGCGGGTGTCCTTACGATCGGCACCAGGATGGCCATGGCGGCAAGGGCTCGGGAGTGACGGTAATGCGAGACTAGCTGTATCACCCTCGCCGTTCCACCGCCGGCAAGGAGGCGGGCGAAGGCATTTGCAACTATGCCGCGCGGGCCAGCCAGCGCTGGCGAAGCCGACGGTACACGTGGTAGTTAGCGGCGGCCTGGCGCGAAAGGCGAGCTCAAAACATCGGCGCCGGCGCTTCCTCGGCTGCCTTGGTCTTTGCCCGATCGACGCCCGGCGTGGGCAATGGCCCCATGCGAGCGACCACCTCGTTCGGCACCTGATAGACCTGCAGCACGTGACCGAGCCTGTTGAGCCCGATGGCCTCGCGTTGTACGGCGAGGAGCCACAGCGCGTATCCCGCCTCTTGGACCAGAGCATCGCGGATTTTTTGATTCGAACCGGTGCGCGGGCAAGCGGCAAGTGCCGTCAGCGCGGCGTCCAGCCGGCGTCCAAGCCGTCCGAGCGCCGACGCCTTCTCCTCCGCGATCTCGTATTGAAGCGCTGCGTATCCGAAACGGGGTAAGGTCAACGCCATGGTGGCGCCCTCCGAAACCTGGCCTGCTGATTATCTCATTTTATGGATCGGCAGGGGCCGTTCAAGACAAAAACCGCGGTGGTCAGCTTGCCTTCAGAACACATCGATCGTCGGGAAACGCGGCTCGCCCGTGATGCAGTCCCACAGATAAATCGCAAGGCCGACATCGCCGGTCCAAAGCGAATACCGTCCGCGGCCGACGACGAGCTTGGCACCGCGAAACTGCACGATGGCCGTCATGGCGAATTGGCGCGCGCGGTCCAGCCAAATCGGATCGCCGGTGCGGCGATAGAGTTTCAGAAATGCATATCCGTTGCCCCCGGTGCCGTGGCAAAGGCCCGGGCCCTTGGCAAGCGGTCCCGCGGCCCAGGTGAAGCGGCCGGCATCGAGCAGCAGCGCGTCGAATTCCGGGCTTGCAAACGGCGCATCCGCGAATGTCGTCACGATACCTGGCGCCCCGTGACAGTGCTGACAGATGCGGCGCCAATCCTCGCGCTTGCTTCTCGGGCCCCATGTGGTCCCAACGTCAGACCGCCACGCATTCGCTGCGAGCGTCTTTGGCACAAAGTCAGCCACCTCAGCCTGCTGCGCCGGCGTCAACCAGTCCCAGCCGCGCAATAACGGGATGACATTGCCGGCAAAACCGTGAACCGGCCCGAGAAAACGGTCGCGCTGACCGTAAAGATCCTGTGTCCAAAGCAGGCCCTGCGGCGTCTCCTCGAGGTCGGCCAGCAGCAGCGCCGCCTGGGTTTCGAACAGGCGGCGCCAGCGCGTTTCCTTTGTCATCCGGGCCATGTGGATTGCCGCGACCATGGACCCGGGCATGCCCCACATCAGCTCCCGGACCGGCAGTCCATTGTTGGCTTCGGCGCGCCTGTACACTAGATCGGCCAAGCTCGGGGTGGGCGCTAGGCGCATCGCGAGAAGTGCGGCGCCCATGTCGCCACGCATCAGCGAACCGTGTTTCTCGTAATCCGGCGGCGAACTGGCATCGTGATCGGCGATCGTGCGCTCGATCAGCTTCGGCAGCACCGGGCGGAAATCCGCGGCGGCGCCGGTCGCGCCGACGCGATGCAGATAGTCCAGCGCCCAAATGACACCGGCCGCGCCCTTGTAGAAGCTGGGGTCGCCGTCGTTCTCCCCTTCGCCGCTCGGGTGACCCGGCCAGAACCCGTCAGGATTGAAATGGTGGGTCGCATCGGCCGCAATTTCCTCGATCGCAGCCCGAACCGCCGATTCGCTCCAGGCGTCATGAACGAGCGGACGATGACGACTGGGGACGATCATACCGGTGGGTTTCTTCGCGCGATGCAGCTTGTCAAACCCTAAGCGCTTGGCGCGCCATGGCAAGCCATTCGGCCTGGGTCTTGCGGACGTAACGCGGTGCCAGCTCGAGCCGCTTGACTACCTCGCACAGCGTTTCGCGCGCGTCCGCCTCGCGCCCGAGCTTGCGCAAGGCAAGCCCGTAGCGGACACGCGGCTCCGCGCCGGCATAGTACTCCGAAACCTCGCGATATTCGTCCGCAGCTTCCGCAAGCCGGCCGGATTCTTCCAGTGCCCTGGCATACAGCAGATGGCCTTCGGCCGACTCGAACTCGGGCCAGCGCTCGCGCAGCCGGTCGAGCAGATATACCGTTTCGAAAAACCGACCATCGCCGAACGCGGCGCGCGCCTTGCCAAGCAGGTGGCCCGGCTCGTCTCCCAACGGCCGGCCAAGGATGGCATCGTAATGCGCCTCGGCCTCGCGATAGCGTCCGCGCGCAAGGCATTCTTCGGCGAGCGCCGCGCGGTTGGCGATGGTGTCGGCAATGGCGAGCTGATCCTGCAGCGCGCGGGTGCGCTTGTCGGGGTCGAGCGCCCGGCCGACCTTTGTCCGCGCCTGTTGGCCTTGGCGGGTGCCGAACCATTCCGGGATCAGCTCCATCGCCAGATAGGCGATCGCGCCGATTCCCGGCATCATCAGGATGATGAATCCCCAAGGAGAGAAGCGGCCGGTTTTGGCCGCGTGTATAATCAGCAGGATGTTGATGACCGCGAGAACAAGAACGATCGGCATTGCAGCAGGCCCGGGCGCGGCTGGCACAGGGCCGCGACGCAACGCTAATTCTGTTGTCCGATCAATTCCACCGCCGTATCCGCGTGAGCGACGTTGCTTGCACTCATGCCGCGCGAGCGAGATGCGCGACCAGGCCGGCGAACAGGCCGCGGCCGTCGGTGCAGCCCATGATGTCTTCGACGTGGTTTTCCGGATGCGGCATCATGCCAAGCACGTTGCCGCGTTCATTGACGATGCCGGCGATCGACTGCGCCGCGCCATTGATGTTGTGGGTATCGCCGACCTCGCCATTGGCGGAGCAATAACGGTACAGCACGCGCCGCTCGCCTTCGAGGCGGCGGATGGTGTCTTCGTCGGCGGCGTAGTTGCCCTCGCCATGCGCCACCGGCACCCGGATCACCTGGCCCGCATTGTAGCCGCGCGTGAACGGCGTATCCGAGCGCTCCACGCGCAGATGCACGTCATGGCAGATGAATTTCAGCCGCGCGTTGCGCATCAGGATGCCGGGCAGAAGGCCGGACTCGCAAAGGATCTGGAAACCGTTGCAAACCCCGAGCACCAGCCCGCCCTGGCCGGCAAAGCTGCGCACCGCATCCATCACCGGCGCGCGCGCGGCAATGGCGCCGCAGCGCAAATAGTCGCCATAGGAAAAGCCGCCCGGCACCACCACGAGATCGGTGCCTTTCGGCAGCTCGGTCTCCGCATGCCACACCATCGCCGGCTCGTGGCCCGAGGCAAGCCGCAGCGCGCGCGCCATGTCG
>C688J35102_120989556_pt1 | contig 11902 bp, 8 predicted proteins | sample HopSoiMetagenom2_FD_35102 | JGI IMG/M metagenome (IMG submission 35102)
ATGATGCTCAAAATATTGTTGAAGTCGTGCGCCACTCCGCCCGCGAGCCGTCCAATAGCTTCCAGTTGTTGCGCATTTCTGAGCTGATCTTCCAGGTGCATGCGCTCGGTCACATCCCGCGTAATGCCCCACGTTCGCACCCAGCAACCATCCGCCACCATCCCAATCATCGTGTTGCGAAAAATCTTCTTCCGTCCATGCGCGTCCAGCTCGCGCGATTCCTGATCCGTGATCCGGTAACCCGCCTCGACGAATCTCTCCATGAACTGCTGCGTGAGTGGGTCGTGCAAAACCAGAAACTCCGATAGCGGCCGCCCCATCAGTTCCTTCGCCGAGTTCCGCCCGTACATCTTCGCCATCGCATCGTTGCATTCCGCCATGCACCCCCGTTCGTGCGCCAATCGGATCTGCTCCTTCACCGCCAGATCGCTTGGCACCGGAGGGTTGTACTCCATTCGGAAAATACCCTCCGAACTCCGCTCCACGAATGTTCGGTACCGCTCCTCGCTGTCCCGGAGCGCCTCCTCCGCGCGCTTCTGCTCGGTGATGTCGATCATCAGCCCCCGGATCAGCCGCTTGCCCGTCTGGTCGCGGTAGATCACCGCTTCATCGCGAATCCATACCTCGCGCCCATCTTGCCGCCGCATTCGATACTCCAGCAGCACTGGCCGGTCTTCTTCCCACGTATCCTCCAACTGCGCCACGACGTGATCTTTCGGATTGAGCTGGTTCCACCAGAACCACGGATCGTTCAGGCAATCCTCTGCGGCATACCCGAGAATCTTCGTTACCTGCGGGCTCAGATAAAAAAATCTTCCCATCACTCCCGCTTCTGCCACATACGAAATTGCCGGAACTTCCTCCACCAGTTGCCGGTATTTCGACTCTGCCTGCCGCAGCGCTGCCGTCGCCTTTCGCCCTTCCTCTTGCGAGCGAATCGCACAGATACCAAACGACAAGTTGCTCGCCATCTCCGTGAGCAACTCCAACTCCGAGTTTTCGAACGATCCCACCTGATCGGAATAGATCATCAGCACGCCGAATGGGCGGTCCCCGTCGCGCAACGGCAGTGCCAGCACAGCCGCGTATCCGCGCTGCAGCGCGCGCTCTTTCCAGGGCGCAAATTCCGGATCTCTCGCGGCGTCCAGCACCACGCACGTCCGGTTTTCCCGGATGGCCGTCCCCGACGGACCGCGTCCATTCGGCACTTCCGCACTCCAGTTCACCTCAATATTTTGCAAATACCCAACTTCGTGCCCGGCCCACGCCATCGGACTTACCGTCTTCCTCTCGTCCGTCTGCGCGTACCCGATCCAGACCAGCCGGTACACCCCGAGCCGGACCACCACATCGCAGATCTCCCGCAGCAATTCCGGCTCGCTCCCCGCACGCGCCAGTGCCTTGTTGCACGCACTCAGCGCACGCAGCGCGCGATTCAGTCGCCGCAGCTCTTTATTGATTTCGTGATCTCGCGCAGATTCCGCCGGAGAGACAATCACGCCCTCGTAGTCGTGATCTGGGACAGCTGGATCATCAACCACTGGAGAGCCCTTCGGAGCGCCCCGCTCTGCGGGCTTGAACGGCTGAGAGGTTTCCTGCGTCACAACAGTCCCGAGCAAGTTTGCGCCATTGTAAAGCGCAAGCGCATCAGTGTACAGCGTCACAGGCGCACCACAGCAACAAACTCACACGTGTCCTGATTCCCGAACGAAGTGATGTCATGCGACCAGGAGAATTGCCATTCCGAGTCGCGCAGCGACGAGGAATCCGCTGCCCCCGTGGCGCTACCGCGTCTTCCTCCGCACCTTCGTCCCCATCTTCAGCAGCTTCCTCACCGTCCCCGTCGGCAACGCTTTCATCTGGTCGTACAACTCCGTCACCGCCTCGAAGAACCCCGCCATCGCCTCCAGACGCTCGCGCGTGTAGTCCGCCCCGGCTTCCTTTGGATCAAGATCCGCCAGGCACTGCCGCAGAATCTCCCGCGTCGGATCGATCTCCCTTCGCTTCCTCTGCTCGATCACAAGCCGGAACATTTCCCACACATCTTTCATCGACTCGTAGTGCTCGCGCCGGTCTCCAAGTACATGCACTGCTCGCACAATCCCCCACGTTTCAAGCTCGCGAATCGAAGTACTCACATTCGACCGCGCCACGCTCAAAGTCTCCGCAATCTCCTCAGCGGGCAACGCCTTTGGCGAGAGATACAGCAGTGCATGGATCTGCGCCACTGTCCGGTTGATCCCCCACCGCGTCCCCATCTCCCCCCAGTGAAGGATGTACTGCTTCTGCACTCCAGTCAGTTCAGGCATGTCACTCCCTTCAGTACAGACTGAATAAACAGAATACCACTATCAGGTGAATGTTTTCGGCCTATTGCGACACTGAAAGGAATTAGTTCATAGGGGGACAGCCGCCTCGGCTGTCCACGCGACGCTTTCTGTCGTGGCGGGGGGTGGGTAGCTTGGCGCCGAATGCGTACATCAGAAACTTAGCAAGGACTTGCGATCCAACTCAAAGCTCGCTGGCAGACGATAGCTCCTGCACCTTCACTTGCACGTAATATTTGGATTTTCCCTGGCGAGCTTCAGGCATTCGGCGTGTTGCTTGGCCCGGCGCGAAGCCTCGCCCAGATCCTGGCCTGCATTTCCGCTGCCCCCGGCAGCGACACCTGTGGATGAACTCGTTTGCAGTCTCGGTGACACGGATACGGTCCCTGGTATAGGCAAGTCGCTGGCCGATGCCTGCGGCACTCCCGCTGTAACCCCCGCGTCTGCGGCGCCCGAGTCCTGTGTCTGCGGATGTTTCCAATCGGCTTCAATCAACCGGCATGCATCCTTCGCGCCGTTTCCGGAAGTGTGCAGGAAATTGGTCCCCACGCTTTTGCCTGCTCGATTCGCGACCCGCACCTGCCCACCAGCCCGCAGATCGCGCTCCTTCTTCGAGGATGTACTCGTGAACGTAAGGGTGTAATCGGAATCGTCTTTCGCGGTCGTCACTGCGATGGCAGGGCAATCCTGTTCCAGCACTTTTCCAAAGTCCACGGCATCCGTCGGACTTCCTGCCGGCCTCCATCCCAAAATCCCCAGCCGCTTTTCCGAAGCTCCTATCGGAGCCTGCCCCTCAACAAACACCCGCGGCTTCTCCTGCGCCCCCAAACCAACCGCAAACATCACCAGCACTCCGAACAACCCGCAACATCGCTTCATAATAAAAGTTTGGTTCCCCACAGGTCCCGAATCAAATGACCAAAGTTTCTGAATACCCGCATCGACCCGATGATCTGGAGAAAACCCGCCTGGAGCCACTGAGAAAGGAAGCCCAAGCCCGCCAATCCTGAGCGAAGCGAGCGAGCACCATGCCCGCGCAAGTAGGCTATGAGTTAGCAGCGCAGTTCTGAGCAGAATGCCGGCAAACAAAAAAGACCGCGCCCAATCGGATGACTGGGGGCGGTCCGCTGTGAAGGCGCGCTAGTTCTTGGTGAGGAGAATCGGCTTATACCCAATCGAAACAGTGCCCCCGGAAACCGACGTCTTCCTACCGGACAGGTCGGTCTGCTTCGTATAACCCGACGGGTACGTCCACTTCGAGCTGCCACAGCTTCCACGGCTGCAAGTCTTCGACGTATCCCAAACCGCCACGCCGTTGTCGAGGTTGCAGGTGTAAACCGTGCCTTTAGCTGTGCAGGCGCTGATCGAGTGTCCGATGAGCCATCGGCCTACTACGTCCCACGCTGTGCCTGCTTCGTTGCCCTGCAGGTTGTGATCCCAGGTATACACATACTGACGTTGTATGCCGACTCCGGCACGCAGCAGCAGCGATCTCGCCGCATATCCCGCCTGTAGGTCGGAATCGTTCATGTTATCTTCCGGCTTGATGCCGTGCTCGTCATCCCAAACGGGGAGCCTGGTCAGATTGCGTTTCGAGGTCTCTGCCGTGAGATCGTTGTACATCGCGAGGAACGATTCAGGAGATACATTTGCATAGGTGCCCTTGCCCCGCAAGTGGGCATTCACGATGTCGAACGTGGCCGCGCCGCCAGCCGCGACATAATCGTCGAACCAGGTCTTCATCGTTGGCCCATGGCCAGACGGACTGAGAATCCTGGCATTCGGATCCTTTGAACGAATGATCGCAGCTGCATCCTTGCTCATCCGTACAAGCTGGGCCTGATTACCGGACCAGAAACACGTGCAATCTGGTTCGTTCCACAGTTCGTAGTAAGCGATCTGGCCCTTGTAGCGCTGAACCACCGTGGTCACAAAATCGGAAAAGTGCTTGTCCGTTCCACTGCCGTCCGTCTTCACATCGGTGGGTGCTGAGCAGCTGTACGATCCGACCGGCCCGCACGGACTCCCCTTAGGGATAGACCCGGCCCACTTAGGAGTGTCGCCGAACGTATAAAGCACATCGACGTGTTGCGCCTGCGCCTTGGCCATGACGGAATCCATTTTTTTCCAGTTGTAGACCCCGGCTGCCGTTTCGATCTGCGCCCACTTCATGCCGTCATCCCAGAGGCGAATGCCTCCCATGGTCGCGATCTGCCCCTGCCCATCCGTCGGAGGCCATCTTTCGAATCCGTTAAACCCGGCTCCGAAAAAGGATTCCTTGATCGTGTGGGAAGTCGCCGCAGTCGCGCTTGCGGTCTGCGCCTGCGCAGCTACCGGCTGCGCTGCTCTGATCACAATCGATGCGCTGTCGGACTTTGTTCGATCCGCCACGCTCGTAGCCGTAATCGTCACCACTGTGTCCCGCGTGACCTTCGGTCCGCGATACAGACCGCTAGCCGAGATCGTCCCGGCCGATGCCGCCCAGGTCACTCCTACGTTCGGAGTATTTCTGATCAATGCAGTGAATTGGACAGTTTCTGAAGACGTCAGCATGGCTGTATCGGGCGTCAGCCTGACCACCACTCCCGTCCTGGAGTTTTGATTTGAGGTCGCCTGACCAAAAGAAAAGCTGGCGCAGAATACAACTGCCGTAAGCAGATACACAAAGGGGGAGCGTGGTCGCACGATGAAAAGCCTCCGTCTGATTTTCCAGAGCTCAACAGCACCGACTGCCGGAGAGAGTGCGATCTTCACTGCGATTCGTTCGAGCGATCCGAAATCACAATGCGGAACAGATTCTCTGGATAAGGTTTTGTAGAAGAACGACAGGAAACATGCAATCGGCCGGGCAAATGGGAAGGACTACAACCTTTGGGAGTCCGATTTTCGTCTGCTCCATTCCCTCCGCGGGTGCGACCGAACCTCCACTTCGAGGCAGTCGCCGGGTTTTCAGTCGGGGTCCAAGCCTCATCTCCGCCCTCCGCCGGCTCTCCCCCGTCCTCTGCCGTGCGTTTTGTCAGCTGCCCAGCCACAAGACCCCCCTGTATGCCTCTGTTTACCGGCTGGTAAATGCCTTGGTTACAAGAGTCATCTTCAGTCCGCAAGCTTCCCGCGCAACAATGTTGACGGGGGATGCTGGCCGCCGGCGGATGCGCCGACTCTACCTAAGTTGTTTGCGGTGAATGCGCACCACTACGCGCACCAGCGAATAGCTCAGGGGACACTCATCTACAGTCGATGCGCCAGCCTCGCCGTCGAGGAAAGAACGCTTGCAGACAACACGCGACCAGCTAAGCGGCCCCGAGGCCAAAACGCGGCTCGTTGAGCAGATCAACGCCTGCCTGCGTTCGGGCGCCTATTCTCGCGCCCTGCAACTGTTGCGCGCCGCTGCCGACGAATTCCCCAACGATACAATCCTGTCCGATCTCGAAAAGCTCGCCCTGAATGGCGCCACGCGCAAGGCCGAAGCCGACCACCTTATCACCGAAAGCCAGGAACTATTCGCGGAGCGCAAGTCCGCCGAGGCCATTCAGTTATTACGCCGAGCCTACGACCTCGACAAAAACAACTCTCTCGCCCGTACCATTCTTGCGAATGCCTTAGTCGAGCACGCGCAGTCCATCGTAGAAACCAATTGGCTGGAGGCCGAGACGCTGGCGAGTCAAGCGCTCGCGTTGAACCCCGCACATCCCACGGCCAAAACCCTCCGCAACCTGATCGTAGAGCAGAAACAAACAAGCTCTGTAGACGATTGGGTTGAGCAAGCCCGCAAGCTGCACACCTCCGGAGATCTATTCGCAGCCTTGGCTTGGGTTGCTGAAGGATTGGCCGTTCATCCCGACGATCCCAAGTTGTCTCAGATTCAGGATGCAATCCAGCGCGACCAGGCCGCTCGACGCCGCCAGGCGCGGCGTGGCGACTTGGAAGACCTGCGGCGCATGGAGCTTGAAATCGATGCGGCCGCCGACCCTGTCGTGAAACAAGCGTTGGCAGAACGTATCCAGCGTCTGGCTGCCAAGTATTGGACAGATGGCGAAATCTTAGCTATCGCCAATCGCCTTCTGAACCAGTTGGGACTGGCCCCACCCCAGAGTTCCTCCGCTTCGACAAAAAAGCGCGCAGCCATCATCTTTCACGTTCCGCGCCCGAGCGCTGCGCAGCCCTCGAGCGCCACATCGACTCAACCGGCGCCCATCCCGCTTCCGACCAGCAAGGTCTCGCCGCCGGCCCCGGTCCCACCCGAAAACGTTCAGGCCAGCACTGCGCCCATCAAAGCTACGCCGAGCACGCCGGTCAAAATCGCGACCACTCCCTCCGAGCCGCAACGTGCCGCGTCACAATCCGCTATTGCTTCATCCGCGGCAGCAGCCCAGGTGTCGCAGCGAAAACAGCCCACGAAATCGAAACTGACAATACTGATACTCGTCTCAGCCGCCGCCATACTCTCAATCGGAGCGATCTTCTTCTTGGTGCGAAGACATCACGCTCCACTCGTAGCAAAAACACCAGCGGCGGGTCCCACGGTTCCCGCTCCTGTCATCTCAGCTGCACCAGTCCCTGCTCCAGTCGCACCCGCGGAAACAACTCCCGACCCACCTGTCCCCGATGCCCCGGTCTCCTCCGGTGTCGCCACGGAACAAGCCGCGCCCGAACCGCCGCCCGTACCCGCCCGCAACCACGGAACGCTCCTCGTCGTTGCCGGACAAGATGACGCCAAAGTGTTTCTCAACGGCAAACTTCAACGCCAACTCACTCGAGCCGGCCAATTGCGTCTGCCAAATCTGGAGCTAAAAGACTACATCGTGCAACTCTCCAAGCCCGGTTTTCAGGATCCTCCTTCGCAAAAGATTCGTATTCGCAACGACGGAGAAGCCACGCTCACCTTCAACCTCCAGCCTCAGCCTCGCCTCGCCTCGCTGACCATCCAGGGTGGCCTTCCGGGAACCGCCGTTCTCGTCGACCAAACTTCCCTCGGTACCATTCAGCCCGATGGCACGCTCTCCATCGCCACAGTCACTCCCGGAGACCACACTATCGAACTGCGCAAAGACCGGTTCAAGCCTCGCCAGCTCAAGAAACATTTCGTTGTAGGCGGTAACATCACTCTCGCGGCTGCCGACGTAGCTCTCGAAGGCGCTCCCGGCGAATTGAAAATTACGTTCACGCCCACCGACGCGAATGTCGCGATCGCGAAGGGTGAGTTTTTGAAGATCGTAAGCAGCGGCGTCGCACTCAACCTCGCACCCGGCACCTACACTCTCACTGCGCGAACCGCCGAAAGGTTCACGCGCTCGTCCACCCTCGAGGTCATCGCCGGTCAATCCAGGACTTTGGATTTATCCCTCGCCCCCGGCGGTATGTCGAAGTGGGACGACCCGGCCGCATGGAGGCATGAGAAGGATTCCTTCACCCGAAAAGGCGGAGACTTCGTCCTTTACGGGGCTGTCCCCGCCTCGGGCACATTTCTTTTTTCTGCGATGCCCGCTAAGGGACATCTCCTGCAATGGGTGCTCAACTACACCGATTCCAGAAACTACATCCTCTGTCAAATGGACGACACCAACTTCTACCGCACTGTCATTCGCAACGGACAGAAATCCGAAACAATCAGCGTTCCCGATAAAGGCGACAAGAAAAGCTTCCGCACGCTCCAGATCCGCGTCAGCTCCACCGAAGTAGTCCACGTCATCAAGCACGGAGACAGTTGGACCGTCCTCGATCGCTGGAGCCACCCCGGCGCAAATCTCAGCCAAGGCAAGTTCGGCTTCTACATCCCAGGCAACGACCAGGTATCACTCGCCAGCTTCGCCCACTACGCCGACCTGAACCTCCATTAAGCCGTCAAACGCCTCTCTCTCTGCACTCCCCGCCACTCCACTCTGCGTCCTCTGCGTTGAAGGCTCTGTCGTCAGCACTTCGATCCTCGAATGCCTTCAGTGCTCGCCAAGAAAAGCCGCTGGCCCGCTCGACCATCCATGTGCCAATGAAACCCAATGCTGCCGCTCCTGATAGTTCATCGAGTTCGCAAAGGCCACCACACAGCTGTGCGGATCAGGGTCCGTACTGCACTGAGGGTCCCATAACTCCCAGAAACTTGTCGCGCCGGCCGCCAACATTCCACCCCATAGGTCCTTCACCAGTTGAATCGCTTCCGCATGGTGCCCGCTCTTCTCCATCGCTTCGAGAACAAAATAGTAAAAATATGGAGTTCCCGCCTGCGGCGCGGTCTTCAGCACTTTGCTGAAGATACTCTCGTAGCTCCCCGGCTCCGCGATTCCCGAGAAGATCGCCATGGCGTTGGTTTGCACTCGGTCGCCGAATGTCCCCCTGACCGGATCGAAATATGCCGCGAGAACTGCAGTCTTGATCTCATCAGCCGAATCCTGCGCACCGCTCTCGTCTTGCGACTGTCCCATCTCGCCGAACAGAAAAGCGGCTTCACGAAACGCCAGGTAGTAACTCATCGTCGTGATCTTGACCGCCTCAGGAGCGTTCTGTCCCGGAAGCTGAAACATCCCCGGCGCCCAGTCTGAAAACACATTCACATCGCCGCTACTCTGGTAGAGCCCGCCACTCATCTCGCTCCTCATCACTTGGAGTATCTCGACTATGTTGTCCCGTTGACCTTCAAGGAACTTCAGATCCCGGTTATACCGGTAAAGATCAGATAGAGACGCGATCCACCACGCGTTATAGCCCGGGATGCAGTTGATGTCGCGCCCGGTGATCGGCACATATTGGTTGATACAGACCCGGTGCAGCAGGTCTAGAAGCGTATCCTCCACCATGCGATCGGTCGCGTGTCCAAACACAGCGCGCGCGGCTCGCGCCGTGACAAACAGATCTCCGGAAAAAGGATTCCGATCCCTCTTGATCCCATCGAAAAATTCCGTCTGCATCCCCAGTTGTGCCGTGTACGCGCTGACTTCCCATATCTTTCTCAGCTCAGGATCCCAAGACGCGAACGGATGCACAACCGGCAAACGTCGGATAAACTGCTCGGCCCACACATGGACCACATCTGGAGACGCGTTCACGCCCCGCACTTGTACATACCGAAATCCTGTCAGCGGACCATGAGCAGCAATCCCGGGTGGCACCACCAGCTCGCGCGGCCCCAACGAGGAATAATCCGGAGTCGCTTCATCGGCCGATTCCCCGTAATTGAGTTCGGCGCGAATTGCCGACCCCGTGGACTGCATTACCAAAATTCGCCCAAACATCTCCTTGCCGAAATCCAGCAGCACAGTGTCTGCCGCCTGCACGGTCACAGTCTCCGGCTCAATTTCAGTTCGATCCAGCAATCTGGTGATCCCGCGATAGCCGGGCCATCGATACATATTCAGATCAAAATTGTCTTTGAAGTGCCCGACGTCTGACTCAATCGATCCGTTGTCGCTCACTTGCGCCCACGAACTTCCGTCCAACGATCCATCCCACGAGCCGTCCGATACGATCAAGGCGGGTACATCAACGCCCTCAGCTGCCGGAAGAATCTTGAATGCAAGTACCTCACTTCCCGAAGCTTCAATCGCCACAGTGTTCTCGCCGGCGATGAGATTCGCAGACACATCGACCGCCGCCACCGGACGATCGTGAGCCAGGCTCGGACCACCACTCCTGAACTGCGTCACACTCTGCCCGTTGATGGCAATGTCCCAGTTATAAGGACCCGCAACATACAGCGTCGCGGCTGCAGGCAAACTTGTTAGCGAGAAAGTCTTTCGGAAGAACCGAACCATCGACGCATCAGAGGAAGGAGATGAGAACCAGATGTAGTGCTCCGGTTCGAGGGCTGGCGGATCGTCACGCGGGATCGCAATCTGCCCGCGAGAATTGCCGCCACAGCCGCTGAAACTCACCTGCAGAAAGAGGAGAGAGCAAAGTACGAACCTCTTACGGAATCCCCGCAGCATTGAGTCGGTCAGCGCGCCGCTTTCGAAAACTCACTCGCAGCGGATTATAGCTCCGACCCTCGGCAAGCGAGATGCGCGCAAACCGAACTGCAAGACTTTGTAGCAGGATGTTCCACTCTGGGATTGGCGTAGGCGCGTCTGCGGTAAATCTGTTGGGAACCGTAGGAAGGAACCGTCTGCGCTTGTGTCAGAGCTCCCCGCTATAACGCCTGTGGCGAGCCGCAAAGAACCGGGCGTCCAACTCAGGTTGGGATTCCGATGATGTTCACCGGCTTACTGAGCCTTGGTCGCGTGATATCAGCGAGCGCTTCGCAAGGCTTCTCCTGAGATCATGACGCAACAGAGACTTCCCCACTAATTCACGGGCGATCCCGAAGGGTCGCTCAACGCAATCAGCCTTCCTGGCGGATAATCTGCCTCCCGAAGTGGCGTCGCAGGGCTAATGGTTAGCACTTTTCCAGTGCGCACTCCCCGGATGATCAGGCTTTGACTCTCCACCGCCACTACCCGGTACTGCTCGTCAAAGATTTCCCCCGTTGCGCCATCCATACCCGATTCGGATGCCGAATGAGCTCTAGACGGCCCCCTCCAATTTTCGTGGCGCTCCGCGGCCGAGAAAAGGCTGGTTATTCGTCGCATAATCTCCATTGAACACCTACCCGCGCCTCGGAGTTCCTGCCCCGCAGAAAAACTAAAGGCTCCGCATCTGCCAAGTGACCCCATCGTTTAAATAAGTGGGCCGCCTTCGTATACTCCAGCGGGTAGCGCCTGAGGTGAGCTTGTTCGGCGTCTTCCTCTGCGTCCCCTGTGGTGGAAGCCTCTGACGTTCACGCGCGATTCGTCGGGGAGGGTTGGACCGCTGCCGCCGGCAAACCAGGGCTGGAGTTCACTCCGGCCGATAAGTCGCTAAAAGAAGCCCGCGCTTCAGCGCCCGAGGTGATCTTTGCACCTTTCCGCCTATGTAGGAGCTCGTGATCTCCCTACGGAAATACGCAAAGATCTACAATCTGAATCAATGGACCAGGCCCGCATCGCCGACCTGCTGCAGCCATTCCTCGCTAGCGACCAGCTAACGCCTGAGATGTTCGCTTTCATATCGACATACATCGATATACTGCTCCGCTGGAACGACCGCATCAACCTGACCGCAATCCGCGACCCGGAAGAGATCGTGACGCGCCACTTCGGCGAGAGCCTTTTCGCGGCACGCAATCTTTTTCCGCACGCTTCAGCTGCGCAGAGGCGCGAGAGTGCAGCCCAGGGCGCAAGCCGTGGGATTCATGGCATGGCCGATGTAGCTGGAAACGAGCAAAAGAAGACCCTTGCGGACGTCGGCTCGGGCGCCGGATTCCCGGGTATCCCCATCAAACTCTGGCGGCCGGAGATCGAACTCACCCTGATCGAGTCGAATCACAAGAAGGCGACGTTCCTTCGCGAAGTCACCCGGGCCCTTACATTGACGGACATCGATATACAAAGTGTCCGCGCCGAAACACTGCACGTCCAATTCGACGTCGTCACCATGCGCGCCGTCGAACGCTTCGATACCATCCTGCCCTCCGCCGCCAGCCTGGTCGCTGAGACCGGTCGACTGGCGCTCCTGATCGGCACCTCCCAAGTTTCACTAGCCCGAGCCCTGCTCGCAACCTACGAGGTCGA
>C688J35102_120989555_pt1 | contig 11889 bp, 9 predicted proteins | sample HopSoiMetagenom2_FD_35102 | JGI IMG/M metagenome (IMG submission 35102)
GTCGCCGCCGCTCTGTGCGCTGCCGACGGGTGAAATGCGCTGTGGCCCTTCGTGGACGGCGAGGAAGCTGCCGACTCCGTGGCCGGTGCCGTGCGCATAATCGAGGCCCGCCTCCCACAGCGGCCGGCGGGCGAAGCTGTCGAGCTGGCTTCCGCGCGTGCCCTTGGGGAACACCGCAGTGGCGATCGCAATATGACCCTTGAGCACGCGGGTGAAGCGGTCGCGCATCTCGGCGGTCGGTTCGCCGATCGGCACGGTGCGGGTGATGTCGGTGGTGCCGTCGACATACTGGCCGCCGGAATCGATCAGGTAGAGCGTCCCGGTCTCGAGCTTGCGGTTGGTCTTCTCGTTCGATTTGTAGTGGACGATCGCGCCATTGGGGCCCGCGCCCGAGATGCTGTCGAACGAGAGGTCGCGCAGCTCGGGGGATTCGCGGCGGATCGATTCGAGACGGTCGGACGCGGTCAGCTCGTCGATGTCGCCCTTCGGCGCCTCCCTGTCGATCCAGTGTAAGAAGCGCGCGATGGCCGCACCGTCGCGCTCCTGCGCCGCCTTCTGACCGGCGATCTCCGCCGGGTTCTTGAGCGCCTTAGGAAGAATCGTCGGATCGCGCAGCGGCAGGACCTTGGCGCCGGCCTTCTCCAGCGCGCCGAAGATCGCTGCGACCGCCCGCTCCGGGTCGACCACCACGGTCTTTCCGTTCAGATCGGCGAGCGCGCTTTCAAATTCCGATCGCTCGTGCAGCCGAACGCCGTTGCCGAGATGCTGGCGGACGTCGGGGCCGATCTTTTCCCCCGCGACGAACAGATCGGCGGTGCCGTCGGCGTTGACCAAGGCATAGGCCAGAGCGACCGGCGTGTGCGTCACGTCGGCCCCGCGAATATTAAATGCCCAGGCGATCGAATCGAGCGCCGAGAGCACCGCCGCGTCGGCGTGCTCCTTGGCCAGCCAGTCGCCGATCTCCGTCCTTTTCTCGGCCGCCGACTTGCCGGCATGTTGGTCGGGCTGGACGATCAGGTGCGCCTTCGAGGCTTCCGGCCGATCGGTCCAGATTTCGTCGATCGGGTTCCTCGCCACCGGCACCAGCTCGGCGCCGCGGCTGGCGAGCGCTTCCTTGGCCTTGTTCACCCAATCGCGGGTGTGCAGCCACGGATCGTAGCCAATCCGCGCACCCTCGGGCGCATGCTCCTTGAGCCATTCGGTCGTGCTCGTCTCGGGAACCGACTGATAGCTCCACTCGGTCGCGCTGACCTGTTGGCGAACCTGCAGCGTGTAGCGCCCGTCGACGAAGATCGCCGCTTCTTCGGGCAGCACCACCGCCGATCCGGCGGAGCCCTGGAAACCCGTGAGCCACGCGAGCCGCTGCGCGTAGCTCCCGACATATTCGCTCATATGCTCGTCGGTGAGCGGGACGACAAAGCCGTCGAGCTTCTCGGCTTTCAGTTGTTCGCGAAGGGCTTTGAGGCGATCGGCGTAACTGGACATGGGCTTTAGCTCCTCGCCTCTCAGCTAATCCCTGAAGCGCCATTGTTAAAGCCCGTCCTGTTGGATTCGCGCGGAGGGGAAGTTGACCAAATTGACCAGCTGCGTCCCGCGAATGTTCACCAATGTTCGCAGCGACACGCGCGCAAGCGGAGGGGGGCGGAGGGGGGTGTGTCAACTTCGTCAACTTCGCGGCGAATCGGATCCCTCATCCAGCAGCTTGGATCACAAAGGGCAGCCTGTAGGACAGTGAAATCAGCACATTGCCGAATGTCCGCTATCGACCCATTGCGGACACAGCAAGCAGGAGGGTAGCTTCAACCCGACGTTGCCGCCGAGATCCGGCGCCATTTGCAAGCTCTCGACGAGCGAATAGATTGTCCGCAGCCACCTACGGGGTTGTGATGAAGTCGGATAATATCCTGGGCGCGGGTGCGTCGTTGCTTGGCGTGGCCTTGCTGATCGTGACCGTCGTCCATGTCAGCGGCCGAGCGGCGAGGTCGATTGCGGATGAAGTGGCGTTCGCCGCGGCAATCCTGTTCATCGGCAGCTGTCTGGCCGCGCACCTTGCAATCGGCAGGGGCGACAAACGGTTCGATGCGGTCGCCGACAAGCTGTTCTTCTTCGGCTTGCTGACGCTGCTGTTCGCGGCCTTGAGCTTCTGGTTCTGATACGCTCGCTCCCCCGAGCGTGAAGGCAGGTCCCGGATCAAGCCCGGGATGACGAATAGGGCTGGACGCACGGAGCCCAAGTTGGTTGAGCGGGCGCATGGACAAGCCCGTCGAAATCCCCGCCCCTCCGGCCGCCGAGCAGCGGCCCTACAGCTATGAGCGTCATGGCGTCACGATCGAGGATCCCTGGCACTGGCTGCGCGATCCCAAATATCCCGAGGTCGATGACCCCGACGTGCTTGCTTACCTCCATGCGGAGAACGATTATTTCGAGCATTGGGCGAAGCAGCATCAGACACTGCTCGATCAGTTGTTCGAGGAGATGCAGGGGCGGATCAAGGAGGACGACAGCTCGGTCCCCATCCGCGACGGCGACTTCCTCTACTGGTGGGCGTTCCGGCCAGGCGCGCAGTACCGGACCTGGTACCGCAAGCCCGTAGGCGGGGGCGAGGACAGCATCATTTTCGATGAGCCGGTCGAGGCCGAGGGCAAGGATTACTTTCGCCTCGGCGCGCTGGAGCCGAGCCCGGACGGGCGGCTGCTGGCGGTGCTGGTCGATGATAACGGCTCCGAGCGGTTTCACCTGAGGATCCGCGATCTCGCCACCGGCAAGGACATCGAGACGGTGACCGAAGTGGGCATCGGCCAGCCGGTGTGGACCAGCGACAGCGCCGGGATCGTGTTCACCGAGGTCAACGAGCAGTGGCGCAGCTACCGCGCCCGCTACCACCGGCTGGGCGCGCCTGCCGAAGAGGCACTTACGCTTTACGAGGAGACGGAGGAGCTCGGCTTCAGCGTCAGCGTCGGCCGGTCGCACGATCGCAGCACAATCTTCGTCTCGACCGGCGACAATGCGACGAGCGAAGTGCGCTTCGTCTCCGCTGCGGACCCGGCGCAGCCGCTGACGCTCATCTCGCGCCGCAAGCCAACCCGCGAATATCATGTCGACGCGGCGCACGGGAAGTTGTGGATCCACACCAACGACGATCATGTGAATTTTCGGATTGCCGAAGCCGACCCGGCCAAGCCGGACGAGTGGCGGACGGTCGTCGAAGGATCGGACCGGGTTTATCTGACCGGGCTCACCGCCTATCGCGACCATCTGGCGATCAGCAGCCGCGTCGAGGGGCTCGATCAGCTGGTGCTGCGCACTTATGGTGGCGAGGAAACCCGCGTTCCGTTCAAGGAAGCGAGCTACAGCGCGTTCTTCCACGGCAATCCCGAGTTCGCGCCGGATTCCTACCGGCTCGGTTACTCGTCGATGGTCACGCCGACGACCACCTACGATTACCACCCGGCAACCGGCGAGCTCGAGGTGCGCAAAGTGCAGGAGATCCCGTCGGGCTATGACGGGTCGCTGTACGAGACCGAGCGGCTGACCGTCGAGGCGCGCGATGGCGTGAAGGTGCCGGTTTCGATCGTTTACAAGAAAGGCTTTCCGAAGGACGGCTCAGGCAAGTTGTTCCTGTACGGCTACGGCGCCTACGGGATCGCGATCCCGCCGGCGTTCAATTCGAGCCGCATCAGCTTGCTCGACCGCGGCTGGGCCTGCGCCATCGCCCACGTGCGCGGCGGCGACGACCTCGGCCACCAATGGTTCCTCGACGGCAAGCTCGACAAGCGCATGAACACGTTCAACGACTTCGTCGACGTGGCGAAGGGACTGATCGCGGCCGGATTTACGAAGGCCGGCAGAATCGCGATCAACGGCCGCTCGGCGGGCGGCGAGCTGGTCGGCGCGGTCGCGAACAGCAACCCCGAGCTGTGGGGCGCGGTGATCGGCGACGTGCCCTTCATCGACGTGGTCAACACCATGCTCGACGACACGTTGCCGCTGACGCCGGGAGAATGGCCCGAATGGGGCAATCCGATCACCGACAAGCGAGTGTTCGACTACATGCTGAGCTACTCGCCGTATGACAACATCAAGGCGCAGGATTACCCGCCGATGCTGATCACCGGCGGCCTCACCGATCCGCGCGTGACCTATTGGGAGCCCGCGAAATGGGCGGCCAAGCTGCGCGCGACCAAGACGGACGGCAACCTGCTACTGCTGAAAATCAACATGGGCGCCGGGCACGGCGGCAAGTCGGGCCGCTGGGATGGGCTTAAGGAGGTCGCCGAGACCTATGCCTTCATGCTGACGCAGGTGGGATAATTAGAGAAAAGAGGATTTCACACGAAGGCACGAAGATCACGAAGAGCACGAAGAGAGAATTGCGACGCCTTTGCGTTCTTCGTGTCCTTCGTGCCTTCGTGTGAACCAATTCCTAGATTGCCTCGCCGCCTCGCGCCTCCCAATGGCGGTTAGGTGAGACGCCTCTTCGAACTGACCTTCACCGCTGCGGCCGAGCACATTGACGAGCTGGGGCACGTCAACAATGCGGTGTGGGTGCGGTGGATGGAGCAGGTCGCGGTGGCGCACTGGCGGAGCGTTGCCGATGCGGCGCATCAGGAGGCGTATTTCTGGGTCGTTGTGCGCCATGAGATCGATTATCTGCGCGCCCTTTTCGAGGGCGAGAAGATCGTAGCTCGGACCTGGGCCGGGGAGAGGCCGGAAGGCGCGAAGTTCGACCGGCACATCGAATTCGTGGGTGAAGATGGCAAGCCGCGGGTGCGGGCGCGTAGCTGGTGGGCGATCATCGACAAGGCGTTGGGCAAGCCGATCCGAGTGCCGCCGGAGGTAGTGGCGCCGTTCATGGCAGCGGAGTAACAGACGCACATGAGCCGCCCGATCCTTTACGAAGCGCCGCGCTCCTCCGCCGCCTACCGAGCGCGGATCGCCCTGAATTTGAAGGGCATCGACTATGAAAGCCGCCCGGTGAACCTGCTCGAAGGCGAGCAGAAGCGCGCCGAATATCGCGAGCTCAATCCACAGGGCTTCGTCCCAATGCTGGAGATCGACGGGCACCGGCTGACGCAGAGCCTGGCGATCATGGTCTATCTCGACCAGTGCTTCCCCGACCCGCCGCTGGTGCCGCGCGATCCCGCCGATGGCGCGCATGTGCGGGCGATGGCGCTGGCCGTCGCCTGCGACATCCACCCGCTCAATAATTTGCGCGTGCTCAAATATCTGAAGAACGAGCTCGGCGAGACGCAGAGCGACATCGACCGCTGGTATGCGCACTGGGTCAGCGAGGGGCTGGCCGCGCTTGAAGCAGCGGCCAAGGCCGGCGCGGGGCGGTTCCTGTTCGGCGACAAACCGACGATCGCCGATGTCTGCCTGGTGCCGCAGCTGTTCAATGCGCGCCGCTTCAACGTACCGTTCGGCGATTGGCCGAGATTGCTCCGGGCGGAGGAGAATGCGAACCGCCTCGAGGCGTTCGCTGCGGCGCATCCTGACCGGCAGGTGTTGCCGGCATGAACCGGGTCGAGGACATCAACCGCGGCGTCGCTGACGTGAAGCCGCTCGAATCGGTCGAGATCCCGTCCCTCGAAGGCAAGGTCAGCGACGAGGAATGGGCGATCCGCGTCGATCTCGCCGCGGCTTACCGGATAGTCGCATATTATGGCTGGGACGACCTCATCTTCACTCATCTTTCGGCGCGAATCCCGGGTCCCGAGCACCATTTCCTGCTCAACCCGTACAATTTGATGTTCGAAGAGGTGACCGCGTCGTCGCTAATCAAGGTCGACGTCAGCGGCAATCCGGTCGAGCCGACGCCGTTCATCACCAACCCCGCCGGCTTCACCATCCATTCGGCGATCCACATGGCGCGCGACGACGCGCATGCCGTGATGCATCTGCACACGCCCTCGGGCCAGGCGGTGTCGGCGCATGCCGACGGGCTCCTGCCGCTGACGCAGACGGCGATGGCGGTGCGCGCCGATATTGCCTTCCACGATTATGAAGGCATTGCCGTCGACCTCAGCGAGCGCGAGCGGCTGGTCGCCGATCTCGGGACCAAGAATCTGATGCTGCTGCGCAATCATGGCACGCTCGCCATCGGCAAGAACGTCGCCGAATGCTTCGTCCGGCTCTATTTCCTCGAGCGCGCTTGCCAGGCGCAGATCATGGCTTTGTCCGCGGGCGACCAGGTCAACAATCCGCCGCAGGGCGCGCCGGAAGTCACGGCACAGCAGGGCCAGGTCGGAATCACCCTCGCTGCGAACCTGCTCGCCTGGCCCGCGCTGAAGCGCAAAGCCTACCGCCTCGACCCGAGCTTCGCGAGCTAAGTGGCGAGAACGGCAGCCAACGTCTGCGATTATCGCGCGCTCGCGAAGGCGCGGGTGCCGCATTTCCTGTTCGAATATCTCGACGGCGGTTCGTATGACGAGGTGACGCTTCGCAGGAACGTCGAAGACCTGCAGGCGGTCGCATTGCGGCAGCGCGTGCTGCGCGATGTTTCCGCGATCGATCTTTCGGCGGAGCTGTTCGGGCAGAAATGGGCAATGCCGGTGGGACTTGGGCCGGTCGGGTTGTCCGGCCTCTACGCGAAGCGCGGCGAGGTGCAGGCCGCGCGCGCCGCGGCGGCGGCGGGCGTGCCTTTCTCTTTGTCCACCGTCGGCGCTTGCTCGATCGAAGAGGTCGCGCGCGCGGCTCCGCTGTGGTTCCAGCTCTACGTGATCCGCGACCGCGGCTTCATGCGCGAGCTGATCGCTCGGGCGCGCGATGCGCAATGCGGCGCGCTGCTCTTCACGGTCGATTTGCCCACGCCTGGATCGCGTTACCGCGACTTCCGTTCGGGGCTGACGGGATCGCGCGGCGCTCGCGCTAAGCTCCGGCGGCTGGGCCAGATCGCCGCTCGGCCGAACTGGTGCTGGGACGTGGGGGTGCACGGCCGCCCGCACGCGATGGGCAACCTGGCCTCGGTCGTCGCGCCAGGAGCCGGGCTCGACGACTTCGGCACCTGGATCGCGAACAACTTCGACCCGTCGGTGACGTGGAAGGACTTCGAGTGGATCAGGGCCGAGTGGAAAGGTCCGCTGATCATCAAAGGCATTCTCGATCCGGAGGATGCGCGCGAAGCTGCGGCGAGCGGCGCCGACGGGATCGTCGTTTCCAACCACGGCGGACGGCAGCTGGATGGCGTGAGCTCGACTGCGCGCGCTCTTCCGGCAATCGCCGATGCCGTAGCGGGGCGCATGACCGTCCTTGCGGACGGGGGTGTTCGCTCAGGGCTCGATGTCGTGCGGATGCTCGCGCTCGGTGCCGACTTCGTGCTGATGGGGCGCGCCTGGGCCTTTGCACTGGCCGCGCGCGGCGGCGGCGGCGTGACTCACGTGCTGAAGCTGATCGACGCCGAGATGCGAGTGGCGATGGCGCTGACCGGCTGCACGCGCGTGGATCAAATCAGCGAAGAGATCCTCGAGCGGAGCGGCAATCAGGCGACGTTTTGAGTGGCCGCCTTCTCGTCGTGGAATAGCTGGTCTACGTCCGACGCGGTCATCGGCTCGGCGAACAGGAATCCCTGGACCGACGAGCAGCCGTGCGCGCGCAGCTCCATCAGCTGCGCCGTCTCTTCGACACCTTCCGCGGTGGTCTCGATGTTGAGCGCATGCGCGAGCTCGGTAATCGCTCGGACGATCGCGCTGGCGCCGTCGCGGGTCAGAAGGTTCTGGATGAAGCTGCGGTCGATCTTCAATTTGTCGAAGGGGAAGCTCTGCAAGTAACTGAGCGACGAATAGCCGGTGCCGAAATCGTCGAGCGCAACACGGACCCCTAGCGAGCGGAGCGAGTGCAGCAGCCGCAAAGTGGCGTCGCCACCATCGAGGAAAATCGATTCGGTGATCTCGACCTCGAGCCGCGCCGGAGCGAGGCCGCTGTCGGCGAGCGCGCGGAGGATCGTTTCGTTGAGCGAACCGCGGTGGAACTGGACCGGCGAGACGTTGACGGCGACTCGGATATGCTCGGGCCAGTGCGCCGCCTGCGCGCATGCCTCGCGCACCACCCAGGCGCCGATCGGGACGATGAGCCCAGTATCCTCGGCCACGGGAATGAAGTCGCCGGGCGAGATTTGGCCGCGCGTCGGATGATTCCAGCGGATCAGCGCCTCGAAGGAGCAAATGCGGTTCTGCTCCAAGTCGAACAAGGGCTGGTAGTGGAGCTCAAATTCGCCGCGCTCGATCGCCAGGCGCAGGTCGGTCTCGAGCTGGCGGCGCTCCTGCGCGCGCTCGTTCAGGCTCTCTTCGAAGAAAGCGAAGGTGCCGCGACCTGCTTCCTTGGCGCGGTAAAGAGCGAGGTCGGCGTTCCGCAGCAACGTCTGACCGTCGTTTCCGTCCTGCGGCGCGATGGCGATCCCGATGCTGGTGGAGGGTACGAGCTCGTTACCGTCGATCACCAGCGGCTGGGCCATGGTGTCTAGGATTTCGCGCGCGAGCCGGTCGATCGCATTGCGGTCCTCGCCGACGGTCTGCAGCACGATGAACTCGTCGCCGCCAAGCCTGGCGACGAACTGCCCCCGCGCCGCCTGCTGCACGCGTTGACCGGCCTCGACCAGCAATGCGTCACCGGCGGGGTGGCCGAGTGTGTCGTTGATTACCTTGAATTGGTCGAGGTCGAGGCAATGCAGCGCGAAGAGGCTGCCATTCCCTTCCGCGGCCCGAAAGAGATGGTCGAGCTGCTGCTGGAACATGGTGCGGTTGGGCAGGCCCGTGAGCACGTCGTTGAAGGCAAGCTGGGTGATGCGCTGCTCGCGCTCGACAATCTTGCCGACCATCTCATTGAAGCTCGTCGCAAGGCGCGCGAGCTCATCGTCGCCGCGCACCCGCACCTGCACGTGCTCGCCTGCCGCGAGGCGGCCGGCAGCATCGTCGAGACGGGCGAGCGGCTGCGTGATTCGACCGGCCGCGCGCCATGTCGCAAGCCCAACCAGGACAAGCCCCAGCAACGTCATGACGGCGAGCGCCCACTGCAGCTTGCGCGCGTCGGCGAGCGCTTCGGCCTTAGGGTAGGCAAGCAGCAGAATCGCGCGTTCCTTGTCGCCGAACGCCGGCAGCGGCTTTGCCAGAGCGATCGACGTCGAGTCTCCGACGCGCATCTCGAAGGCGGCGCTGCGCTGCACATGATCCTGCGCGAGCGCCGCGGAATCGCGGTTCAACGCGGACATACTGCCCGCTGCTTCCGACCAGCGGCCGCCCTTGTTGGCGAGCACAGCCGCGTGGAGCGGGATCGCCGACAAACGCTCGAGCGCGCGCATCTCGCGCTCGTCGAGGTCGGCTGCGAACACAACCCAGCCGATGAGGGTCGGAGCCATGATCGGTGCTGCCACGAGCTGCCGCGGCCGCCCCGCAAGCACCGAGACTCCCGTCAGCCGGCCTTCGTCGAGCGGCTCCCACAATGCCGCCGCTTGCTCTTTGCCGATCGACGGATCGATGGCCGACACGCGGCCGTCGGCGGTGATGATGAATGCGGTGCGGACTTTCAGGCGGGCCGCGGCATTGCCGAGCGCCGACTGCATGGTCGCCTGGTCGCCAGTCGCAACCGCGGCGCGGAAACCAAAGTCGCGCGCGAGCAGCTGCGCGGCATTCTGCAGCTCGTGCGCGCGCTGCTGCCACAAGCGGTCATAGACCGCGCCGCTCGACTGCAGCTGGCTTTCGACTTCGCGCGACGCGGAGCCGGCGATGAAAGTGGAAAGCGCGGCCGACACGACCAGCATCGCTCCCGCAAACAGCAGCGCGAACTGAACCGTCAGCCGCGCGCTCAGGGAGCGGAAGGGCCGCATCCCTCAGTAGTCCATTCCAGGCATGGCCGGCGGCGGGCGAAGACGAACACTGAAGGTCACACTGCGCTGGCCGGCGCCGATGGCCTGCTGGACAGGGCCGCCAGGCGCACGCAGATACGGGTGCCAGACGGTGAGCCGCGCGGGCGCGCTGGGTGCGTCGCCGAACGCCGCCACGCCTTGTCCGTTGGTCCGCGCCGTCCATGCGCTGTCGGTTACGAAAATGAATGCGCTCATCGCGTCGTGGATGTTGCAGCCGAGCGCGACCACGCCTGGCCTGTCGAAGCGGACGGTGCGCGACTGATCCTTGGCGAACAGCTTCAGCTCGAACCTTTTCGCGGCCGAGAAAGAGTAAACGTGGTGCTTGGTCGGATCGAGGTTCGGGAACGACACATCCGCGCCGACTGGAACGATCGTCAAGAACGGGTGGAATTGCAGGTTCTGCTGCGAGATTGCGTAGCGCCCGCTGGCGTGTGGAGCCCGAGCGCCGGCCGAGGGATAGAGCGTGACGACGGCGTCGCGCACTGGATGACCCGACGTATCGACCACGCGTACGGACAGGCTCGCCGCGGCAAGCGGCGTCGTTACGCCGGCGAGCGCCAGCGCAAGCAGAATTCGACGCAACATCGGATGAGATTAAGGCCCGGACGGTAAACGCCCTGCTTCACAGAAATGGTTACCAGCTTATTCTTGCTTGAGCCTGGAGTTGGGTCTGGCGCTGGCGCGGCTTGAGGCCAACATCTTCACGGTTCTCGCGCCTGCTCGACACGTGGAGCAGCTCGATCAGGCCCGTGACCGGCCCCCATTGACGCTTGCCGGCGATCATCGCCGACCAACCAGTGTCGTCATATTCGTCGCCGACATCGCTCCCGTAATTGCGCGTATCGAACGCCTCCGCGCGCGCTGCGATGCCGAAAGGACCAAACGCGTGCGTCAGCAGCACGAATGCCGAGCGAAAGCGATTGTCGACCCACCGCCTTCCGCCGTCGGCGTAACCCATCCGAGTGCGGCCATCGATTCCCTGCGCCTTGAGCTCCGTGCCGGAACCAAGCTCGGCAACGGCGCCCAAATGATTGAATTGGGTCCGCCATCCCCATTCCAAGTCGGCGTTGACCGCGCGGGGGTCGGCCCGGTTGTCGTAGCGGAACAGCTCGAAACGGAGAGGAATTGGCGGCTGCCACGATAGCTTCGCGTAATAGCCGGGGCGATGCGCGAAGCCGGGTTCGATGTCGAGCAAGGGATGCGTGAATTGCGCCTGATATGCAGCGATTTCCTCGTCCAGCGGAGGAAGTGGCTGCCGGCGGAACGCGAGCGTCATGCGATCGTGGAGCGCCCATCCGCGAAAGGTCAGCAGCGTGCCCGCCGTGTCGTTCGCCGCCATCACCGCGGCCGTCGCGCGAAGCTTGTGCTCGCCGAGGTTCGCCGCGAGCGTCCCTTCGACCGCGACAGGACGCACCTCCTCGCCGATCCAGCTGTTGATGGCCGAGGGCGTAATCGAATCCTTCACGTGCCAGTCGGCGCCCTCATGCTCGAGGCTGACCGGCGGGAACATGAGGCCGGCGCGAGCGGAGAAGGCGATCTTCTGACCGCGCATCGGTTTGAAGCTCAAATAGGCCTGGCTCAGCCCTGCCTCCGTGCGCTCGCCGCCCTGGAGCGAGCCGACGACCACCGCGGACAGGGACCAGGTGAATTGCGGTTGCCAGATGAGGTTGGCGTTGCCGAGCTGGGGACGGACGCGGATGTCGTTTCCACTGCCGCTCGAACGGAGCTTGCCGAAGCCCCCATCGACCCAGCTCTTCTCACCATCGACCGCCACGACACGGACGTCGCCGGTCATCTCGAGAGTGTCGGGCGAGAACAGTTTGAGCGAGGACTCAGCGCTCCCCGGGGATCCCCATAGCGCAGCGAGCGCGCTGAACACTGGGATCGCGCTGCAACGAAGCATGCGTTTGCCGAGACCGGCCATGAGGGCGGGTTAAGCGATTACGGTTAAGATAATCCTCAGCACGAGCGGCGGGGCGCTTGCGCTATCTTGGGCCCGCCTCTATCTAGCCGCGGCCTTGGCTCCCGCCGCG
>C688J35102_120989554_pt1 | contig 11887 bp, 11 predicted proteins | sample HopSoiMetagenom2_FD_35102 | JGI IMG/M metagenome (IMG submission 35102)
CAGCGGGCTTTGGGGAACCAGCGGGCTTTGGGGAACCAGCGGTATCTGGGCTACGAGCGGCTTGTGGGGAACTAGCGGGCTTTGGGGAACTAGCGGGCTTTGGGGAACGAGCGGGCTCTGGGGCACCAGCGATGCAAACTCAGCAAGCGGTCTCTGGGGCGCCAGCGGTCTTTGGGGCGCCAGTGACCAAGGGGCACTCAGCATAGCGATCAACGGCGAGCGCTGATACGTCTAATATTCCTGAACCAGAAAGAGCGGAAAAAAGACAGCGATGGCGCTGTCTCTTTCCGCTCTTTCCTTTTGGAGTGCGCGGCTGAGTTTGGAGACAGTACCGTTCCTGGGAAGCCAATCCAGCGGTCTAGTAGGGGCATAAGGGTACCGAATTCTGCAACCTGCGCCTAATGTTACTTCCCGGACGGGCCGATAAACGCATTGAGCATTATCGACGGGGCAACGCATAGACCGGTGAAGTATCCCGACATCAATGCAAGAGGAGCAAGAATGAATCGAACTTGGCTGCTAGCAGCCCTGTTAACAACCGCCGGATTCTCCGCCGCGCAAAGTCCGGCAAACAAGTTTTCGACAGAGCTTCAAAATCTGGTGAATCTCGGGTCTGATAAGGACGTCATCGTTCAGTTCGAGCAAGGCCCTTCGGATGCCCATCTGCAGCGCATCCAGAGCTGGGGTGGCAAACAAAGGCATAGGACAAGTCTGGGTAAGGCTGGCGCATACCGTATGTCAGGGGCCGCGCTCATGGATCTTGCAAACGATCCGTCGGTGACGCATATCTCACTCGATCACAAGGTCGGCGCCAAGCTTGACTACACGACCTCCGCAACCAACGCAAACGTAGCCTGGAGCGCCGGCTATGACGGGACAGGAATTGGAGTCGCCGTGATCGACAGCGGCATCACTTCCAAAAGTGACTCCAACAAAAAAGGAAGTTACGGTTCTCGCATTGTCTACAGTGAGGATTTCACCGGCGGTGATGGCTCAGATCAATTCGGACACGGAACTCACGTTGCCGGCATCATAGCCGGAAACGGCAGCAACTCAAATTGCCTTAAATGCACTCGGTCCATGAAGGGCATGGCGCCCAATGCCAGCCTGATCAATCTGAAAGTGCTCGACGCAAACGGGGAAGGCACCGATAGCGATGTCATCGCCGCAATCAACAGGGCCATCCAGCTTAAATCCACTTACAACATCAGGGTGATCAACTTGTCCATGGGCCGCGGCGTCTTCGAAAGCTACAAGCAGGATCCGCTCTGCCAGGCGGTCGAATCGGCATGGAAGGCCGGCATCGTCGTCGTAGTTGCGGCCGGGAATGACGGACGCGACAACTCCGTCGGCCAGAATGGCTACGGCACGATCAATGCACCTGGGAACGACCCCTACGCCCTGACTGTTGGCGCTATGAAAGCGATGGACACCTACACCCGCACGGACGATCTGATTGCCAGCTACAGTTCGAAAGGCCCCAGCCTGTTCGACAACGTTGTCAAACCTGATCTTGTGGCGCCGGGTAATGGCATCGTTTCAGTTTTGGCCTCGGGCTCATCCAAGCTCGCAAAGCAATTTCCAGGCAATGCTGTAAAGCTTCAGTACTACAAATCGACACCAAACGGTGGCAACTCCTCCGACTACTTCCGGCTCAACGGGACCAGCATGTCTGCGGCCGCAGTCAGCGGAGCTGTCGCAGAGTTGCTTCAAGCAAAACCGTACCTTACGCCCGACCAGGTCAAAGTGGTTTTGATGGCGACGGCCTACAAAACCTTCCCTCAATCGAGTACTGCCGTCGACACTACAACGGGCGGAACCTATGTGAGCTATTACGACGTGTTCACAGTCGGTGCAGGATACCTGGATATCGGCGCTGCCATTTCGACGAACTTCGTGTGGTACGGAAGCGCTCTTTCGCCCACGGCTGTGTTTGACTCCAAAGCTCACCAGATTTATGTGAAACTTCCCTCGACTGTCGATTGGATGAACCTGCCTCCTTCTGCTGTCGCTCAGTTCTGGGGCCCTGCGCTCACAATGGGCACTAGCGGACTTTGGGGAACGAGCGGTTTATGGGGAACTAGCGGGCTGTGGGGCACGAGTGGGCTATGGGGAACCAGTGGTCTTTGGGGAACGAGCGGTATCTGGGGCACGAGCGGCCTATGGGGAACCAGTGGCCTCTGGGGCACGAGCGGTCTCTGGGGTACAAGCGACCCGGACTCGGCGAGCGGGCTATGGGGCACAAGCGGACTTTGGGGCGCGTCAAGCGCACAAAGCGCCTTGAACGTCACGATCAACGGCGAACGCTAAGCTCGGACGATAGCCAACCGGCACGTCATCCGATCTTCAGTAACGCGCTTTCAGACGAAACGATGCGGGAAGGTCTCAGCAATACGCTGGGTCCTTCCCGCTTCTCGGATGATCGTCACACGCGGTCAGTGATACTATCGGCGGCAGCGCCGAAATGTCCTTTTTCAAGCCCACCTCCGAAGAGCGTGACACGTTGAAGAAAGCCGTTGCAAGATTCGCGCACGATCCCGTCAAATCGCAACTACTTTCACGCCTTGATGCCGAGGATGCGGAATACAGCCGTAGCAGCGAAGAATGGGCTCACCTCAAGTTCTGTGTCGAGCAGCACCACCTCCACGCACAAACTGAACTGCGCAGAGACCCTAAAAAGAAATCCGCAAAGGTTCAGTTAGACAAAGCGGACGCTCTGGCAAGGAAGTTCCACCCCAACTTTTCGTGAGCTAGAAGTCGTCGTTTGCGACCTTGCCGGTTGCATCGTGCCACAGTCAGCCAAGCGAGAAGGCAATGCTGGATTCAGGCGGTGCAAGGTGGCCGTAAGGTCAAACAATTCATGCGGCCGCTGTAGGACTTCAGCAATCCGTCTAAGCGGGCCTGACAGGTAACAGCACCGTTGAGACGACAGGGAAGGGGCAGGGAAGAGCAGCATGCTCTCTTTGCCTTGGTGGTTGCCTTCGAAATGATCGTCCGGACTCCGCCAGATTGAAGCATAATTCGGAAGGAACTACACAACGTGGTGTCGCGATCGTGTAATGCATAACGGACCGGAAGCAGCGCGCCGGCCATTACGTCCAGAGCATTCCGAGCTAACTGCACCATCCGTTCCTCGGTAGGATGCTGAGTGATCCCGGCGAATGTGACGCGACGCGTCTCTACGTGCAAGAAGAACAGAACGTAAGAAGTTGCCAACCGGCGCCACGTGAGCACCTGGACGGTGAAGAAGTCGACCAGCCAAGACGGCCATGTGAGTGCGAATGAACTGCGCCCGGTTCATCTGCCGACAGCGCTTGGGCGCGGGAATCAATACCAAACCGGCGTAGGACATTACCCACAGTTTGGTCGGAAATATCGTGTCCGAGGTTCTTCAGCGCTCCCGCGATGCGATCGTACCCTGAGCAGCTATTCTCGCGAGCCATCCGCACGATCAGGTCCGTGATCTCTCGGGGGACAGTTGGTCGTCCGGGTGCGGTCGATCGGAGTTGGGCTGGGGAATGCGAGCGAAGGATCCTGTTCTCTGCAATCAGGTATTCCTTCTCAGCAGAAGTTTGCTCGTTCACCATTCCGGTGACATCCGCTGATAGCCGAGCTACTTGCGTTTTCTTCATTCAAACGCACTGTCATATTCCTCCTTTGTTTCAACCCATTCCAGTTTGGTTCACCTTACGAAGAGAGTTCCAATGTTATCCGGATAGCCTTCAAGTGACTAAGCCCACCGATTGCGAAATGGGCCGATTCTGCGGGGCACGGCATCGAACCAGCTAAACGGCAAGCCCTTCTGATCCATGACCGCGATCCGCTCTTCACTGCGGAGTTGCAAAAGCATTCTGACGAGTGTGAGCGTCCACTGCGTCAAGTTGCCGCCAGGATACCGACTCTGAATGCACAATGCCGAACGGTTTGTGATCTATCAGGGAATCGTGCTTGAACATCTTGATACTATTTGCCTTGCATTCGCTCCGCCGAACGATTCGGGAGTTCATCACGCAGTATCACCAAGAAAGCAACGATCAGCGGCTTCGCAATCGATTGACTATTCCCCATTTAGACCCGCGCGCCACAGCATCCGTATGCTGCCGGCAACGCGTTGGTGGCATCTTGAACTACTACAATCGCTCGGCAGCCTGATTTCTACGGATTTGAATGCCGGGCCATGCGGGTTGGAGCGAAGAAAAACCGGAATTTTTGAGGCCGTAATAGGGCGTATAATGCTTCAAACGCTGGGCGGATTTCTCTAGGGGTCTGGTCGTCACGGACGGTGATCATATGCAAGTACTTGATCGAGTTTCTGAGGTATTGAAGCAGAAGGGCGGACACATCTGGTCGATCAGCCCGGAAGCGACAGTTTACGAAGCGCTCAGAATCATGGCCGACAATAACGTCGGATCTCTTCTCGTGCTGGACCGTGGTAACTTGGCGGGCTTGGTTTCGGAACGAGACTACGCCCGAAAGATCATCCTTAAAGGAAGATCCTCGAAGGACACAATGGTCAATGAAATAATGATTTCCGCTCCGATCACGATCGCTCCCGATTGTTCGGTCGATGAGGCTATGCGGATCATGACCGGGAACCGTGTCCGTCATCTGCCCGTCACGAACCCAAATGGGTCAATATCGGGGATCGTCTCCATAGGAGATCTGGTCAATTGGATAATATCAGCGCACCAGGAGACGATTGAAAACCTGCAAAGCTACATCGCGGGAAACGCGTAACTTCGTAGGATGCTGGGCTGCTGTGCGCGCATATCGAGAGGTGAGACCCCGTTCTCCTCATCCGTAACGCTGGACTGAGCAGGCCGGGATCAGCTGCCTCATACGGCACACGCCTGACCGCGGCCAAACGGAGGTTGATTGTTGTTGGAGCGAGGTGAGGCCGTTCCAAGTGGATTGGTATCGAAGAACAACGGTGCGGTTGAAGTAAGTCTTCGTTCAGAGCAGTACCAGTCGGCGAACTCGTTGATTGCATGATCGTACGTTTCGCTGGCCGCTTTCCGAAGTCAGACTCTTCAGCACCGCAGACTTCGTCTGTGCGGGATCAGGTAGTACAAGCGATCGTATCGAAACTCGTGGCGGTCGGCCCGCGTTGAAGTGCGTTGGATTCAACGAACGTATATCTACTGGGCTGACATATCAAGGGAGTACCTTGGCAAGGCGAGCTACTCCGACCTCAGCGGATCGCGGCCGATTTATCAGTCTCGCTTTTCCCATCCATGCGAGAATAGCTGAACATTCTATTCCAGATTGCGTAATGAATGTCTGGAGGCGAATATGTACTGCACAAAGTGCGGTGTCATTCTGGAAGGATCTGATTTCTACTGCTCTCAATGTGGCGCGCCGACCGCGCGTCTGACTGCGATGTCGGCCAGTAGTCCTGTACCTCGACTGACACGCGCGATTTACGACAAGAAAATCGGGGGCGTCTGTGGCGGCCTTGCACAATATCTGGCTGCTGATTCGACCTTTGTACGTCTCATCTGGCTCATCGCCACGATCTGTTTTCCTCCCTTACTTGTTGGGTATATCGGAGCGTGGATCCTCTTGCCTAAGGAAGCGCCCAGGCTTCCTGCGCCGACACTCGAATCCACCATGCCCCAATCTCAGGCTCACGCAACAGGTTCATGACGAGCCCGTGTCCGGGAAGACGAGTTCGCCTTCGATGAGAACATGGGTGCCTTTGGGAAGAGTGGAAGCGAAGTTGGCGATAGCGCTGTACAGCACGCACTCAGGCATTGTGTCTTCTACTTCCATTCCGAATCCTGCTGGTAGCGCCGAGTTGTTGCGACAGACAGGCGAGTGATTTCTTTTCCGGCTCGGGTGGCCAAGGAGCGTATTCAGCCGGTCATCGGTCCACCGGAGCGCCCCAGTTCGTTCAGTCGAAATAATAAATCTGCTCGCACGTTTGGCGCTCTAAATGGCATCGAGTCGAGTTCTGAGAGGAGCATGAGTCTCTATGCCCCAAGAGAGGTGGTCATTGAAGCGAGACAAAATAGGAAGCGCGACACGCACCCGGTTAAGAGCGGCTCTGCTGGTGGGGTGCGCGCAACAGTGACAACCCCGGAACAGGCTCAAACTATGGCCCAGCAGGCTTATGTGTATGGCTACCCAATGGTCCAGGCGTATCTCACGATGTACGCCTTTTCCATCAACAAAGAAAAATCCCCAATATAAGGGTCCGTTTAATGCTCCGCTCAGCTTTGCTCGTGTTTTTACGCCGGCTGATACGGCCTTCGTCACGCCCAACTCCGATACTCCGTATACGTTTTTGAGTCTTGACCTGCGCACAGAGCCCATCGTTCTCACCATTCCTGAGATCGAGAAGAACCGCTACTGGGTGTTCCAGCTCATGGATCTCTACACCTGCAACTTCGACTACTTGGGTACGCGCACCACCGGCAATGGAGGAGGCACGTATCTCGTCGCGGGCCCACGGTGGAACGGAACGATCCCTCCGGGTATTACCAAAGTGCTGCGTCCCGAGACCGAGTTCATCAATATCGTAGGGAGAACGCAACTATTCAACCCCGCTGATTTGGATAACGTCAAGGCGATCCAGGCGAAGTACAAAGCGCAACCCTTGTCAGCGTTCCTGGGCGAGCCGGGGCCGCCACAAGCACCCGCAATCGACTGGATAAAACCCGTTCTTCCGAACGAGATAAAAACGTCGCTTCAGTTCTTCAACGTCCTGAACTTCCTCTTACAGTTCTGCCCAACTGTGCCGAGTGAGACGGCTCTCCGCACCAGCTTCGCGACCATCGGTGTGAGTGCCGGAAACGCGATAGATGTCGAAGCCCTCTCGCCTCAGATAGGGGCTGCTTTTGAATCGGGCATGGCCGAGGGTCAGAAAGAAATCGATGCCCGGCGCACTGCGAGTGGTGGCGACATGAGCAATTTCTTTGGCACCCGCGCCTTTCTCCACAATGACTACGTAGCTCGAGCCAGCGGAGCCCAGATGGGAATCGGCGCCAATTCCAACGAGGAAGCGCTCTATCCGCTGTATGAGAAAGACGCTGAAGGGCAATCGCTCGATGGAAGCAAAGCGCGCTACACTCTGCGCTTTGCGCCTGGCCACTTCCCACCGGTAAACGCCTTCTGGTCCCTGACCATGTACGATCTGCCGCAACAGCTCCTAGTGGAGAATCCCATCAATCGATACCTCATCAACTCCCCGATGCTCCCTCAACTCAAGCGCGATAGCGACGGGGGACTCACTCTGTACATCCAGGCCAATTCGCCGGGCACAGAAAAGGAGGCCAATTGGATTCCTGCGCCGAACGCGCCTTTTATGCTCGCCATGCGTTACTACCTGCCTAAGCCCGAACTACTTGACGGTAGTTGGAAATCTCCCGCCGTCGTCCGAGCGAACTAATCGGGTCGCGACAGGACTACTGATGTCAAATCAAGAATTTCAAGCGTTTCCATTCAGAAGAGACCGCGCCTCAGCGGCGGATCTTCTTCCATGTTGTTCGTAGCCGCGATTTACAAGGAGCCCGATAGCCCGGATGCCCATTTCTGTTGATCCACCTGACGCCCGCGCCATAGCCAAGGAAGCGTACATCTATGCGTTCCCCATGGTCGACAGCTACGCGACGCTCTACAAGCAAGCTGTTGACACGACCAGCCATGACTATCGCGCACCCTTCAACGTTCTCTCCAATGCCAGTAGTGTTGCCACTCCGGAAGATAGATTCGTAGTCACCCCCAATTCCGATACGCCGTACTCGTATCTGTGGATGGATCTCCGTGCTGAACCGATTGTCGTGACGATGCCGAAGATCGAAGAGAACCGCTACTACACGGGACAACTGGTCGATCTCTATACTTTTAACTTCGCGTACCTCGGCACACGCAGCTACGGCAACGATGGCGGCAAATTCGTTATCGCGGGCCCCGACTGGAACGGCGCTACGCCGGAGGGCATTAAGGCAGTTCTTCGCGCTCAAACGGAGTTTGCTTACCTGCTCATTCGCACTCAACTCTTCAATGCCGCCGACATCGTGAACGTCCGAAAGATACAGGCTGGCTACCAAGCCGAGCCACTGAGCAGCTTTCTGCATGAGGCCGCGCCTCAACCTGCCCCGGCGATCAACTGGCCGAAACCGTCGCCGGACATGCTCAAGACTGCGGCGATCTTCCCCTACCTAAACTTTCTGTTGCAGTTCTGCCCCACTGACCCGTCTGAAACGGCCTTGATGGACCGTTTCGCCAAACTCGGCCTCGGTCCAGGTAAGACATTCGACCTTGCAAGCTTTTCGTCGTCAACGCAACAAGCAATTGCGGACGGGATAGCCGATACCAAAGCAGACGTCGAAATGATCATGAAAAAGATCAATGCCGATCAGGTGCAGAGTTCTGACTTCTTTGGCACTCGCGAGTTTCTCAAGAACAACTATCTCTATCGCTTCATGGGAGCGAAGGTCGGGCTGTACGGCAACTCCGGAGCGGACGCCGCTTACTTCGGTTTTTTTGTCGACGCCGACCATCGGCCTCTCGACGCATCCTCCAGGAACTACGAACTTCATTTCGCGAAGGATGGCATTCCCGAGTACCACGCCTTTTGGTCACTCACCATGTACGACGGGAAGTCGCAGCTGTTAGTGGCGAATCCGATCCACCGCTATCTACTGAACTCGACCACGCTTAAGCACTACAAGTATGGTCCTGATGGTTCTTTGACCTTCTATGTTCAGAAGGACTCCCCGGGTGAGCAGAAGGAATCCAACTGGCTGCCGGCGCCCGATGGGCCATTCTACGCCGTATTCCGCGTCTACATGCCGGGGGCCGCTGTCTTAAATGGCACCTGGAGAAAACCGCTGATGCAGGCTGCCCCAAAGACATAGACCGGCGACGGTAGAACGGCCCTGCATAACTAATGCGAAAGGCTAAAACGAAGCGTCACTCGACAACTCTGGTGAACGGGTGGACAACAAAAGGCCTTGCGGGCTTTCATTTCGTGGCTGTCATAAAGGAATATTTGCTTGTTGCTGACGGCGGGATCGCTGTTTGGCCAGCAGCCCGCGCAAGCACCAAAACCCGACGTGAATGCCGCAAACAATCCACTAACGCCGATGATCACCATCAACTTTCAAGATCAAGCGGCGCCCTTACTGTATGGGTACGAGGATAGCTCCAACGCCTTTCTTTTTAGGGGCTTGGTGCCTCACCGTCTCGGAGGTCTCCCTCAGTTGTTTCGCTTTACCTTGCCCGTATCTACTGTCCCGACAGGAGCCGGCAATACTGCAACCGGCCTGGGTGATCTGAACATCTTTGATCTCTTTCCATTTCGCGTTTCAAAGATGGAGATCGCCGTAGGTCCGCAATTCACCTTTCCCACCGCCACTCAATCCGGAACTGGATCCGGAAAGTGGCAAGCGGGACTCGCCGGGATTGCCATAGCGCCTCGCAAGTGGGGACTTGCCGGGACCCTCGTCACCTGGCAGCATTCGTTTGCCGGAGATTCCTCCAGGCCTACGCAAAATAATTTCGCTTTTCAGCCATTGTTTATCTACAACCTAAAGCAAGGCTGGTACCTCCGCTCCACCGCCACCTGGAACTTCGATCTGGCGCGCGGTTCTTTCGTCATCCCTATCGGTGCTGGTGCAGGCAAGATCTGGATCTTAGAGAGCGGTGTGATCATCAATCTCTTTGCTGAACCGCAAGTGAGCATCGCGCACAGTGGAACCGGCCAGCCGCAGTTCCAGTTGTTCGCCGGCGTCAATATTCAATTCCCCTTACACACAACGAAATGAAGAATATGACTCCCCGTGAATTTAGTCGTGTGTAGTTAAGCGTTTACGAAGCGACAGCAATGGCTGCTTCCGGATTGTTATCGAATTGCGGGCAAGCCGTCAATTGAACTGTCCCTACACTGGTGCCCGCCCTTTTCATCTGCTCCTAATCAGGAGCGAGATACTGCCGCGCTACAGAATCAGGCTCGCTGGAATGCACGGTGAATCAACCCGTGCACCCGTCCCTCGGACCCGTGTAGAGCGGGAACGATCCAGCTTGGCCCGCCTTAACGAACGCAATCTTCACCACAAAAGGAATTCATGACCATTGAGATTATTGCTGTGTAGCTCGATGGAGTGACAAAGGCTTTCGCGTTTTTGTCGATGTCGACAAGATGGACGATCACCATATCGCCAGCCGGGAAGACCGAGATGTAAGTGCCGCCCGCACCCTGCGCCGTGAACGCGCCCTGCCAAGGGCCGGTGTAAATGCCACCTGGGTAAGCCGGGTTGTCCCAAACCCACCAGAGAGCGCCACTGTATCCCCATCGCTCTGGGCTCCCGTAGTTTCGCAGAAAAGACGGATTGATATCACGGAAGGGGGTAACCAGAGTGGTCGAATACTGTACCCACTCAGCCGGAACGACCTGCTGGCTTTTCCACTTTCCTTTATCCAACATGAGGAGACCGAGACGCGCCATGTCCCGGGTTGAAAGACGCATAACGTACTCGGGCCATCTGGTCAGTGGATCCGGTTCCTTCACCTGCAGGGAAGGTTGATAATCCTGCATCCCAAGCGGACGAGCAAGATCCCGCTGCAGGGCGTCGTAGATACTCTGATGAGTCAACTTCTCGAAGGCGGCGCCAGCCGCATTGAAGTCCCAATTGCTGTAGAGATAATGCGCTCCGGGTGCTTCCGACCCTCGGGGCGGAAGGTAGCCCTTTTGTCCGAAGCTGCTCGTTGGTAGGTAGACCCCAGAACGGGCGGCCAGCAGCTGCCGCAAAGTTGCTGTTTCTTCAATCGGAAGGAAAGCCTGCTTATCATCCAGCCCGAGTTGCTTGACGGTCTTATCGAGATCGATCGAGCCGTTGTGGACGTACGTACCGTACAGCATACCCAGGACACTCTTGCGAGCAGAGGCAATCTTACTGGGGTGAGTCACGTCTCCATAAGAGAATACGACCCGGCCTTGCACGACCACCATCATTGATGCCGTGTCTTGTGTGCTCACCCATTGCCGCACCACATCGAGTCTCTTACTCGAGTAGCCTAGAGACTCCGGTGTTGCCTTCTGCCATTCGGCTCCGGGTACGACGTCATCCTTGAAAGGTTCCAATTTCTTATGCGCCAAGAGGGACGCGGTTCCACTCCAAATGATCACCATCAGGGCGAGCTTCATGCGAGGACTCATGGCGGCAAAGTACCAATCGGTGAGAGGCACAGGTCATCATAACTGTTTTGGATTTGCTCACGTCGCGGCTTACGGCTATCCGTCGACTAGCTTTGGCATGATCGATTCGCGGTTGGAAGGGAAGTGTTGCGAACCTGAAAGCGAGGGCGCGAGGGGTGTCGGGTATAGCGAGGCAGAATCGCAGACAACGACGAACGCGCAGGATGATCATTCCCGGTTCGAAATGTCTCCGTTTGAACAGTGCCAGTCGGTTCCGCCACAGCTTATCAGACCCTCAAACCGGGTTCGCAACACATCCGGCAAAGCTTCCAGTAGGACTATCTCGATTCCAGCAAGTTCGATCCGTGAGCACGCTCTGGAACCATCTGAAGTAAGGGTCGTATGTCCTTTTCGAGCACTACGCTTACGATCGGTGAACTATCCGTCAGTAACGACCCAGGTCACTAGCTCACAAACCGGAACCGCCTACCGTTCAGCCAGCACGGAATGTTCTGACACGCTGGGTCCTTCCCAACAATCGGCTAACGGCAGTGGCTTCGGTTACATCGCCGCACGGCACGCGATGCGCCGCCGGATTCCTGCGTGTCCATTCCGTCACGGGCTAACAGCGAGTCATATAGACTAACCATGGGTTTCAGGACATGAGTGCGCTTTGGCAAGACGACACCGAGCTGTTCGCGCTCGCACGCACAGAATTGTTTGTGGCGGTCGTTGGTGACGTGCTCG
>C688J35102_120989553_pt1 | contig 11880 bp, 7 predicted proteins | sample HopSoiMetagenom2_FD_35102 | JGI IMG/M metagenome (IMG submission 35102)
ACTCGGCTCGATAGCTCTGGTCCGCCACCCGACAGTCATTCCACTCTTTTCCACAATGAGGGGAGCGGACATTTCAAGGACGTCACTGCCCAGTCCGGCTTGACACACACTGGGTGGGGTCAAGGCGTCTGCGTGGGAGATTACGACAACGACGGTTCTCCAGATCTTCTGGTCACCTACTTCGGACACAACGTACTCTATCGAAATCGGGGCGACGGCCGGTTTGAGGATGTCACCGAAAATGCCAAGCTTCCGGTAACTGGGACACGCTACGGCTCCGGCTGCAGTTTCGTCGACTACGATCGCGATGGCTATCTTGACCTATTCGTGGCCAACTATGTCGAACTCGATCTGAACAAGACGCCCCGGCCAGGCAAAGGAGAGTTTTGCGTCTGGAAGGAAATCCCTGTGATGTGCGGGCCCCGAGGCCTGCCTCTCGCGCACAACGTCCTTTACCACAACAACAAGGACGGTACGTTTAGCGATGTATCAGAATCTTCTGGAATTCTGAAGCCGGGGGGCCGCTACAGTTTGGGCGTGGTAGCCGCGGACTTCGATAATGACGGCTGGCCCGACATATACGTGGCTTGTGATATGACTCCCAGTCTCCTGTTCCATAATCTGCACAACGGCAGATTCGAAGAGCAGGGGCCTGCGGCAGGGGTCGCCTTTAACTTCGATGGCGCCCTGCAGGCCGGCATGGGAATCGGTGTTGCAGACTATGACGGTGATGGGTTACTAGATATCGCCAAGACCAATTTCTCCGGTGACCTGACTTCCCTGTATCACAACGACGATGGCAAATTCTTTACCGATGTCTCGCAGCAAGCCGGGTTAGGCGCGCGCCAGTTCCTTGGGTGGGGTATTTCATTCGTTGATGTGGATGACGACGGTTGGCGCGACCTCGTGGTTGCGAATGGGCATGTCTATCCCGAAGTGGAAGGTAAGCGACTCGGCGATACCTACCTGCAGCCGACCATCCTGTATCAGAATTTGGGAAATGGCAGATTCAAAGACGTAACTGAGACTGCAGGCCCCGCTTTTAGAACGCCTCGTCCCGCGCGAGGCTTGGCAGCAGGAGATTTGGACGGTGATGGCCGGCCGGAAATCGTGGTTCTCAACATGAACTCGACTCCTAGTTTGCTGAAGAACAGTGGTCCTCGCGGCCATTACCTGAACGTGTCGCTGACCGGGACTAAGTCGAATCGCAGCGCAATCGGGGCGAGAGTCATTGTGCACGCCGGCAGCCGGCGGATGATTGACGAGGTAATGAGTGGCGGCAGTTTCTACTCACAGAACGCTTTCTCGTTGCACTTCGGTTTAGGACAAATCGCCGCATTGGACGATGTAGAGATACGCTGGCCGAGCGGTACCGAACAGCACACCGGACGAGTTACTGCCGACCAGGCAATTAAGATTTCCGAGCAGGCCAAGTGAAACGGAGGTCCCGGCGCGAGTTCTTGTTGTCGGCCGCAGCTGCGCCTGCACTAAGGTCGCTATCTCTTCGTTCCTTGCGCGCCGAGCAAAATCGGAGCCGTGCGCCGTATCTCGCTCTCGAGAAGTTCATCGATCCCGGGAACGACGCATTCCAGGTTGAAAAAGACGCGGTCGATATCGTCCATGGGCTTCAAACGGCTTTGGAGAAACGCGCGCTGCCTGCCGGAGCGGATTTGGCAGGCTCGTCGCCTTTTCCCCGCCGCTACCAAGCGCTCGCGCCCGATCTCGACGAAGCTGTGTTCGATGCAAATGACCGTGCCGTGAAAGAAGGTTGGCGTCAATGGATCGAGTCTCTGGGCACGATCCGACGAGCGCAGTTCTATCCTCTGCCCGGCGGGATCGTTCGTTACGAAGTAGCGAGTGAGAAGAACGGAAAGCTTCTCTACCGCATTGGGCGCTGGAAGCAAACCTGGAATGGTAAAGCACTCGTCGAGTTTTCGCCCATCGAGGAGCACGTTGCAGCTGCAGCCAAACCGTACTTCCGTGACGTTACCGCCCACGCGTTTGACGGAGTGGAGTCGTTTGGAAAACAACTGTCTTGTGGCACTCCATACTGGCGATCCCGGCTTGATCCCGGAACAGGGATCGACATTTATGGAAGCAACGGAATCGCTGTAGGCGACATTGACAGCGACGGGGTCGACGAGATTTATGTCTGTCAGCCGGGCGGCTTACCCAACCGGCTGTACAAGTTCGACCGGGACGGACGGCTGGCGGACATAACGGATGCGTGGGACGTCGGCATACTCGATGACACTTCGTGCGCACTCTTTCTGGATCTGCGAAACTCGGGCCGGCAAGACCTGGTTGTGCTACGGGCCAGCGGGCCGGTTCTTTTTCTGAATCACGGCGCTCGCTTTTCACTGCGAACTGACGCATTTCGCTTTGCGGCTACGCCCAAGGGCGGCTTTACCGGAATGGCCGCGGCCGATTTCGATCGGGACGGCAAACTCGACCTGTATCTCTGCTGTTACGTGTATTTCCAAAGCGAGGCTCAGTACACATATGCCGTTCCTTATCACGATGCCCAGAATGGCCCGCCGAATTTTCTGTTCCGCAACAAACTCAATCCTGACGGAAGCGGATTCCTGGAGGACTGCACTTCGGAAACGGGAATAAACGAGAATAACGACCGGTTCAGTTTCGCACCGGCGTGGTGCGACTTCGACGGTGACGGATGGCCGGATCTATATGTCGCCAATGATTTCGGACGAAACAACCTCTACGTCAACAAAGAGGGCCGGTTCCGCGACAAGGCGGCGAGCGCGGGCTTGGAAGACCTCGGCCCAGGAATGAGCGCGTCTTGGTTCGATTACGATCACGACGGTAAAGCGGACCTATACGTCGGTAACATGTGGACCGATGCGGGGCAGAGAGTCATCCAGGCCGCCGAATTCGCTCCGGCGCACGTGCCCGGACTGCAAGGCGCTTACCGGGCGCATTCCATGGGCAATTCTCTGTTCCGGAATCGGGGGGATAACACGTTCGAGGATGTCAGTGCCGCGGAAAATGTGGATTTTGGACGATGGGCGTGGGCATCCGGAGGGCACGATCTCAATAACGACGGAGAACCAGAGATTTTCGTCGCTTGCGGCATGTTGACGAACACTTCTCGAACGGATCTGGGCAGCTTCTTCTGGCGTCAGGTAGTGAGTCGTTCTCCGGTCGCGGCTACTCATTCGGCCGAGTATGAGAATGGCTGGAACGCGATCAACCAATTTGTCCGGGAAGACTACAGCTGGAACGGCCACGAGCCGAACGTGCTTCATGTTCGGCGAGGTGCCCGATACTTCGACTTCTCTGGCGTGAGTGGGCTGGATTTCCCGGAAGACACTCGCGCGTTTGCCCTTACGGACTTCGATGGAGACGGACGGCCCGACATCATTTTGAAGAGTAGATTGGGTCCACAGGTGCGCATTCTGCAGAATGACTGCGCCGGGACAAATCGAGCAATTGCGTTCCATCTGCAAGGCACTAAGTCGAACCGCGACGCCATCGGTGCCCGCATACAGGTAGACGGCCAAACGAAGTGGCTGGAAGCCGGATCGGGTTTTCTTTCTCAACACACAAAACACGTGGTTTTCGGCCTAGGGCAGTCCGAGAAGGTCAGTCTTGTCCGCGTGACTTGGCCATCTGGGTTGGTGCAGGAATTTCCGGCGCTCCCGCCGGGGAATAAGCATTTCTTAGTTGAAGGGTCGCGCGAGGTCCGCTCGCAGCCGCTTGCGCCTCATCGCGAGTTACCGAGCCGCCAAGTCGCTGCCCGAAATGATCTCGCTCTAGAAGACACTTGGTTCGTCGAGCCTGTGCCGCTTCCCGAACCGCAGACTGGTCCCGGGCTATTCGTCCTTAATGACGCAAGCCTCTCCGAGAGCAAACGCGAGCAGTATGAAATCTTACGTCGCTACCTATTCGACTGGCGCACTCCGTTGAAGCCGCCTCTTGCATTTCTTCTGAATGACGCTGGCCATGCCGTAAAGATTTACGGAAAAGTCCCGTCCGGCGATCAGGTCCGGGCAGATCTCGGGGCCATGCGGAACCATACTCGCCACGCCTTTCCATTTCAAGGTGCTTACGTGGATCCGGCTCACCGCGATTTTTTCAAGTTCGGGGCTGCCTTCCTCTGGGCCGGATTCTATGAACAAGCTCTGCCTTATCTGCAGGCTGTATTGAAGCGAACACCGGACAACTCTCGTGTTCTCGTTCTCGTGGGCCAAATTCATTGGGAAGCGAACCGCATCGAAGAGGCCGGGCGATCGTTTCAACAAGCCGAGAAAGACAGTCCGGACAGTGTGCCGGCTCTGCTGGGACTTGGGGACGTCGCAGCACGGTTGGGCAATTACGGCGAAGCGGAACAGCGGTACCGCCGGGCGCTGGAACTCGATGCCAAATCGGCCGAAGCAGCGAACGGTCTCGGTTTGGTTCTGGGCAAGCGCGGTCATTTCGATGAAGGCCGGCAATACTTGCAGAAGGCAATCAGTCTTCGCCCCGATTACGCTGAAGCCATCAACAATCTGGGCGTGCTTTACACGCAAACCGGCAAGACGGATGACGCCATAGCTGCTTTCGACTACGGTGTGCGTAAAGCGCCAGACGACGATATACTCTACTTGAATCTGGGAAGACTCTACGCTCAGCTGGGAAGGATTGAGAAGGCGAGGCAAGTCATGCAGCAACTTCTTGATCGCAAGCCAGGGAATGCCCTAGCTCGCCATGCGCTCGAGGAGTTGAACGGTAGGTAAACGTGTTACTCAAGACAGGATTGGTGTTGCTCGGCCTATTTGCCGGATCTGTCCTATCGCCGGACGAACTCGTGGTGCTCCAGGCCATCTCTGAATCCGGTCGTTGCGTTAGTTCCGGCGAGATTCCCGACAGCCGCCTTGGCAGCGGCGTAATGATCAGTCCCGGCCAGCCGCCCCTTTTGATGTTCCGCTACTACGAAGGCAAATCGCATCACCGGTTCGGAAATGCGGAGCTGATGCTGGATGATGCGGGCCATTAGGCGTCTCACTTCCCTAGCCCTGATAGCCGCGGCCGCAATGGCCGGCAACTCGGCTCGACAGGAAGGTATCGCGGCTTTCAAGGAAGGCCGTTATTCGATCGCATTGGTGAAATTTCGTGAGGTGCTGGGACGCTCTTCTGACCGAACCACCAGGGTGTTCGCTGCATTGACCCAGGCGGCGCTGGGCGACTGTGAGGCCGCACTGCCGGAACTCACCGCTCGTCCTGAACCAAACGATCCGGTCTTGTACCGCATGGCGACTTTGACCGCAGTGAAATGTTACAGCACAAAGCACGACGAAGCTAAAACTTTCTCTCTCCTGCAGCGCCTTCGCGAGCGCTTTCCCGATGATCCGGACGTCCTGTATATGTCAGTGAAGTTGCACATGAAGGCGTTCAACGACGCGACCTTCGCGATGTATCAGCGAGCGCCGTCCTCCTACCGAGTACATGAGCTTTCGGCCGAAATCTTCGAGGTAGAGAATCGTTACGAGCAAGCGGTCGCGGAGTATCGCAGAGCGATCGAACTGAATCCGAACGCTCCGGACCTTCATTACCGTCTTGGTCGCGCTCTACTTCTGCAGAGTCATGATCCCGGTTCACTAGGTCTCGCCGCAGCTGAATTCCACTCCGAGTTGAAGCTGAGCCCGGAGGATGGGGCGTCTGAGTTTCAACTCGGGCAAATAGCCCAGGTCGAGGGCAAGCTACAGGACTCAAAGCTGCACTTTGAACGAGCGGTCGCATTGTCGCCAAAGTTCGTCGGCGGCCTGATTGCGCTTGGGAAGGTAAACACACAGGAAAAGCAGTACGCGAGCGCGATCGAACTGCTGTCTCGAGCTGTCGCGATCCAGCCGGACAACGAAACAGCCCATTACGCTCTGCTTACCGCCTACCGAAATGCTGGTCAGATGGACAAAGCAAGGGGGGAAAAAACCATTCTGGATCGATTGCAGAAACCGCCGGAAGGTGAGTTCGCGAATTTCCTCAAGAAGCTGGGCGAGAAACCTCCGGACCAGTGATCTTTTTTCGATTCGTTTCGGCGCTGCTGCTGATGGTCGGAGCGGTTTCCACTCCTTACGCTCCGGATTTTCGCGACATCGCCCGCTCTGCAGGTCTGTCGGATGTGTTTCCGAACGGAGGTGCAGTTTCGAAGGAGTTTATCGTCGAAACCACGGGTAGCGGCATCGGTTTTGTCGATTACGATAACGATGGCCTTCTCGATCTGTTTGTTCTTTCCGGCGAGGGCGGCACGAATCGGATGTACCGGAACCAAGGAAAGGACAAGTTTCGCGACGTCACGGACGAGTTGGGCCTACACTCGACCGGTTGGGCACAAGGTGTATGTACCGGAGATTTCGATAACGACGGATTCACCGACCTGCTTGTCACGTATTGGGGCGCGAACCGGCTATACCGCAACGTGGAAGGAAAGAGATTCGAGAATGTTACCGCCGGCGCACATCTCGCGCAGGATCGCGTTCGCTATAACACCGGCTGCGCATTCATCGACATAGATAACGATGGACGGCTGGATCTCTTCGTCGCTAATTATTTGAAGTTCGATCCTGCGACCACGCCAAAGCCCGGCGTGAACCCCTATTGCTTCTATCGAGGTCTTCCAGTCAGTTGCGGACCGAGAGGGTTGCCCTTCGATCGCAACATCCTTTATCGCAACAACGGTGACGGCACGTTCAGCGACATATCCGGAACCTCCGGAATCGCCGGGCCCGAGGGCCACTACTCGCTAGGGGTCCTGACGGGAGATTTCGACGAAGACGGTCGCACCGATATCTACGTCGCGTGCGATCAGACGCCCTCGCTTCTGTACATGAACAAGGGCCGGGGGCACTTTGAAGAGGAGGCGGTGCTCCGAGGCGTTGCCTACGACGGAAATGGGAGGGCAATGTCCGGCATGGGAGTGGACGCGGCCGACTACAGCGGCGATGGCCATCTCAGCATCTTTCGCACGAACTTCTCCGATGAATTCGAGACCCTGTATCACAATAGCGGGCAGGCCGAATTCGACGATGAGGGCTTTGCTGCGGGGCTCGGGCAAAACACGAAGTACGTTGGCTGGGGCGCGGGTTTCTTCGATTTCAATTTGGATGGCTGGAAAGACCTTTGTCTGGTCAACGGTCACGTTTTTCCCGAGGTCGAGAAACTCGGCATCGACATCCACTACAAAGACCGGGCAATCCTGTACGAAAACCTTGGCGACGGGAAATTTCGCGATCTTTCGCGAACCGCGGGTTCTGCATTTCTCGAAAAGCATTCCGCGCGCGGAGCGGCATTCGGCGATGTCGATAATGATGGAGCAATCGAAATTGCGATCAACAACCAGAACGAGAGTCCGTCGTTGCTCAAAGACACCAGCCATCCGACCGGCCACTGGACTATGCTTCATCTAATCGGTCGACGGTCGAACCGGAGCGGAATTGGAGCGCGCGTCAAGCTCACGTCAGGCGGTCGAACACAATATGGAGAAGTGAGGAGCGGAGGCAGCTATCTGTCTCAAGGCGATCTGCGTTTGCATTTCGGTGTTGCTTCCGCAACAAAGATCGAGCGAATCGAGATTTTCTGGCCCAGCGGTGTCCGCCAGGTATTAGACAATCAGCCCCGTGATCGAATCATCGACATAACGGAGAGCGTTTAGTCACTCCTGAACCGAATCGTGATAGAAAGGACAAATCACAATCAGGACTTTCTCCGACGCTGCAAACTGCCGCTTAGGTAACGCGCACGACGTTGCACAGGCGATCTCGTGGAGCCGGCGCGACGTTTTACGAACGGTAACGCGCGCTGGGTTCGGTACTTTGTTCGGGTTCGCGCCCTTCCGGGCGGCCGCATTGCCACGAGCCGGTAAAACCATTGTCGTCACTTTCGGGGGTGGAGCGCGGGACGAGGAAACGTTCATGCCGGAGGGACAGGAGAATATCCCTCATCTGCTCCGCGAACTGATTCCGCAATCTACCTTCTTCACCCAAGTGGTTAATCGCGGCATTCTGGGACACTATGTGGCAACCGCCAGTCTTGCCACCGGTGTTTACGAAACCTTCAATAATTTCGCCGCCGTGTCACCGAACAACCCAACCGTGTTCGAGTACTTCCGCAAGGATCTCAAGCGGCCGATCACCGATGCTTGGGTAGTTGCCCCCAGTAACGGGTTCAACGGTATTGGAGAGAGTGGCCATCCGTCGTACGCGAACGGCCTGGGAGCTGGAGTCATCCTGCCGAAGCGATTGCTCGCTGCAACGCTTTCCTCTGCCGGCCAAGGCCAGTACGAACATCTTCTGCGCGACAACTATGAGACCCCGCTGTACGCACCCAAAGTGAGTGGCCGCGCGATCGAGGTGCACCAGATGGCGGAGATTCTGAAGCTGTCCGTTGCGGAATTTACGACGCATGCACGCAGCTTGGCCAGTCCGGATGAGCTCTCCGTTTACATTGCACGTCAGCTCATGCGGCATCTGGCGCCCAGCCTATTGTGGATCACACTGCACGATATCGATGTCGCACACTCCGGGAGCTACTCGTTATATATCGAAGGCATTCAGCGGACCGATCGACTCTGCCGAGATGTCTGGAACGCCATAGCTAACGAACCGGAATACGCCGGTAAAACAAATCTGTTCATCCTGCCGGATTTTGGCCGCGATTCGGACACCGATGCGGGCGGTAACGGATTCCAACATCATAGGACGGGTGACGCCCTGTCCAGGACAACCTGGATGATGGCGATGGGACCGGGCATCCGTCAGAACGTGATCGTAGATCGCCCGGTGGAATCAATCGATCTCGTACCCACTCTGGGCGCGCTGACCGGGTTTTCACCAACTTTGGCCACCGGCAAAGTACTTACTGAGGTCCTGTGATTCATGACACCGAAAGACCTCAGACGCGAGCACTTTGAGAAGTATCCTCCAGAAGCGAAGAGGCTTGCGACCATTCAGCTACCACTGCTGCAGAAGCTACCTCTCGCATTCCTGCCTCTGCTGCTGCGCGAGCTGATCACTTACGACTGGAAGTTTCCTGCGGAACGAAAGGAGTTGGATCACCAATTCGTTTACCTCGGAAGCATGTCTGCGGAGCAGCTTCGACAAGGTATGGCAGAGTTCGACAGCTTGCGGCTGCCGGCGAACCTCGCGGATCTGGACTGGGTCAACACGCCAGGTAGCTTCTCAGAACAGCTTTCTGCTCACCTTTGGGCATCTCATCAGCTGGACAAATTTCGGGCGGCCTCGATCCAATACGTAAGACAGCTGAATGCGGCCGCGCCACTAGAGTCTCTTCCCGCACGGCGATTAGCCATTGCGGTGATCGGGCGTGGAGTCAAGGAGAACCGGTATCCCCTATTCCGAAAGTTACGTCCGCACGGGGTCTACTTCCCGAACGTTGATCCCGCGAGCGGGCGAGAAGCAATCGTGAGCGCACTTGCGGCACGTTCAGCAGCGTATCCCGGCGCTTTCGCGCATTGGTACATTGACGGCGACACGAATGAGCTGCCCTCGGATTCAAAAGCTTTGACCTGCGTGTCATTCAGCTCGCTTGATTCTGTTCGTACATCGCTGGTCCAAACCATGCGGCGGACGCTGCAATCGGGAACGGGGGGACCGGAAGCAGTGCGGACGATGCTGGCCCAGATGCGTCCCGAGGACTTGGGTCTTACCGGCGAAGGAGAGAAGGCCGTGCTGAATCGGTTTCAGGTCAGCGTATTGACGGAAGGCTCTGGGACTCAGTTATTCAGCACCACATTCGTACAATGGTCTGCACGTGAAGCTTTGCGGCGAGCACAGCCGCTGACGCTGCTCGCCCGGTTTACGCCACGGATCTACGAGCAATCCATGCGAGAGCTTATAGCAGGCACACAAAAGCGAGCCGTCACGGATCCCGAGGGCTCCCTCATCGACGCGGACATGGGAGCTTACTACACATGGATCAATCAACAACGGTTGCCTGGAGCGGAGCAAGCCTCATTTCTGGCCTGGTTTGAGGACCGTAGCGAGGCTTTGGCAATCGCGCCCTCACTTCCTCGTGGAACGCAAGACACCAGATCAATTCGTGTCAGCGAGTTGCTGAAGCAAGTGAGCTAGCAAGGACACTAATTAGAGACACTGCGTCCAGAGACTTTCAGCCCAGATCAAACGGTTCAAACAACTCGACTGTCAACCTGGCGCACTTGCACGCTCTTGACAAGGAACCTGCGTCTCAGCCACTCTCGGACAGGCTCGTCATAGAGTTTAAGACACGCGTACGCAATCAGAACACTCACGATGACCAGCAGCACGCCCACTACCGCTCCACGTCCTGCAGGGATGTGATCACGCGTCACCCAGGCGGTGTAGACATAGATCAGCGGATAGTGCGTGATGTAGAGCGGGTACGAGATCTCTCCTAAGAAGTGGGAAAGTGTCGACGAAAATCGTCCCGTAACGTTATCGCCTGCGCCCATCACAACGATGATCGGGAAGACAAGGATAATGCAGAATGACTCGTACAATCCATTCATCCAGAGTTGTTCCGGGCCTCCGACCCTGGGTGCCGCAAGCGCTGCGATGAGCAGAAGGCTGCAGATGATAAATGCTCCTTTCACGTGGATTCGCTTGCCCATGCGCATGAGCAACATGCCGGCGAAAAATGGATACAGCATGCGAGCGAAGCCTATATGAAGCTGCTCCCGATCTACGGTCCACCCACCGATAACATCTCCCCGAGGGCCCCACACGGCAAGGTGAACCAGCAGAAATGCCGACAGCACGACAATCACCCCGAGTGACTTGTTAGAGAGTTTGCGGATGCCGATCGCATAGAGAAAATTCGCGACGTACTCAAAGAATAGTGACCAGGCGGGTCCGTCGAGCGGATGCATCTCCTTCCATGCGCGGATGTCCATCGAAGGAAGCAGAGGGATCAACGTAAAGCCGGCTAACATCACGAGTAGCGTCTTCCAGACGGGCGTCCCGCTGACAAGAGGAAACATGGGACAGCTCTGGAAATAGAACAGCGCCGCTCCGATGATATTGCCGACGATCACCATGGGCTGAAGCCGGACGAGGCGACGTTTGTAGAAATCTAACTGGCTCATCTTCCCCCAACGGTCGTCGTAGGCATAAGCAACGACGAAACCGGAGAGAAGAAAGAAGAAGTCGACCGCCAGATATCCGTGATTGAGAATCTGCTTGAAGACATCCCCATTTGCATACGCTTCGAAGGTGTGGAAGATCACGACCGTCAGAGCAGCCACCCCCCGTAAGCCGTCCAGGATCTGGTAATGGCTCTTCGGTTCGAGGTAAGTGGGATTATTATTCATAACGATCGGGCCACACCGGGCTGGAGAAAAGGCTACAGTTGGTTTATCCAGCCTACAGGCGCAACGCCCTTCGGCGTGGGACAGAACCCGGATTAGATTTTACCGATCGAGGGTTTGCCCTTGGACCAGCGCAAACGCGAAGAGTGTATCCCCGGCACCAACCACAATGTACTGTCGTCCATCAAGCATGTAGGTCTCAGGGCCATTGCTGACGTTGTGCGCTACGCCAAAGTGCCATAGAGGTTTCCCGGTATCCGGATCAAACGCTATGAAGTTGCCCGTGTAATCACCCGTGAACAACAGCCTGCCGGCACTGGTCAGGATTCCCGGGCCACCCAGGCCCCCTCCGCTACTGCTGCGATACGGATGGCTCCAGGCAATCGCCCCCGTTCGCGTGTCAATCGCCTCAAGAACGTGCTGCGACCATAGGTTGCGTCCTGAGCCCGCGTATCCTTCCGGGCGCAGGTCCGTATCAGTGAGATACGCAAGGCTGTAACCTCGCGCTGCATTGACAAAGAAATATCCGCTTTTCGGGTCATAACTGGGCGGCAACCAGTTCGTTCCACCTCCGGCGGGTA
>C688J35102_120989552_pt1 | contig 11872 bp, 12 predicted proteins | sample HopSoiMetagenom2_FD_35102 | JGI IMG/M metagenome (IMG submission 35102)
GGGGAGCGCCGCCCGGCCGGCGGGGGCGGCGGGGGCGGCGGGGGCGGCCGCGAGCGCCGCCGGGCGCGCGGGCGCCGCGGCCGGCGCCTGCGCGGCGGCGGGGGCGGCGGCGGGGGCGGCGGCGAGCGCAGCCAGGGCCACGAGGGCCAGGAGGTCAGCCGGTGGTCGCATCGCTCAGCGGGGCGGTGGGGATCACGTAGGTCTCGATGGAGAAGCGGGCCTCGAGCTTCGGCGGCGCGTCGGCGGCCGCCGGCGCCGCGCCGGCGCCGGGGCGCGCGTCCATGGGCACCAGCCGCAGGTCGGTGGGGGTCACCACCCGCGGCAGCGAGGCCACGCGGGTGAGGAACTCGCCGATGTCCTGGTAGCGCCCCTGCACCGCCATGTCGTACACGCGGCGGGTGTAGTAGCGCTCCTGCGAGGCGGAGACGGGCTGGATCAGCGAGATCTCCACCCCCGTCTGCTGCGCCTGCGCCGAGATCAGGTCGAGCAGGTCGGGGAGCTCCTCGGTCGAGGGGATCAGCCCCTCCACCACCGCCAGCTGGCGGCGGTAGAGCTCCAGCGCCTCCTCGGGGCTGCTGGCGCCGCGGGTGAGCCCGCGCGCCGCCGAGTTGCTCTGCTGGATGTGCGCGAGGCGCGTCTCCAGCGCCTCGTTGGCCGCCTTCCGCGGCGTGTAGACCTGGAGGTAGAAGTACGCGGCGGCCATGGCGAGCAGCGCCCCGCCGTACACCAGGTTCTTGCGCGTCTTGGGGTCGAGCGGGGGAAGCGCCATCAGTTCACCGGGACGACCGGAACGGTCTCGATCAGGGTGGAGTCGGGCTGCTCCCAGCGGGCCTCGAGCGTGAACTTGAGGTACGTCCGCCCCTGGGTCTGCGTCTGCTCGCTGGTCACCAGCGCCACGTCGCGGATGAAGGGCGAGGCCTCGAGGTTCTTCATGAAGCGGGTGAGCGCCTGGGTGGTGGCCACGTCGCCCTCCACGTTGAACCCCGGCGGCGGCGGCGGCGGCGGGAGCGGCGGGAGCTTCCCCCTGGTGCTGTCGGCCGCGGCCTTCTTGCCGGTGTCGGCGGCGGCCGCCGCGGGGCGGGCAGCCACGGGGGGCGCCGGCGGGGGCGCGATGGCGGAGACCTTGGTGAGCCAGGTGAAGGGCGGCACCGCGCGGCTGATCTCGTCCATCAGGTGCGGCCACACGTAGCGCCGGCCGTCGACGGCGCGGATCACCGCCATCTTCTGCTCGATGGTGTCCTTGCGGCTGTCGATGGTCTTCATCAGCGCGATGGTGCGCGCCAGCCGCAGCGAGTCCTGCCGCTCGTGCTCCACCTGGGCCTCCACCTCGCCGCGGTGGGCGCCCTGGCGCCAGAAGGTGAAGGCGCCCAGCAGCAGGAAGAGGAGCGCCGCGGCGGCGAGCCCGGCCACGCGCGGGTCGGCCCCCGCCACCGGGAGCGACACCCCGCGCGAGGCGCGGGCGGCCGGCTTGCGCGCGCCGGCGGCGCCGCTGGGGAGCAGGTTGATCTCGATCAAGTGCGGCACCCCGGCTGGGGGAGTTCGGGTCGCGGGCGGGTCATGGCGCGTTGCGCAGCGCCAGCCCCACCGAGAGCATCAGCATGGGCGCCAGCTCGTCCACCGGCATCCCGCTGGCGGCGCCGGGGCGCACGCGCAGGCGCTGCAGCGGGGTGGCCACCTCGGTGCGGGCGCGCAGCCGCGCCGCCACCACGTCCACCAGCCCGGGGATGCGGGCGCCGCCGCCCGACACGTACACGCGCTGCAGCCCGCCGCCGGCGTCGGCCACGGCCAGGAAGGCCACGGCGCGCTCCACCCCCATCGCCAGCTCCTCCGAGCCCTGCGTGAGCAGCTCCTTGAACTCGGCGGTGCGCTGCGAGCGCCCCTGCAGCACCGCGTCGGCCTCCTCGGTGGAGAGGCCGTGCAGCCGGCGCAGCTCCTCGCGCAGCCGCCGCGAGCCGAAGGGGATATCGCGGGTGAGGATGAGCGTGCCGTCCTGCAGCACGTTCACCGTGCTCACCTCGTGGCCCACGTTCACCAGCGCGGCCACGCCGGAGAGCGCCTCGGGGTAGTTGAACTCGAAGGCGTTCAGCAGCGCGCAGGCGTCCACGTCGACCACCGCGGGGGCGAGCCCCGCGTCGCGCAGCAGCCCCACCCGCCCCTCCACCAGCTCGCGCTTGGCGGCCACCAGCAGCACGCTCATCTGCAGGCCGTCGTCGAGCGGGTCGAGGATGTGGAAGTCGAGCTGCACGCTCTCCATGTCGTACGGCACGTGCTGCTCGGCCTCCCAGCGGATCACCTCGCGGGCGTCGGCCTCCTTCATCCGGTCCATGGCGATCTTCTTCACCATCACGTCGCGCCCGCCCACGCTGGAGACCAGGCGCCGGGGCTTGATCTGGCTGGTGTCGAAGAGGGCCCGGAGCGTCTCCACCACGATCTGGGGGTCCATCACCTCGCCCTCCACGATGGCGTCGGGGAGGAGCGGCGTGTGGGAGGCGTGCACCAGCTCGGGCTCGGGCCCCGAATGGTCGACCACGGCCACCTTGATCAGGCCGCTGCCGATGTCGAGCCCCACCGTGGTGCGGTTGCGGCGCAGAAAGGAGACCATGGGACGCGCGAAAAGGTCCGTGGGCATGCCGCAATGGTGCCGCGGCAACGGGCGGTCAGGCGTGGATTGCTTGGGGGGATGGCGAGAACATAGCGCGGGTCAGTGCGGGCGTCAAGGATGCCCGCACATGACCCCCTGTTTCAGCGCACCAGCTCGTACCACGCAAACAGCGGCTGGCTCATCACCTGCTGCTGCGCGTCGATGAGGCGGTTGTTCATCGCGTTTTGCGCGTCGTTGATCGAGCAGCGGTTGTAGCGGATGGTGGCATTGCCCAGCACGTTGTCGGTCACGCTGCTGTTCTCGCCGAACGCCACCACCGTGCCCTCCAGCTTCCCCAGGAACGGCCCGTTGCCGCCGGTGATCTTCAGGTCCTGGTCCACCAGCACGATGCCGCGGAACACGAAGTTCCCCTGGATGTCGAGCGTGCCGTTCAGCACCATCAGCACCCCCTGCCCCCAGTCGCCGTTCAGGCTCACGGTGTTCTGGTTGAGCCCGGTGGCGTCGATGGCCACGATCACGAAGCGGTCGCGCCCCGTGGTGGTGCAGGTCTGGTTGCCGATGTCGGCGGCGGGGCACCCCCAGTTGTAGATCGAGTCGGCGCCGGTGAGCGCGTAGTCCGAGTCGTTGGGACGCTTGTTGTTGGGCCAGGTGGGGCACACCCCCCCCGTGCGGTCGGGGCACTTGCCGGCCGCGGTGAACATGGGCCCGAACCTGATGGTGGCCGTGTTCAGGGCCAGGGAATTCAGGGTCACCCCCGTGCCCAGCACCGAGTTCATCAGCGCCGTCTTGGTGGTGGTGGAGACGTGGCTCGACCCCTCCAGGTTGTTGTTCCCCGAGCTCACGGTGGAGCCCTGGGTGACCTCCACCGAGTACCCGGAGGCAGCCGAGTCGCACCCCACCTGCCCGGAGGCGCCGTTGCTCACCTTGGCCGACCCGCCCACGTTCACGTTGCCGCCCGAGGTGAACCCCGCGTTCACGTTGAGGCGCGAGGTCGCCAGGGTGCGCGTGACCTTGAGCAGCGCCCCCACCCCGCGCCCGTGCGCCGGGGAGGTGGGCGCAGCGATCAGCGACCAGGTCTCCTTCTGCGTCATGGGGGTGGCTCCCGCGGCGGGGGTCACCGTCTTCACCAGCTGCGCCGAGGTGAGGGTGTAGCCGGTGCCCTGGTAGGTGAAGGTGGCGGTCCCCTCGCTGAAGCGGTTGGTCAGGTTGGCCTGGGCCTGCTGCGCCACGTACCCCTCCAGCGCGCCATTGGCCGTGTACAGGCTGCGCGAGGCGTCGCGCTGCGCGGTGGCCACCGAGAACTCGGTTCCCGAGGTGAGCATCACCGTGGTCACCAGCAGCGTCACCGCCACCAGCCCCAGCAGCGCGAGGGGGAGCGCGAGCCCGGCCTGGCCCAGCCGGGTGGGCGCGAGGCGGGCGGCGCGGGCGGCCACGCGGGAAGCACGAGTCATTGGTTCCTCAGCACGACGGAGGTGGACTGGGTGTCCGTGAGGTTGGTCCTGCCCTGGGTGCGGCTGATCGTGTTCACGCGGATGCCGATGCGGGCCACCGTCTGCAGCGTGGCCAGCGCGGTGATGGGGGGCGTGAGGGTCGCGCCGGTGGTGTCGTAGTAGGTGAGCGCCAGCCCGGCCGACCCGTTCAGCGGGCCGGCGAGCGGCTGCTGGGTGGTGGTGCCGCTCCCCAGGTTGCGGCGGATCCACCACTCGGTGCCGCTCTGCGCCACGTCGTAGCTCACCAGCTGGTAGAGGTAGAGCGTGTTCCCGGCGGGCACGTCGGGGATGTTGGTGCCGGTCAGGGTGTAGGCGGCGAGCAGCCCGTTCGCGGGAACGGAGGAGCGGACGGTCGAGCAGACGTTGCCGGCCACGCCCAGCCCCGGGTTGAGCGCCGTGAGCGCGGTGACCGTGGCGCGGGCGGAGGGCGTGGGGTTGGGGCTGGGGCCCCACTTCCCCGTGGCGGCCACGCTGGTGTCGCCCAGCAGCCCCGAGGCGCTGGTGACGTCGAACGAGACGCCGCCGGCCGCGGGGAAGATGGCCGCCAGCACCGTCCCGGTCTTGCCGCACGACACCCCCCACACCCGCGGGAGGAGGAAGCTGACGCTGTTGCTGCCGGCGCTCACCAGCCCGGCGCGCTGCGCGGAGCGCAGCTCGGTGCCCAGGATCTCCAGCGCGCCGCGGGAGTTCTGCTGCACCTCTTCGCGCGCGCTCTGCACCCGGGCGAAGCGGCTCTCCCCCTGCACCACCTGGAAGATCACGCCGCCCAGGAGCACGGCCAGCACCAGGGCGACCAGCACCTCCACCAGGGTGAAGCCGGCGCGGCCGCGCGGCGCGCTACTGGATGACATTGGAGACCACCCTCACGCTGTCGGAGGCGGCGAGCACCCCCAGGCTGGTGGGCGGGAGCACCCGCACCGTGACCGTCCAGTTGTTGAGCGTTCCGCCGCCCACGCGCGTGGTACCGGGGATGGAGGCGGCGCTGGCCGTGCGCCACACCCGCTCGCCGCCGGAGCCGGTGTACGAGGTGTCGGCGATGGCGGTGGTCGGGGAACGGGTGATGCGCACCATGGTCTGCTCCAGCAGGTCCTGGGCGGTCGCGGTGTAGTTGCTCTGCACCTCGGCGCGGCGCACGCTGCGCGCGGCGCCGATCCCCAGCGACTCGAGCGCCAGCAGCCCCACGGAGAGGATGATCATCGCGATCAGCACCTCGATCAGCGAGAAGCCCGCGTCGGCGCGCGGAGTGGGTTCAGTAGCCACGGTAGATCCTGCCTACGCCGGTGACGGAAACGCTGTCGCGGCGCCCCTGGCGCGCGGCGACGATGGTGGTGGTGCCGGTCACCAGCAGCCCCCGGCTGTCGAAGGTCACGCTGGTGTTGGCGGGCGAGAGCACCAGCCCCTTGGGATCGGTGGCGAACGAGACGGTCTTGACCGTCTGCGGCGTGCCGGTGGGGTCCACCACCACCGTGTAGCCGGTGCCGGCCGCGTTGATGGTGAGCGACGCGCGGCTGGCTCCCCGCACGGCGCGCAGGCGCGTGAGCGTCAGGTCCGAGGCCACCTGGTTGAGCGACCCCTGCAACGCCGACTCGTGCAGCACCCCCTGCATGCGGGGAACCGCCATGGCGAGCGCGATGCCGATGATCACCAGCACGATCAGCATCTCGGCAAGCGAGAAGCCGCCGCGATGCCGGAGGGAGGCGCGGGAATGGATATCCATGCCCGCCGGCAAAGAAATGTTCGTGCCGCCCGGAAAAAGCGTTGCGCCACAACGATTTTCGTGTCTGCGACGCCGCGCAGTAGCAGCGACCTTCTTTCCGGTCCGGAAAACATTACCGGTCCACCGCGCCCGTCATTGCCTTCAGAAGCGCCGGTAGATGCGCCCCACCACCGAGATCGTGAGCGAGTCGCGCGCGTCGCCGCGCACCGCGCGCACGGTGCGGTTGTTGAACGGCGCGAGCAGGCCGCGGGAGTTGTAGGCCACGGAGTCGGCGTTCACCTCGAAGCACACCGGCACCCCCTCCTGGCGGGGCGAGCGGCGCAGCACGGTGACCGTCCCCCGGTAGGCCACGTAGTACCCCGCCCCGCCGCGGGCCGGGCAGCGCGGGTCGCCCACCAGGCGCAGCGCGGCGCCGGAGCCGGAGCGCAGCGCGGTGAGGCGGGTGAACTCCAGGTCGCCGGCGAGGTGGTTGAGCGCCGCGCGCACCCGCTCGCGCCGCACCAGCGCGTCGAGCCGCGGCACGGTGATGGAGAGCGCGATCGCGGCCACCGCCAGCGCGGTGAGCATCTCCAGCAGCGAGAACCCGCGCACCCCGTCCATCTCCGCCTCCTCCGCCCCGTACGCGGCGTCTCGTTGTTCATTTGTGGATAGTTACGGCACCAAACGAGTGTCCGCACCGTAGTGCGCGGGTGCGCCTCGCGCAAGGCCTTTGTCTCTACCCCGAGCCGGCTGACGATAGTTGACGCAGAGACGCAGAGGAACAGAGAGAACTTCAAAAGAATTTGAAGTTGTTCTCTCTGTTCCTCTGCGTCTCTGCGTGAAACGTTCTGTAAGAGTCGGCTCGTCAGCACCCCTGTCTCAGGGCGCGAACGAGCGTACGGTCGAGGGCGGAGGCGAAGGCCTGGGTGTCTTTCGCGGAGCGGGGGCGCGATCCGCCGGTCTCCACGCCGGCGCCGCGCAGCGAGTCCATGAAGTCGCGCACCGCCAGCCGCTCGCCGATCGACTCGGCGTCGAGCTCCTCGCCGCCGGGGGTGAGCACGATCACCCGCTTCTCCACCAGCAGGGCGGCCAGGGGGATGTCGGCGGTGACGGCGAGGTCGCCGGGGGCGGCCGCGTCGGCGATGTGGCGGTCGGCCACGTCGGGGCCGCCCTCCACGCGCACGGCGCTGACGAAGGGGTTGTCGAGGGGGAGGGAGAGGCGGCGGTTGGCGACCAGCACCGTCTCCAGCTCCAGCCGGCGCGCGGCGCGGAAGACGACCTCCTTCACGTCGCGGGGGGCGGCGTCGGCATCGATCCAGATCTTCAATTTCGTCGTTCCCTGAAGTCAGCCAACGGCCGTTTCACGCAGAGACGCAGAGGAAAAGAGAGAACATCAACAGATTTCAGATCAGTTCTCTCTGTTCCTCTGCGTCTCTGCGTGAAACGTTCTGTAAGAGTCGGCGCTACTCGAGACCGTAGTCGTGGATCTTGTAGGAGAGCGCCCGGACGGAGAGGTCGAGGAGCTCCGCGGCGCGGGTGCGGTTGCCGTTGCACCGCTCCAGGGCACGCGCGATGAGCGTCTTCTCCAGGGCGGGGAGGCGGCGCTTCACCGAGAGGTCGCCTTCGTCGTCGCGCAGGTCGAAGAGCTGCTTCCCCGTGCGCACGTGCGGCGGGAAGTGCTCGACGCCGATCTCGCCGCCGGAGAGGATCAGCGCGCGCTCCAGCACGTTCTCCAGCTCGCGCACGTTGCCGGGCCAGGAGTAGGCCGCCAGCACCGGGAGGAGCGCGCGCGGGAGGCCGGGGGTCGGCACCTGGAGGCGCTCCGCGTGGCGGCGGAGGAAGTGCTCGGCCAGCAGCGGGATGTCCTCCGGGCGCGTGCGCAGCGGCGGGATGTGCACCTGCACCACGTTGATCCGGTAGAACAGGTCGTCGCGGAACTTCCCCGCCTTCACCTGCTCCACCAGGTCGCGCGCCGTGGCCGCCAGCACCCGCACGTCCACCGGCCGCTCGCCGCTCCCGCCCACCCGCCGGATCACCCGCTCCTGCAGCACCCGCAGCAGCTTCACCTGCAGCGGCACCGAGAGCTCCCCGATTTCGTCCAGGAAGAGCGTGCCCCCGTCGGCCTCCTCGAACACCCCCTCGCGCGCCCGGTCGGCCCCGGTGAAGGCCCCCTTCTCGTGCCCGAAGAGCTCGCTCTCCAGCAGGTTCTCGGGGATGGCGCCGCAGTTCACCGCCACGAAGCCGCGCTCGCGCCGCGGGCTCGCGCGGTGGATGGCGCGCGCCACCGCCTCCTTCCCGCTCCCGCTCTCGCCCGTCAGCAGCACGGTGGACGGGAAGGGCGCCACCCGCATCGCCAGCTCCATCACCTCGCGCATGGCGGCCGAGGTGCCGACCACCCCCTCGAATCCCTCGACCTCGCCCACCTCCCGCTTCAGCCGCGCCACCTCGCGGCGCAGCTGCTCGCGCTCCTCCGCCTTGCGCAGGGTGAGCAGCACCTCGTCGGCGTTGAAGGGCTTGGAGATGTAGTCGTAGGCGCCGCGCCGCATGGCCTCGACCGCCGTCTCCAGCGCCCCGTACGCGCTCATCATGATCACGAGCCCGGTGCCGCCTCCCTCCAGGTAGCGCTGCAGGAAGTCGAGCCCGCCCACCCGCGGCATGCGGATGTCGCAGAGGATGAGGTCGGGCTGCTCGGCGAGCGCGGTGCGCAGCCCCGACTCGCCGTCCTCGGCCACCGTCACGCGGTACCCCTCGTCGCGGAGGATGAGGAGCAGGGTGTGGCGCAGGCCCGCTTCGTCGTCGATGACCAGGACCCGGCGCTCGCTCATGTCGAATGCGGCTGGATGGTTCGTTCCGAATCCGCGATCCCTGGAGGCGTCATCCTGAGGCTGAGGCCGGCGACCCCTGGCCTTCGGCCGGCGACGTAGCCGGCAGGCCGAAGGATCTATCGCCGGCGCTCGGAACCAGGCTTCCGAAGGGCGGCCATGGTTCAGGAGAGGGGATCACGGATTTTCGCGGTGGGTGGGGAAGCTGAGCGTGAAGACCGCGCCGCCCCCCTGGGCGGAGGTCACGTCGATGCGGCCGCCGAAGTCTGCCATGGTGCCGGCGACGATGGCAAGGCCCAGCCCCGTCCCCTCGCCGGGGGCACGGGTGGTGAAGAAGGGGTCGAACACCGCCTCGATGTGCTCGGGCGCGATCCCCGGCCCGGTGTCGGCCACCACCACCCGCACGATCTCGGCGCCGGGCTCGATCTCGGCCGCGCGGTGGCTGCCGTAGCGCGGGCGGCGCAGGTGCGCGTACGACACTCCCGGCGGGTCGCTCAGGCGGCGCACGGGGATGGGCCGGTCCGGCTGGTAGCGCTCCAGCGAGCTGCGCAGCGTCAGGCGCCCGCCGGCGGGGCCCAGCGCGGCGCGGGCGTTGTCCACCAGGTTCACGAACAGCTGGTCCACCAGGTGTGCGTCGGCGCTCACGGGGGGGAGCCCCTCGTCCAGCCGCAGGTCCACCTCGACGCCCTCCAGCTTCCCCTGTGCGCGCAGCAGGTCGAGCACGCGGTGGATCGACGCGTTCACCTCCACCGGTTCGCGGTGCGCGGGGGTGGGGCGCGAGTAGTCGAGCAGGCCGCGCACGATGGCGTCGATGCGCCGCGTCTCGCGCTCCACCCCGTCGAGCAGCTCGGGGTCGGTGCCGCGCCGGCGCAGGATGGAGGCATAGCCCAGCAGCGCGCCGAGCGGGTTCCCCACCTCGTGCGCCACCCCGGCGGCCAGCCGGCCGATGGAGGCCATCTTCTCCGCCTGCACCAGGTCGCGCTGGGTGGCCACCAGCAGGCGGTTGGTGTCGTCGAGCGAGCGGACGTTGTCGGAGAGCGTCTGCTGGTGCTCCAGCAGCTGCTCGGTCATGCGGTTGAGCGCCTGGTTGAGCGCGGCGATCTCGCGCGTCTCGCCCTCGGGGGCGCGGCGGCTGTACTCGCCGGCGGCGATGGCCTCGGCGGTGGCCACGGCGGTGCGCAGCGGCTGCACCACCAGGCGGTCGATCAGGTAGCGCCCCAGGCCGACGAAGACGGCGACGTCCACCGCCAGGAGGAGGAGCAGCACCCAGGTGGGGCGCGGCCCGGAGATGCGCAGCACGGTGGCCGTCCACAGCGCCATGAGGAGCGCGGCGACGGCGAGGAAGGAGAGGTTGAAGAGGAGTTCGGCACGCAAAGAGCCCCGGCGCCGGCCGGGGCTCTTCGCCGGGCGGGCGGCCGTGCGGTCGCCGGCCCGGCGGCGGAGCTCGTCCGCCTCAGACGGCGGCGGGCTCCCCGGCACGAACGCTTTCGCGGGAGATCGTCTTGCGGCGCTGACCGTGCGCCTGCTTCTCGATGTGGTGCCACACCCGGTCGACGACCGACCCGGTCGGCCCCTCCCACCCGATGCGGCCCTCGGCGTGGACGGATTCCAGCGCCCTGCGCAACGCGTGCTTGCTCACCGGCTTCCTCATGGTCCCTCCGCGGGTGAAACGTCTCCCGGTCCCGCTCCTCGCGCCGCTCCCGGTCGGCGGGGCGGGACGACACTCGGCCTGCACTCGAATAGATAATCCCCCGGTGCCCGGAGCGCGAGGGGATTCGGAGGACGGGCGGAGGGGGAAACCCGAGTGCACCGTAGTCATCGAACAGATGAGCAGGCCGCTGCTGGAGGGGGCTCGGTTGAAACCGCTGCAACGACGACACGAAGTCCGCAGCCGCATCACCGGGGTGCGCCCCTCGCTCCGATGCACCCGCGGCGAATCGCCCGCAGGCCTTCCGGAGCAGCACCGCCGTCGGCGCCGCACCGGTCTGCCGCGAGCGAAGCGAGCCACCGTCCCTCTCCCAGGCTGTTTTGGGAGAGGGACCGGCGCGAAGCGCCAGGGAGAGGGCCTGCCGGGACCGGCGCGAAGCGCCAGGGTGAGCTGGGCAACATCGACGGCTCGGAGGGGAAGGCCGGGCCTGCCGGGACCGGCGCGAAGCGCCAGGGTGAGGGCCTGTCGGACCGGCGCGCAACGCCAGGGTGAGGGTCCTTCGGCTGGCGGCGGCGCGACCCTCGCCTACATTGGCGGTACCGTGCCTCACCCCAGCCTGGAGTCCGGATGCTCCTTCGCACCGCGGCCGCGTGTGTCGCGCTCACCGCCTGCACCGGCCTGTCGTCCGCGCGCGCCCAGGCGGACTCGCTGCGGCCGCGGCTGCCGACGGGGGTCACGCTGGGGCCGGTGGGGACGCTGGTAGACGTCGGGCCGCTGCCGCTGGCCATGCTGCTGGCGCCGGAGGGCGACCGCGTGGTCCTCCTCCTCTGCGGATGGGGGCAGCAGGGGGTGCAGGTGGTGCGGCGCGACGGCACCGTGCTGCAGACCCTCCCGCAGCCCGCGGCCTTCGTCGGCCTCGCCTTCTCGCCGGACGGGAAGACGCTCTACGCCTCCGGCGGCAACCAGGACGTGGTCTACCGCTACGCCTGGGCCGGCGGCGCCGCGACGCTGCGCGACAGCCTCGTCATCGCCGCGAAGGCGCCGGACCGCGACGGCACGCGCTACCCCGCCGGGATCGCCGTATCCCCCGACGGCCGCTGGCTCTACGTGGCCGAGAACCTGGCGGACTCGCTGGCGGTGGTCGACCTCGCCACCGGGCGCGTGACGCAGCGCCTGGCGACGGAACGCTACCCCTACGGCGTGGCGGTCGCGCTTGGCGGCAGCGTGTACGTCTCCGCGTGGGGCGGGAGCACGCTCTCGGTCTTCGCGCGGCGCGGCGGGCGGCTCGCCGCGGCCGGGCGCATCGCCGTGGGGCGGCACCCCTCGGCGATCCTGGCCAGCCGCGACGGAGCGCGGCTCTTCGTGGCGTCGGGGAGCACGGACCGGGTCGCCGTCGTGGACACGCGCAGCGGGCGGGTGGTCGCGCAGCTCGACGACGCGCCGCCGGCGGGGCCGAACGAGGGGAGCACCCCCAACGCGCTCGCCCTCTCGGCCGACGGCACGCGGCTCTGGGTGGCGGAGGGGGATGCGAACGCGGTGGCGCTCTTCCGCCTCTCGCGCGCCACGTCGGGGGTGGCGGGGGCGCGGGGGGACGACCGGCTGGCGGCGCGCGTC
>C688J35102_120989551_pt1 | contig 11871 bp, 9 predicted proteins | sample HopSoiMetagenom2_FD_35102 | JGI IMG/M metagenome (IMG submission 35102)
CCCAGGAGAATGGACGGAAGCCGTTTCCCAACCGCCGGCGGCCGCATCATCCGGGCTCGAGGAGCCGCGCCGGCGGGCCGGCGAGAGTTCGGGAGACTTGGCAGAGGAGGTCAGGTCGCTGTACGCAGAGACGCTTGGGTTGCCTGAAATCGGAGTAGACGCCGACTTCTTCGCAGTGGGCGGGGACTCGCTCACGGCAGTCCAGTTGATGAGCCGCCTGCAAGACCGCTTCGACCTTGAGCTGGCCGTTCCGGAGCTCATCGACGCACCCACGCCAAGTGCGCTGTCGGCCTCGATCGAAAGTAGGCTGCCGTGACCGAAGTGGGCCCGATCGAGCGGCGTCTCGCAGCGGTCATAGCTGCGGCCCTCGATCACGAGATCGACCCAACTGCGTTGCATGCAGTCAGGAGGGCGGGCGCTCCGGGTGACATACGAGTCGACCTCGGAAGCGTCACTGGCAGTGACGGCACCGCCCACGCCGTGGCCGCGGCGACCGTCCTGCTGCCCGAGGTCACATCTGCCGTCGCGGTGCCGCCCAACCTGTACGTCACGCCCACCACGGCCTTCGTCGTCGAGACTGTCGTCGACCGGGTCGTCGCCAGTGACCAGCGTTACGCCTCCCTCGACGCGGGACGCGGGCACCGTGTTCTCGTTTCCTTCTCGAACCCCAACCTCAATAAGCCGCTCCATGTCGGCCATTTGCGCAACAACGCTCTCGGCTGCTCGATCGCGAATCTCGCCGAAGCCTTCGGCTGCGATGTCCTGCGAGGCCAGGTGGTGAGCGATTGGGGACGCCATCTTTGCGAGGCCACCGTGGCCTATCGACACTGGGGTAACGGGGCCACGCCCGAGGCAACCGGAGAGAAGGGCGACCACTTCGTCGGCCGATTTTACGTCCGGTTCCATCGCGAGAGCAGCAGCGAGCTCATGAACGAGGCGGCTGCTCTACTGCGGGCCATGGAGGATGGCGATCCCCAAGCCGTCGAGCTCAACGAGGTGATCGCCAACTGGGCCGCAGAGGGCCAAGAGGAAACCTACAGGCGCATCGGCACGAGCTTCGACGTCATTGTGCGCGAGAGCGCAGCCCGCGACCGGGCTCGAGACCTGATCGAGCGTGCCGTGGCAGGGGAAGTGTGCGAGTTTCGTGACGACGGCTCTGTCTACCTCGACCTTGCCGATCTCGGCCTATCCGAGGTCACGGTGGGCCGCAGCGACGGCACCCTGCTGGTGTACAGCCAGCTCGCGGGGGCGCTAATCGAACGCTACGAGCGTACGCGGTTTGACACCGCAATCGTCGTGAACGGCGCCCAGTGGGCGGACGGCAACACGGCAGTAGACACCTTGCTGAAGCGCTGCGGTCATGAGTGGGCCCGGTACCACGAGCACCGGCACTACGGCATGGTGAAGCTGCCCGAGGGGCGGATGACGTCGCGCAGTGGCCAGGTGGCTCATGCGGACGAGCTCGTCGACGAGGTGAGCGTGCGACTAGCAGAGCGCCTCCACCTCGACGCCGGGGGAGCGATCGCCGAGAAACTGGGAGTCGGTCTGCTCAAGCTGGCTTTTTTACGCGTTCCGGAGTCTAAGTCGCTGACGTTCGACGAACAGGCGGTATGGGGGCCCGCATATCACCTGTTCGTCTCGGCGCTGAAGGCCCTCGCGCAAGCCGAAGCCCATAGCCTTTGGCCGCCGCGAGACACCTGCGCCTCTAACCGCGCTTCCCGCGAGCTCGCTATGTGCGCCAACGCGCTGCCTTCGGTTGTTGCTCGCGCGTTCATCCGCCGCGAGCCATCGATGGTCGCCCGGTACCTCACGAGGCTCACGGAGAGCGTCGAGGGCGCTGCACGTGAGCTGCCCGAGCGCGACGCGATGTGGCGGGTCGCCGCAATCGCTCTGCGCCGCACCTTTGCACTGCTCGATGCCGAGCCTCCGGTCGATCTCAGTCCGCTCATCCTGAACGGGGGCCCCGGGCGGCTCCAGGTTCGCCCCCGACGACCTATTGCTTCGAAAGTCCGGGGTTGAAACTCGTGTCGAAGATCTTGAAAGAGCTGCCGGTTGGAGAGCGTGTCGGCATTGCGTTCTCTGGCGGGCTCGATACCTCGGTTGCAGTCGCGTGGATGCGCGAGCGCGGCGCCGTCCCTTACGCCTATACGGCCGACCTTGGGCAATACGACGAGCCGGACCTCGACGCCGTTCCCGACCGCGCGCTCGAGTACGGCGCTGAGCGCGCCCGGTTGATCGACTGTCGCGCGGCCCTCGTCGAGGAGGGACTGGCCGCACTCGCCTGCGGCGCTTTCCACCTCCGCTCTGCCGGGCAGAGCTACTTCAACACCACGCCTCTTGGCCGTGCCGTCGTCGGGACCCTCCTGGTCCGGGCGATGGATGACGACGGCGTCTCCATCTGGGGTGACGGATCAACCTTCAAGGGCAACGACATCGAGCGGTTCTACCGCTATGGCCTGCTCGCAAACCCCCACCTGCAGATCTACAAGCCTTGGCTTGACCAGCAGTTTGCCGCCGAACTTGGGGGCCGGGAAGAGATGTCGACCTGGCTGGCCGAACGGGGGCTCCCGTACCGCGATCCCGCCGAGAAGGCCTACTCCACCGATGCCAACATCTGGGGGGCTACCCACGAGGCCAAGCGTCTCGAGCACCTCGACACGTCGATGGAGATCGTGCAACCGATAATGGGGGTCGCATTTTGGCGAGAGGAGATCAACATCCCCTCCGAGGAGGTCACGGTCGAGTTCGTGCGCGGACGGCCGGTGAGGATCAACGGCCGCGACTTCCCCACTCTGGTCGACCTCGTCCACGAAGCCAACCTCATCGGCGGACGGCACGGCCTCGGCATGTCCGACCAGATCGAGAACCGGATCATCGAGGCTAAGAGCCGAGGTATATATGAGGCGCCGGGCATGGCACTGCTGCACCTCGTCTACGAGCGGTTGGTCAACGCCATTCACAACGAGGACACCCTCACCGCCTACCACCTCGAGGGCCGGCAACTGGGGCGCCTTCTGTACGAAGGCCGATGGTTCGAGCCGCAGGCGCTCATGCTGCGTGAAAGCCTCCACCGGTGGATCGGCCATCCGATCACCGGCAGCGTTACCGTGCGACTGCGTCGCGGCCAGGACTACTCCATCCTCGACACTCGCGGCCCACAGCTCAGCTACCACCCTGAGCGACTCTCGATGGAGCGCACGCAAGATCCGGCCTTCAGGCCGGACGATCGCATCGGGCAGCTGACGATGCGCAACCTCGACATCGCCGACTCACGGAGCAAGCTCGAGCAGTTCACGGCACAGAGTCAGCCCACGGCCTGGACCGGGTTGATCAGTGGGACGCCGGAGGATGACGCCGCGAGAATCGCCGTTGACGGCGACGAGGGAACAGCGTGACGCGTCGGCGGGAGATCTTGAGCGGGTCCTCCTATGAGGAGGAGATCGGTTACGCCCGCGCCGTGGTCATGGATGGCTGGGTGCATGTCTCCGGCACCGGTGGCTTCGACTACGCAACCATGGACATCTCCGAGGACGTAGTCGAGCAAACGGAGCAATGCCTGCACAACATCGAGGTCGCGCTCGCCGAGGCTGGGTGTACGTTCGCCGACGTGGTCCGGGTTCGCTACCTGCTCCCCAACCGCGACGACTTCCCCCTGTGCTGGCCCAGCCTCCGCCGCCGCTTCGATCAGGTGAAGCCGGCCGCAACCATGTTCGAGTGCGGCGTCGCCGACGCCCGCATGAAGATCGAGATCGAGGTGGACGCCAGACTTCCGGGCGACTAGAGCGGCGGCAGGCCCAGAGTCTGCCGCAGGGTTTGGCCGGGGTACTCAGTGCGGAACACGCCGCGCTCCTGCAAGCGCGGTACCACGAGCTCGACGAAATCTGCCGCACTCGCGGGAAGCGGCCCAGGGGTGATGATGAAGCCATCGCATCCCTCGTTGACGAACATGTGCTCGAGCTCGTCCGCAACGTGGTCGGGATCGCCAACGATCTGGGGCGTGAGCTCGGAGGTTGCGTAGCGAACAGCCGCCTCTTGCAGGGTCAAACCCTCGGCGCGGGTCCCCTGCAGGATGACGTCGAGTGAGCCCCGGGTACCCGGCACGTCCTCGATTGCCTCGTCGAGCTTGGCGTCGAGCGGGAATTGGGTCAGATCGATCCCGAGCTGGGAGCTCATGGTGAGCAGCCCGGCCGCCGGATCGACGAGGTCATCGAGGTACCGTCGCTTGGCCTCGGCAATCTCCCCCGTCTCACCGACGATCACCTGAGTGCCGCAGAGAATCTTGATTCCGTCGGGGTCGCGCCCAAGCCCCCGTGCCCGACCCTTGATGTCACGATAGAAGGTCTGCATGTCAGACAACGAGTGCTGCAGCGCGAAGATCACCTCTCCCCACCGAGCGGCGAACTCGCGTCCCCTCTCGGAAGCACCGGCCTGCATCAGCACGGGGCGATCCTGAGGGCAGCGAGGCACGCTGAGCGGACCACGCGCCGAGATCCACCGCCCCTCGTAATCGGGTTGGCGCACGCGTTCGGGATCGGCAAACACACCAGAGCCCTTGTCGGCGAGCAGCGCGCCATCGGCCCAGCTGTCCCACAGCGCCAAGCATGCTTCGACCGCCTCATCACCCCGGTCGTAGCGCTCTCCCCGCTCAGGCAAAGTCGAGATGCCGTAGTTGAGAGCCGCGCTCTTCATGCTGGTGGTGACGATGTTCCAGGCCGCCCGACCACCGCTGAGATGATCCAGCGTCGCCATCGCCCGAGCGATGTCATATGGCGGGTAGAACGACACGGAGCGAGTGATGCCGAGGCCAAGATGCCTGGTATGCGCGCATAGCGCCGCCATGGTGACAAGTGGATCCAACTGAACCGAACCCTGGGCACCCGTGGAGACCGTCGCCCCATAGCCCCCTGCCCGGTCGGGGATCGCTGAGAGATCCGGCATGAACAGCATGTCGAACCGGCCCTTCTCGTAGATGCGAGCGAGCTCGATCCACCACTGCGCCTCGAGAAATCCTAGATCGGCTCCGGGGTGGCGCCACGCTCCGTGATGGTGCCCGGTGGGCACCATCACGTACGCAACCAGCGACATCTGCCGGCCACCCCGCTCGACCGACACTAACTTCCCTTCCCCGTCCACAGACTTCCCTTTCCCGTCCACAGTGATGAGACTAACGACACAGCTGCGCGCAGCCGAGTCGTCGTATCCCTTCGTCGATCGCCCGAACGTCCTTGGCGAACGTCCAGCGAACCATGTGGCGGCCCCCGGGATGATCGTAGAACCCATCTACCGGAACCGCGATGACACCCGCCCGTTCCGGCAGCGCGAGGCAGAACTGCAAGCCGTCGCTCCATCCAAGTCTGCTCACGTCAGTGAGCGCATAGAAGGTCCCCTGCGGGACGAAGACAGGCAAACCGGCGGAGGCCAAGCCTTCGCATAGCCGGTCCCGTCGTGCGGCAAGTTCAGCCGGGAGATGTCGAAGGTAGTCACGGTGCTCTGTGAGGGCGGCCGCGATGCCGACCTGTGCCGGCGCGTTAGTGGTGAAGGTCAACCATTGCTTCGCCGCCAGCACAGCCGACACGAGTGGCTCCGGGCCGATCGCCCATCCGATCTTCCAGCCGGTGAAGGAGAAGGACTTGCCCGACCCGGAGATCGTCAACGTGCGCTCCCACATCCCGGGCAGCGTGGCCAGGGGGACGTGGGCGCGACCGTCAAAGGTGACGTGCTCATAAACCTCGTCAGTGATCACGATCAGGTCGTGCTCTCGGGCAGTGCGAGTGAGGAGCTCAAGCTCCTCACTGGTAAGAACCCTGCCGGTGGGATTGTGCGGAGTGTTGACAATGATGGCGCGAGTCCTTGAACTGAGCGCATCGCGCAACACCTGCTCGTCGAGCAGGAAGTCCGGCGCGGAGAGCAAAACCGGGCGCCGGACGGCGCCTACGATCTCGAGACCAGCAGCGTATGCGTCGTAGTAGGGCTCGAGTACCACGACCTCGTCGCCTTGCTCGATAAGCGCCAGCAGCGTTGCAGCCATAGCCTCAGAGGCTCCGGTGGTGACCGCGACCTCGGTGTCAGGATCCACCGCTAACCCGTAAAACGTCCGCTGATGGCTGGCGATAGCTTCGCGCAGGACGAGTTCTCCCCGCATCGCGGCGTATTGATTGCGCCCGGCGCGCAATGCCGCGACCATAGCGTCGACGACCTCAGACGGCCCCTCTTGGTCGGGGAAGCCCTGCCCGAAGTTGATGGCACCCGTCTCGGCCTGAATAGCGGCGATGCGGCCGAACACCGACGGCGGAACTCGCCGCAGCCGGCTCGTCAGCGCCCCTGCTGAGTGACGGCCTCCCTGTCGGACAGTCTCAGATTTCAAGTTGATCGAGCCCCATTCGCGAAATCCTGATCTCGGCGCCGCAGTCGTCGGTGGCGACGCTTCCAACGAGCCCGTCGCCTACGTCGAGGTCATGCACGTGCCATCGTCGCCCGTCGCCAGCCGGCCCAGCTACGGAGACCGAGGCGGGCTCGGCTGCAACGCCCACCACGACCTCCTCCGGCGACACGGCCAGGCCATGACCGGTCGCCTTGAGCACAGCCTCCTTGCGCGTCCAGGTCCGAAGAAGAGCCGGCGCACGCTCTTCCGGGGCGATCGCCTCGAGCTGTGCCCGCTCGGAGTTGGAGAGCACGGTGCCGTAGATGGCTTGGGCTGCCGTCGAGGAGAGCACCTCGACATCGGCGCCGACCGTAACGCCCTTCGTCGTCGCCAAGGCAATGAGGACGATGCCGTTTCGACGGGCCATGCTGAAATCGCGATCGAATCCCACGACTGCTGGCTTTCCATGCGCCGCTCCACAATGGCGACAAGTCGTGTCGAATATCACTCTCTCGGGAGGGCATCCGAGCTCAGATCCCAGCACCAAGCGCACAGCGGCATGAGCAGCCACGTACTGGTCGGCGTCGCGTTGGGCTTGAAAGCGGCGGGCCCGCGCCAGTTCGTCGGAATGAAGCAGACAAGCTAGCCGCTGAAAATCGATAGTCGCCAATTCAACACCCCACACCTCGACGCTAGACATGCGATCAACGTTACAGCGGCCAAACAGCCGGAGGGGACGCTTATCCACTCCCGGATGCCGGAAGCCTCTCGAACCGCCCTTTCGTATTTCAGGCACTTCTCGCCAGAAGTGCCTGACTCCCTTCATATCGCTGCATATCCGTTCATATATCGATCCCAGCAGCCTTTAGTCGCTTGCTGAAAAATCCCTGCACCCCGGGGCCTTTTCGCGACTTCTCATCAGCCGACCTTCATGCATCGCACCCAGGAGGTCGCCGGTTCGAGTCCGCGACCTTCAGGTGGAGGACCCACTGATCCTGGGCAAGCAATGGAAAGGGGTCGAAAAACAGCCTTTTTCTGCCTTTCGCTGACCTCCGTTGACCTATCGGCCATATCCGAGTCAGCGCAACCGCATTCCTCATCAGAAACGGGAATCCGGCCTATAGAGCCAGTCGACTCAAGCGGGGCAGCCAGGGCTCGAACCTGAAATCGCCAGTTTCGGAGACCGAACTATCCAACTTAGTACCCACTTAGTACCCGCCGCTGGATTGCAGCGAGATCCCAGACACGAAAAAAGCCCCGTTTCCGGGGCTTTTTTCTATAGCGGGGGCAGGATTCGAACCTGCGACCTTCGGGTTATGAGCCCGACGAGCTACCTGGCTGCTCCACCCCGCGGCGGACCGGAGATGGTAGCAAGGTGGGGGTGGTGGCGGGGTGGGATCGTGGGGGTCTGGGGGCTTGATTGCGCAGGGGTCTTGGCAGGTCGGCGGGGCTCTAGAGTGGCCCGGTGACTGATGGGGCCAAACGGGTCGCGGTGATTGACATCGGGACCAATTCGACGCGGTTGCTGGTTGCCGATGTGGCCGGCGGCGTGGTGTCGCAGGTGGAGCGGCGGAGCACGGTGACGCGGCTGGGGCGCGGTGTGGACCTGTCGGGCCATCTCTCCGGCGAGGCGATTGAGGACGTCTGTGCGGCGATAGCCGTTTACGTCGGGGTGATCGGGGAGCTCGGGGTGGAGACGGTGGATGCGATCGCGACCAGCGCGGTACGGGATGCCGACAACGGCAGTGCCTTCGTCGCCGAGCTGCGCGAGCGGTTCGCCCTTTCGGCCCGCGTCCTCGGCGGCGAGGAGGAGGCGCGCTCCACCTACCTGGGCGCGACCTCCGAGGCGCCGCCGGCTGAGCCGACGCTGGTGGTCGATATCGGCGGCGGCTCGACCGAGCTCGTAGTCGGCCAAGGTTCCGAGGTCTCCTTCCACGACTCCCTCCAGGCCGGCGTCGTCCGTCACAGCGAGCGCTGCATCTCCAGCGACCCGCCGACCGCCGGCGAGCTGGAAGCGCTCGCCACCGACGTCCGCGGCCTGATCGAGGCATCTGTCGGCGCCGGCGTCTCCGCCGCCCGCGGCATCGCCGTCGCCGGCACCCCCACCTCGCTTGCCGCGGTCGAGCTCGAGCTGGAGCCCTACGACCCTGCGCGCGTCCACGGCCACGTCCTCGCCCTGCCGTCGATCCAGCGGATGCTCTCGCGCCTCGCCTCCGCCCCCCTCGCCGAGCGGGTCGAGATCCCCGGCCTCCACGCCGACCGGGCGCCGACGATCGTCGCCGGCGTCGTCATCCTGGTCGAGGTGATGCGCGCTTTCGGACTCGAGCAGATCGAGGTCTCCGAGCACGACATCCTTTATGGCACTGCAATTTCCGCCAGTCGTAAAAACTCTTCGATCTACTAGCTGGACAGCCCGTCTCATCGGCTGCGGACAAATGGGCCAGCGTGCATACCAAAAGCCCAATAACCGGTACCTCTGCCTACCGACTTCTAAGTAGGGCTGTGACCATCCGGGTAGACCAAAAGGACGCCCAGGTACATACTGATCTCACGGGGAACGAGGTGGGGAGATCTTCACCTTGCCACCCCAGATAGGGCTTGGGCGATTTGCCGCATCATGGCGCCTCCCGCCGTCTGGGCCCACCAAATAAATAGGTCCCTGAAGACGTACCCCTGCCCGTCCTGAGGGGCCGCTTGAATCGGTCGTCAGCGATGACGGCCGATTCTTGTTTTACGGGCCGTTTTGAGAGGGGCTACGCCAGGTTCGCTTTGCGCGGGTAGGCGACCTCGGGATCGGTGAGGACGTTGACCAGCGTCGGCTGGCCGGAGGCGAAGGCGCGCTCCAGCGCCGGCTTCAGCTCCCCCGGCTCGCGGACCAGAATCCCGTCGCAGCCGAGCGTCTCGACCAGCTCGTCGTAGCGGGTCTCGGGCTGCAGCTTCGCCGCCACCGAATAGCCGTAGAGGAACTGCATCGGGTGGTGCTCGAGCCCCCAGATGCCGTTGTTCCCCATCACCCCGACGACGCCCAGACCGTGGCGCGCCATCGTGTCGAACTCCATCCCGGCAAAGCCGAAGGCGCCGTCGCCCAGCAGCAGGCAGACCTGGCGGTCGGGATGGGCCACCTTGGCGCCGATCGCCTGGCCCGGGCCGGCGCCGAGGCAGCCGAACGGCCCCGGGTCCATCCAGCAGCCCGGCTCGTAGGTCTCGATGAAGCGGCCGGCGTAGGAGACGAAGTCGCCGCCGTCGCCGACGACGATCGCGTCGCGGTCGAGGACTTCGTTCAGCTCGCGGTAGACGCGCACCGGATGCAGCGGCGAGCGCTCCTCGTCGAGCTCAGCCTGCTCGGCCGCCCGCTTCTCGGTCTCGACGTTGCGCAGCTGCTCGAGCCAGGGACGCGTCCCCGGCCCCTCCACCCCCGCCGCCTCGCGCAGCGCCGCCAGCGTCGCCCGCACGTCGCCGACCAGGTCCACGTCCGGCGTCCGGTTCCGGGTCAACGCGTTCGGCGCGACGTCGAGCCGGACGATCTTCGTCTCCTCGCCGAAGCTGCCGCCGAAGCCGAGCCGGAAGTCCATCGGCACGCCGACGACGAGGGCGACGTCGGCGCCCTTCAGCGCGGTAGAGCGGGCACGGCTGAATGCCAGTTCGTGGTCGGCGGGCAGGCAGCCGCGGCCGAGCCCGTTGAGGAAAACCGGGATCCCGATCGCCTCGGCCAGCCTCCGCAGCTCCTCCTCGCCCCGACCCCAGTAGAGGCCGGTGCCGGCCATGATCGCCGGCCGCTCCGCCGCCGCCAGCAGCGCCGCCGCCTCCTCGACTCCCGCGGCCGGCTGCGCCTCGCCCGCCTCGGGGACCGCCGGCAGCTCCAGCTCCGCCTCGGTGAAGACGACGTCGAGCGGATAGTCGACGAAGGTCGGGCCACTGGGCGCCGCGGCCGCGCGGTCGAGCGCCGCCGCGGTCGCCGGCGCGATCTGCGCCGGGTCCTTCACCGTCTCGGCTGACTTGACCAGCGGCGAGACGAACGGAAGGTGGTCGATCTCCTGCAGCGAGCCCGAGCCCCAGCGCAGCTCCGGCGCCCGCCCGCCGAGCACGCAGACCGGCGAGTTGTTGGCCTGCGCACCGGCGATCGCGCTGATCCCGTTGGTCACCCCCGGCCCCGCGGTCAGCGCCGCGACCCCGACCCGCCGGGTCGCCTTGGCGATCCCCTCGGCGGCAAAGACGGCGGTCTGCTCGTGGCGGACGTCCACGAGCCCGATGCCCTCGGCTTTGCAGCCGTCGTAGATCGAGAACAGGTGCCCGCCGGAGAGCGTGAAGAGATGCTCGACCCCACGCGACCTCAGCGCCTGCGCCACGAGTTTGCCGCCGTGCTCAGCCATGCCGGGAGCCTATTGCTTGTCCCCGGTTACCGGCGACAACTGCGCTCACACCGACGACACTCGGGCTACCATCGCCAGGCCCGGATGGCGAAACCGGTAAACGCGGCGGCCTTAAAAGTCGCTGCCCCTCTGGGGGCTTGCGGGTTCGAGTCCCGCTCCGGGCACTAGAGGAGCGGTCGCAGCACCGGCTGATCTGTTTCTCCCGCAAATACGCGGGTACCTCGGGTTTGGCTCCAGTTGGATCACCAACGTCAATCACTAGGGGAAACACGTTGGGGCCTGTTGTTACGACCAAGATCGCGTCTCGTCCGAAGGGGGCTTGGCCGAGCTTGGAGCAGACCCAAATCCAAGAGGAAGGAATAAGCATGGAGTCAGCTACGAGTCGCGCCCCCGGCGCAGGCGTCGACCGCTCCGCGAGATACGGCGTAACCCGGCGTATCTCGACCGAGACGAAACAAGCGTTCAAGACCACCGAGTTCTGGGCAATGGTCGTGGTGATCGTCGGCATCCTCGTCGCCGCAGCCTCGATCAAGGGTGGCGACACCGCTCCCGGGACCGATGAGTTCATCGCCCGTCAGGCATGGCTTTACGTAGCCATCGTCGCCGTCGGCTACATGATCAGCCGCGGCTTGGCGAAGTCAGGCTCGCGCGAGCCCTACGACGCCGATCGCGACGACCGCGATTCGGCTCGTCACTAGCCGTTTGGGAAGGGGCGCTCCGGCGCCCCTTCTTTCGTTCTGCACACCCGTAGCGCCCGGTAGGCCGGTTCGGTTGTCCGCAGTCTGACCGAATCCCCTGCTCCTGCACGTTTTCCAGCGGCTAAAACGGCAATAAATGTTCTAGGGCCGCAACTAGGCCGCTGTTACGGTGTCTTGTAGTCAGACCCAGTCCTCAGGGGAGAGATCTTTGGAGGCTTCAGCTCTAACGCATGCCAGTCGCCGCGGGCTCCTCGCCCGGCGCTCGCCGCTGCTCAAGTTGCAGGGCGACGAGAAGCTGATCGCGATGGTGCGGGGCGGCAACCCGGGCGCCTTCGAGACGATCGTCGACCGCTACCAGGGCCGCCTGCTCGGCTTCTGCCGCCAGATGCTGGGCTCGACCGAGGACGCCGAAGACGTCCTGCAGGAGGTCTTCGTCAACGCC
>C688J35102_120989550_pt1 | contig 11867 bp, 7 predicted proteins | sample HopSoiMetagenom2_FD_35102 | JGI IMG/M metagenome (IMG submission 35102)
GGGGATCACGCCGCCCCCCGGCGGGGGCGGGCCGTCGCCGCCCGAGGGCGTGAGCGTGTCCTGCGGGAAGTTGCGGCGCTCGCCCGCCACGGCCACGCCGAGCAGCGTCAGCCGCCCACGCCGCCCCAGCCGCCGCACCACCCCCAGGTCGAAGGCGGTGCGCTCCACCGGGAAGAGGCGCCGCCGCAGCCCGTCCCCCTCGGGAACGAAGTACTCGAAGTTGCGCTCGTCGCGCAGCAGCGCCTCGCGCCCCGCCCACCGGGCCCCCTCGCCGCGGAACGGCCACGCGATCCGCTCCGCCGCGGCGATCCCCACCGGCGTGTGCGCCAGCGACACCTGGGCATCGAGGTGGGTGCCGAAGAGCTGCGAGGTGCCCACCCGCGCGCCGTACACGCGCTCGTCCTGCTGCTCGCGCCAGTACGCCGCCACGCGGACGCCGCGGCCCAGCAGGTTGTCCTCGCGCAGCTCCACCCCGGGGCCCAGCCCGGAGCCCGCGGTCGCCTCCAGCCGCGTGGACCACTCGTCGCGCGTCTCCACGATCACGTCGTAGCTGCCGTCGGGCTGGCGCACCGAGAAGACGTCGGCGTCGGCCAGGTAGCTGGTGGAGCGGAGGATGCGCTCCGAGTCCTCCAGCCGCTCCGGGCGGTAGCAGTCGCCCTCGGCGAAGAGCAGCTCGCGGCGGATCACCGCCTCGCGGGTGCGCCAGTGCAGGCGGTTGGCGAGCCGGTACGCGCGGGTGAAGCGCGGGTCCAGGCTGGGATCGCCCACCCGGAACACCGAGTTGTTGTCGATGAAGATGCTGCCGATACGGGCGCAGCCGGGGCGCGCGCCGTCGCCGGGTGCCGGCACGGCCGCGGTCGGAGCGGTGTCGCGGACGGCGGCGGGCGGACGGGGGATGGTGTCCTGCGCGGCCGCGGCGAAGGGGCCGCACGCGGCGAGCGCGGCGGCCGCCAGGGCGAGGCGGAGCGGGGTGCGGCGGGTCTGCGGCAACGCGGATGCCTGGGTGCGAAACGGACGGGCGCCGCCCGCGGCGGCCGCTCCGTCCGTGCTTCCGGTCTGTCCGGCTGTGGGTTGCGAGCTGCGAGGGGAGCAATCTTCGCGCCCGCCGCCCCTAACGCAAACGGCGGGGCCGCCCGTGGACGGTCCCGCCGCGCATCTGCCCTCGCCCGCCGCCGCGCTAGTCGCCCGCCGCCGCCAGCGGCGACTCGCCGGCGAGCTCTTCGGGGGCGACGCCCACCACCTCGCGCCGCAGGTCTTCCCGCAGGCGCCGCGCGCGCTCGAGCTCGGTGGTGGCGCCCAGACCCCGGAAGAGCTCGCAGGCACGGTCGAGGTACGCCGCGGCCTCCTCGCTGCCGTCGTTCTGAGCGCGGAGGAGCGCATAGTCCACCAGGGTCTCGCCTTCGAGGAAGGGGTATCCCTTCTCGCGCGCGATTTCGAGCGCCTTCTCGTAGAAGGTGAACCCGTCGGCATCGCCCCGTGCACGGGCGATGTTGCCACGGCCCTGGTACATGTACCCCAGCGCGTACGGCGACCCGGCGGCGATGGCTTCTTCCTCGGCGTCGCGGCCGAACTCCTCGGCCTGGGTGAGGTGCCCTTCGTGCAGGCACCACTCCGCCAGGTCGGTGGCGATCGTGGCTCGCAGCGCACCCGGGATCGTCAGCTTCAGCGCCGCCTCGTATCCCCGCCTCGCGTCGTCCCAGCGCTCCTGCGCCTCGAGGAGGTGCGCGTGGTTGTGATGACAGATGGCGAGGTCCACCGGGGAGGAGAGACTCTCCCAGACCCGGAACGCGTTCTCGAACCAGACCTCGGATTCGTCCAGCCTCTGATGGCGGCGGGTGAGATTTGCCAGGTTGTTGTAGATCTGTCCGCGCTCCAGGATCAGCTCGCCCGAAGTCGCGCGGTCCGCGAGCGCCAGGGCGTCGTGGTAGTCGCGTTCGGCTTCGCTCCAGCGGCCCTGCCACATCCGCACGTTCCCCATCCCGATGCGCGCCACGACGTCGGCGTGGATGTCGCCCGTGTCGCTGGCGAGCTCCGCGCTGCGCTCGTAGTACGAGATCGCCTCGTGGAAGTCGCCTACGCTCAACGAACCCCTGGCGATGCGGCGCAGTGCCAGGATCTGGGTGCTCTTCTCGGCCAGCGGAAGCGAGACGGAGAGCGCCGCGCGGTAGCACCGCCGCGCGCCCAGGATTCGGCCCCGGGCCTCGAGTTGCTCACCGAGAGCGACCAGGTGCCGCGCCGCGCCGTCCGCATCGTTGTCGTGGAACGCCGCCAGGAACGGTTTGAGACCCCCGTGAAGCAGCGTCACGAATTCGTGCAGCTCCTGCTCCGACTCGTCGAGCGCCCGCATCGACGCCTCGGGCGTGACGAGGCGTTTGTCGATCGTGGTATAAGCGCTGGAACTGTCCCATTCCTTTCCCGGGTCGCGTACCCCGCCGGCGACCAGGCGCAGCCGCAGGACCTCGAGTTCGTCGAGGTCCGGGAGCATGCCGAGGATTTCCTCGATTGTCGCTTCGGGGCGATTCACGATGGGCTCGAACTTCTCTTGGTGGAACAGTGCACGGAGGAGTTCAGCCGCCCGAGGTGCTCATCCCGCCGCCGCGGGACGCGGTGCCGATTTCGGAGAAGTGGGTGGTCGTGGTGAAGATCTGCGAGCCGTCGGCCGAGACGGTGCCCCCCATGTTGACCCAGCCGTCGTTCCACCAGACCACGGCGGCGCTGGGGTCGCCCTCGATGGTGGTGCCGCGGTAGGGGAAGCCGATGGTCAGGGGCCTGGCGAACTGGGTGTTGTGCGGGCCGAATTCCGCCACCACGTGCTCCGAGCCCTGCGGGTCCACCGGGAGGCGGATGGTGAACATCGTCACCTTGTCCACCGCGCCCGCGGGGACGATGATCGTGAAGCCCACGAAGTCCACGCGGCCGCCCTCGGGCCCGATCCACGCCTTCGCCCAGGCGATGGTGACCTGCGGCTTGACCTTGAAGCGCGCCAACTGCATCACCGCGTCGCCCGGTGCCGCGAAGTCGGTGGTCGTGCTGGTCGTGGACACGCCGCCGCGAGAGAGTGCCGCGCCCGGCGCCGGGGACCGCGGAGCCACCGGGGTTCTGGCGTCCGTGCACCCTACCGAAAGCGAGACCACGGTTGCCGCGACCGCCAGGAGCGCGTTCCGGAACTTGACGCTCATCAAGACCTCCGAAGTGGGATGCAAGAGACGAACGGAGCCGCGGTCAGCAGGGTTCGTTCCGCGCCGCGGGGCACTGACCGGTGGGTGACAACCACCGTAAACATAGACACTTAAGCGCCTTTGCGCAACGCCGCGTTCCGGTTCGGGAACGCGCGCGCGTGCACCAGAAGTGTGCGAAGTGCACGATTGGGTGCGGACGGGGGGGAAGTGCGGAGGTGCGGGAGTGCGGAAGTGCGCCGCACTCCCGCACTCCCGCACTTCAGTGCTCGATCCCGTACTCCGCCACCTTGCGCCGCAGCGTGTTCCGGTGGATCCCCAGCCGCTCGGCGGCCATGGTGAGGTTGTCGCCGGTCTCGCGGAGCGCGCGCACGATCATCCGCTTCTCCATCTCCTCCAGCGTCACCAGCGGCATCTCGCCCGCGTCCTGGGTGGGGACGCGCGGCTGCGACGGGTGCAGGATGTCGGGCGGCAGGTGCTGCGGGAGGAGCACCTCGCCGTCGGACATCACCACCGCGCGCTCCATGGCGTTGCGCAGCTGGCGGACGTTGCCCGGCCACGGGTGCGCGCGCAGCGCCGCGAACACCTCCTCGGCCACCGCGCGCACCGGCCGCGCGTGCTCCCGGGCGTAGTGGGCCACGAAGTGGCTGGCCAGGAGGTCCAGGTCGGCCCCGCGCTCGCGCAGCGGCGGGAGCGTGAGCGAGACCACGGCCAGGCGGTAGAACAGGTCCTCGCGGAAGCGCCCCTCTGCTACGGCCGCCTGCAGGTCGCGGTTGGTGGCCGCCACGATGCGCACGTCGATCGCCACCGCCGAGCTCCCGCCCACCCGCTCGATCTCGCGCTCCTGCAGGGCGCGCAGGATCTTGCTCTGCAGCGCCAGCGACATGTCGCCGATCTCGTCCAGGAAGAGGGTGCCGCCGCTGGCCCGCTCGAAGCGCCCGATGCGCCGCCCGATGGCCCCGGTGAAGGCGCCCTTCTCGTGGCCGAAGAGCTCGCTCTCCAGCAGGTTCTCGGGGATGGCGGCGCAGTTGATGGCCACGAACTGCCCGCGCGCGCGGCGCGAGCGGGCGTGCAGCACGCGCGCGACCATCTCCTTGCCGGTGCCGCTCTCGCCCAGCACCAGCACGGTGGCGTCGCTGGCGGCGGCGCGCGCCACCGACTTGTAGACCGACATCATCCCGCCGCTGGCGCCCACGATGGCCGCGTCGTCGCCCGAGGCGGGGGGGAGCGGGCGCAGCCGGCGCACCTCCTCGATCCCCAGCAGGATCTCGCGCACCCGGCCGCGCTGCAGCGGCTTGGGGAGCACGTCGTGCGCGCCCTGGCGGATGGCCTCCATCGCCAGGTCCATCGAGGGGTTCTGCGCCAGCAGCACCACCGGCGTGGGGCCGCCGTCGGCGTGCAGCCGCCCCAGCAGCTCCAGCCCCGCCCCCGAGAAGTCGGCGTCGAGCAGGATCAGGTCCCACTGCGCCTGCGCGACCAGGCGCAGCCCCTCGGAAAGGGTCTGCGCCGACAGCAGCTCGGTGCTGCCGTTCAGCTCGGGCTCGATCGATCGGCCGACGCCCTGGTCGGCGTCGAGCAGGAGAACCCTCAAACGTGGGCTCCGCGGGGCGGGTGGGTGGAAGCGCCCATTATAGTGTTTGCGTCACGATTTGCGCAAACTCCCTGACGGCGACGGATTCCGATCTCCCACCGCCCGCTTCGCGCCGCGGACGATTACATCCTAACCATTCATCTTGCAATCGGTTGTGGTCGAGGCCGGCGCCGCGGGGGCACCGATGCAGGTCGTTCACCCCGCGCCCTTTGGGGTCACACCGATAATGCACTGGAATGGTGCAAGGGCCCTTTCGTCCCACCCGTTGTTCCCAAAACGGAACGGCGGTCTCACGCAGAGACGCAGGGGCGCAGGGAGGACGAGCGGTTCTCCCTGCGCCCCTGCGTCTTCCGCCTGAGACTTCTTTCAGCTTACAGCGTGCTCTTGTAGAGCAGGCGGTTGGGCGTGCCGGTCACGTTGCCGCTGATCACGCCGGCGGTGGAGTTGTTGATGATCCAGGTCACGATGGTGCTCGAGGCGGCGTCGCCGAAGGCGCCCTTGTAGAGCGCCGCCACCCCCGCCACGTGCGGCGAGGCCATCGAGGTGCCGCTGATGGTGTTGGTGCCGCTGTTGAGCCAGGTGCTGGTGATGCTGGAGCCCGGCGCGTACCCCTCCACGCAGCTCCCCCAGTTCGAGTAGCTGGCCTTGGCGTCGCTGCTGGTGCTGGCGGCGGTGGTGAACACGCCCGCGGCGCTGGCCGGCGACACGTTGCAGGCGTTCTGGTTCTCGTTCCCCGCGGCCACCGCCAGGAAGATCCCCGAGTTGGCCAGGTTGGTGGCCGCGGTGTTCAGCGAGGTGTTGAGCCCGCCGCCCAGCGACATGTTGGCCACGGCCGGGTGGATGCCGTTCACGCGCACCCAGTCGATGCCGGCGATGATGGCCGAGTACGAGCCGGAGCCGGCGCAGTCGAGCACGCGCACGCCGCGCAGCATCACGCCCTTGGCGATGCCGTAGGTGGTGGAGCCGATGGTGCCGGCCACGTGCGTGCCGTGCCCGTTGCAGTCGGCGCCGCTGCCGCCGGCGTAGTCGTACACCGCCGAGGCGCGGGTGCCGAACTGCGGGTGGTTGGCCTGGATGCCGGTGTCGATGATGTACGCCCGCACGGCGCTGGCCGTGGTGGTGTAGGTGTAGGTGCCGTTCAGCGGGAGGTTGTGCTGGTCGATGCGGTCCAGCCCCCAGGTGGCGCCCGACTGCGTGGTGGAGATGGTGGCGACGCCGTCCTGCTCGATGTAGTCCACGTTCGGGTTGTGCTGCAGGGCGTTCAGCTGCCCCGCGTTCAGGGTGCCGGCGAAGCCGTGGAGCGCCGCGGCGTACACGTAGCGCGGCTCCACGCCGGCCACGGCGGCGACCGAGCGGGGGTCGGCGCCCTCCTTCACCACCACGATGTACGCGCCGTCGATGCCCACGCCGCGGGCGGCGAGCACGGGGGCCGGGGAGCGCTGCTGCACGGCGGTGGGGTTCTGGTCCGAGCAGGCGGCCAGGGCCAGGGCGGTGCCGGCGAACATGAGGATGCGAGCCGCTTTCATACCACGTCCTCCATCGGTGGGGTTGCGGATGCCGCCGGGCCGGAAGCCCCGGGCCGGCGGTCGGGCAGCGGCGCTCTAGAGCGCCGCCTTGTAGAGGAGCCGGTTGGCGGTCCCCGCGGGAACGTTCTTCACCACCCCGGCCGTCGCGTAGGTCTTGATCCAGCCGTCGATGGTGCTCGAAGCCGCGTCGCCGAACGTCGCGGCGCCCTCGTTCAGCACCACCAGGTACGAACCCTCCACGGCGGCGCCGCGCGCGGCGAGCACCGGCGCGCCGACGGCGGTGCGCGCGGCGGTCGGCGAGCCCTCGCCGCAGGCGGCCAGCGAGAGGGCGGCGAGGAGGAGGAGCGGAATGCGGTGTGGGCGCATCGCTTCGTCCTGGTGGGTTGAGGGTGTCCGGTGCTGCCGGCAGCGATTGGGAGCCGCGCCGCTTTCCTAATCCGACATTTTCACGTCCGTTCCGTCACCCTGGAGAGCAGGCGGAATCGGCGCTTTTCGAAGCCAGTCGTTCCAGTTGCGAGCCGGAGGTAGGGGGAGGATGAGGCATGAGCCGCGCCATATGAACGGGATTCATCAACCTCTTGGAGAGCAACGACATACTCCTTTGGGGACACCGTGCACACCGCTCCACTTTGGTGCGGCCTGCACCATCATGCGTCGGGAAGGAACGAGAGACGGGCATCGTCGCGGGCTTTCTGCGGGCCCGGAACGCGGAGACGCGGAGGGGCTGGGTGCCCCTCCGCGTCTCCTGCGTCTCTCTCTCGTGCGAGAGATCAGTCCGTTACGGGTGCGACAGGTAGAAGTTGTACGCCCCGCTGCCGCTGTAGGAACGGATCTCCCACTCGTAGTAGCCGGAGGTGCCGGAGTACGAGATGTCCTCGTTGGCGGTGGCGCTCTCGGCGCTGGCCACGATCACCCAGGCGCTGCCGTTCCACTTGTACAGGTACAGGTCGAAGTCGGCGCCGCTGGTGGGCCCGCGGAGGTAGCCCTTGTGAAGGCCCGAAACCGAGCTGAAGTAGTAGGTGTTGTTGGGCTGGTACTGCGACACGCCGGTGCCGCTCAGCGAGCCCGTGTACAGCGTGCAGCCCGTGCACGGAGCCCCGCCCCCGCCACCGCCGCCCGGCGCGGTGAGCGGCGAGTAGAGCAGGCGGTTGGGCGAGCCGGTGCCCGGGCTCGTGACCACGCCGGTGGTGGAGGTGGAGATGATGGCGCTGGCCACCGTGGCCGCGGACGCCGACGGGTTGCCCTGCAGGTAGAGCGCGGCCACGCCGGTCACGTGCGGCGACGCCATCGAGGTGCCGCTGATGGTGTTGGTGGCGGTGGTGGAGCTGTACCACGACGAGGTGATGTTGTTGCCCGGGGCGAACACGTCCACGCAGGTGCCCCAGTTCGAGAACGAGGCGCGCGCGTCGGTGTTGGTGGTGGCGCCCACGGTGATGGCCGAGGCCGCGCTCGCCGGCGAGGTGTTGCAGGCGTCCTGGTTCTCGTTGCCCGCGGCCACCGAGAGCGACACGCCGGCGTTGGTGAGGCGCGTCACCGCGTCGTTCACCGCCTGGCTGAAGCCGCCGCCCAGCGACATGTTGGCCACCGCCGGGAGCACGCGGTTGCTGGTGACCCAGTCCATCCCCGCGATCACGCCCGAGTTGGTGCCGCTCCCGGTGCAGTCCAGCACGCGCACCGCGATCAGGCTCACGCCCTTGGCAACGCCGTAGGTGGAGCCGCCCACCGTGCCCGACACGTGCGTGCCGTGGCCGTTGCAGTCGATGCCGTTGTGCCCGTCGCCCACCTCGTCCACGCCCACGCTGGCGCGGCCGCCGAACTGGGTGTGGCTGGTGAGGATGCCGGTGTCGATGATGTAGGCCCGCACCCCGGCGCCGGTGGGCGTGTAGGTGTAGTTGCCGTCGAGCGGGAGGGCGCGCTGGTCGATGCGGTCGAGCCCCCAGGTGGCGCCCGTCTGCGTGGTGCTGACGGTGGCGCGCTGGTCCTGCTCCACGTAGGCCACGTTGAGGTTGTGCTGCAGCGCGTTGAGCTGCCCGGCGTTGAGCTGGGCCGAGAAGCCGTTGAGCGCCGCGGTGTACACGAAGTGCGGGCTCACGCCGGCGACCGCGGCCACCGAGCGGGGGTCGGCGCCCTCGTTCAGCACCACGATGTAGGCGCCGTCGATCCCGCGCCCGGCCGAGGCCGAGTGCAGCGGGGCCGTGGCGCCAGGCGCGCGCACCGCGGTCGGCTGCTGGTCGGAGCAGGCCGCCGCGGCGATCACGATCGCCGCGAGGGCAAAGGGTGTGGCTCTGCGCATGAAACGTCCTCCCCGGTGTGGTGTTGGCGAGCGGCCTCGTGCCGGGCGCCGGTATGCCGCACGTCGGGTGGGGACGCGGGCCGGTCGAGCACGCAGAAGGGGCACGCCGCCGCCGCCGGTGGAATGGCGGAGGCGTTGGGCCCCCGTGGAGGCCCCGCGCGGGGTCCGGCTGCGGATTCGATTCGGCCGCGTAGCAGGGCACGCCCCGCGCCGCAGCTGCCACGCAAGTCAACCGTATGCTGCCATTGGAGTTGAGTTTTTGGCCGAGCGCAGCAGCCCGCGAGATTGTAGTGCGGGCGCACCACTCCGGTGCACCGCTCTGGTGCGAGGGCATGCCCGCGCTGACGCCAAGCGCGCGCGACCGCGGGTTTCCGCGCGCCTCCGCTTACCAGGTTCGACGGCAAAGGAATGGAGGTTCGCGCGGAGACACTATGAGGACCGCGGCTGCGCGGCCTCATGCGCGCGCTCGCGCGAGTGGGGGAGGCTCCGGGAGGGAGTGCGCTTCCATCCGGGTGCACCACCCCGGTGCGGCCGGCGTAAACTGGTGCACCTCGCGGGCACGGCGGACGCGCCCGCCGAGTCCGCGGAGCACGCCGGTCGGTCAGGTCAACGCGAAGCGGCGCAAGCGCTTGGGTTGAGCCGTCGCCACCGGCGGCGCGGGGCCGCCTGTATGGGCCCGCATCTTGTAAATGGCGGCGGCACGCGAGCGAACCCCACCATTCGTTGCGGCCTCCCCCCAGGACGCAGCTCGCGGCGTCGTCGGCCCCCGGGCCGGCAAATACGTCCTGCTGCCGCGCCGCTCCCGGCGCGGTACTCCACTCCTGCTGGAGGTCGCGCAATGTCCCGCATCTCGTCCCTGCTGTTGATGTCCGCCGGTCTCGCCGCGCTCGCGGCGTGCTCCGACAACAACCCACTCACGCAGGCTCCCCAGACCCCCGCCGACCAGCAGTCGCCGGAGCACCTGGGGGTTGTGCCGCTGCGCGGCGTGCCGCTGACGCCGCGCTTCAACAACGGCAACGAGCTGAACGCGGGCACCACCGGTGGCTCGCTCACGCAGGCCGGCATCAACTACCACGGCGGGCCCGTGCTGCAGGCCGGGACCAAGGTGGCCGCGGTCTACTGGTCGTCGACCACCATCTACAGCGGCGGGCCCACGCCGGGGAGCAACGGCGCCGGCAGCGCGGACGGCTCGAACGTGGGCTACTTCCTGAACCACGTGGGCGGCTCTCCCTACTTCAACATCAACACCAGCTACACCAACGCGGCCGGCACGCCCATCGTGAACTCGGTGAGCTACACGCAGTACTACGCCAACAACACGAGCGCGCCCAGCGGCAAGACTCGCGTGAGCGACTCGCAGATGCTGTCGATGCTGCAGACGGCGTTCAACAACGGCAAGCTGACCTACGACGCGGGCACCCTGTACGCCATTTTCACCCAGGGCACCGTGAACCTGGGTGGGGGCTTCGGCACGCAGTACTGCGCGTACCACAGCTGGGGCACGGTCACGGTGGGCGGCGTGGCGAAGACGGTGCTGTACGCCGCCATGCCCGACGACTACGCCAAGGCGAACGCCTGCGCGTCGGGCCTCGCGTCGCCCAACGGCGACCCGCACGCGGACGCCGAGGTGAGCACCCTGATCCACGAGATCGAGGAGACCACCACCGACATGAACGGCAACGCGTGGTACGACAGCGCGGGCAACGAGAACGCCGACAAGTGCGCGTGGACCTGGGGCACCACCTTCACCACCCCCAACGGCGGCGTGGCGAACGTGACGCTGGGCACCAAGAACTTCCTCATCCAGCGCAACTGGCTGAACGCGGGCTCCGGCAGCTGCCAGATCAGCCTCTAATCCCCTCCACCCCCGGACTTCGGGGGCTGGACGCGGCAGGCCGGGCCCGCGTGCGAAGGTGCACGCGGGCCCGGCTTCTTTCGTATCGACCGGCTTCTACGACATGTCTCACGCAGAGACGCAGAGACGCAGAGGAGAGCCACGGCTTTCCCTTCGTCTCCGCGGCTGTGGGAGACGATCTTGCGAAGCGGTTTCGCCGCGCCGGGGCTTGCTTGACACCCCCCGGGGCGGCGGGTACGCTAACCGGCCCGGCAGCATCGGGAAGCGAGGCACCTTCGCGCTTTCGTACTCTCGCACCGTGGTGACCATGTCCGACCGACGGCAGGACGCGCTCGACTACCACAGCCAGGGACGCCGCGGCAAGATCGCGGTGATCCCCACCAAGCCGGCGAGCACGCAGCGCGACCTCTCGCTCGCCTACTCGCCCGGCGTGGCGGAGCCCTGCCGCGAGATCGCGCGCGACCCGGAAGACGTGTTCAAGTACACGGCGCGCGGGAACCTGGTGGCGGTGGTGTCGAACGGCACGGCGGTGCTGGGGCTGGGGAACATCGGGCCGCTGGCGGCCAAGCCGGTGATGGAGGGGAAGGGGGTGCTCTTCAAGCGCTTCGCCGACATCGACGTCTTCGACCTGGAGGTCGGGAGCGAGGACCCGGAGGACGTGATCCGCTTCTGCGAGCTGCTGGAGCCCACGGTCGGCGGCATCAACCTGGAAGACATCGCCGCCCCCGAGTGCTTCTACATCGAGGAGACGCTGAAGGCGCGCCTCGACATCCCCGTCTTCCACGACGACCAGCACGGCACGGCGGTGATCTCCGGCGCCGCGCTGCTGAACGCGCTCGACGTGGTGGGGAAGGAGATCGGCGCGGTGCGCGTGGTGTTCTCCGGCGCCGGCGCGGCGGCGATCGCCACCGCCGAGCACTACGTGTCGCTCGGCGTCGCGCGCGAGAACATCTACATGTGCGACCGCGCGGGGGTGATCACCACCGACCGCGGGCCCGAGGGGATGGACCCGTACAAGGCCCGCTTCGCGCAGACCACGGAGTGGCGCACGCTGGCCGACGCGATGGCGGGGGCGGACGTCTTCGTGGGCCTCTCCGTGGCCGGCGCGGTGACGCGGGAGATGGTGGCGTCGATGGCGGAGAAGCCGATCGTCTTCGCCCTGGCCAACCCCGACCCGGAGATCACGCCGGAGGAGGTGGCCGAGGTGCGCGGCGACGCGATCATGGCCACGGGGCGGACGGACTATCCCAACCAGGTGAACAACGTCCTCGGCTTCCCCTTCATCTTCCGTGGCGCGCTGGACGTGCGGGCGCGCGCCATCAACGACGCCATGAAGATGGCGGCCACCCGCGCCCTGGCCGAGCTGGCGCGGCTCGACGTGCCCGAATCGGTCGAGCACGCCTACGGCGACGAGCGGCTGCGCTTC
>C688J35102_120989548_pt1 | contig 11857 bp, 14 predicted proteins | sample HopSoiMetagenom2_FD_35102 | JGI IMG/M metagenome (IMG submission 35102)
GGGTGGGCTGATGATCATCCATGCGTTGACCATCTGCAAAACGGAGTGCAGAATCGATCATGGCCCGAAGCGCCTCACGCCGTCGTTCGCGCCCGATGCGTCCACGCCTGGCGCTGCTGGTCGGGTTGACGCCGATGATGACGCGGACGCTCGAGGGACCCCTGGCCCTATGCATGGACGTGGCGGCGGTCGCCTTCCCCGGCGACGCCTTCGAGGCGGCCGCCGCCGAGCTGCAGCCGTGTCTGGTGGTGGTCGACGTCACGTACCTGGATGAGGCGCGCGTGCGGCCGTTGATGATCGACCGCTTCTCGCGAAAGGGGCCGGTGCTGGTGTTCGTGTCGGAGAGCGGCCGGGCCTGGAGCGATGACCTCGACTCGGGGTGCTCCGGCCCGATGGAGACCTTCACCGTGGCGGCCCTGCTGGCGCTGGTGGCGCGACCGGCGCTGACGCTGGTGTCGGCTCGCCCGGCCTGACAGGCGGACGGGGGGAGGTTTTCTCACCCCACGCATCGGCCAAACCGCGTATTGCGAGCTAGTCCGAACGACCGGAGCATTGCAGCATGTTGGGTCAGAGGCGACCACGGGATGCCCGACGTCGGGGACGGCGGCTGCTACTAGTAGGCCCCACCGTCGCCACAACGCGCGCGCTCGAGGCAGCGCTGACCGCAATCGGCGAACTGCTGGTCGTACCCTTTCCGGGTGCGGCCTTCGACCGGGCCGCCACGGGATACGCGGCGGATCTCGTCGTGGTCGACGTCACCTATCTGGACGAGGCGCGAGTGCGCCCGCTGATCATGCACCGGTTCGAGACGATCCGGCCGATGGTAGTGTTCGTCAGCGAGACCGGCGAAGGATGGTGGCACGACCTCCAGGCCGGAACGTCCGGCCGTATGACGGCAACCGATCCGGAGTCCATCTGCGCCCTTGTCACAGCACCGACGCTGCGGGTTGCCGGATCATGACCGCCCAGCCGCTGTTCGTGATTGCGTACATGAGCGGGGCGGCCGCGATGGCGGCGTGGGTCGACGTGCGGCTCGCCGGGCGGCGGCCGTCCAGCTGGCGGGCGGTGGGCCTGCTGGTCGCCGCCTCGATGCTGATTGACGCGAAGATCGGTCTTGTGCTGCACCTGACAGCTCCGATCGTGGGCGTGATGGTGTTCGGGCTCGCCGCGCTCGTGTTCTCGCTCCTGGTGTGCCTGTGGGCGCTTAGGATGCTTCGGGCCGCAATGCCCGCCTGACGTCTCCGATCGGGCGGCGTTTGAGCCAGCGACCCGATTTGCCGATCCGCTCGGTATGCTGCACGGGCGGAAAGGAGCGAGGCGATGGACTTGCTGGTGTTCAGCGTTGCCTTCGTGGCTGGCGCCGGATCGTTGGCGCTATGGGTGGATGCCCGATTCCCGGGCATTCGGCCCCGCGACATGCGCGGTGCGCTCATCCATCTGGCCGTGGCGTTCGTCGTCAGCCGCCTCGTCTCCGGATTGCTCGGTGACCTGCTCGTCTCGTCGGGTCTGCCGGGGGGGCGCCTATGCGCCTCGATAGGCATTGTGCTGCCCGGACTCGCCTACGCGTGCCTCGCCGTTCTCTGGCTGGTGAGGTCGATCCAGGGCGCACTGCGAGGCAGCCTGCCCTAGGCGCCCGCTGCTCGCGCCGGCAGACCGCGGCAGTGGCCCTGAGTTGCGCGGCCGCTGCATTTGCCGGCGTCGCGCTGACGACGGCACGGCTGCTCACGCCCGACGCGTATCTCGATCTGTACGCCGGGCGTTGGATCGCAGACCACGGCCTTCCCCGCCACGATCCGTTCACCGCGGAAGGGCACGGCCGCGCTTGGGTCGACCAGCAGTGGCTCGCGCACCTCATCTACTACCGCATGTGGCAGCTCGGCGGCTACGCGCTGGTGGGCGCGCTCTCGGCGCTGCTGGTTGCAACGGCGGTCGGCGTGGCTGCCTGGCTGATAGTGCGGCGCACCGGCTCTCCCGGCATCACGTTGGCGGTGCTGGTTCCCGCCTACCTGCTGATGCTTACCCACACGCAGATCTGGGCCGAGAGCTTCGCCGTTCCGCTGTTCGCCCTGCTGGTGGCGTTGATCTACGACGACCAGGGTCGAACCGATACGCGGACGCGGCTGCTGTTGGCGATCCCCCTGCTCGCTGTCTGGGCGAATCTGCATGGAACCGTGCTGATGGGCGCGGCGATCGCCGCCGCCTACGGGATGTGGGGGCTCGTGACCGGCCGCTCCGGGTGGAGATGCCTCGCCTTGGTTCTGCTGAGCCCGCTCGCCGCCGTGGCGACTCCCTACGGCGCGGACCTCGGCGCGTACTACCGATCGGTGCTCGGGAACACCGCGATTCGCCAGAACGTCGATATCTGGGGTCCGTGGTCGCCAGACAGCTTTTTCAGCATCCACTTCGGGGCGACGGCGGTGCTGGCGGCAACAGCGGTCGTCTGGGCGATACGCCGGGGCCACAGGCTCAGTGCCGTGCCCGCCGCGCTCGCCGCCGGAACGCTCGCCGCCGGCGTGTACGCGATCCGCTACCAAGTCTGGTTCGCGATCCCGGTCGCGATCGCCGCTGCAGAAGCCCTCGCCTTCACGTCCGGCGGCGCGCGCACGTTGTTCGGGCAGACCACGCGGCGAGCCGCCGGCGCCGTCCCACTCGCAACGGCGGCGATCTCCGCGGTCGTGCTGGCCGGCACCTCGAACGCCACGTTCCAGCGCGCCGTCCCGACGGCGACGGTCACAGCTGTCTCCCAGACCATGCGGCGCGCACCCTGCGCCCGCGTCATGGCCGACTACTCGGTCTCGCCTGCCCTGCTCTGGCAGCATCCGGAACTGGCGGGCCGGGTCGGGTTCGACACCCGGTTCGAGATCTACCGGCAAACCGAGCTGGTGGGGTGGTTCCGGTTCAACGGCGGGGCACCGGGATGGGACGTGGCGACCCGCGGCTATGAGCTACTTGCCATCAGCTCCAGCCGCCATCCCGAGCTGGCGGCCAGGATCCGGGCGGCCCTCGACTGGCGGGTCGACCTGTCGGATGCTCAGGGCCTGGTCGTCTCTCGGCCTATGTCCCGCGCAGGGTGTGGATGACGCTCAGCAAGCCCGGGCCGGCGGCGACGATCAGGATGGCTGGGAACAGGCACACGGCCAGCGGGAACACCATCTTGATCGGCGCCTTCTGGGCATGCTCCTCCGCGACCGCCTTCTTGCGTGCTCTCGACTCTACTGCCAGCGCCTTCAAGATCTGGCTGATCGAGACGCCCATCGACTCGCTCTGGGCGATCGAGCGCGAGAACGACCTGATCGTCGGAGTATCCACGCGCTCCGCCAGCCGGCGCAGCGCCTCCTGACGGCTTTGCCCGACCCGGATCTCGTTCAGCATCAGCCGCACCTCATCGGCCAGAGGTCCCGTCAGCCGCTCTGAGGTGACGCGCAGCGCCTGGTCAAGGCCAAGACCGGCATGGACGGTGATGGCGAGCAGGTCGATCATGTCGGCCCCGTCGCGTTCGATCTGCTTCTGGCGGCGCGTGATGCGGCTGGACAGCAGCGTATCGGGGAGCATCCATCCGAGGTAGGGCGCGATCACAATCTCGGCGATGGCCAGGAAATGGTTGGAGGTCGACGAGGCGCGCAGCATCCCGATCGAGGCGAACGCGAGCAGCGACACCAGGCGGACCATGAGGAACCGTGACGGGCGCGTCCCGTACATGCCCGCCTGCAGCAGACGTAGCTTCAGGCGCTGCTCGTAGTCCTCCCGGCTGAGCCGGCCTGCAATCCTGGCCAACGACCTCTCGAGCGTGAGGTTCTGGGGCTTGGGCGACTCGAACACGACCGGCGCCGGCGCGTCATAGCCGTACCGGCTGACGGCGCTGAGCGACCGGACGGTCGACTGACGGCCGAGCCGAACGACGCGTAGGACCACGTAGCCCGAGGCGCCGACCATCAGCGCCATGAGAACGATCAGTAGCAGCTGCATGTGCTCACACCTCGATTTCGACGATTCGTTTAAGCCAGAGCGACCCGATCACGATCAGCACGACGGCGCCGCCCAGCAACGCCTGCCCGATCGGATCGTGCAGAAATGCCACGATGTACGTCGGCGACTGGAGGAACAGCATCACTCCGATTGCCAGCGGCGCGAAGGTGAGGATCCAGCGGGTCATGCGCCCCTGTGCCGTCAGCGTATGCAGGGCCTCGCGGAGGCGCTGCCGCTGACGCACTGTGTCGGCGACTATGTCGAACATCTCGGCCATGTTGCCGCCTACCTGGTGCTGCACGCGAGCGACCAGCGCGATCCACTGCAGATCGCGGTTCCCGACCCGCACCACCATCTCGTCCAGTGCATCCTCCACGGAAACGCCAAGGCGGGTGCGCCTCACCACCTCGTTCCATTCGCGGGCGCTCTTCTCGTCGGCCTCCTCGGCGACGTGGGCGACCGCCTGCAGGAGCGAGTGGCCCGCTCGAAGCGACGATGCCAGCACCAGCAGCGAGTCGGCCAGGGCAGCGTCGAAGGTCGTGTGCCAGGCCGCGGCGCGGCGGCCGACATAGGCCCACGCAGCAATGGCCCCCAGCGGAGCGCCCGCCAGCACGATCAGCGGGTATCCAGTGGCAAGTCCGATGATTCCAAGCACGACCGCACCACCGACGAAGCCGACGGCGAGCACCCGTTCCGGCGTCAGGTCGATCTCCCCGCGATCGACGTCGGCCACGAACCTGGCCCACCAGCGGTTGCCGTTCGCGGTGTCCGGGCGCGGCCGTTGCGGCAGCGCGTCTGGCAACGAGGTCGTGTCGGGCGCACCCTTCTGGCCGTATCGCCGGAGCCGCCTGCGAGCGCTGATCGGCACCGGACGCAGTGCCAGGTACGCCGAGACGAGGATCACCAGTCCGACCGCGAACGCGATCCCGACGAGCGCGCCGGCGCCTGTCCACCAGGCCGACGGCGCGGCGACCACGGCGGCCTTTGTGGGCGGGATCGTGTAGCGCTGCTCGGCGCTGGCACCGTTGACGTCGAGGCGCACGGTTACCGGCTTGCCCACCCCCCGCAGCTGCGACTGATAGCTCAGCTGGTACTGCTGCTTGAGCCTCGTCGCCAACCCCGAATAGACAGACTTGAGGTCGGTGAGCGACGAGACGCGGATGAAGTCTCCACCGGTCTCATCGACCAGCGCCTGGACGTCGGTCGCCTCGGAGCGCACGCCCGGCAGCCCAACCGCATACACGTGCGCACCGACGGACCGGGCGACGGCCGTTGCAGATACAGCCGTTGCGGTGCTTGAGTTGTCGGCGCCGTCGGTCAGGACGACGATCGCCTTCGAGCTGCCGGTGCGACCACGGAGCTCCTGGCTGGCGTAGGTGACGGCATCCCAAAGCGCCGTTCCATGTGTGACGCTGACCGATGCCAGCGACGCCTGGAAGGCGGAGCGGTCGGTCGCCCATTGGTGGATCACGTAGGGGCGCTGCGAGAATCCGTAGACGGCGACCTCCGACCGGAACGACTTCTGGTCGATCAGGGTCTGAGCCGCATCCAGTGCCGCCCTCAGTGGCTTGCCCCGCATGCTGTTGCTGGTGTCGAGCAGCACCGCGAGACTCACAGGCACGGCGGTCGTGTTCAGCGAGACCAGGTGCGGAATCACCGGCACGCCGTTCTCGCTGACCTGCACGTCGTAGGGATGGGCACCGGTGGGCAGCGTCACGACGAACTGCCGGTCAGGGAACTGGGCCCCCGGCTGCAGCGAGATGCGAGCGCCACCGGCGTCCGCGGAAGCGCTGGAGACGAACGCCAGCAGCATCACGAGGAACGACGCGAGCAGGCGCCTGATCATCGGAGTGCGAACAGATCGGCCGGGAGCTCGATGCCTCGGCGGTGAAAGTCTTCCTTGAACGTGGGATGCAGGCCGGTCGACTCCAGTGCCCCGGCGATGCTGCCCGTCGAGGACTCGCCGTGGACGTTGAACACGAACAGGTCCTGAAGGGTCACCTGCTCGCCTTCCATCCTCTGCACCTCGGTGATGCGCACGACCTTGCGGGAACCGTCGTGGAGGCGCTCTGTGTGCACAATGAGGTGCAGCGCCGAAGCGACCTGCTCCCGAATCGCCCGCACGGGCAGGTCGAACCCGGCCATCAGCACCATAGTCTCGAGGCGCGACACGGCATCGCGCGGCGAGTTGCAGTGCACGGTCGAGAGCGATCCGTCGTGGCCCGTGTTCATGGCCTGCAGCATGTCCAGGGCCTCAGGCCCTCGAACCTCGCCGACCACGATCCGGTCAGGTCGCATGCGCAGGGCGTTGCGCAGCAGATCGCGGATGCCGACCTGCCCCTGACCCTCGACGTTGGCCGGGCGCGACTCGAGCCGCAGCCAGTGCCGCTGGTCGAGCTTCAGCTCGGCGGCGTCCTCGATCGTGACGATCCGCTCCTCCTCCGGGATGTAGCTCGACAGGATGTTCAGCATGGTCGTCTTCCCGCTGCCGGTGCCGCCGGTGACCAGGATGTTGAGTCGGGCTCGTACGCACAGGCCGATGAAGTCGCCCATCTCCTCGGACAGCGTGCCAAGGCCGACCAGGTCGGCCATCGCGAGGCGTCGCGTGGCGAACTTGCGGATAGTCATGGCCGGCCCGTTCAGCGACAGCGGCGGGATGATGGCGTTCACCCGCGAGCCGTCCGGCAACCTGGCGTCCACCATCGCCGAGGACTCGTCGATCCTGCGGCCGACCTGCGCCACGATCTTGTCGAGCGTTCGGCGCAGATGCGAATCGTCCGCGAAATGAGCATCGGTCGGGAAGATGCGGCCTCCCCGCTCGATGTAAATCTCGCGGTGGTTGTTGACCATGATCTCTGTCACGGTCTCGTCTTTCAGGAATCGCTGCAGCGGGCCGTACCCGAGGATCTCATCCGCGATCTCACGGGCGAGAGCCTCGCGGTCGGGTCGGGACAGCGGTACGTCCTCGGCCTCCAGCGCCTGGTCGACCACGAGGCTGAGACGGGGCATGAGCGAGCTCTCGTCCACGTCGGCCGAGAGCATGGCGGTGCCAAGCGTCTCGATCACGACCTGGTGGACGCGGTTTCGCACCTCCACCATCTCGTCATTCTGGTCAGGAGCCAGGCCGTTGGTTGGAAACGACAGGCGTTCGGTGAGCGACATGCGGTCACGCATCCTTCGGTTGCAGGACGGCCGCGACGACGCGATCTCCAAGATCGCGAAGCGACTTCGCGGGGGCGGACTTCGGCTCCGATGCGATGATCGGCCGCGCAGCGTTGAGGCTCCGCGGCAGCCAGCGATCGGAGGGCACCGCCACGTCGTGTGATCGGGACAGCACGCCCTTCACGTCGGCGTGGGTCAGCCCAACTTTCGAATCGGCCCGGTTGAGGACCACGAGCACGCGATCCCGCGGCCTTCCCATCAGCTCGAGCGTCTCCAGCCCGATCTTCATGTTCTTGGTTCCCGAAAGGTCGAGCGTCCCTACCATGATGGCCTGGTCAGCCCGGTCGATGGCCAGGATCGACGTCGGCGTGAACGCCGGCGGCGTGTCGGCGATCACGACGTCGAACTCGGCGCGCGCAACCTGGAGCACCTCGTCCAGCAGCTCCGGAGTGACCGACTCGGCCTGGTCGGGACGCACCGGCGCGAGCAGCACGTGCACCCCGTCGGCTGATTCTCCGAGGAAAGCCCTCAGGCGCTCCCCGTCGAGATGCCCGGGCGCCGACACCAGGTCCCAGATCGTTCGCTCCGGCTCGACGCCCATCGCGATGCCCACGTCGCCGAACTGAAGATCGAGGTCGATGATCAGCGTGCTGTGGCCACGGCCGGCCAGGTCGACGGCCAGGTTCGTGGCCACCGTGGTCTTGCCCACACCTCCCTTTGGACCCAGCACGACCACCAGCGGCGCCTGGTCGGCGACGGGGCCCGGGTTCTCAGCCGCCTGCGTCACCCGGGCCAGCGCCTTGTGGACGGCCGCCGTGACGACGGTCGACTCGGCCGGAAGCAGCACGATCTCGTGTGCGCCCGCCTTGAGCGCTGCACCAATCGAGCCGTTTCCCGGTCCCGGCAGTGCCACGATCAACGCCATCTCCGGCCGCGTCTGATGGCTCGCGACCAGCAGCTCCTCGACGTCACCCACCGTGGGTGTGAACATCAGTAGTGCCTCGCTGTTGTCACGGTCGGCCGCCATCAGCGCCCGGCCGAAGTCGCTCATCCCGGAGGCGACCAGCAGCCCGCTCTCGCCGTTGGGAATCGCCCCGTCCAGGAGCTGCCCGGGGAATTCGCGGTGAGCCGCGATGCTCAGACGTGTGCTGCTCACCGTCCCGCTCCCGTCACGCGAAGCACCGGGCCGGGAGCGGCGCCGCTGCCGCGAAGCACGGCTCCGACGTCGAGCACGGTGGGCTTGATGTTCTCGGCCGAGCCCGGCGGTCGCAGCGCGAACCAGATGGTGCCCTTCTCCTGGGCGAACAGCGCCCGCTGCACGTCGTTCACGTCGATGGCGAGCGTCAGCACCGGATTGGAATGACCGGCGTCAGTGCTGCTCGGCGCCGCCGGGGCATTGAGCACCAACGCGTCCGACACGATCGTCTTGGTTAACGCGATCGGCTGGCCGCCGGTCAGGGGCAGGCCGTTGGCACCGACAGGGGTGACGTCGAAGGTCGCGACGACGTCAACGTGGTCGCCGGCCTGCACCTGGCCGACCAGCCCGGAGGCGGGGTCGACGGGGAAGCCCACGGCACGCTGATCCGGTGCCAGCTTGACCGTTGGGCTGGTCGTGCTCGACTTGACGAACTGGTTTGTGGTCAACTGTTCGCCGGGATAGATGTCGCTTCGCGCCACCAGGCCCTTGAGCTGGTCCGGATTCGAGACGGCCCCATCGACTGCGGCGTCCGCCGGCACCTCGCGGCTCGAGAACATCGATCCGTCGACCACCTGGCTGCCCGGCGTGTACTGGGTGATGGCCCGGTTGGCGACAAGGACGGTGACATCGCCGTTCGCGTTGTCGACGCTGGAGCGGTACTTGTGCGCATAGACGAGCACGATCCCAACGGCAGCCACGGCCAGCAGCGCGGCCACCGCGAGAGCGCCAAATCGCGTGGAGAGCAAACGGGTCATCTCAGATCAGTCCTTTCAGAGTGTGAAACGGGTTCAGCCGTCCCAGGGCATCAGCGCAACGGATGCGAGGCAGATGTTCTCGGGGTCGTTGCATGTGGTCGTGTATTGATTGATCAGCACCGGCCGGTCCCAGAAGATGCCCTTCACCTCGCCCTGCTTGAGCGTGCTGCCCTGCTGGCCGGCGTACTCGGTGATGTAGAAGCTGCCGAAGCCGACGACCTGCGTCGTGCAGTTGCCGGTGCAGTTGGAGAAGGTGATCGGCGGCACCAGAATCAGGCTCATCCAGCGGGGGTCGCCGGGTGGCGGCGGGTTGGCTGTGGTTGTCCAGTTATTCGGCGAGTTGCCGATCCGCGCACTCAGGCCGTTGTTGACCTGGCCGGCGAAGTTGCCGGGCTGCGTATTGACAGAGTCATTGATCGAGTACGGCGTGCAGGCGCCGTACTGCACCTCCTCCGCAGCATTGGGGGTGCCGGAGGTGTCGCCGTGACAGGCGCCGGAACCGTTGGTGGTGTCGAGGTCGAGGCCGCCGTAGTTCCCTGAGTTGCCCTGGGCACCGCCGCCACCCAGCTTCAGCGTGATCTCACGGCCCTTGACCAACACAGTGAACGCGACATTGAAGGTGACGAACCGCTGCGGCGAGTTGGCGGGTAGCGTTGGGTCGACGTAGTGCCGGTCCTGCACCCAGTGCTGGAGGGTGTCGCCATCGTCGCGGGAGTACATGTACTGGGCGGCGACCGGGGTGCTGGTCGCGTTCCCGCCGTTACCGATGTTGACTTTGATCTTCTGGCCGCCCGCCACCTCGCTGCTAGCGCTCGTGAACGTGCGCTGCGCGCCCTGAGCGGTGGCAACTAGGTGCCAGATGCAGTCGGTGCCACAGGAGGGGTTCAGGACGCGCGCGGCGATGCTGGTGCCGTCGTAGGAAATCTTGACGTTGTTCGTCGTGCTAGCGAGATTGGTCAGGTGCGCGTAGATATCGAAGCTCTGGGTGCTCGACGTGGAGGGGTAGTAAATGTCGACGTTGCCTGGGCTCGAGACGGGAATGACCGTCACGTCCTTGACGCATGGCTGGCCAGCACTACAGGCGACGGTGGTCGAGCCGGTGGTCAGCCCCTGATCCGAGCCGATGTAGCCGATCGCGCTCCAGTCGACCACCTTGCCGGTGCTGTCGACCGCCTCCAGCGAGACCGTCGATCCCCCGGCCGGCAGCCCAGTGATGGCTTTTCCGCCAGCGTCGCACCAGTAGGGAAAGCCCTCCGGTGTCTGGCTCCCGCATAAGGTTAAGGGGATCCGCTGCCCTGTCTTGTCGATGATGATGGTGACCGATTTCGGTCGCAGGTCCTCAACGCCGAACGGCAGCAGCCCGGTCGAGCGGGTGAGATAGACGACCCGAGCGCGGGCGCGCGCATCGATCGTCGTGCTCCCAAATCCCAGCACCCGGCCGAAGGTGTACGGGACACTCGACTCCACCGGCTTCACCCGCACGGAGCCTCCGATGATCTCGCAGTAGCTGGTGCTGAGGTTGCCGTTGACGACCATGTTCTTGCCGTCGGTGAGATTCGTGTTCTGCCGCTCGAGTGAGTCAGCCCGCGTGCAAGATCTGGAGCCGTCGCTGAAGGGCGGCAGCTGCATGGCCCCCGCGAGCGCCCCGGCGTCGGCGACCGTCTGCAGCTGGCGGCGATGGGCGCGGAACTGGCCGAGGTCGGTGACCAGCGCCGCCATGCCCAGGAGCACCGTCAGCGACAGCGCCACCAGGAGCAGGACCCCGCCGTCTTGTGCACGTGGCGTTCGCATCAGCAGAAGTTCGAAGGCGGACCCTCGAGGGTCATGGTCGCGTTGGAAGAGAGGTTGATGGAGCTCCCGAGGATCGTGCTGATCAGTGGCGTCACGAAGCTGTGCACGTAGGTAACGTGCGCGGTGACCTTGTCGCCGACGTTGAAAGAGCCCTGGAGATTGCCGCTGTTTGGGTCGGTGGCGCAGGTGAACGTCAGGCCGCTGCCGGAGGGAGCGTCTCCCAGCAGCGTCTTTCCCGACGCATCGTTGACGGAGGCGAGCCGTGCCGCCTCGCGCGCATCATTCACGACCGTGACCTTGTCGAACATGACAAGTCCCAGCTCCAGGATTCCGAACAGGATCAGCAGCAGCGGCCCTAGCACCAGCACGAACTCGACGAGGCTCTGGCCGCTCTCCGATCCGGCGCGCCGCGCCGGCGAGCGGCCGAACCTCGCCGGCCCGTGCGGGAGGCCGGTCACAACAGACCGGCCACCGAGGTGATGGCGCCGCTGATCGCGGTCGAGAGCGTGCCGATCGCGAGCACGATCACCGCAGCGATTACGCCCAAAATCACGGCGTACTCCGCCATCGTCTGACCTTCCTCGCGAGTCCACGGATGGATCACGGTGTTCCCCTTTCTTGAGCACACAGGGGAGGGGCGGCACAGCCGCCCCTCCCCTGCCAGTTCGCCGGCCTACATGTAGCCAGCGACCGTGGTGATCGCTCCCGAGATCGCACCAGACAGCACGCCCAGCGCGGTCACGATCGCAAGACCGATGACGCCCAGAATCACGGCATACTCCGCCATTGTCTGACCGTCCTCGCGAGTCGCGAAGAGCTTGGAAATCAGCTCCATCATGTGGTTTCCCCCCCTTCTTCATGTCGCAGAGAGCGTCCTCAGCTACGCTGGGCCGCAGGTCGTCGTGCGCCGTTCCCATCACCGCTCCGCCACCAGCGTCAGAGGGGAGCCTGATGCCAGCGCCACCAGACCGGCCATGCTCGAGTC
>C688J35102_120989547_pt1 | contig 11856 bp, 12 predicted proteins | sample HopSoiMetagenom2_FD_35102 | JGI IMG/M metagenome (IMG submission 35102)
CAGTGCTGTCTCTGTCATCTGGTACGAGCTCTCCCTAGCTGAGCAACTGGCGACAGATGTCGACAAAATTATCAGTCCAGCCCGTCAGCAGGCCGAGCAAGACCAGCCAGACCAACAGCAGGAAATGCCAGTAGATGGCGCAGAGCTCCACGCTCAGCCGCACCTGGCTCACCTCAGCGGCACGGAGCACCTTGGCTGCCGTTCTGCCGAGGGCCACCAGACCGCCAATCAGATGCAGTCCGTGTGCCGCGGTGATCAGGTAGAAGAAGGAATTGGCTGGATTGGACGCCACGAAATAGCCGGCAACGTTCAGCTGCTGCCATACCACCAGCTGCCCCGCCAGGAACGTCACGGCGGATGCTCCGCCGACCACGAGGCCGACGAGCGCGCCCTCACCGTCGTCGCGGCGCGCGGCCATGAGCGCCCACTGCAGCGCCACGCTGCTGATGATCAGGACGCCGGTATTGATCCACAACAGCCTGGGCAGCGGCAGTTCACGCCAGTCCACCATGTTGGTGCGCATCGAGTAGGCGCTGATCAGGAGCGCGAACAGCGAGCCGACAACCGCGAGAAACACGCCCAGCCCGATTTTCGCCGTCGGCACGGACGAACCGCTCTCGCCGCGAAAATCGACGGCCACCCCCTCCTCCAGCCAGGGTTTGGCCGCAAGCCGCTGCTGCGAGAGCCACCATCCTGCGATGGCCGCAACCGTAGCAATGAACAGGATAATGGCGCTCACGGGTGGGCCCCCTGCGCCGGCAATCCGGTCGGCGGTTCATTTTGCGGCACGAAGTCCCTGCTAGCGCCGGGTACGCTGTAATCGTAGGCCCAGCGATAGACGACCGGGAGTTCCTTGCCCCAGTTGCCGTGTCCCGGCGGGGTCTGCGGTGTTTGCCATTCCAGCGACGTGGCTCCCCAAGGATTGCCGCCAGCCTCTTTTCCCTTGAACAGGCTCCAGATCAGATTGAACAGGAACACAAGCTGGGCGAAGCCGACAATCAAGGCCGCCACGCTCATGAATGCATTGAGGTCATGGGCGGATGCCGGGACGAACGCGGTCTCGCCGATGTCGTGATAGCGGCGGGGCATCCCGAGCAGGCCGAGATAGTGCATGGGAAAGAAGACGGCATAAGCCCCGATGAACGTCACCCAGAAATGGAAGCGGCCAAGTACCTCGCCGAGCATCCGTCCGGTCACTTTCGGATACCAGTGATAGATCCCGCCAAACACGGCCATGATCGGCGCAATCCCCATCACCATGTGGAAGTGCGCCACAACGAACATCGTGTCGGACAGCGGAACGTCCACAACCACGTTGCCGAGAAACAGGCCGGTCAGGCCGCCGTTGACGAAGGTAATGATGAACGCTAGCGCGAACAGCATCGGGACGGTGAGATGAATGTCGCCGCGCCACAGCGTCAGCACCCAGTTGTAAACCTTGATGGCGGTCGGGACGGCGATGATGAGCGTCGTGGTGGCGAAGAAGAAGCCGAAATACGGGTTCATGCCGCTCACATACATGTGGTGCGCCCATACGACGAAGCTGAGAGCGCCGATTGCGACGATGGCCCAGACCATCATGCGATAGCCGAAGATATTCTTGCGCGCGTGGGTGCTGATCAGATCGGAAATAATGCCGAAGGCCGGCAAGGCGACGATATAGACTTCGGGATGGCCGAAGAACCAGAAAAGATGCTGGAACAGGATCGGGCTGCCGCCGCCATACTTCGTCAGCTGACCCATCTCGACAAGTGTCGGCATGAAGAAGCTGGTTCCTAGGAGGCGATCGAGCAGCAGCATCACAGAGGCGACCAACAGTGCCGGGAAGGCCAGCAGCGCCATAACGGTGGCCGTGAAAATACCCCACACTGTCAGGGGCAAGCGCATCAACGTCATGCCGCGTGTGCGCGCCTGGAGCACCGTCACCACGTAATTCAGCCCGCCCATGGTGAAGCCGATGATGAACAAGATCAGGGAGGCCAGCATGAGAATGATGCCCCAATCCTGCCCGGGGGTGCCGGACAGAATTGCCTGCGGTGGATACAGCGTCCAGCCGGCGCCGGTGGGGCCGCCAGGCACGAAGAAGGTCGAGGCCAGCACCACGACTGCGAGCAGGTAGACCCAGTAGCTCAGCATGTTCACATAGGGAAACACCATGTCCCGCGCGCCGACCATGAGCGGGATAAGATAGTTGCCGAAGCCACCGAGGAACAACGCGGTGAGCAGATAGATCACCATAATCATGCCGTGCATGGTGATGAACTGGAGATATTGGTTGGCATCGATGAAGGAGAACGTGCCGGGGAATCCCAGTTGCAGGCGCATTAGCCACGACAGAACCAGTGCGACCATTCCGATCGACATCGCCGTGATCGAGTACTGGATGGCGATAACCTTGGCATCCTGCGAAAACACGTACCTCGTCCACCAGCTCTTCGGATGATAGAGCTCGACTTCACCCACTTCAGCGGGCGGGATGCCTGTGACCTGATCAAACGGGATATCGACCATCGGAATTCCCTCCTCGGTCTTCTGTTCGGCGACGAGTTCGCCTCACAATCTCCTGCGTATCCTCGTCGGCCTGTTCATTCGCTACCTGTCTTGTACGCCGCCTTCGCGACGTCGCGCTGGCCCGACAACTCGGCATACGTCCGCTGTTTCTCCAGCCACGCGTGATATTCTTTCTCTTCCTCGACGACGACCTTGCTGCGCATTTGCGCGTGCGCGGCGCCGCAGAGTTCTGCACAGAGGACCTCGAATGTTCCGGTGCGGATCGGCGTGAACCAGTAGTAGGTAACCGAGCCCGGTATCATATCCATCTTCGCCCGAAACTCGGGCACATAGAAATCATGCAGGACGTCAATCGAGCGGAGCAGCACCTTCACCGGCTTCCCAACCGGCAGATGCAGATCATCGTTTTGAACGACGACGTCGTCCTGTCCGTTCGGATCGTTGGGATTCAATCCCAGAGGATTCTCGGAACTGATATTGCGCGCATCCGACGTGCCGAGCCGGCCATCCTTTCCCGGAAGCCGATAGCTCCACATCCATTGCTGTCCGACGACCTCAACCTCGGTCGCACCGGCAGGAACCGTGACGAACTGGTGCCAGACGACCAGGCCCGGCGCCAACATGGCTGCGACGCCGATTGCAGTCCCGATGCTGAGCCACCATTCGAGCTTCTTGTTTTCGGGATTGTAAGCGGCCCGCCGTCCCTCCTTGTGGTGGAAGCGGAAGACGCAATAGGCCATGAACGCGATGACCGCGCAGAACACTGCCCCGGTGATCCAGAACGTCAGGTTGATCGTGTCATCGATGTAGCGCCAGTTCGAGGCGATCGGTGTCCACCACCACGGGCTGTAGAGGTGAAACAGCACCGAAGCGATCGCGACCAAAAGCAATATGATTGCTACAGCCATCCTTCATGCATCCTTGCCGCTAAAGGCTGCGGATACGAACCAGAGGGCGGAGCTCACGTCTGTCGCGATGGCGGACTTCGCATCCGCTGTCGTCGTGCCTCTTGCCTCGCCCATTCAACCGATCGCGACGCCAAATGCACGCCACGACCGCAATTCTCATCGGAGCTGGGGGCGTTGCAACCAACATGGTACGCGTCGGGCTGCGCGTCAATAGTGTCAATAGTGGAGCGCGCTGGTCGCGCGCGTTACCGGAGCCGGCTCGGCGGGCACCGCCCGCTCCGATAATGCAGCGCAACAAACGAACTTTGCAGGCGCACAATTCACCCGACCGCGAACGCTATCTTGCTTCTACCGCGCATCGGACTAGTCTTGCTGGACCGGTTGCGAGGGATCTCGTCCGGCAAGCTCCTTCTCGTTGAATCTGATTTGCCGGACTCAGTCGCGATTTTCGCGCATGAGGCGGATGCGTGTGTTTTGAGGCGCTCCGTTCCCCCTGCGGCCACGAGCAAGGAGACCGGAACCATGACCACAGTCTTCGCACCACCCAAACTGCAATTGTTTGGCGTCTCGACCGTCTTTGTCGTTCGCAAGATCAATCTTTCCGACTTGGGCAACGCGCTGCGGTTGGGCTGGGAGGACTTCAAGGCCATCCCGACCCACGCAATCGTACTGTGCGTGATATATCCCGTCCTCGGACTCGTCCTGTTCAGACTTGTCCTTGGCCACTCGGTGCTGCCGCTGCTGTTTCCGCTCGCCGCCGGCTTTGCCCTGATCGGTCCGTTCGCCGGGATCGGCCTCTACGAACTGAGCCGCCGCCGCGAGCGCGGAGAGGAAGCAGCAGCCTGGGATGCAATGCATGTGCTGCGCGCGCCGTCGTTCGGCGCCATACTCGAACTCGGCATCTTCCTGCTCGTTCTGTTCGGGGTCTGGATTGCCGCCGCGGACGGGATCTACGTCGCAACCTTCGGCCATGCTCCGGCTGCGAGCATCCCTGATTTCACACAGCGCGTGCTGACCACGCCCGAAGGCTGGACCCTCATCATCGTCGGATGCGGCGTCGGTTTCCTGTTTGCGGTGGTGGCCCTGTGCATTAGCGTTATCTCGTTCCCGCTGATGCTCGACCAGCATGCGACGGCGATCGATGCGATCCGCACCTCGATACGAGCCGTGATGATGAATCCAATTGAGATGGCCGCGTGGGGATTGATTGTTGCGGTCTTGCTGGCGGTGGGCTCACTGCCTTTCTTCGTCGGCCTCTGCGTCGTTCTGCCGGTGCTCGGTCATGCCAGTTGGCATCTTTACCGCAAGGTGGTGGAGCCTGACCAGAATCCTCCGCAAGAAGAGCCTCGCCCGCCGATCGGTCACCGCTACGCGGCAGATTTCCCGGCATCTCTCTTCCCGTGGAGCCGCGAGCGCTAAAGCAAAGGAGTGGCCACGAACGGTCGTACCATCACCGTGTTCGGCGGAACCGGCTTTCTCGGCAGCCGGATCGTGCGCCATCTGCTCAATCACGAATTTCCTGTCCGGATCGCGTCACGGCATCCGGACCGGGGACTGGGCCGGTCTGATCCGGAGAATCCGCTACTTCAATCCGTAGAGGCCAACATTCACGACAAACGATCAGTCGCGGATGCGCTGGCCGGTACCTACGGAGTCATAAATGCGGTCAGCCTTTATCGCGAGCGCGGATCGGAGACTTTCTACTCGGTTCACGTCGAGTCGGCTCAGCGGGTAGCAGCCCAGGCCCGCCGGGCGGGCGTCGAACGGCTTGTTCACGTTTCGGGGATCGGGGCCGATGCCGCCTCGCCATCCAGCTACATCCGAATGCGCGGCGAAGGCGAACGGGCGGTCCGTGCGGAATTCGCCGATGCATGTCTCGTCCGTCCGGCTGTGATGTTCGGACAGGACGACGCGTTTCTCAGCACGATCCTCAAGCTCCTTCGCCGGCTTCCAATCTATCCGATGTTCGGCCGCGGCCAGACCAGATTGCAACCGGTCTATGTGGAAGACGTTGCGGAAGCAGTTGCCCGGATCATGGAGCGAGCCGAGAGCCGCCCGACGGTCTTTGAGCTCGGCGGCCCGACGCTCTACTCTTACGAGCAACTGCTCAGAGCGATTGCGCGCCAAGCCGGCCTCGCGCCTCTCCTGATTCCAATTCCTTTTGCCGTTTGGCACGCGCTGGCACGGGTCTCCGAAATACTCCCCGGCCTGCCCCTCACTCGTAATCAGGTGGAGCTGATGCAGATCGACACGGTGTCATCACCGCAGATGCCCGGATTTGCCGAGCTTGGCATTTCGCCGCATTCGATCGAGGAAATCCTGCAGGTGCAGCTATTGAATCGAGGATGAGAGAGGCTCGCCAGTGGCCCGCTCTGGCGGTTGACGCCTCACCGGCAGTCGGATCGAACCACTCACCAAAAGCACTCAACAAAAGATAGCCCCGGCGATCAATTGATCGCCGGGGCTTTCTACTAGTTTGGTTGCGGGGATAGGATTTGAACCTATGACCTTCAGGTTATGAGTATTAAATCCACAGTTTTCTGGTGTTATCCCAAGGCGTCTGACTTTACCTAAGCTGCTCCAAATATTAGAAGATTATCGTCTCCACGCTTCCCGGCATTTCCCCATATTCCCTCGCTGGTGGCGACTCGGTGGCGATTCTTAGGGGTCTGGCGTGCCTATCCAAAAACTGACGAAACGGGTGATCGACACGATCGAACCCGCCGACAAAACCTTGATTTACTACGATAGCGACTTGACTGGCTTTTGCCTAAAGGTTCTCCCCACCGGTGGCAAGCGTTGGTGCGTCGAGTACCGCAGCGGCGCCGGCGGACGGGCCGTTGGCAAGACAAGAATGGTCCTGGGCTCGACCTCAGCTATGACGCCGGATCAAGCACGGCAGTCCGCGCGAACGATCCTCGGCGCGGTGGCCTTGGGCCAGGACCCGGCGGGCAAGCGGTCCCGCGAACGGGCGATGCCGACGTTCGCTGAGTTCGCCGAACGCTACCTCACAGAGGAAGCGGAAACCAAGCTCAAGCCTGGAACGGTCGTCAACTATCGCATCTATCTGCGTAGGCACGCTTCGCCTGTGATCGGCACCCGTAAGCTCGATTCGCTCGAAACCGCAGATATCGCAAAGATGCACCGGAAGATCGGCAAGACCACACCGATGACGGCCAACAGGGTTGTCGAATTTGTCGGATCCGTGTTCCGTTATGCGGCCGTCTGCGGCCTAGTTCCGCGGGGCCATAACCCGGCAGCTCACGTCCAAGGCTTCCGTGAGCAGCGTCGGGAGCGGTTTCTGAGCTCAGCGGAGCTCGGACGTCTGGGTGATGCGATCCGCGAAGCGGAGACGACAGGCATCCCGTGGTCGGTCGACAAAGAGCAGCCGAACGCCAAGCACATCCCCAAGAACGGGCGGACAAAGATTGGGCCCCATGTTGCCGCAGCCCTGCGGCTATTGATTTTGACCGGCGCCCGTCTTCGAGAGGTCCTGGGCCTGAAATGGGAGTATGTCGATCTGGAACGCGGGCTGCTGTTGTTGCCCGACAGCAAGACCGGACGGAAGGCAATCATCCTCAATGCCCCCGCCCTTGCGATATTGAGGGAACTTCCACGGGTCGACATCTATGTGATCGCTAGCGAGATCGGAAATCAGCCTCGACACGATCTCAATAAACCTTGGAAGCTGGTCAGTAATCGGGCAGGTCTAGCCGGTGTAAGAATTCACGATCTCCGTCACACCCATGCTAGCTACGGCGCGGGAGCAGGTTTCGGCCTGCCAATTATCGGGAAGCTACTCGGGCACTCGCAACCAGCGACAACCGCCCGTTACGCCCATCTAGACAATGACCCATTACGTCGAGCGTCAAACCAGATTGGCGCGCAGCTGTCTCAAGCGATGGGCGACGCGCCTAGCGGCACGCAAACTCAAGTCGATCAGGCTTAAAGTCATTCATGAAACCGCTCACAGAGCAACAAATCTATCGTCTTACGAGCGAAGATGCCTGGTGCTGGCTATTTGATAGCCACGAATATGGGGCATTAAAACCAAATCGGCGACCATCGTTGGAACTCAAAATCGATGAGGAAATCCAAAACCTCATCGACCGGCGAAAGAACAAGAATTCAAAAATTCGCCTATCGATGGACGACGCTGCGATTCGACGCATGTTCTCCCTGGCAAGCGACGGACCCGAACTCTGCCCATTCTTTGCTTCGCGTCTTCTTCTGTGGCGGTCATTGGTGGAGGCAAACCGGATGTTAGCCACAGCTTCCGTTGCGCAGAAGCGTGTCAATCAAATTGAGCGCATGAAGTCCACCGCGGATATCCTTCGCGGGAAGATGGACACGTTTGCGGGATTCGATATCCGCGCGCTTTTCGATAATCCTTACAATTTAGATGGCTCATCGTTCGAGGTCGACGAGCACAGCAAGCAGATGATCATGGCCAATAGCCTGGCAGAGGACCTGGAACGGTTGCTTCCAGAACTGTCCAACTATCTCGGTAACCTTAGCAAAGATGCATCTGCCGAGATTAAGCGTTTGTCCCCAGCCTCGAATCGAGGCGACATCTGGCGCCAGGCTTTTGTGGAAGGAATTGGCTATAGCTGGCGCCTGTTGACCGGGAGCGACCCTGCCCGAAATGGTCCGTTCCACGACTTTGCCGAGGCCGCTTATCACAGCATTGGCGGTTCAAATCCGCTAGACCGGACAATTCGGACCGTCTTAGACAACGTCGGCAAACGCCCGGAAGACGACCGTTTTGATCGCGACTGTAGAAAGTATGAGCCAGACGTTGACGGTTACGTGCCCAAAACTCTGCATCGGGATGGCCAGAGGATTGTTCAACGCGGGTCCGTCTGGGCGCCATATTATTTCGACCCCGATTTGACCAATTATGATTTCGAACCCTTTGGCGAAGAGGCAAAAGCGGTTCAGGAAAGCCGCAAACGGCGGCTATACGGCGATCTTTGGACGGAAGATGCTGATTAAAAAATCTCGTTCCGTCCAGGACGGTTTGGCCGAGAATCTTTCTGGCCTTCCGGTTCTGCCAGATCATACTTGAAGGCGTCTAGAGGTCTCTCACTTTCAATGGAGAGACGTATGACAGATTCTACAACTGCTATTGGCCAACGATCGGATTGGCTGACCCGCAAAGAAGCGGCCGACTATCTGAGGCTGGGCGAGAGCACCCTGGCGAAGCTTTTCGTCTCCGGCGACGGACCACCCGCAATTAAGGTCGGACGATCTGTCCGTTATTCGTGTGTTGACCTGAACCAGTGGATGGCTGCCAAGCGCCGCAAGTCCACGTCCGATACCGGCATCGGCTAGAGGACAAAATGGACAATTTCGAAAAGATCGCCCGCATGTTCGACGATTCGACTGAGGCGCCAGCAACCGATTGGAAGACGAGCTTGCTGAGGTCAGAGCATGGCGTCCTGAAACCCCTGCTCGCGAACGCTATCACGGTGCTGGGAAGCGCCCCTCCGTTCGCTGGAATTGTGAAACTCGATGAGTTCGCAGCTCGGATCATGCTTCTCGGGGCACCGCCATGGGAGCATTCGGGTAAAGAGTGGGTGTCACGCCCCTGGTCCAACACAGACGATATTCGAGCAGCCGAGTGGCTGCAGCGCCAGGGGATCGCCGTAAACTCGAATACCGCTGGCCAGGCCGTTACAGCTGTCGCGGAGAGACAGAGGTATCATCCAGTCATGGAGTATTTGGACCGATGCAAATGGGATGGTCAGCCGAGGTTGGCCTCTTGGGTGGTTAAGTATTTGGGTGCCCAAGATAGCGCGTATCACAGCCAAGTCGGGCGATGTTCGCTGATCGCAGCAGTCGCACGAATTCGATGCCCGGGTTCCAAGGTGGATACCATGCCTATTCTTGAAGGAGCTCAGGGACTCGGGAAGTCTACCTTGCTTCGCGTCCTCTTCGAACCCTGGTATTCGGATGAAATTGCCGACTTCGGAAGCAAAGACGCCGCAATGCAGCTCAGCGGCGCATGGCTCATCGAAATTTCTGAACTCGACGCAATGTCTCGCGCCGACGCCGGGCGGATCAAAGCCTTTATCAGTCGAACAACCGATCGATATCGCCCGCCATATGGGAGCCGAGTAATCGAACAGCCACGCTCATGCGTCTTCTGGGGTACAACGAATTCTGACGGGTATCTGAGGGACGACACCGGAGGGCGACGATTTTGGCCGGTAAAGATTGGCCGGATCGACGTCAATGGGCTTGCGGCGGTTCGCGACCAGCTCTGGGCGGAAGCCGAGCAAGCGTACTCAAACGGTGAAAAATGGTGGTTTCAAAGTCAGGATGTTCAAACGGCGGCCGCCGATGAACAGCGGGCGCGATACGAAGGCGATCCTTGGGACGCAATGATTGGCAAATTCGTCGCTACTCGATCGTTCGTTACTATCCCGGAAATTCTGACCGAAGTGATCGATCTGCCAGCCGGTAAATGGGAACAACGGGAGCAAACCCGGGTGTCTCGCTGCCTCAGATCGCTCGGATTTGAGCGGCGCCAACGGCGCAAAGGCAACGATCGAATTTGGGGCTACAGGCGCACGAGTGACGCGCAGACCAACGCTTAGTCGACAGGAACCGGTGACGACAAGGGGCCGGCGATGGAAAGGCCCGCTACTTGAGCGTTGTCACCGGTGTCACCTCGTCACCTAGTATTTCACATATACGCGCGCGCAAAGGGTCGCGTCACTTGGCAACACTTGGTGGTGCCGCGCGGCGGCCATCAAATTAAGGAACTAACAATGCGAAAAAATGCAATCGACCAAATCAACCTCGCCAAAACTGTCCAACAAATCGAGTTTGCCCGCGGCATGAACACGAAGCAATGGACCACGCTTAAGGCGCTGTCTGAGTTCCAATTTCCACTTAGCGTTAGCGAATGGAGCGATCCGGACATGATTGCATTGTTCAAAAATGCGCTCGTTTGGTCCCAATCTTCCAATGATGGCACGTCGATGAGTTGGGCGGCAACCGAGGCCGGTTCCAACCTGGTGAAACTTCGCGCAGAGAGTTTCCAACTTTGGTAGTGGCCACGGCAAACTCGGTACGCGTTCGTGCCCTCAGTTCGGACACGCCGGCACATTACGTGGCCAGCCCACCCAACTCGCTGACACCAACGATTTACCGAAATCCTCAGCGGATAACAGTGAGTGCGGCCAGCATCCGCTAGCGCCGTCATCTCTGGCGAAAAATGGATGGTATTGGCAACGTTGGGTCCTTCCCCGGCCGGCACCCCTCACGGTGCAAGCGCGCCCCGAAAATTCGCCAGCGAGTTCGGGCTATTCTTGGGTTGACAAGGTTGACAGGTTGACACGCACGCGCCGCCGCAGAGCTACTTTGTCGAAAGCACTTGCCCGAAGCGGAGAGCACGCACCGATAGTTTTGCTGTTCTCTCGCTGGAGGGAGAGAATCTAAAAACACTTGCTTCTCCACTACGTCTCAGTTGCTCTCGGTAGGCGAGAGAACCGTGCTTTCAGGGCTTCTCCCGCTGGAAACCCGCCGACAGAGCGGTCTTGCAGGCGGCGGTTTGATCGCGTCGAGCCCTGCCGAGGGCGCTACCCGGATCTATCAGCCAAGCATATGACGGCCGTCTTTGCGTCGCGACCTATCGGAGGGCCGGGGCGGCCCGCAGTCCGTGCCGCCTTAGCGGCTTCGGAACACCATCCGGCCGACCCAAGCGTTTCTTTCAAAGTGGTGTGCAAGGCCGTTCGCGCGGAGCCAGTTGCGGCCTGTATGAACAAGGCCGGCTTCATCATGCCGGACCTCTGATCTGGGCGAGTAACCTGCCCTCCCCGATCAAAGTCGCTAGTGAATACTCGTCTTGGAGCGGCCAAGGCCGTTGCCTGAAGGCCGAACCGCCGACCAATCCGGAGCCCACCTGTGTGCACTTGTGGACACGGCAGATGCGCGCCTTTGATGATAAGCTCGGGATGCTTTGGCGCTCCCCGTGCGCCATCAGCCCAATGGATCGCCACCCGATGCAGTCTCTTCACCGCGGGCCCCGGCGATCCCGTGGGGGAGATCAGGTCGGTTTTTCGTTGCGCGTGTTGACCATCCTCACGTTTGTTCTGCTGCTCGTCGGGTGCCGCGACGATGAGGTGACGGGCTCTGTAAGCTCGTGTGCCGCGAAGCTGTACTCACCTTACGATCGGAAGAACTTCGCTCAGTGTGTCGACGTCTGCAACAAATGCGAGCGGGGGACTGCGACGACGTGCTCGATGTCGTGCCGGCTTAAGGGAGCCCAATAGTTCGCCCGACGGAAGGCGCCCCGGCTCCTGGGAAGGAACGTGCCACGTGATCAGGACCGTTGCGTTTGGAATAGTTTGCCTGGCTGGCCTGGGTGCGATTGCCGCGGCCGCAAAGAAATCACCGCCGCCGCGACCTGCTGAGATCGGCTTCCCAG
>C688J35102_120989546_pt1 | contig 11855 bp, 9 predicted proteins | sample HopSoiMetagenom2_FD_35102 | JGI IMG/M metagenome (IMG submission 35102)
CGGCGCAGGCGGCCGCTCCCGCGAACTCCATCCACCCCACCGTGACCACCACCGCGGCGGCCGCCGCCGCCGCCGACACGGGGGTGGTGCCGGTGCCGCCGGCGTCGGAGAAGGCGCTGCGCTACGAGCGGAGCGGCAACCTGCTCTGGGTGGTCGACACCCTCTGGGGGCTGCTGCTGCCGCTCGTCCTGCTCTTCACCGGGCTGTCGGCGCGCATCCGCGACCTGGCGCGGAAGGTGGGGAGGAAGTGGTACTTCACCCTGGCGGTCTACGGAGCCGTCGTCACCCTGCTCTTCTGGGCGGTGAGCCTGCCGCTCGCGTACTACGAGGGGTTCGTGCGCGAGCACGCCTACGGGCTCTCCACCCAGGGCGCCGGGAAATGGTTCGGCGACTCGCTGAAGGCGATGGCGATCGGCATCGTGAGCTTCGCGCTGGTGATGTGGGTGCCCTACCTGCTGCTGCGGAAGAGCCCGCGCCGCTGGTGGCTGTGGACGTCGCTGGCCGCCATCCCGCTGCTGGCGGCCACCTTCTGGCTGCAGCCGCTGGTGATCGACCCGATGTTCAACCACTTCGGGCCGATGCACGACCGCGCGCTGGAGGCGCACATCCTGGCCGAGGCCGACCGCGCGGGGATCGAGGGGAGCCGCGTGTTCGAGGTGAACAAGAGCGTGGACACCAGGGCGCTGAACGCCTACGTCACCGGCTTCGGCGGGTCCAAGCGCATCGTGCTCTGGGACACCATCATCCAGAAGATGAACGAGCGCGAGCTGCTCTTCGTGGTGGGGCACGAGATGGGGCACTACGTGCTGCACCACGTGCAGATGCTGATGCTCGCGGCGACGCTGCTGGTGCTGGTCGCCCTCTATGGCGTGCACCGCTCGGCGGGGTGGATGATCGCGCGCTGGGGCCGCCGCTTCGGCTTCGACCGGCTGGACGACATCGCTTCGTACCCGCTGCTCTCGGTGATCGTGAGCGTGGTGGCGCTGGCCATCACCCCCGCCTTCCTCGCCTTCGACCGCCACGTGGAGCACGAGGCCGACCGCTTCGGGCTGGAGCTGACGCGCGACAACCACGCCGCGGCGAACGCCTTCGTGAAGCTGCAGAGCGAGAACCTGGCGACGCCGTACCACGGCACCCTCTACAAGCTCTGGCACGACAGCCATCCCCCCATCGGCGAGCGGATCGACTTCGCCAACACCTACCGTCCCTGGGCCCAGGGGAAGCCGCTCCGCTACGGCGACCGGTTCAAGTAGCACCGCGGCCACGTCGTCGAAACGGAATGGCTCTCACAGAGGTCACAGGGGACACGGAGGAAAAACGCCTCCGTGTCCCCTGCGACCTCTGTGAGAGATGCTGTTTGACCCCGTCGCCTGCGTCAGCCGATCACGCCTTGAGCTTGCAGGTGGCGCTGGTGATGGAGTAGTTCACCGTCGCGCTGCCGCCGCTGGCCACCGTGGCCGTCGCGGCCGACGGGGCCGCCGCCACCATCAGCGAGTCGCCGTTGGTGAAGGAGTACGCCGGCGCGTAGGTCATGGTGTAGGTGTTGGGCGCGACCGTGATCGCGTAGGTCCCGGCCGGCTGCACCACGCCGGAGACCGAGTCGGCGCCCGCCACCGCGCGCGGCACGAACTGGGTGAGCGGCACCACCGCCCCCCCGCAGGTCGGCAGCGTGACCCCCGTCGCCAGCGACACCGTGCCGCCGATGGTGGCGGCGAAGGTCAGCGAGGTCGCCGTCATCACCGGGTGCATCACCCACTTCCCCGACTGGCCGGCCACGTGGCCGAAGCTCTGGCTCACGTCGAAGTCCACCGCGAGCACGGTGGCGCCGGCGTCCAGGGTCACTCCGCCGCCGGGGAGCTTCACCTTCAACCCGCTGGAGCAGCCGCTCGGCACCTGCAGCGAGCCCGTGGCCGTGACCCCCGCGGGGAGCGCCGCGCCGGAGGTGGCGTACACCTGGCCGGCCTGCGTGACCACGTAGGCGTTGCACACCACGAAGCGGAGCTGCGAGTAGCTGCCGGCCGGCACCTGCGCGTCGTTCACCAGCGTGGCGAAGTTCCCGCCGCTGAGCTGGGTGAGGTTCAGCCACCCCGTCTGCGTGCCCAGGAGCACCACCTTCCCCGACGAGCTGTCGGCCGGCGAGGTGCCCTGGAGGTAGACCTGGTCGACCTTCACCCAGGCCTCCTTGAGGTCCCCCGGCGCGTCGTGCAGGCGGATCGACACGCGCGGCGAGCCGGTGGCGCTCGTTCCCGAGTCGTTGCACGCGGCGAGCGCGAATGCCGCGAGCGGGAGGAGGAGGATGCTGCGCTTCATCGTTGCCTCTGGGACCAGGTTCACTGCCGGGCGCGTCCCGGCTCGTGCATTCCAGACGCACGGACCCCCGCCGGCGTCACACACCGGCGGGGGTGGCCGCATCTGCTACCGATCCCTTCCTCAGTCCCGGAGCTGCAGCACCTGGTGTCGTCGACCCAGACCGCCTTGTTCAAACTGAATGGCTCTCACAGAGGGCACAGGGGACACGGAGGAACGACGCCGTTTTTCCCCCGTGCCCCCTGTGAACTCTGTGAGAGATTCTGTTTGGATCGCGGGTCGAATGCACGTTACGACGGGCCGCCGCCGGTCGCGGGGACCGGCGGCGGCTGATCATCATCCCTCTCCCGCGCCTACCAGATCTGCGGCACGACGTCGCCGGAGCGCACCATGGGGTCGCCGGGGCTGCAGCCGAAGGCCCGCGCGAACTGCGGCATGTTGCTCAGCGGGCCGTTCACCCGCCACTCCTCGGGCGAGTGCGGGTCGGTGGTCACGCGGGTGCGCAGCGACTCCGGGCGCTCGTGCTGCCGGAAGCTCTGCGCGAAGGAGAGGAAGTAGCGCTGCTCCGGGGTGAAGCCGTCGATCAGCCCCGGCCGGCCGTGCCGCTCCAGCGCCCGCTGCAGCGCGTCGAAGCCCACCAGCGCGCCGCCGTAGTCGGCGATGTTCTCGCCCAGCGTGAGCCTGCCGTTCACGTGGAAGGTGTCGATCTGCACGTAGCCGCCGTACTGCCGCACCACCCGGTCCGCCTGCTGCACGAAGTGAGCGGAGTCGGCGGGGGTCCACCAGTCGCTCAGGTTGCCGCGCGCGTCGTAGTGGCGGCCCTCGTCGTCGAAGCCGTGCGTGAGCTCGTGCCCCGCCCAGCTCCCGCCCAGCGAGCCGTAGTTGGCGCCGTCGTCGGCGTGCGGATCGAAGGTCTGCGGCACCAGCGCGCCGGCGGGGAACACCATCTCGTTCTTGGAGCCGTCGTAGTAGGCGTTCACCGTGGGCACGGTCATGTCCCACTCGGTGGTGTCCACCGGCATCCCCGGGCGGTTCACCCGGCGCTCCCAGTCGAAGCGGTTGGCGGCGATGGAGTTCAGCACGAAGGGCTGCTCGGCCACCCGCAGCCGCGTGTAGTCGCGCCAGTGCTCGGGGTAGCCCACCTTCTCGCCCATCTGCGACAGCTTGGTGAGCGCCTGGGCGCGCGTGGCCTCGCTCATCCAGGACAGGTGGCGCAGCCGCTCGGCGAAGGCGGCGCGGATGTCGTCGATCACCTGCCGCGCCCGGGTGCGCGCCTCGGGGGGGAAGGTGCGCTGCACGTACGCCTGGCCCAGCGCCTCGCCCATGTCGCCGTCGGTGGCGCGCAGGCAGCGCTTCCAGCGCGGCAGCATCTGGCGCGCGCCGGTGAAGCGGCGGCTGAAGGCGAAGTTCTCCTGCACGAAGGGCGTGCTGAGCCAGGGCGACGCGTCGGCCAGCACGTGGAAGCGCAGGTACGCGCGCCAGTCGGCCGGCGGCACCGTCTGCAGCAGCTCGCTCACGCGCCGCATGAACGCGGGCTCGGCCACGTTCACCTGCCCGCCCGGCTGGGCGAGGCCGATCGCGCGGAAGTACTGCGTCCAGTCCACGTTCTGCGCCAGCGAGCGGAGCTCCGCCACCGGCATCGGGTGGTCGGTGGCGGCGGGCTCGCGGCGGGCCACGCGGGTGAGCGACGCCTTGGCCAGCTCCGTCTCGATCGCCATCACCTTCCCGGCGTCGGCGCGCGCGGAGGCGGCGTCCTGGCCGGCGAGCACGAAGAGGCGGGCGACGTGCTCCACGTAGGCGCGCCGCATCGAATCGGCCGACGCGCCCGGGTTCGTGTAGTAGTCGCGGTCGGGGAGCCCCAGCCCGCCGGCGAAGAACTGCGCCATGTAGTGCGCGGCGTCGTGCGGCGCCACCTCCGGGCGGTAGCGGAAGAGCACGTTCACCCCGTCCGCGTGCAGCTCCGCCACCTGCGCCAGGATCGCGTCGCGCGACTGCGCCGCGGCGATGCGCTCCAGCGCGGGCCTGAGCGGCGCCAGCCCCTGCCGTTCGGCGGCGGTGGAGTCCATGCAGGTGGCGTAGTACGTCCCCAGCTTGCGCTGCGTGCTCCCGGCCGGGAGCGAGGCCCGGCGCGCGGCCGCGTCGTCGAGCACCGCGCGCACCACCAGCTCGTTGCGGTCCTGCATGTCGCGCCCCACGCCGGACGACGAGTAGGCGGCGGGGATGCTGTCCTGCTTCAGCCAGGCGCCGGTGGCGTACTGGAAGAAGTTGGTGCACGCCTTCGCCGTGCTGTCGATCATCGCGGGATCGACCACTTTCAGCGGCGCGAGCTGCGTCGCGGGCGCCTGCGCGCGCACGGCGGGCGCGGCGAGCACGGAGGCGGCGAGCAGCGCCAGGGCGAGGGCGCGGCCGGGAGTGCGGGATGGAGTCGGCATCGTGGGATTCGCGTCGGTGGCAGCGTGTGGGATGGCGCCGCCGAACGTAGTCCACGCGCGGGGGCGGGTCAACCAGATTGGGACGAAGCGTACGGAGTGGCGCCCGCACGACCTCACGTTCCGGTCGAATCCTGGAGGACGGTCGCGAGGCCGCCGGACTCGGGGGGAATGTCGACCCCGGCGGCCAGGGCGAGGCGCATCGCCGCGACGAAGCCCGACTCGAGCGCGCCTTCCATGAAGCCGAACCACGCCGGCGAGGTGTGCTCGCCGGCCAGGAAGAGCACGCCGTGGTGGGGCGCGGCGTACGCCATCTGCGACGCCTGCCCGGTGGTCACCTGTCCCGGCGCGGGGCACGAGTACCCGGACATCATGTAGGGAGCCGCGCCGCCGGGAGAGGCGCAGCAGAAGGTGCCCCCCGCGTCGGCCGCGCCGAACCCGGGGTACATCGGCTCGATGAGCGGCTTGAAGTAGGCGTCGGGGAACCCCGGGGCGTGCTTCTCCGCCTCGGCCACGGCCCGCGCGGCGATTGGCCCGCCGGTGAAGAGGGTGAAGCAGTACTGCGTGCCCGACTGCCCGGGGAGCCTCATCTGGTTGTCCGTCGCCTCCCAGCTCATCCCCGCCTGGTCGCTCATGCCGCTCGGCGAGAGCCCCTCGGGGATCCAGAAGCGCGTGTCGAGCGGAGCGAAGTACTTGCATGCGTTCCCCCACTGGATCGCGCCCCAGGGAAACGCCTGGCCGCCGTCCACGGTCACGAACGGGTACACGGAGAGCGGCCCGGCGAAGACGGCGTAGTCGAAGGTCCCGCCGCCGCTTCCGTCGGTGAGCGTCAGGGCCACCCTCCCCGAGGTGGTGTCGAGGTCCGCCACGTTCGCGCGGACCACGCTGAAGGGCGCGAGCAGGTTCTCCAGCAGCGACTGGTTTCCCGAGGAGCAGCGGAAGTTCTCCGTGTCGTCGAAGAAGCCCGTCACGTCGGCCTGCGAGATGTTCGTGCTGCCGGCGGCGAACTGCGCCAGGTTCGCCAGCCAGCTCTGGTTCGCCAGCGGCTGCGTGTTGTTGAAGAGGAAGGTCGTGCTCACGGCGTCGGCGACGTGCGGCGGGCAGCCGGCCGGCATCTGCTGCGCCAGGTTCTGCGCATCGTAGAAGGCCGCGTTGGGCGTGGTCCACGGAAGCCACGGGTTCTCCACCACCGAGGCCAGCGAGCACCACTCGGTGAAGATCCCGTTCATCTGCGCGTAGAGCGTCGCCTGCTCCGCGTCGTTCAGCGACTTTCCGTTCAGGATCAGCGGCATCTCCAGCCCCTCCGCCGCAAAGTCGTCGTCCTGCGTGAACACGCTCATGCCGAGGCCGAACTGGTCGGCCAGCTGCAGCCAGAGCGGGTGGTTGATGCCGATCAGCTCCGCCCCCGTCTCCACCAGGCGGTTCGGCACCACCGTGCTCGAGGTCGACACGCGGCCGCCCTGGCCGCCGTCGAAGACCGTCACCTCGAAGCCGAGCTGGCGGAGGGAGTAGGCGGCCACCGACCCCGCGAAGCCGGCCCCCACCACGGCCACGGAGCCGGGCGGCGCGCCGGAATCCCGCCGGGGCGAGGTGAGGAGGCCGAGCGGCATCACGCCGCGCAGGCGCTCGAAGTGGAAGTCGGCGCGGCGCTTCCGCTCGGCGCCGCGCAGCCTGCGGCCGTGGCGCCGGTGCAGCGCCGCGAAGAGTGAGCGTCCCATGATGAAGCTCCCATGAAGGGGTGAAGACCGGCCGCTCCCCGCCCACGCCTGTCGCGAGTCCGGAAACGCCGGGAAAGCAACGCCCGCGAAGGTTTGTGAGGGTCAGCCTTCCAGGTTGTAGATCTCGCGGCGGCCGGACTCGACCAGGTCGTGGTAACCCTGCATGATCGCATCGGCCTCCTTCGCGCCCTCGGGGTCCTGCATCATCCCCATGAACGCGTCGACGCTCTCCACCTCCATCTCGGCCACCAGCGTCCAGTAGCGCTCGGCGCTGACGTCCGTCATCACCCGCATCTTCCCCCACCCCTTCTGCTCGCCGAACTTCGCCATGGCGATGAACTTCTCGACCAGCGGCCGCACCTTGCCGGGCTTGCAGTACATGACCTCGCGGATGATGAGCATGGGTCACTTCCGGTTGGAATACGAAGCGCTACGGCTGGCCGGACCCGAGTTGCGGATTGTGCTCGGACGTGCCTTCCAGTCGTTCGTGGACCTGCTGTATGGCTTCGAGTTGCCGATGCCGCGTGTCGGTGATCAGCGCGTCGAGCGATTGGACCTTTGTCTCCAGCCGGTTTCCATCGTACGCGATCTGGACCGAAAGGGCCTTCAGCGATTCCCCAAGACTCGTCAACTGAACGTCCGTGTTCTCCGCGAATGAGATAAGCGCCCTTCGCCACCGTAGTCCGTCAAGCGCAAACAGGAGCACCACAAACGAGGAAACCACCAGCGACATTGGGTTGACCAAATCCACGATTTGGAGGGTGTCCAGGGAAATAAAGATCGTTAGCAACCCGAAAACCACGCCGAGAATGCCCACGATAAGGCCCATCTGATATCGCGAAGCGGGGATGACGGTCGGCTTTGGCATGATCGTCGTCGAGCCTTTTTGAAGGGGTTAGTTGCGCCGCGACAAAAGGAACTGGGTGTAGTTGTCGAACTTCAACGATTCCGTGGACGCCGCGGTCGTCAGCGCCTGCCTGAGCGCCGCCTGCAGTTCCTTGATTGGGATCTCGCTGAGCCGGTTCGCATGGAGGCCCAGCACGATGACGCGTCTCTGATAGGCGGTCTGATCGGCCGTGGGCTTGTTTTCGGGTGGTCCGATCCACCTCCCCAAGACGAGTTCGTAGTGGAGTCGAGACTGGGCGGTATTCAACGTATCCATCCACGCAAGCAGCGTGTTGGCACGCTCTCCGGCGCGCCAAGATTCGCGCGCTTCGAGCTCTTTGGCAGGAGCGTCTCGCTGTTCGAACTCTTGGGAGGCGGTGCCCACGGCAACGATGGCGTCTGCATTGCCGAGTTCACCGTGAATTAACGTCCGTAAGCTAGGCGTGATGTCGAAGACCGGCCCGTTGCCTGAGAGCTGCACCTCCGTCGTGCTGCCGCGCTTCCATCGATAGGAGGAACTCAGGATCCAGAACGTCACCAGCACCTCGGTGCCTTCTTCGGATCGCACTCTCACGGTGTCACCGGTCCAGACGGGCGGCTCGACGGCTGCTGGTGGAGCAGCAGCAGCAGCGGCTACAGGTGCAGAATGAGTATCATTCCGAAGGGCGCCAAGCGCCTTACCAATGAGGGCTAGCAGCATCACCACAATCAGCCCTGCAATGATATTCAGGATGAAACTTCGCCAGTCTTCGTCGCTCATGCTTAGAAGCGGCCGTTTTGATTGCCGTATGGTACTCTGATCTGCGGCCATGAGAGTGAAGACCCGACGCTGGGAGTCTGGGCGAGCTAGGTGTTGGCTAAGAAGTCTCCAATCCGTATCCCGCGCAAGAGTCACGTTCTGGTTCTGTCATACTCACATGTGAGCGGCTGACCGCGCGGGAATATGTCTGGAGGTGCTTCTGGGACCCAGCTGCTACGGGCGCGAAACGTTTTGGTGAACGAGGCCCGAACGGCTATTGTACGCCCAAGCGTCAGCCCTTCAATCCCCACGTTCGATATTCACAGCCGTGCGATTTCGTCACCTCTCGTTGGTAATAACGGTCAGCGCCCTCGCCGCCTGCGGTGGAGATGCGCGCAAGCCGCCCGAGGCCACGGCCGCGAACGACTCGGCGCGGTACGGGGGGACGCTGGTGATCGGGTACCCGAGCGACATCGGGGACATCAGCCCGCTCACCTGGCAGGTGCAGAACGCGCTGTACATGCAGCAGTTCGTGCTCTTCACCCCGCTGATCACCTACGACGCGCAACTCCGGCCCGTCCCCCGGCTGGCGAAGAGCTGGGAGGTGAACGCCGACACCACGCTGCTCACCTTCCACCTGCGCGACGACGTCTGGTGGCAGGACGGGGTGAGGACCAGCGCCTACGACGTGAAGTTCAGCTACGACCTCGCCCGGAACCCGAAGACGGGGTACATCTACGCCGGGCTGTGGACCTTCTATGGCGAGGCGGAGGTCCCGGATTCCTTTACCTTCCGCGTACACCTGCGCCCGCACGCCGAGTTCATGGACGTGTGGCGCCAGTTCGAGCCGGTGCCGGAGCACGTGCTGCGCGGCGTGCCGCCCGAGCGGATGGCGGGGAACCCGTTCGGCACGCAGCGCCCCGTGGGCAACGGCCCGTTCCGCTTCGCCTCGCGCACGCCGGGGCAGAAGTGGGTGTTCGAGGCGAACCCGCGCTGGCCTAAGGAACTCGGCGGCCGCCCCTACGTCGACCGGCTCGTCTACCGCGTGATTCCCGAGCCCGCCACGCTGCTGACCGAGCTGCTGACCGGCGGCATCGACCTGTATCCGGGGATGCCGCCGCAGTTCGCCGCGCGGGTGAAGGCGTCGGACCGCGCGCACCTGGTCGACTTCCCGGACCTCAGCTACGAGCAGATCACCTGGAACGAGCGCCGCCCGCCCTTCGGCGACGCGCGGGTGCGGCGGGCGCTCACGCTGGCCATCGACCGGCCGCGGCTGGTGGACGCGGTGCGCTCCGGCTACGGCCGCGTGGCCAACTCCACCGTCGCCCCCGAGCTGTGGATGCACGACGCGCGCGCCGGCGCGGACCTGGCCTACGACACCGCGGCGGCGCGCCGGCTGCTGGCCGAGGCCGGCTTCGCCGACCGCGACGGCGACGGAGTGCTGGAATCGGCCGACGGGAAGCCGTTCCGCTTCACGCTGAAGGTGGCACACGGGAACCGGGAGCGCACCGACATCGCCGAGATCGTGCAGGCGCAGCTGCGGCGGATGGGGATCGCGGTGGAGGTGCGCGAGGTGGAGTTCAACACCCTGCTCGCCAACGCCAGCGACCCCCGCAAGCGCGACTTCGACGCGATGGTGCTGGGGTGGAAGCCCGAGTTTCACCTGGACGACAGCGACGTGTTCTCCTGCCGCAAGCGCGACCAGCCGCTGGCGTGGTCGGGCTACTGCAGCGCCGAGGCGGACCGGCTGATGGACTCGGTGCAGATCGTCCCCGACCGCCGCGCGGCGCTCCCGCTCTGGTGGCGCTACCAGGAGCTGATCGCGCGCGACCAGCCCATCACCCTGCTCTACTACTCCAACCGCCTGGTCGGCATCGGCCGGCGCGTGCACGGGGTGGCGCTCGACGCCCGCGGCGACTGGGTCGGCGTCGACCGCTGGTGGCTCGCCGGTCCCTGAAGACGGGCGGTACGGATCTCGCCTGCGCGCCGCGGGCATGGCCAGACCTCAGCACTCCGACAATGGGACGCGGGCAATCGCCCTGGGCGCCGCGGCCGCCGTGGCAGCCGCGGGCTTCGGCGTGCTCGCCGCCGCCGCCGCGCGCCGCGACACCGCCCGCGCCGACCACGCCGTGCGGAAGCGTGCCGCACCCCGCCGCGGGCACCCGGCGCGCAAGGCGGCCGAAGCGCTGAAGCCCGCCGGCAAGTGGTGGACGTACATCCCCGCGGCGCTCGGCGCATCGCTCTACGTGCTCCAGGCCGCCGGGCCGCCGGGGGAGGACCGCCCGCGCTCGCGCCGCACGGGTGCCGGCGCCGTATTCCTGGCCGGCGTGGTGGCGACCGCGCTCAACCCCGCCTTCGACCACTTCCTCCCGCAGCCGCCGGCGCCCCCCGGCCACCGCAGGCGGCGCAAGCCCGTCTTCCCCAGCGGGCACGCGTTCGGCCCATCGGCCGTGGGGCTGGCGAGCGCGTACGTGCTCTCGCGCGAGCGGATCGCGCGGCCGGGCATCGCCTTCCCCGCCGCGCTGGCGATCCCCGCGGTCACGGCCGGCGCGCGCATGATGCAGGAGAAGCACTGGGCGTCGGACATGCTCGGCGGCTACCTGGGCGGCTTCGCCGTGGCGGCCGCCTGCGTGGCGGCGTACGAGGCCGCGGGCGCGCGGTAGGCGAGGCGTCCGGCCCGCATGGCTCGCATCTCCCGCCCCGGCCCCGGCCCAGTGATCGGGCGGATGAATCCGCAGCAACGACTACACGAAGTCCGCCTTCGCGCCGCCTTCGCGGACTCCACCCTTGGTGCTGCCGAACGCGCGGGGCACGCGATGGGCTCCACTGAAACCGCGGTCGGCGCACCTCGGCCGCGTTGGAGCCCCTCGCGCACGGATGAGCCGCGGCATCACCGCTGCCGGAGCCCTGCGCAACCTGCTCGAACGCGACCGGATGTTCACGGACATCCTCCGCGAGGAGACGGCGCGCCTGGAACTCCCCACCATCGAGGTCGACGCCACGATGACGGAAGGCGATCTGGCCAGCCGGGTGACGGAGGTGTTCGGACTCTGATACCACATCCGGGTGAAGAGTGGTGATTCGGAAGCTTGGGTCCGAGGGCCGGCTATAGATCCTTCGGCCTGTAAAGTACCTGGCCGTCGAATGTTGCAGCGTGACCGGCCTGAATAGAAAGTAGTTAGCCTAAGTCATTGTAGAGCTTTGTTTTAGCCGTCGCGTTGGGGATGCCTGCGCTTGGGCGCGATCCGAACTCGCGCTGTACCCGGGCTTTCATCCTCCCTGGTCGCGCGAAGCGCGGTGTAGACTCAGGATGACGTCTTTAGGATGATCGCGGAACAACGACTGTTCATGAGGATTCGGTATGACTTTCGCGAAACGTGTCTTGCAGAGACGCAAGGGGCGCAGAGAAGAAGCCGCGGCTCTTCTCTGCGCCCCTTGCGTCTCTGCGTGAGACCGCTTTTCGGGGCCCGGGTCAGATCCCGGTGGCCAGGCGCAGCACGATGCTGCGGCCGGGGCTCAGCGCGAACTCCTTGTAGCGGTCCAGGAAGTCGCGGTACGCCGTGTCCAGCACGTTGTGCACCTGCAGGTCGATGCGCAGCGTACGCCCCGCCACGCGCCGCTCGCTCCCGGCGCCCAGGTCCAGGAGCGCGTAGCCGTCCGGGGCCAGCTCGTCCTCCGCCGCGTGCGTCTGTTTCGCGACCAGGTCGACGGCGGCGGAGAGGTAGCCGCTCCCCAGCAGCGGCATGCCGCCGGCGCGGTACTCGGCCTCGGCGCGGC